>OCZU010000870.1_pt1 | contig 20376 bp, 12 predicted proteins | sample 1539001 | NCBI WGS metagenome assembly OCZU01 (sample SAMEA3539306, study PRJEB22396) | soil metagenome | biome: tundra; feature: field; material: soil | place: USA | collected 2010-05 | depth 0.15 m | reverse complement strand
GCCGAACTCGGCTGGGACGGCGCGCGCGCCGGCCGGGAGGCCGGGCAGTACGGCCAGGCCGTCGCGGCGGAACTGGCCGCCCAGGCCGAGCCCGGCGACCAGCTTGCCTACCAGGCGCGGGTAAGGGTCCCCGACCCAGTCTCATTTTACGGCGAAGGGCCGCCAGGACCGGCCCGCTAGCCATTCCCCCATGGCCGGGCAGCTACCCCGATGGCCGGGCAGCCGGAAGCCGGCCAGCCAGCGGGCCGCGCTGGACAGCGCCGCGATCCGGCAGTCTTATAGGCAAAGGACAACACCACTCGTCCCCGCCGAAGGGATGCACGATGCCCAAGCCCGGCTCTCTCGCCCGGATACTGACGCTGACTGCGGCATTCGGGCTGGCCGGCGTGATCCCGTTGTCCCAGGGGGCGGTCGCGGGCGCTTCGCTGGCGGCCGGGCCCAGCCTGGACTGGCCGCAGTACCTGCACGGCCCGCAGCACAGCTCGGTGAGCCGGGCGACGGCGTTCACGCCGTCGAACGCGGCTTCCGCGAGCCAGGTGTGGCACTGGCAGCCGCCGGTGGTCAGCGGAAACCCGGCGCCCGTTCTGGACGCGAGCCCGACAGTCGTGGCGGGACGCGTGTACATCGGCGCGCAGAGCGGCGGGTTTTACGCGCTGACCGAGACGACGGGGACGGTGGCGTGGAGTCGCCAGCTCGACACCGAGCCGAAGGTGACCTGCCCGGCGCGCGGGATCACCTCGACGGCGGCCGTGCTACCTGACCCGACAGACGGCACGAGCACCGTCTACGTCTCCGGCGCCCGCTACCTGTATGCGCTGAGCGCCGCGACGGGCGCCGTGATCTGGAAGACCGAGATCGGCCCGGCGAGCGCGGCTGCCCCGGACGCGTATTACAACTGGTCGTCGCCGACAGTGACTGGCGGTCATGTCTATGTCGGCCTGTCGTCGAGCTGCGACGATCCGCTCATCCGCGGCGGGGTGGTCGAACTCGACCAGCACACCGGCCGGGTCCTGCATACCTGGTTCACGGTGCCCGCCGGGTCGATCGGCGGCAGCATCTGGTCGAGTGTCGCGGCATCGTCGGGCGGCAGCGATCTCTGGGTGTCGACCGGCAACGAGTGCGACCCCACTGTCGACACCTGCCCTTCCGGCGACAAGATCGGGAACTCCCTGTCGATCGTGCACCTGTCCTCGTCGCTGGGGCTCCGCCAGGCATGGCAGGCGCCGGGCACCGCCGGTCACGGCCATGACTGGGACTTCGGCTCCTCGCCGACCCTGTTCGGCGGCAGCGGCGGCGGCACGCCGCCCGACGTGGGCGCCTGCAACAAGAACGGCCTGTACTACGCGCTTGCCGCGAACCCGCTGGGCAGCTCGCCACTGTGGACCCGCGCGATCGGCGCGCCGGCCGGCTCGCTCAGCGCGTGCATAGCCAGCGCCGTCTGGGACAGCCAGGCCGGCGCGGCCTACATCGGCGGCGACGGCACCACCATCGGCGCGACCAGCTACGGCGGATCGGTCCGCCAGGTCAACCCGGATACCGGCGCCTACAGCTGGCAGACCGGCCTGCCCTGCGCGGCGATGGGCACACCAGCCCTGGACATCGCCGGCGTGCTCGCCGCCGGCACCTACAGCTGTGCCAAGACCAAGACCCCAGGCGCCTACCTGATCAATGCCGCCACCGGCGCCATCCTCAGGACCCTCCCGGTCGGCTCAGGCCGCGTCTTCGGCCAGCCCGTCTTCGCCCAGGGCACCCTGTTCGTCGCCACCGAAACACACGGGCTCTACGACTTCGCACCCTGATCTCCCGAGCCCCCGGTGCGGGCGATGGGAGCCGACGGCCCGGGCGGGACGGACCGGTTCGGCCGGCTGGTCCGCCAGCGTCTCGGAAGATTGCCTGCCACTCAGGGCACCCATTGAGCTGGGCGCTGGGTTCGGGCTGCCCGGCCGCGAGTGCGGTCCGCAGCGTCATGGCCGAGACGGGAGTAGACGACTGTGCATGGGGTAGGCGAAGGTTCCACGAAGGTTCCGAAGCCCAGGCCGGGCTACCGTCCTTCGACCCGGAGGGGATGACGTGGAGATCAAGATGGTGCTGTCCCTGCCGCGAGATGCGGCTAGCGTGCCGGTTAGCCGCCAGGTCCTGGATAGCTGTCTTGACATCCTTGGCGTGATGCCCGGCACGCGAACTGACATCGCCCTGGCGCTGGGCGAGGCGTGCGCCAACGTCATCCAGCACGCGGGGCAAGGTGACGACTACGAGGTGCGGGCTAGCGCCAGCGGCGGCCGGTGCATCATCGAGGTGGTGAACGCCGGGAACGGCGCAGCATCTGGGGCAGAGTTGATGCCGTCAGGCGATATGCCGCCGCCGACCGCCGAGCACGGCCGCGGGCTGAAGATCATCGATGCGGTCGCCGAGAACCTGAGCCTGACCGGCGACGGGAGCGAAGGAACGACCGTCCACTTCGAGAAACCGCTGGACTGGCTGCCGGGTGCGGCGGGCGAGTTCCTCTTCGATGAGGCCAGCCCGCCGGCGGCCCGGCCGGAGGGCCGGCCAGCCGGGCAGGTCAGCGGACAGGGCGGGCCGGCCTGACCTTAAGCCACGTTCCGGGCGCGGCCCTTGTGCCGCCCTGGTCGGGCATAGACCGGTGCGGGGCATGGTTCTCATGTCGCACAGCACCCACGACGGAGGATCTGCGATGCCAGCGGCTGTCAGGTTTGACCAGTACGGCGGAATCGACGTGCTCGAGGTAGTGGAGGTCAGCCGGCCCGTTCCCGGCCCAGCGCAGGTCCTGGTCAAGGTGAAGGCCGCCGGGATCAACCCGGGCGAGGCGAAGATCCGCAGCGGTGACCTGGCCGCGCGGTGGCCCTCGACCTTCCCCTCCGGCCAGGGCAGTGACCTGGCCGGGATAGTGGCGGAAGCCGGTCAGGACGCCGGCGGATTCGCGGCTGGCGACGAGGTGATCGGCTTTACCGACGGCCGGGCCAGCCACGCCGAGTTCGTCCTCGTCGAGGCCGGCAACCTGGTGCGCCGCCCGGCGAACGTCCCGTGGGAGGCGGCGGGCGCCCTGTTCGTGGCTGGCACGACCGCCTACGCGGCGGTACGGGCGGTGGCGGCGGGCCCGGATGACATGCTCGTCGTCGCCGGTGCCGCGGGCGGCGTCGGCTCCATCGCCGTCCAGCTGGCGGCCAGCGCCGGAGCCGCCGTTATCGGGCTGGCCAGTGAGCCAAATCACCAGTGGCTGGCCGGTCACCGCGTGATTCCCGTCGGCTACGGCGCCGGCGCCGCCGACCGGATCCGTGCCGCCTCCGGTGGCCGCGTGGACGCGTTCATCGACACCGTGGGCGCCGGCTACGTGGAACTCGCGCTCGAGCTGGGCGTCCGGCCCGAGCGGATCGACACGATCGCCGATTTCAGCGCTCCCGCCAAGTACGGCGTCAAGCTGGAAGGCAGCAGCGCCGCGGCTACCGCGGGTGTGCTCGCCGAACTGGCCGCCATGATCGACAAGGGACAGCTGGAAATCCCGATTGCCAGGGTCTACCCGCTGTCTGAGGTCCAGGCCGCCTTCGAGGACCTGGAACACGGGCACACCCGCGGCAAGATCGTCCTGGAGCCCTAGCACCTGGGCGATGCGCGGCTAACTTGCGGAGTAGGACTCATTCGGCGGCCCCGCCAGCGAGTCAGCCCCCGTGCTGCTGCGCGAAGTCCTTGCTGCGGATAGCGGCCAGGGACACCACGGCCGACACCAGCGCGATGATGGCCGCGACCAGCAGAATCCCGTTCAGGCCCGTGGTGAAGGCCGCCCGGACGATCGTTCCCACGGCCTGCCTGGCATGCTCAGGCAGCTTGCCGATCACCCTCCCGATCTCGCCGGACTGCACTGCCGTGGCAATCTGCGGGCCCTTATGGGACAGGCCGGGTACCGCGGCCACCCGGGCCCGCACATCGGCGCGCACCTTGTTGGAGAACAGCGTCCCCAGCAAGGCGATGCCGGTGGCGATGCCGACCTGGCGGAAGGTGGAGTTGATGCCTGAGGCCATGCCGGCCCGTTGCGGCGGTACCACGCCTACGGCCGTGGAGGCCAGCGGCGGGTTCACCAGGCCGACGCCGAGTCCACCGACGATCATTCCAGGGATGAGATGGGTCCAGGACGAGCCCGCGTCGAGCCCGCGCATCAACAGCAGGCCCACGCCGATCATGATCAGGCCGGGCCCGATGAGCAGCCGGACCGGCACGTGCGAGGTTAGCCGCCCGGCCGCAGTTGCGGTCACCAGGGTGCCGCCGGACAGGAACATCAGCCGCACTCCGGTGCCCAGCGGCGAGTAACCCAGGATGTCCTGCAGGTAGAGCACGAGGTAGAGCAGCATCGCGAAGATCGAGGCGCTCATTCCGAACGCCGCGACCGAGCCACCGCTGAAGGTCGGCAGCCTGAACAGCGTCAGGTCGAACATCGGGTGAGCGATGCGCAGCTCCACGATGACGAACGCAACGAGCAGCACGGCCGCCGCGCCAAAGCAGCCCAGCACGAGGCTGTTGGTGAAGGACCGCTGGTTCGACTCGATCAGCCCGTAGACCAGGCTGGACAGCGCCACGGTGAACAGCGCGAAGCCTGCCCAGTCGGGCCGGCTGGCTCGCGGTGACCGGGATTCTGCGACCTTCATCACCGCGATGATGACGGCGGCGATGCCGATCGGCACGTTGACGAAGAAGATCCACCGCCAGGACAGGCCGGAGGTCAGCAGGCCGCCGAGCAGCGGGCCGATAGCGACCGCCAGGCCGGTCACCGCTCCCCAGACCCCGAACGCAGTGCCGCGGTCCTTGCCGCGGAAGGCATCAGCCAGCAGTGCCAGCGACACCGCGAACATGATCGCCCCGCCGGTTCCCTGCAGCGCCCGGGAGAGCTGGAGCATCAGCGTGCTGGCGGCAAAGCCGCACAGCACCGAAGCGCAGGTGAACACCACCAGGCCGATCAGGTACAGCATGCGGCGGCCGTACATGTCGGCGAGGCTGCCCGCCGTCAGCAGGAACGCCGCCAGGGTCAGGGCGTAGGCGTCCACGACCCACTGCAGGTCGGAGAAGCTCGAGTGCAGCGCCTGCTGGATATCCGGCAGGGCGACGTTCACGATCGTGATGTCCAGCAGCAGCATGAAGGTGCCGAGGCTCACCGCGACCAGCGTCCACCACTTGTTTCCGCGCTGGCTAGGAGCCTCGCCGGCATCGCTGGCTTGCTGGTCGTGGCGGCGCTCACCCTGCCCGGACAGATCCGCATGAGCTTCGGTCACGAGGACTCCGATGGTGTGAGGACGGATGCAGGCGGATGGACCCGCCTGCCACCCGATCATCTCTGATGCCGAGGGGGGCCGGCTCGCCGCCCTGCTCGCGGGTGGCGAGGCCAAGCCATCGCTGCCGCGTCCCGCGTATCTGCCCGGCGCCGAATCCAACGGCTGACATCTGCTGACTCAGTGCGATCGCGGAGCTCGGGCGGGCCAGGCGAGCTCAGGAGCGCGGATGCCGTAGCCGGATCATCCGGACACGGCGGCGAAGCCGGGCTCGAGGCGCCTGCACAGGCAGCGGCCGCTCGCCGACGGCTGCCGCCGGGCGCCGCGCGGCTTCCTGGCCGATGAAATGACCGAGCTGCTGGTAGGCGTCGAACTGGGCCGAGTTGAACCACTGGTCGCCGGTTGAGTCCCGCGGGAAGCCGACATCGTCCTGGGGGAAATCGAGCAGCTGATACGGCATGCCGGGGGTCAGCACGGCCTGCACGAAAACAAGCTCGCCCGTTGCTTCCTTATGGCGGGACGGGGCATCTCCAGGATTCGTGCGGCGGCGGGGGACTTCGGGGTACGTGATGCTCCCGATGGTCACCGCGCTCTTCGATAGGCGCTTGTTCAGGTTGGTGAACGGGCCAGCGGGCGACATCAGCTCCCGTCCGCCGGGAACGAGGTCGTAGGCCGCGTCCGTGAGCTGAATATCGACGCCGAGCTCCTCGCGGGCGAGCGTTATCGCGCCTGCCAGCGTGTCGTCGAGCGGAGGCACCGCGCCGCTGGCATCGATGCAGTAGATGCGCTTGCACCGGCGGCGCAGCAGCTCGACCAGGCCGAGGTTGTCGTAATGGCCGCCGTCGGTGCACAGCAGCAGCCGGCTGGTACTCGGGTGGATGCCGAAGATCTCCCGGGCGAAGTAACTGGGCCTGCGCCTGTTCGGCAGCCCGGGGATGATCCACTCGTCGGGGTGCTGGAGCTTGAGCGCGACGAAATACGGATTGGGCAGCCAGGCACCCAGCCGGGCATTCGCTATCGTCAGGAACACCTCGTAGAAGCGGGTCTGGCTGCCCATGGCGGCCGCGAACGCGGCGCCGGAGATGGCCATCGCCGCCTCGACGGTCAGGTCCCGGCGCAGCAGCGGCCCGGCGAGTTCCTCCAGGAAGTCGGTACGCACCCAGCCGGTAGCCGGGCCGCCGACATAGTCGTGCGCGAGCATGTACGGGACGGCTGGCCTGCCCGGCGGGGTCCTGTCCTGACCGGTGATGTTCGCGGTGGCGGCGAAGGTGACGCCGGGGAACCCTTTCCAGCGGCGCGCATGCGTGCTGAGCAGGGTGTCGTCGTCGTAGTCGTAAGGCTCGGCAACGTCGGCGCCCTGCTGCCGGCCCCGGCGCACGGCGAACGCGGCGGCAAGCCGCCGCCGGTAGAACGGATGCAGGCTGGACGACGACTGATCGACGATGGCCGAGAGAAGGGCCAGCGCGCCGACGGGCAGCAGCGCCCACCACGAGTCGACCAGGCCGCTGGTGGCCACCCAGCCGCCGAACAGCAGCGCGACGAGGATCAGGAACGCGAGGCTGATCCACATGATGATCATCTGGATCATGCTGTTCGGCAGGATCTGGTTGACCGGGCCCTTTTTGGACAGGCCCGTGACGGCATCAGCGCTCCGCGCGATCGTGGTCCGCTTGCGCCAGAACGCGGCGGCGACCACGCCCAGGTAGGTCAGGACAACGCTCAGCGAGCTGACCGAGACAGTCGTCCGCGCGCTGAACCCGATCCGCCAGGTCACCCAGGAACTGGTCCACAACAGTGCCGGCACGGCCACGCCCGCCGCGGCCAGCAGCGCCGTCACGGCCAGCAGGCCCCCGGCCGTGCGGCGGATCCGCCGCGCGCGGTCCGACTCCGGCACCGGTATCTGCAGAATGAGATAAACGAGCAAGGTCAGCGCGGCCCCGCAGCCGATGGCGAGTTCCACGCCGAGCGGGATCGCCGGGAACCCAGGCGCGGGCGCGCTGCCGGGCAGCAGGAACGCAGGCCGCAGCGCCGTGAGGTTGCCGCCGTCCACGATCGGCACGTAGCCGTAGAACGCGCCGAGCGCCAGCCCGAGGGTCGTGATGGTCAGCCCGATCACGACGAGCGAGCTGAGCACACCGCGGAGCAAGACCGCCAGCGCGGCGAGCCACTGGCGCAAGCCGTCGGCGATGTAGCTGCTGTGCCTGCGCAGATGGTCTTCCTCTGCCGATCCAGGGCCGAAGACGTCGCCCGGCGTGGCTCCGGTGCCCGGGTGCTGCTGGCCGGCCGGGTCCGGCGCGGCGGGCCCGGGATTCTCCGGCGTCAGCGCGAGCTGCATACCGGCCGCCGTGAACCCGCCGCCGGAGACCGACACCAGGTACTCCGCCGTGCCCAGGTCCCCCGCCTCGCGGAGTGCCTGCAGCGCGCCGAGCGCGACCGAAGCCGACCGGATGCCGCCGCCGGAGACGCAGATGCCGGTGCGGCCGGGCAGCCGCTGCGACGGTGACGCGTAACCCTGCGCCCACCGCGTGCCCGCGCCGTGGGACGCGGCGTCCCACCAGGGCTGGTTGAAGACGGGCTCGGCCGGCGTGACGCCGCCGCCGGCCGGCGCGGCTTCGATCAGCGGCGGCGGGATCACCAGATCCCGCGCGTCCCTGGCGAGAGCCTCTTCCTCCATTTTCTCCCAGTGCTTCTTCGTCGCGGAGTGCCGGACGAGGCGCCCGAGCGTGGTGCAGAGCGCCAGCGCTGCGATGACCGCGGCCACGCCCGCGGCCGAGAACCTGACCAGTGACAGGCCTTGCACCGCGTTGGCGAAACCGCTGCCGGCCAGGCCATGACCGGGCGCGAGCAGCAGCAGGCCGTCCGCGGCCGCATTGAGCGCGAGGGCTGCGAGGGACGCGACGATGCCCACCAGCGCCCACCACTGCAATCGCCGGGTCCAGAACACCTTCCGCCCCAGGTAGCAGGCCATCCACAGGCCGATCGCGGCTGCGCTCATCGCCCCGAGCTGCCACCGCAGGCCGAGCCGGAAGGTCCTCGCCGCAGCCCGCAGGTGCGCCACCTTGCGGGCCGCCTCGCCGCGGGCGAGCGCCAGGTGGGCGTCTTTAGCGTGAATTGCAGGGGGCGCGGTGAATGCCTTGCGCGACGCGCCGGCTAGCTGAAGCTGCAGAGAATTAATGTCGCCCGGCACAAAACGGAGATAGAGGCCCACACTGACGCCGATGAGAACCAGCGCGAGGATGCATCCGATCCACCCTGCCCATATTGGCGGGCTAATTCTCTTCTGGGCCTGCTCGGCCACGCCATCGGTTGCCAATGTTTCGCCTTTGGGGGGGTATTTTCAATCGCCTTACCGGCGCGCACCCCGGGAGCCTACTGCCGTCGCGCTGCGATCGCAGGTGCCTTCTCAGGTGTCGATGTTCGGGCTGCCCGCTGGCAGCGGCACCAGCCGGGCCGGCGGCCCGGGAATCACGACGGCGGACTCGACGGTGAGATCGGACCGGACATGGATGAGCTCGCCGTCCCCGAGCATCCGCCAGCCGCGTTCGCCGTCGAGTTCCTCCGAGGCGACGACGACGGTGGGCACGGACCGCAGCGCGGGCGCGTGCACCGACGACGTCGAGCTGCGGACGTGCAGGCCCGGCGACGGCGCCTGGCCCGCGGCGCCGGACCGGCTGGCCGGGGTAGCTGAGCTGGCCGGACTAGCTGAGCCGTCCGGGCTAGCTGACCTGGCCGGGCTAGCTGAGCCGTCCGGGCTAGCTGACCTGGCCGGACTAGCCGTGCCGTCCGGGCCGGCCGGGATGCTGTCGCCGGCAGGCCGCTCGATCACGTGCAGCGCATGCTGGCCCGGGTAACGCAGCGCCCACAGTTCGCCGGGCGCGGCGACGATGACATTCAGCGACGAGACTGGCAGCCGCTCGCCGATCCAGCGCGCCGCGGCGGTGATGCCCGCCCCGACGTCCCCGCCGCGGGCGTCGATCTGCTGGGTGATCAGCGCGAAGTAGCGCTCTGAGTCGGTGTCGCCCAGCACGAGCTTGCGGTAGGTGCCCAGCTGGTAGTCCAGCCGCGCGAGATCCCCGAAGCCGCCGTTGTGCGCCATGATCCGGCCGTGCATCGCGAACGGGTGGGTGTTCCGCACGGTCCGGCTGCCGGTCGTGGCCCACCGCACGTGGGCGACGAACGTCGTCGATACGGCCTGCTTCGCCTCGCGGATGAACTCCTCGTCGGAGAACGCCGGCTCGGGCTGCTTGTCGAGGATGGACTGCCCGGCCTGATCGAAGTAGCCGATCCCGCTTCCGTCGACGTTGCGGCGGCTCTGCGAGGACAGCGAGTCAGGGGCGTCGAGCAGCCAGAACGTCGCGCCGACCGGCTTCGTCCCTGAGGTCATTCCGAATAGCCGGCACATGGCTTAATCTCCTCGCCTGGGCACTGGCGGCCGCGGCTGCGTTAAGCCCTTGATTGTGTCAGTGTCCGCGGTAGGCACGGGCGCTCTCGCGTAGTTGCGCGTGCGCGCCGCGCATGGTGGTCACGCCGCGCGGCAGGTAGTCCTTGCGCAGCTTGGCCACCGAGGTGTAGTTCGTGTCGCAGACGTTCGCCAGCGGCGCCTCGACCGCCTGGGTGATGAACTGGTAGGAGTCCAGCAGCGACAGCCCGTAGTCCGCCGCGACCCACTGCACCAGGTCGAGCTGGGCGATCCGGAACGCGTCTTCCAGCGGCCGGGCCGAGCCCGCGGACATGATGTGGGTGTCGGACTCGACCCGCGGCCACGGCGTGGCGATGCCCTTGAGCAGCTCGACGATCAGGACGGTGTTCATCGCGCACTCGACCGCGACGCCGCACGTCTCGCCCTCGCCCTGGCGGGCGTGGCCGTCGCCGACCGACAGCTGCGCGCCCTCGACGTTCACCCCCAGGTAGCAGGTCACGCCCGCGGTCATCTCCGGGGTGTCCATGTTCCCGCCGAAGGCGTCCGGCACCAGCGCCGAGCGGACCTCGAGGTTGGCCGGCGCCACGCCGACCGTGCCGTGCATCGGGTTCATCGGCAGCTCGGCGGTGAAGTCGCTGTCCCGCGCGGTGAACCGGCAGCTGCCCCTGGCGCGGTCAAGCTCCCAGATCCAGACGACCTCGGGCAGCGGGTCCTGCAGGGTGGCGGTGAGGTGCGTCGACGTGAGCGCGCCGAACAGCGGCACGGTGGTCGACGCCGCCCAGTCGCGGCTCGGCTCGATGGAGACGAAATGCACGGCGAGGGTGTCCCCTGGCTCGGCGCCCTCGACGTGGAACGGCCCGGTCTGCGGGTTAAGGAACGGAAACTCGCAGACCTGGGAAACAAGATCTTCCTTGCTTCTTACGCGGCCCGCGAAGCAGTCTTCGGTCCAGAGCTCGAGCACCGTTCCCGGCTGGATCCGCGCGACCGGCGCGTTGCCGCCGAACGTCCACACATACTGCTCAACCTCCGGCCGGAACGACAGAACCTGCGGATCACTCATCTCAGCCTCCATGCCACGGCGGGCTGCTCAGCCCTGCGGACAGCCAGCCGCTGCTGGTTCAATATGGTCAGTCCCTTGCCCACTGGAGACCCCGTGACCATGCCTCCGCGTATCGCGAGGTTCCTTCGAGGCCGCGCGGCATGGGCCGTGCCGGCGCTCTTTGCGGCATTAGTAACAGGATATCTGGCCTGGGGCGCCTGGGTCTCCGCTCGTCACCCGCGATTGTTCTACCTGAATCACGGATGGTCGCATGCATGGCTCAGCCCGCACGACGGCGACGGCACGCTACTTGTTGTCGTAGTCCTGTGGCTGCTGGCAGCGATCTCGTACTGGCGGCCAAGGCGGCGGGAGCGCGAGTCCGTAGGGCTGATCTTCGTCGCCGCGATGGTCGTCCTCGGGGGGATTCTCGGCACGGTCTCGCTGGCGCCGTGCCGCGGCGGACAGTCGCGGACCGCCGTTGCTGCCTGGGTCCTCAGCTTGTATGTCGGATCACTGGAGCCGCGGTACGGAACCACGACCTGCCCGTCGCTCCAGCTGCCGCTGGCCTTGCAGCTCGCGCGCACCATCTGCCTCGGTGCCGCCCTTGTCGGCGCCCTCGCGGCCGCGGCGGTGCTGTGGCGGCAGCCGATCGGCCGCATCCGCGCGCAGCTGGTGAAAGATGCCACGATCCTCACCGGCCTGGATGCGATGACGATCCCGCTGCTGCGCCATCTGACCGCTAACGGACACGAGAACCGCGTCGTGGTTATCGAGCCGGACGGGCGGCATCCGCTGCTGGAAGAGGTTCGTGCCATCGGTGCGCAAATCGTGGTAGCCGACCCCACGTCGGCGCGCTTGCTCGTGCCGCTGCTCAGGGGCTTTCGTGGTCCGCAACTCCGCTACCTGTTCGCACTGCGCCCGGCGGCAGCGGACAACGAGGCTGTCCTCACCGCCGCCGAGTCTGTCCTCAGGCAGATCAAGGCGGATCCGGATAGACCCCCCCACCTGATTGCGCGCATCGACGATCCCCGGCATGCCGACCTGTGGCGCGGTGAGCGCATCGGCGCATCGCGCCTGTGGTTCGAGGATGCCTTGAGCCCGCAAGAATCGACTGCCTGCGCGCTGGTGCGGCAGATCCTGCACGCCGGGGTGCGGCATGTCGTGCTCTGCGGCGATAGCACGCTCGCTCTCGCAATCTTGCTGGAAATTGCCCATCGCTCCTGGGAGCGCTGGGGCCTCGTGGAGGCCGCAGCCACCGGGGAAGCCCAGGCGGCTGACCCGGCTGCCCTAGCGCTGGCCGAGGCTGCCCGGCGGGTGATAACCCCGCACCGGGTCCAGCGTGTCGTGCTCCTGGACCGGCGGGCAACGGACCTGCGGCGTGAGTACCTCGCTACGTCCCCGCGGCCAGTGGCCCAGGCACTGTCTGCCGTCGATGTCCGTGCCGAGACCTGGCCCGATCATCTGCTCGTCTGCCTGGACGAAATGACGCCGGCCGAGGCTGGCCAGACCGCTGTCGTCATCGCCGACGCCCCCACGGAAGCAAGCATGCACGAGGCGGGAAGGGCAGCTCAGCTGCATCCCCGCACGCCGGTGTTCGTGCTGTCCTCGGACGGCGCCGGCGTCACCCATGCCGCCTTCGACCTGCTGCAGCCCTTTCAGCGGGCGCTCCTGGTAGACAACGAGGCACCGGAAGATACCTGGACCAGGATCGCCCGGCACTGGCATGAGTGCTACCGGCTGGCGCACCCGGCAGCAGGCGGGGCAAGGAAACTCACCCGCAAGCCGTGGGCAGAGCTCGATGAGTTCTTTCGCGAGGACAACATCCTGCAGCTTCGCTCCATCATGGCGGCTGTGGCGGCACGAGGCCGCCGCTGGATCCCGAGCCGCACAGTTGTGCCGGGAAGCTTCATCGAGCTGAGCGAGCACGACGTTGCGGAAGTGGCCCGCCAGGAGCACACCCGCTGGTTTGAGCGCCGCCTGGCAGCCCGCTGGCGGGCCCCCGCAGACGGCGAGATAAACGACGACAACGCCAGGGTCAACGGTCACGTGCGGCCTTGGGCTGATCTTTCCCGGGAATTGCGCGAGGGGCTCGCCGGCTATGCCCGGTCCCAGATCGAGCAGCTGGAGGCAGTGGGCTTCATGCCGGTCCTGCCGGATCGCGGGCCAGCCGTGGCGTCCGGGGCGGACGTGGCGGCCGATTTCGCGCGCGTCGGCGAGGTCCGCGCCGAGCGGCTCACCGGCAGCTACGACTGGCGGAGCCGGGCTGGCGACGGGCTGTCCGGCGCCGCGGGCGACTGGCACGTCATCGACGAGTCCGGCAACGAGCGAACGGTCCGTGACCAGGAATTTAAGGCCAGCCACGAGCCGCTGGGCGGCGACCGCTGGCGCCGGGCCGGCACCGTCCGCGCATGGCAGGTCAGCGAGGCTGTCGTGCTGCGGACGATCGAGGGCCGGGTCCGGGCACATCCTGGTGACTGGATCGTCCAGGGGCCCGGCAGCGTGCGCTGGCCGGTCACGGACGAGCAGTTCGAGCAGGGATACCAGCGCATCCCGGACGGCGCCCCGGAGCCGCCGGACGGCGCCTCAGAGCCGCCGGACGATGCCGCGGAGCCGGCGGCGGCTGAGTGACTGACGGCTTCGGCTTCCTCATCCGCCTCATCCGTGCGGGGTGCTGGAGCTGGATCGCTCCTAACCCGGCAAGGCTGCGCCGCATCCCTTCCGATGCGGCGCCGACGGCGCGATGCTGGGACTTGCGCCGTTCGGGTCCGGTGAGCGACGCGGAGTCCAGAGAAGGAATGCCTTGGCGGACACGGTGCGTACGGCTGGCGGGCGGCGGCTTTGTGTCGAGGTGTTCGGCGATCCTGACGGCATTCCCATCTTCCTGCTGCACGGGACGCCGGGGAGCCGGCTAGGCCCGCGTCCGCGCGGCCAGGTGCTGCACCGGCTCGGCGTCCGGCTGATCACGTTCGACCGGCCGGGCTACGGGCGTTCCGACCGGCTGCCGGGCCGGCGGGTGGCGGACGTGGCCGCGGATGTCGAGGCGATCGCCGATAAGTACGGGCTGGACAGGTTCGCGGTCGTCGGCCGGTCCGGGGGCGGGCCGCATGCGCTGGCCTGCGCCGCGTTGCTGCCACGCCGCACGACCAGGGCCGCGGTTCTCGTCGGGCTTGCCCCGCACGGTGCTGACGGCCTTGACTGGTTCGACGGGATGGCGAAGTCGAACGTCATGGAGTTCACGGCGGCGGTGACCGGCTATGACGGCATCGCCGCCCGGCTGAAGCCTGCCGCCGACACCATCCGCGCCAATCCGGCCAGCCTGATTGCCAGTCTTCAGGCCGAGCTGCCCGACCCCGACCGGCGGGTTGTTGCCGACAGCGGCATCCGCTCGATGCTGATGGCAACCTATGCCGAAGCGCTGCGGACCTCTGCCTACGGCTGGATCGATGATGCGCTGGCGTTCTGCTCGCCATGGGGATTCGATCCGGCGGCCGTCACGATCCCGGTCCTGGTCTGGCACGGCGCGCGCGATGTCTTCTCCCCGGCCAGCCACGCCCGGTGGCTCGCCGACCGGATCCCGGGCGCGACCGTGGTCGTCCAGCCGGGTGCCGCCCATTTCGGCGCGCTGCACGTGCTGCCGGACGTCCTGCGGTGGCTGTCAGCCGCCCGGCCGGCCGCATGATCGCGGCCGCCGGAGTAGCCGGGACGGCGGCCCTGTAACCGGACGGCAGCCCGGTCAGATCGGCTGCGGCTCCAGGTCGCGGCTGATCCGCTGCCAGTTCTGCAGCCGCGCCGCATGCGGGTGGCCCGCGCCAAGGACGCGGCTAAGGTCGTCCAGGATCAGCCCTCTGAGCTGCTCGGCTTCTTCATCCTGGCCTGCCTCATGCAGCGTGACAGCGAGATTGACCCGGCAGGCCAGCGAGTCCGGGTGGTCCGGACCGAGCGTTCCCTCCAGCCGTGCGAGCGTCTCGCGGGCAAGCGCCTCGGCCCCGGCAAAGTCACCCGAGTCGCCCAGGCAGTTGGCCAGGTTGACCGCGCAGGAAAGGGTGAAGGGGTGGTCATCGCCGAGCCTTCGCCGCATCCGTCCCAAGGTGTCCGCTGCCAGCCGGCGCGCCTGCGGCAGCCGGCCGGTGCCGCGCTGGTAGTTCGCCAGGTTATTGGCGGCGACGAGCGTGTTCGGATGGTCCTCACCCAGGTCGGCCTGGTAGGCGTCCCGGACGCCGGTCACGATTTCCAGCGCCCTGGCCTTGTCGCCGAACCCCGAGTAGTCGCTGGCAAGGTTGAGCGCACAGGACAGCGCGTCCGGCGAGTCGCTGCCGTAACGGCGCTTATAGCGCTCATATGTCTCCTGCGTCAGGTTCATCGCCGCGTCCTTCTCCCCGGCCCTGCGCAGCGAGACGGCCAGGCTCTTGGCGGTGCGCAGGGTCTCGATCATGTCGTCACCCAGCACCGTCCGGTACCTGCCGAACGTTGTGCGCAGCAGGTCAACGGAGTCCCGGAACGCGCCCGCCTCCCGCATGTCGCGGGCCAGGTCGGCGGCCGAGTAGAGGGTGTAGGGGTGATCAGGGCCCAGCACTGCCTGGCGGCGGGCCAGCGTCTCCTCGTCCAGGGCGCGCGCCGCGAAGCAGTCGCCGACCAGGCGCAGCGAGACCGCCAGATTGTGGGCCATGGCCAGGGTCCGCGGGTAGTCGTCCCCGAACTGGTCCTTGAAGCGCTCGTAGGTCTCCCGGTCGGATGCAAGCGCCTCCTGAAACTCGCCGAGCGCGCGGAGGTCGGCGGCCAGCCCGCCCGCCGTCATCAGGGAATGCGGATGGTCCGGCCCGAGGACGGCCCGCTGCCGTTCCAGCACTTTCGTGTCGAGGTCGCGGGCCTCGCTGAAGCGGCCCCGTGACCGCAATACGTTGGCGATGTGGAAGCGCAGGTGCAGAGTCTGCTGATGATCGGGCCCTAGCTGCTCGGTCCAGAGATTCTCCAGGCGCTTGGCCAGGCTGAGGCACGCGTCGAACTCACTGCGCTTCCACTGGTACCGCACCCAGTCGATCAGCAGCTGGCGGGTACGGGGCTCGTCGCACTTCTCAGCCCGGGATGGCCCCAGATGCGGCCAGATGATGTCATAACGAGACCAGTTCGCTGGATTGTCCGTCTCCCCGTGGCGCGGCCGGGCTCCGACCAGGATCTCGTGCACCTCATGACACGCCTTGAGCTGCTCCTCGTCGGTCATCTGGGAGCGAATTACGGCCTGCACGAGCCGGTGGATCTGCACCGAGTTGCTGCCCTGGTCGACCTTGACCAGCGCGAACCGGCTGATATCCCGGATGACCCTGCCGAGCATGAGCTTCTCGTTCAGCGTCTCGTCGAAGGGCAGCAGGGAGGTGAGCATCTCGTCGCTGTAGAGCAGGGTCATGGAGATCGGCCCTGGCGAGAGGAACGCGCAGAGCTGCAGCAGCCGCACCCCCGCCGGCGATCGCTCCTTGAGCCGCTCGAAGGACAGGTTCCAGGTTGCCGCCACGGGCACCGGGTAGTCGGCCGGCTGATTCAGCGCCAGAGTGCGGGCGGCCTGCGTCGCAAGCTGCTCGACATAGGTCCGGGCCGGCATGCCCGTCTGCTCCAGCCAGGCGCTGGCCTGCTCGACCGCCAGGGGCAGGTGACCCAGGGCATCGGCGACCCTCCTCGCGTCCGCGGGATCCAGCTCGGGCACGTGATGCATAAGATGCGCGACGCTCTCGTCCCTGGTGAAGACCTCCACCTCAAGCGGCTCAGCGGAATGAGTCCACGCCTGATTCCGCGAGGTGATGAGGACATGACCGGACCCGGTGGGCAGGTAGGGCGCTAGCTCACTGGGGTTCTCCGCGTTGTCGAAGATAAGCAGCCAGCGCCGGGCGGTATCGCGCCGCAGCTCCTCCAGGGCAGCCGCCGCTCCCTCCGCGACGCTGTCGCTGACCTTGAGGCCCATCCTGCGGGCCAGTTCCGCCAGCGCCTGGCTGGTCTCCTCGGGGCGCTCCGAGGGCACCCACCAGACCAGGTCGTAGCCGGCCATGAACCGGTGCGCGTACTCGAGCGCGAGCTGGGTCTTACCGACGCCGCCCAGCCCGTACAGGGCCTGCGCGGGCACGACCGCCCGGCCGCCGCCCGCCAGCTTGTCGCGCAGCAGTTCCAGGGTCGCGCCGCGCCCGGTGAAGTCGGCGTTCCTGCCTGGCACATTCCAGATCGGCGGGACCGTGCCGGGGAAGCGGGGCTCCTCGGCCTGCGTCGCGCTCGCGGGGAGCTGAGCCGACCGGTCCAGGGCCAGGAGCAGCCTCGCGGTCGCCTGGGCGGCGTCCAGCCGGGCCAGGTCGACTACCGGGTGGTCGGTGAACGGCTCGGTGATCCGCACGTCGCTGACCTGGACCGGCACCAGCTGGCGGCGCGTGCCCGCGGCGTCGGCTGCCGTCATGGCCGTCCAGATGGACCTTGCATTCGGCGAGTACAGGTAAGCGGAGGAGAGCACCGCGATGGCCCGGGGAGCGACCTCAAGCTCATGCTCGGCCTGGACGCTGCCGGGAACCCCGCCGTCTCCCCTGGCTGCCGTGGTCACCGTGCTCCGCGGCAGCACACGGAAGCCCGCGCGGGTCAGGACGGCCTCGATCCAGTCCGCCCACATGCGGTCCTCCGGCGCGTAGCTCAGGAATACCTGCGTGGACGAGGCCGGCTGGCGGCGGGTGTAGGCGTCCCGGTACTGCAGCCGGAGATCCTCCGGTATCGGCCGCATGGCCGTGACCTGTCCGGCGGTGACCGCGTCGGTAATCCGCTCGAACGAGGCGAGCAGCGACGTCGGCGAGCCCGGATCGTCGCCGAACGTCGCCAGTGTCTCCTCGAAGGCGTAGAACGGCATGTACGGGACCTCGACCGCCCCCCAGTACTGGGTCGACATCTCCGGAGTCAGCCCGGCGGGGAATCCCTCAAACCTCATCCGGGCCAGGGCACGGCCGACGTCCAGCTTCTCCTTCTCGCCGTCCTCGATGCGCATCGGCACCGGCAGCACCCGGATATTCCGGTCGCGATACCGGCCGCTGATCTGGCGCGCGACATTGGCGGCTCCCTCTATGCTCTGATCACTGAGCGTAAAGCAGATGGCAAGGGTATCTGGCAGCTCGATGGTGCAGATGTCCGCGACGTCGCTCAGCCCGGTGCGGCTGTCGATGAGAACGTAGTCGTACTTCTCCTTCATGTCCTCGCGCATCGCCCGGAAGAATTGGCCGCCGCCCAGCCGGTCATAGAAGTTGTCCCAGTCCAGGGAGCAGACGGCTGATGAATAGTCCCGGTTCTGCCGGCCGGCGGACAGGAAGTCCAGTCGTCCGCCGTCCGGGAAATTCCAGTCTAAGGAAACCGCATGACGCTCTACTCGCGCGTATTCCAGATGCCAGTCGCCCGGGCGCGGGGCCGGGTCAACAGCCGCTGAGGCATATTCGTTGATGATCTCGATCACGCCAGGCGTGGCGCTGACCGTTGACTCGTCCAGGAAAGGGTGGAAGAACTTGTGCAGGCCCGGTGATTCCAGGTCCCAGTCGACAGCCAGGACTCGCTTCCCGTCACTCGCCAGGATCCAGGCAACATTCGCGAGCGCCATCGTGCGGCCCGTCCCGCCCTTGTACGAGTAAAAGGTGATGATCTGGCCATCGCCGGACTCGCTCATCAGGCACCTCCGAAGCCTTCTGGATCCGCCATTCTGAGTCGCGGGCGCTCAACCGTTGGCCCTGCAGGCGGATACGCAGGGGCACTCTGCCGGAATCGCTTCAGCATGATCATTGTCATCTGGGGCAGCAGCCGGCCGAATTCCTGCAGGGTCGGGATTCCGGTGGCCGCCATCCGGCACTGGTGCGGCACGCTAGCCAGCCTGTTGCGGAGGGAATTTTCGAGGCCGTCACGGAGTGCCTGCTCGGCTTTTGCCATCTCGGCATCCTGGCTGTTCCATGGCACCAGCACGCTGACCCAGGCCTGGTCGAGCCCGTCGAGCTCGCGGAGCCGCTGCCGATGCACAGGCGAGACGGTCACCCAGGCGTCGACGAGGCACAGGCCCGGCGGCGGCACCGGCCGCCCATTGCCGGCCGGACCTGAAGTATCGCCCTCAAAGGTCCCGACGAAGGGCTGACAGCCAAGGCATTTCTTGGCCAGCTCGCTCGCGTAGTCGGCCAGTGGCTGCGGGTAATCAGGGATGTACGGGCTCCAAGTGCTCGGCGTACTGCCGTAGTAATCGTTGGCGCGACCCTCAGGAAGCGTCGAGGTATCGTGAGCCAGCACGGTAATCTGCAGCTGATCGGTAGCTGATTGCTTGATGCTGGCCGGGCCGAAGGCGCTCGGCAGCGACTGGTAGTCGACCGGCTTCTCCGCATTGAGCGCTGCCTCCTCGGCGACATCCACGATGCGCTGAGCTAGCCGGTGGACCGCCCGCTGATAATCTGCCCGGTACTGCTGCAGCTTCATTATCCCGTAGAAACCCTCGGCGCTGTAACGCGGGCCGAGGTCGGAATGATGATACTGAATTGACTGCGCCACATCCGGCAGCATGGCCTGATCGAGTTGCGTCCACAGGGCTGGCACGATAGCATTGACCGCTTGGAGGCCTCGCGCATTCTGATTTACCTCGCGGCGAGCAAACGCAAACCATTCCTTGCCGCAGTTATCGCTTTCGAAGTAGCGCCGGGAATACAGCGGTACGAAGACGCGACAGGTTGCCAGGGCCTTAGCCAGCTCGGGTGACCATTCAGCGCCCAGCCTGTTCTCCCGGTCCATGAACCCGGCTTCTTCAGAAGGCGCACTGGTCATTTGTAAAATATCCGCGCGCAGGTCCTGATATAGCCTGTAGACCCATCGGTCCGGATCATCCCTGTCAGCCAGGTCCCGCTTCGGGGTCCGCGCATAGCTCAGAAAGAAGTACGGCATTCTGCCGATGGGCCCGGGCTCGCCTCCCGCGGACATCAGCGCGCTCCCCCCATCACGCGGCCACCCTGGCCCCGCCCTCCTCACCTAGCACGGAAGCCGTTTATTTGATCATTCCGACTCGCCTAGATCATGATATATGGGTTTCCGGAAGGTGACCAGATCCCGTCGCCGGGCCGGGATAAGCGCGTCAGCTGCCCGTGGGTGGCCCGGAGGCCGGCACCGGCTCGGCGAGCATGGGAGCGATGGAGTGTCGCATGCCGTCGATGAACTGCTCGCCGAGCTGGGTCAGCGAACCCGATGCGGCCAGGGACTCGATTGCTCCGGCGGTCTGGTCGCGCCAGTGTGCGAATCGCGCTCCGGCCGCCTCGGCTGCCGGGCCGTCGGCGGCGGTCCGGCGGGCTCGCCAGAAGTCAGTGACGGCGATGTGCGCGTAGGTGCCCTGCAGCAGGCCCTCCAGCGGCCGCATGTCGTCGCGCCACGGCGCGTGATAAAGCCTGTTGTCAGCCGCGTCGTACAGGTCATACAGGTCGAGCACTGCGCCCAGCTTCACGTGCTGGAACTCGTGGACCAGCAGCAGGGCCAGGGTGGAGTGATCGCCGGGGAGCGCGGCGGCGACCGCGCCGAAGGCCTGCCGTGCGGTCGCACTCACGTCGCGGCCTGCCGGGGCCGCGGACAGCGGCGTGATCGTACGCAGTCCGGCCGCCAGGCCGGGGGCGTATGCGCCGTGC
>OCZU010000869.1_pt1 | contig 20382 bp, 21 predicted proteins | sample 1539001 | NCBI WGS metagenome assembly OCZU01 (sample SAMEA3539306, study PRJEB22396) | soil metagenome | biome: tundra; feature: field; material: soil | place: USA | collected 2010-05 | depth 0.15 m | reverse complement strand
TCCCTTATAGCCCTGCTCGACAAACAAACGCACGAAAAAAGTCACAGGCTCTGAGCGAAGCCGAAGGGTTCAGCCGAGCAGAGCAAGGCGTCTGGCAGCGCCTCCAACGCTGCGATCGGTTCACTGCCACAACTGGGAGATTCATCCCCTGGGGACCCCGCCCTCCCGCACATATTCCTTCATAAAAGCCCATCCGTACATGTCCCCATTCCGCCGCCAGCCGCGGCCAATCGGCCTCTTCCAGCCCTGTGGTTCGTTTGACACAATCGCCGTATCATGGTCCCAACCGTCCGCTCTACCAGCCTGCCGCTATTCTTCCTCGTGCTCGTCTTGGTGTTGTCGCTGGCGGCCTGCGGTGGCGGCACAGCCGCGTCCCTGAGCACTGGTGGCACAGGTAGCACCGGCGGCACGAACGGCACCGGCGATCAAACTTTGGCCTGCAACGTCATGAGCGCAGGTCAGGGTGGAAGCCTCGGTGGTTTTGTGCCCTTCACCAGCAGCAGTGCCTGGAATACCGACATCTCGGCCGCTCCGGTCGACCCTAATTCCACCACAATCATCAGCAACTTCGTCGGCTCTGTAAACGTCCATCCGGATTTCGGAACGGACCCCACCTACGGCATTCCTTATGTCGTCGTGAACGGCAGCCAGTCGCTCGTGAATATAAACCTCGAAACCTACGGCGACGAAAGTGATCCCGGCCCCATGCCAGTCCCCGCGAATGCGCCGGTTGAAGGCGGCTCCTCGAGCACCGGAGACCGACATGTGCTCGTGCTCGACAACGGCAACTGCTTCCTCTACGAACTGTACAACTCCACTCCCAATTCCGACGGAACCTGGAGCGCAGACTCAACCGCGGTTTGGGATCTGCTGGGTAACGAGCAGCGCCCCTATACATGGACTTCCGCTGATGCCGCGGGCCTGCCCATCTTTCCCGGCCTGGTTCGCTACGACGAAGTGGCCGCCGGGAAGATTCAGCATGCTTTCCGATTCACTCTCCCGCAGACCAGCGCGGCCTTCACTCCACCGGCTTCGCATGATGCGGCAACGTCGAGCGATCCAACCGCTCCGCCCATGGGCATGCAGCTGCGATTGAAATCCAGTTACGACATTTCTGGCTTCGACGCGAGTATGCAGGTAATTCTGACTGCGATGCAGAAGTACGGCCTGATTTTGGCCGACAACGGAAGCGCCCTCTATGTAACTGGCGCTCCTGACAGTCGCTGGGGTTCCGATCTCGACTCCCTGAAGACCGTGCCCGCCTCCGCCTTCGAAGTCGTGCTGATGAGTCCCGTCTACACTAACTCGACCGCTCCCGCGGGCGCCGCGCCCACCATCAGCAGCTTCACTGCAACCCCATCCAGCATTTCATCCGGAGGAAATGTAACGCTGGCCTGGGCCACCAGTAACGCAACGTACAACATCGTCTCACCCGGAGCGGGCGCGGTTCGCGGCACCAGCGTAACCGTGAATCCAACCGCCACCACCACTTACACTCTCTCTTCCACCAACCAGTACGGCCGCACCACTTCCACCGTTACCGTAACCGTACCGTAGGAAGCCACGACTATTTCCGCTCTCTTTAGTGCATTCTCTCCGCCGCTTCTTCTGAACAATCCTCTGCCACACCGTTCACAGCGCCGAGTTCCCCTGCGCGTCGCAACTCCGGAAAACCCCAGGCCCAAAGCGCAATCACGACCAGCGTTCCTACTCCTCCCAACAAGACGGCGGGGACGGTCCCAAACCACTGCGCCGTCAGTCCTGACTCAAACTGCCCGAGTTCATTGGACGTCCCGATAAAAACCATATCCACTGCCATCACGCGCCCCCGCATTTCATCGGGCGTGCGTAACTGCACCAGAGTCGCGCGAATGATCACGCTGACCATATCCGCTGCACCCAGGCAGATCAGTGAGATCAGCGACAATACCAGGCTGGTCGAGACGCCAAAAAGAATGGTGCAGACTCCAAAGCCCGCAACCGACCACAGCAGCGTTGGCCCCGCGCGACCGCGTAGTGGACGATGCGCCAGCGCGACGGCCATCACCGCGGCACCCACTCCGGGAGCGGTACGCAACAGTCCCAGTCCCCACGGCCCGGTGTGCAGAATCTCGCGGGCGTAGACCGGGAGCAGGGCCACGGCTCCGCCCAGCAGCACGGCGAACAGGTCCAGTGAGATCGCGCCCAGAATCAGCTTTTCGCGCCAGATGAAGAGCAATCCGGCGAAGATGGTCTTCAGGGTCATGGGCTCGCGCCGCCGCGCTTGCGGCCGCGTCCTGATGCGGAAAGTGGAGGCTAGTGCGCCCACCGCGGTCAGCATGGCACCCGCGTAAACCGCGGACGGCCCGCGGAAAAGCGCATAGAGAATTCCACCGAGCGATGGTCCAAGAATCGTGGCCGCCTGGAAAGTAGTTGCGTTCCAAGCCACGGCGTTGGCGAAGTGTTCTTCGGGAACTAGTTGTGGAAGGATCGAGCGGCTGGCTGTTCCATTGAACGAACGCACCACACCGAGCAGAATCAGCACAGCATAGATGGGCCTGACCGAATGAGGGCCGCGCTCGGCGAGTATCAGCAAAAGCCCCGAGCAGAGCGCGTATCCCGCATAGCAAGCACCCAGTACCTTGCGCCGCTCAAACCTGTCGGACGTATGCCCAGAAACCAGAAACAACAGAATACCCGGAAGAAACTGCGCCAGCCCGACCAACCCGAGATCAAGAGCACGCTTGGTAATGTCATAAACCTGCCATCCCACCGCAACGGCTTGCATTTCGACCGCGGCCACAATGAGAAAACGAGCGATCTGAAACAGCACAAAGTCCGGATGCGTAAAAGCGATGCGTCCAGCTCTGGGATCGTCCGGTGCGGGCATGATTCTAATGTGCCATAGATCGGCGGGGATGTGCATTCGGGCGTGATGGTGTAAGGATAGACAAACAGGTCCTTCACCGGCTAGTCCGGTTCGAACGATAGGGGTGATTCGTTTTGCCTCTTCGGTCGGGCTACTTCTGACCTGCGCCACTCTGCCGGGCCGTAGCGGAGAAAACCTCGACGCGGTTCCTTCCGTTCTTCTTCGCGGCATACATGCTGACATCCGCCTCATGAAGTAGGTCCGCGACCGAGTGATCGCGTGCAGGGGAGGTCACGGTGACTCCCATACTGACCGTGGCAGAAGTTGTACCAGACGGAGTAACAATTGGATCTTTCGTGACCAGGTTGCGGACTTCATCGGCACGGCGGGCACCAATCGTCAGATCGCAGCCGGGTAGAATCACCAGGAATTCCTCGCCGCCGTAACGTCCCACGACGTCGTAGGGGCGCAGGTCCGCTTTCAACCTGCGGGCTACTTCTTTCAAAACTTCGTCGCCAGCGGCGTGGCCGAGGGAATCGTTGATGCGCTTGAAGTGGTCGATATCGGCCATGATCAAGGTGGCCGGCTTCCCTTCGCGTCCGCTGCGCGAATACTCTTTCTCCAAAGCCGCCAGTATTTCCGAGCGGTTCAACAGGTTGGTCAGAAAATCGTGGGTGGCGGCGAAACGCAGAGACTGCTGCAGTTCCAGAATTCTCTTGCCAGCCATGATTCGGGCGCGCAATTCCGAAGGATCCACGGGCTTGGAAAGATAGTCATCCGCGCCCGCCTCCATGGCAAGCAGCAGGTCCTGCTTCCGGTTCTTGCCCGTCAGCATCACGGTGTAGATGTAAGGTCCTCGCGCGCCCAACTTTCGGATGCGGCGGCACACATCGATGCCATCGAGACCGGGCAGCATCCAGTCTAACAGAGCCATGTTGGGAGGCTCGGGAGCTTCAAGCGCCTTGACCGCTTCCGTGCCGCTGCCGACGGCGACATAGTCGAATCCCCAGTCAGCTAAGTAACCGCCCACCTTGTGTCGTTCAATATACGAATCTTCGACCAGCAAGATCTTCATAACATCACGCCCTGCGTGGATGTTGTCAGTTTGTGCAGACCTTCACAAGATCACGACCAGGGAAAAGAGACACAAAAGTTCGTGGACTTCTGCGGCAGGGGAAGATTCTGCATTATCCTCTAGCGGTGCGATCAGTGCGATTTCACCATCAGTAGAATTAGTGAATGGTACAAACGCTGCAAACCATCGGCTGGATCGCCTGCGTGATCTATGCGACCATCCCCAGCTTCTGGCTGCTCATCCATCCCCGCGTGGAGTACTGGCGCTCGCAGCCGCGTTCTCCGTATCGATTACTGTTACCAGTATGGATCGCAATGTGGTTGCTCTTGGCCGCCGTCACCGTGCACTGGCGTGACGTGGCCGTTTATCACCGCTGGTCGTGCTGGATTCCGGCGGTGGCCCTGTTTTGCGCCGGACTGCTGCTTTACAACCTCTCGGGCCACAGCTTCAGCCCGGCACAACTTGTCGGGCTGCCGGAACTTCTCCCGGATCATCGCGACCAGCGCCTGGTAATGACAGGCATTCGCGCCCGCGTGCGTCATCCGGTATATCTAGGCCATCTTTGTGAAATGCTGGCCTGGAGCCTGGGAACGGGCCTGGCCGTCTGTTGGGCTCTGACCGCACTGGCGATCGTCACCGGCGCAGTAATGATCAGGATGGAGGATAAAGAACTGGAGAACCGCTTCGGCGAAGAATACCTCCAGTATCGATCCAAGGTACCCGCCGTTCTGCCAAGGACAATGATTAAAGACGTGAGGGGACCAAACTAAGCCAGCTCGATCCTTGCGCGCCCTCAGCGCCTTCTACGTTGGGAGCTTTTATTCCCTCGAATCCAACACGCAACGAAGAGCTAGTAGCTATAATCCGACTTGGCTGAAAGCTGAGAGTTGACAGCCAATAGTCCTCATGCGCTTCGAACTCTTCATCGCGACTCGCTACCTGCGCGCCAAACGCCGCCAGGCATTCATCGGCATCATCACCGGCATCTCGATCGTCGGAGTCGCCGCGGGCGTAGCCTCGCTCATCGTCGCGTTAGCCATCAACAACGGCTTCCGCCAGGACTTGCAGGAGCGCCTCATCGGATCCACCTCCCACGTCAGCCTGCTACGCGTAGCCGACGATGGCATCAAAGATTGGCCATCGCTCCTCGATCGCCTCTCCAAACAGCCGCATGTGGTCGCAGCCGCCCCGGCAATTTTTGAGCAGGTATTAATTTCTCGTGGACCTCGCGCCCGCGGTGCCGTTCTCAAGGGCATGATTCCTGCCTATGAGCGCAAGGTCGGCGATCTGCTCAACACTGTGAAAGTAGGTTCAGCGGTTGCTCTGGACGAAGCATCTTCCTTGTCCGGTCAAGGGCCATCAGAAAACGGGACGCAGAAAAATCTCGCTGCCGGCGGCGCCAGCTCCAAGCCAGCTGATTTACCGGATTCGCTCGCCGGGGTCCAGCAGCGCGTGGCTAACATGCCTCCCATCATCCTCGGCAAAGACATGGCCGACAATCTGGGCGCGACGGTAGGCTCTGTCGTACTGGTGACCAGCCCGCAGGGCGAATTGAGTCCCTTCGGCATGATCCCGAAATACAGCCGCTTTCGTGTGGCGGGAATCTTCAACTCCGGCTTTTACGACTACGACTCCTCCTGGGCCTTCGCCCGCCTCTCCGACGCGCAGCGCCTGTTCGGCCTGGGCGATTTGATTTCAGTGATCGAGTTCAAAGTCGACGACATCTACCAGGCGGACGAAGTCGCCCGCCAACTTGAAAACGCGGCCGGCAACGGCTTCATGGCCACCAACTGGAAGGAGCAAAACAAAGCACTGTTCCATGCCTTGCGCCTCGAACGCCTGGTCACCTTCATCACCATCGGCCTGATCGTCTTCGTGGCCGCGCTGAACATTCTGATTTCGCTGATCATGATGGTCATGGAAAAAACCAAAGACATCGCCGTCCTGATGTCGATGGGCACGCGCAAATCGCAGGTGAGAAACGTCTTCATCGCCCAGGGAGTGTTGATCGGCGTGATTGGCACGGCCATCGGCCTGCTGCTCGGCTACGCTATCTCCTACGCCGGAGGCCACTACCACATGATCTCGCTCTCCCCCGAGGTCTACTCCATCGACTATGTGCCGTTTGCCCCGCGCCTGTTGGATGGCTTGCTGGTAGCGCTGGTAGCCGTGGGAGTTTCCTTCGTGGCGACGCTCTACCCCTCATGGTCGGCGGGCAGAACCCTCCCCGCCGAAGCCCTGCGCTATGAATAGGATCTGTGGACGCCCCCGCCCGCGACTGCGTCCGCCACCCGCAGCCGGTCGGGAACTTTCTGCCAGCCGCCGCCGTACAATCAAACAGAAGGAGGGCTCATCATGTTCACTTTCCTCCTATGGTGCATCCTCTTCGTACTCTGCTGGCCCCTGGCCATACTGGCGCTGGTCGCCTACCCGTTCGTCTGGCTACTGTTGCTCCCCTTTCGAATCGTCGGCGTAGCCGTCCACGGAGTCCTCGAAATAGTCTACCTGGCGATCACGCTCCCGTTCCGCCTGCTGGCGGCACCATTCCGCATCTAACCAGATCAAGGTCACGATTAGGGCTTGGATGTTCGCGCTTGGGAATCGAACTTGGAAGGACGAATTCAGTCGTGCCGCACACGCTTGCAATTGCGATGGGCTTCAGCTCCTGAGGTGCGCCCGCGGAACCTCAACTCTCCATCACCTTCAACCCCTCACTCACCATAAGCCTCGCCTCAGTCGCCCGCTGCACATCCTCCGCCGTCAACCCCGGAGCCACTTCCTCCAGCACCAACCCCCGCGCCGTCACCCGGATGTACGCCATCTCCGTAACAATCGTATCCACCACCTTCACGCCGGTCAGAGGCAAAGTGCACTTCCTCAAAATCTTGGGCGCACCTTCCCGAGTCGTGTGTTCCATTGCGACGACCGTGCGCCGCGCCCCGGCTACCAGGTCCATGGCCCCGCCCATCCCCTTCACCATCTTTCCTGGGATCATCCAGTTCGCCAGGTTTCCCGCCTCATCCACTTCCATAGCCCCCAGCACGCTCAAATCAACATGCCCCCCGCGGATCATGGCAAACGAATCCGCGCTGGAAAAGTAAGACGTTCCCGCCATCTCGGTCACAGTCTCTTTTCCCGCGTTGATCAGGTCGGCGTCTTCTTGACCCTCCACTGGATAAGGACCAATCCCCAGCATCCCATTCTCGGATTGAAGAATGACTTCCATCCCCGCCGGAACACAATTCGCAACCAGTGTAGGCATCCCGATGCCCAAGTTCACATAGAACCCGTCCTGCAACTCGCGCGCAATCCGATTCACAATCCGCTCGCGCTTCTCCACGTCTTTTCCCGGATTGTTCATCGCGCTGTCACCTGAGCGAAGCGAAGGACCTATGCAACAGCCTGCGCCACTGCTCTTACTCGGTACTCGATACCAGGTACTAGCTAGTGGCCTTCCTCACCGTCCGCTTCTCAATCCGCCGCTCATACAACTCCCCCTGGAAAATCCGTTTCACATAAACCGAAGGCGTATGCACCAGATCCCCATCCAACTCTCCGGCTTCCACAAGGTGCTCAACTTCCGCAATCGTCACCTTAGCCGCCGTCGCCATGATCGGATTAAAATTCCGCGCTGTCTTCCGGTAAACCAGATTTCCCATCCGATCACCTTTCCAAGCCTTCACGAACGCGAAGTCCGCTTTCAACCAGCGCTCCATCACGTAATTCCGCCCGTCGAACTCGCGGATTTCCTTGCCTTCAGCGACGACAGTTCCCACACCTGTAGGAGTAAAGAATGCCGGAATCCCCGCGCCCGCCGCGCGAATGCGTTCCGAAAATGTCCCCTGCGGCACCAGATCAAGCTCCACTTTCCCCGCCAGCACCATCGACTCCAGCAGCTTGTTTTCTCCCACGTAAGTTCCAATGTGCCGCCGGATCTGCCCTGCCGCGAGCAGCAACCCATTGCCCAACCCGTCCACGCCCACGTTATTGCTGATGGTCGTAAGATTCTTCGACCCCTTCCGTACCAGCGCGCGAATCAGATTCTCCGGAATGCCGCACAGCCCAAACCCCCCGATCATAACGACCGAGCCATCCCCCACATCCAGAATAGCCTCATCCGCCCCTCTCACAACCTTATTCATAGCGTCCAAATTCTAAATGAAATCAACCACAGCAACGACTCTGTCATCCTGAGCGGAGCATTTGCTTTCGCGAAGCGAAGAGCAAATGCGGAGTCGAAGAATCCCTACCTTTGGCACCATCGCATGCCGCGAAGGGGTTCCCGCTCAGTTCCGTGCCTTCGCGCTGATCTACTCCTTCTTTCCCGGACTCTTCCTCAACCCATGCGCCTGCTCGAACTCCTCTGCCAGCGCCCGCGTCGCCAGGTTCTCCCGTATATGCGCCAGCCGCAGCTCCACCTTGAACAGCGCATCCTCCAGATTCTTCTTGTTGCTGATCGCAATATCGCGCCACATCGAATAAGGACTGGCCGCAATCCGCGTCATCTCCCGCAACGCCCGCCCCCCCGCCGGAAGCAGCGGCGCCTCTTCTCCAAACTCCTCCACCAACACCGCCGCCAACGCCGTTGAAATCATCTGCGGCAGGTGGCTGATCCAGGCACACAGCCTGTCGTGATCGTCAGGCGGCAGCATCGCAATACGCGCGCCAATCTGATCGATCCATCCCGCAAATTCTGCGAAGATCCCTTCATTCAGATTCTGTCCCGGCAGCGGCGTAAAAAACCAAACTGCATTCTGGAACAAGTCGGCATCCGCATAATCCACGCCACTGTGCTCTTTCCCCGCCATCGGATGCCCAGGCAGAAATCGCTTGCCCGCATTCTTCCCAAATACGTTCAGCGCCCGCTCCGCCACCGCCGCCTTCGTGCTGCCCACATCCGTCAGCAACGTGGCCGCGGGTAACCCCGGACCCAGCCGCCCGATCAAATCCACAATGGCAAGAACCGGCGTAGCCAGCATCACCAACTGGCTGCCGCGCACCGCGTCCGCGGGCTCGACAAAGCCACTGTCAATCACTCCTCGCATCTTCGCCTTCCTCAGCGCCGACTCCCGATCGCACCCCACAATCCGCCCTGCGAACTTCCGCTTCCGCATCGCCAGCGCAAATGACCCGCCGATCAGCCCCGTCCCAACAATCGTGATTTGCCGAATCGGCATAGAAGAGAATTGGGCAATTGAATAATTTCGTAATTTTGTAATTTGAAGGTTGAAAGCGGACAGAGAAGTTAAATTACCAGATTATGAAATTGCAAAATTACCCGATCTTTCTTCCCACTGCCGGCGCGATCATACGCAACTCATCCATCAGCGTCGCGAACTGCTCGGGAAACAGCGACTGGGCTCCATCCGACCAGGCCTTGTTCGGATCGCAATGAACTTCCACCAGCAATGCATCCGCCCCCGCCGCCACTGACGCCCGCGCCATCGGCGCAACCTTGTCGCGCCGCCCCGTCCCGTGCGACGGATCAGCCGTCATCGGCAAATGCGACAGCTTATGAATAATTGGAATCGCCGAAATGTCCATCGTGTTCCGCGTATAAGTCTCAAAAGTCCGAATCCCGCGCTCGCATAAAATCACTTCATAATTCCCGCCCGCCATAATGTATTCCGCCGACAGCAGCAACTCTTCCAGAGTCGCCGCAATCCCACGCTTCACCAGCACCGGCTTGCGCACTTTCCCCAACTCGCGGAGCAAATTAAAGTTCTGCATGTTGCGCGCCCCTACCTGCAAAATGTCCACATAAGGCAGCATCATAGGAATCTGCGAGATCTCCATCACCTCACTGATCACGAGCAGCTTGAACTTCTCTCCTGCCTCGCGCAGCAATTTCAGCGCATCTTCTCCATGCCCCTGAAAAGAATAAGGAGAACTCCGCGGCTTGAACGCCCCGCCCCGCAACACGCGAGCCCCCGCTTTCGCCACCGCTTCTGCCGTAGAAAAAAGCTGCTCCCGCGATTCCACCGAACACGGCCCAGCCATTACCACGACTTCGTTACCGCCGATGCCAATTCCGTTCGCCAATTTGACAGTCGTCCCTTCTGGACGAAAACTCTTCCCCGCCAGCTTGTACGGCGAACTGATGCGATGGACCTCCTGTACTCCCGGCATCAGCTCAACGATGCGGATGTCAAAATCAATCCCCGCTCCCACCGCGCCCAGCACCGTTTGCCGCGCCCCGGTCGACCTGTGTACCTCAAACCCCATTTTCACCAGGTGCTCAATCACCTGCTGAACCTGCCCCTCATCAGCCATATCCTGCATCGCCACAATCATATTTTGCTCTTTAGCTCCTCACGAATGTTCGTCATTTCCGAACCGGCTTCACCCGGTGAGGAACCTGTTTTCCCGTCCGACCGCATTGCCCTAATCATTTACTCCCGAATCCAACTCCGTCTCCGCCTTAGCCGCCTCCGCCTTCCCCCCAATGCCTTCCTTCTGAATATTCCGCATCACATCCATGATCCGCTCAAAAATCCGCACCACATCCCGCCCCGGCAGCGGACCGCGATTCGCCGCCTGTACATTCTCAAACACAATCCGTTCCCGCTCCGGCTCGTAAATCGGCAAATTCGTATCCCGCTTCAGCCGCCCTATCTCCACTGCAGCCCGCGCCCGCTCGCTCAGCAGCTCCACCAGCCGCCGGTCAAGGTCATCAATCTTCTTCCGCCAATCCGCAATATCCATGACTTCTTATTCCAATGTCATCCTGAGCGAGGATTGTGCTTGGCGAAAGCCAAGCACAACCGCAGTCGAAGGATCCCTACCGCCTTGCACGCCGCCGGCCGGGTGCCCCATCCTTGGGCTTTCTTCGCGCAGGGTGGGATTTTGAACTTCTAACTACCGGCCTCCCACCAGCTTGCCCACAAATTCTCCCACAGCCGCCGCTTCCCGTCCTCGATTCCGCTCAATCGTCTCGACAATCGCGCTGCCCACCACCACCGCATCCGCAAACTCTCCCACTTCCGCAAACTGCTCCGCATTCGAAATCCCAAAGCCAACGGCGACCGGCAACTTCGTGACACGCCGCAACCGTCGCACCAGTTTCTTCGCGTCGTCCGCCAATTTCTGACGCGCTCCTGTCACTCCTGTCCGCGACACCGCATAAGCAAATCCCCGCGAAGCCTCGGCAATCCGCTTCAACCGCGCATCCGGACTGGTAGGCGCCGCCAGAAAAACCGGCTCCAGATCGTGCGCCTTCATCGCCCGTAAGTATTCGCCAGCCTCTTCGACCGGCAAATCCGTCACCAGCACACCATCAACACCTGCATGCCGCGCCACCATGCAAAACTTCTCCATCCCCATGCGCAGTATCGGATTCAAATAAGAAAACACAACCAGCCCAGTGGACTGCGCATGCTGCCGCACCTCCGCCGCCAGCGTCAATACCTGCCCCAGCGACGTCCCATGCCTCAGCGCCCGCTCGCTGGCCCGCTGAATTACCGGACCATCCGCCACTGGATCGCTGAACGGTACCCCCAGCTCAATCACATCCGCTCCAGCCTCAATCGCAGCCAGGATCACGTCCCGAGTAGTAGCAAGGTCAGGATCCCCGCAAGTCACATAAACCACCAGCGCCGGCTTCTTATAAAAAGATAAAGGCATAATCGAAATCAGTACGTGAGGGATCTACCCCGTGACCCCTTCGCCCTCTTTGTTAAAGATTTTGACTTTTCATTCCAGCGAAAGGGACTCCCGCATTATTCCAATATCCTTATCCCCGCGCCCGGAAACATTCACAATCACGACGTCCGCCTTCTTCATCCCAGGCGCGCGCTTAACCACTTCCGCCACGGCATGAGCCGACTCCAAGGCAGGAATAATCCCCTCCGTCCGCGCCAGCAAAGTAGTAGCCTCCAGCGCCTCCGCATCCGACGCCGCAACATACTCCGCCCGCCCCGCATCCCTCAACGCCGCATGCTCCGGCCCAATCGAGGGATAATCCAGCCCCGCCGAAATCGAGTGCGTATTGGCAATCTGCCCCGCCAAATCCTGCAGCACGTAAGAGTACGTCCCCTGCAAAACCCCGGGCGACCCTCCCCGAAACCGCGCCGCATGTTCGCCCAGGCCGTCGCCGCGCCCACCAGCCTCAACTCCAATCAACCGAACTTTCTTGTCTTTCAGAAACTCATAAAAAATCCCAATCGCATTCGATCCCCCACCCACGCAAGCAATCACCGCCGCCGGCAGTTTCCCTTCAGCCTTCAAAATCTGCGCCCGCGCCTCCCGCCCAATCACCCGATGAAAATCCCGCACCATCGTCGGATAAGGATGCGCCCCCAGCACACTCCCCAACAAATAATGGGTGGTCCGCACATTGGTGACCCAGTCGCGCATAGCCTCGTTGATCGCATCCTTCAAAGTCCGCGACCCCGCGTCCACCCCACGCACGTCCGCTCCCAGCAACCTCATGCGGAACACATTCAACTCCTGCCGCCGCATGTCTTCGGTCCCCATATAAACAACGCATTCGAATCCCAGCAGCGCGCAAACCGTAGCCGTAGCCACGCCATGCTGGCCCGCCCCAGTCTCCGCAATCACGCGCCGCTTGCCCATGCGCTCCACCAGCAGCCCCTGTCCCAGACAGTTATTGATCTTGTGCGCCCCGGTATGCAGCAAGTCTTCGCGCTTCAAATAAATCTTCGCCCCACCCAACTTCTCTGTAAGACGCCGGGCAAAAGTCAGCGCCGTAGGACGCCCCGCATAAGTCCGCAGCAATTCCTCCAGTCGTCGCTGAAATTTCGGATCGCGCTTAGCCTTCTCATACTCGCGCTCCAACTCCTCCAGCGCCGCCATCAAAGTCTCCGGCACATACCGCCCGCCGTAAACCCCAAACCGCCCTGGGGCCCCAGCCAAACTCTTGGGACGAGGGTGCCCCACCCTTGCGCGTTCTGTGCGCAAGGTGGGTTTAAGTTTCCGAGTCCCAACTCGATTCTTGCTAATTGTCGCCGTAGCCATCGCCTTGCTTCCGCCTCTTCCGCAGCCTTGATAACCTTGTCATTTCGAACCGGCGAAGCCGGTGAGTAACCTGCTTCTCGCGTCCACCGGCATACACCCGGCGGACTTCCCCATCCGCTTCCGCATCCGCATCCGTGGACGAGCGGCGCTTCAGCGCCGCGTCAAACACAAAGAGGGAGCAGGGCTTCAGCCCCCGGTGCCATGAAGCTTCTCCGCGTCGCGCACGGCCTTCACAAACACCCGCACCTTCTCCGGATGTTTTTTTCCCGGCCTCGCCTCCACCCCCGACACGACATCCACCCCCCATGGCTTCAGAATACCGATGGCCTCACTCACATTCTCGGGCGTCAATCCACCCGCAACAACCAACTTGGCTCCGCCCTGACGCATCGCATCCGCGAGGGCAACAGCCCTCTTCCAGTCAAAGGCTTTGCCGGTACCTCCCGGTGTGCGAAGGTCGCCTGAATCCAGCACGAATGTGCCCATCAGCCTTTCCCCCGCCGCTGACGACGCTTCGTCGAGTTTCTTTCTCCACTCTGAAAAAACCCTTGTCAGATGCTGGAGTTGTTCCGGATCTGCGCCAACAAGATTCATCGGCAGGGCCGTCAAGAATCGCGCCTGGGGGGGGAGACACGACGCGCGAACTGCCTTGAGAGCGTTACCGTATTGGCCGCCCTCTGGCGAACTGTACGATTGAGTTCCTGTTAATCCGACCCTGAACATAATATCCATGGGATCTACGCCGTCGCCGCGCACGAATACACCGATCTTCTCAACCTGCTCCGGCAACTTTCCTACAATCTCCCGCGCCGCTTCAACACTGATATTTCGTGGGCTCTTCTCATAAAACACAAACCCCACCGCATCCGCGCCAGCCTCAACCGCGGTCAGCGCATCCTCCAAATTCGTCATCCCACAAATCTTCACCCAGGTCATATACAAAGTTGTCCGCTAAAAGTAAAGAGATTCGCGGAAAGCTCCGCTCACCGCCTACTCGGTACCCGCAACTCAGTACTAGCAACTAACTCCCGCAGCGCCGCCCCCGGTCGTTCCGCCCGCATCAACGTCTCCCCAATCAAAACCGCTTGATAACCCGCCGCCCGCAGCCGCGCTACATCCTCGCCCGACCGTATCCCGCTCTCCGCCACCCGCACCCCATTCTTCGGAAGCCGCTCCGCCAGCCGCAACGCCGTCTCCCCATCCACCTTAAACGTCCGCAGATCGCGTGTATTCACTCCAATCAAATCGCACCCTGCATCCAAAGCCCGTTGTAGCTCTTCCTCGTCGTGTACTTCGCACAAAGCGTCCAGCCCGTGTAATCCCGCACCCAGCGCCAGCCTGTTCAATTCTGCGCTCGTCAAAGCGGCCACAATTAGCAACACCGCATCCGCCGAGTTCGCCCGCGCCTCCAGCAACTGAAATTCATCCACGATGAAATCCTTGCGCAGGCACGGCACCTTCACCGCCGCCGACGCCGCCCGCAAATTCCCCAGCGACCCCTGAAAGAACTCCTCATCCGTCAGCACCGAAAGCGCCGCCGCGCCCGCCGCTTCCAGTTCCCGCGCCAACTCCTCCACACAAAACTCCGCCCGGATCAATCCCTTCGAAGGCGACGCCTTCTTCAACTCCGCAATCACGGCCACGCCAGTTCTGCTCTTTTCCTCCAGCGCCCGCCGAAACCCGCGCGGCACATGCTGTTCCGCACGCCGCTCTAAGTCATGCCGATCGGCGACACGTTTCGCCTCAACAACCTTCCCGCGAGTGGCAGCAACAATCTGATCTAGGGAAACAGGCATAACAAGTGCCTGAATTATACGGGAGGAAATGGGGTGCACATTATGTGGCTACGAACGCGACACCGCCTAGCAGGGCGGAGCGCCGTTTCGCTCTTCCGCTGTGAAACCCTGTGTGTCCCCTATGGCTAAGGCTCTGCTTCGACCACCCCGCCATCACTTGCAAACGCTCTCGATCTCTTTGTACGGCTTCTCCGCGTGCTCCGGATACTTGATCTGCTTCACCTGCATCCATTGGTCCAGCAAGGTCCCAGCATCATGCAGCCCCACATCCGGATCGCCGTCATACGCGGGATCGCTCTCCGCTTCCTCCAGCGTCACCAGCTTGAATCCCTTCTTTTTCAATAGATCCAGCGCGTCCGGCAGTATCGTGCTGCTGAACGCTCCCAGATGCATTAGCAGCACGTAGTTGATCTCGTGCCTGTAAATCAGCTTCGCCTGCTCCCGCCCCAGGTCAAGGAATTCCGAAGCCGTGCTCAAATAGCTGGACCGTAGCCATTCAATTGACCTTTTATCGCCCTTCGCCACGCACCGCGCATACGCCGTGTTCCATAAATAGTCCTCCCAGTCGAGCGTCACCTGCGCAATCCTGTATCCGTGTGCCTTCAAGTAGGTCCGCACGGCGCGCCGCTTCTCCACCGTATCTCCCTCGTGCAAGTACGGATACCGCAACCAGTGCCAATCGTCCTTCGCGGCGAGCAGCTCCAGCGCCGGCTCATCTTCCTCGATCTCCCGCCCGAAGGCTTCCGCCGTGTTCTGTTCCAGGTCCATGTGGGAATAGGTGTGATTTCCCATCGGCTCCGCCGCTGCCCAAAGCTTCAGCGCCTCCGCTCCATCCAAGCTTCCTTCCAGCTTTTTTGCGTTGACGAATCCGTACACCGGAGGCACGTGCCGCTTCTTCAGAATCGCCACCACGTTCTTCGTAGTCTCCGTCCGCGTAACTCCCGGCGGCAACATTCCGTTCAGTGGCAGATCATCCATCGTGATGGCCAACTTCTGTGCGGAGCATATCCCCGCCAGTCCGAGAGAAAACACCAACGCCAGGACGCTCCAATAAATCAACCGCAGCAGATTTTTCATGACAAGAGTCTACTTCACCGTCAAGATGTTCGTGTAGGATAGCCGCCTAGGCTGTCCAGCGAGCGCAGCGAGGCGCTGCGGCATAGCACCTCCGGGCAGGTTGGCTACTCAGCACTCTGGTGGATGTGAGCCTACCGAAAGTAAAACTCACCCTGTGGAAGAGATCTTGTTTGGTGCCATCGAAGGGACTCGAACCCCCACACCGTTGCCGGTACATGGACCTGAACCATGCGCGTCTGCCAATTCCGCCACGATGGCAATCTGAATTGCAATGCAGCGGCGGCCCCGAAGGCCGCCGAGTCTGGAAGATCAACAAATGTATTTTACAGCCCCGCCAACGGCTGTCAAACCACCGGCTCAATTCCCGAAGGCCGAAGCCGGCGCACGGGCCTACCCCAGCTTGGCCGTCATCGAAATCTTCGCGTTCAGCACCTTCGACACCGGACAGCCCTTCTCCGCTGCCTCCGCATACTTCTGAAACGCCGCCGCATCCGCTCCCGGGACTTTCCCCACGACATCGATGTGGCTCGCCGTAATCGTCCACCCGGAATCCAGCTTCTCCATGGTCAGAGTCACGTTGGTGCTAATGCTCTCCGGCGTCAGATTGGCTCCACCTAGTTGCGCCGAGAGCGCCATCGAAAAGCACGCCGCATGCGCCGCCGCAATCAACTCCTCCGGATTCGTACCTGGCCCATTCTCAAACCGTGAAGTAAATGAATACTGCGTGTCCCTCAACACTCCGCCCGGCGCCGAAATCGTTCCCTTCCCGTCTTTCAGTCCGCCCTTCCAAACCGCGCTAGCCTTGCGTTGCATCGCGTTCTCCTGATCACGACTAACAAAATTAAGTCCCCCATCATTGTAGACGGAGATCGTCCCTCATGTCCGGAGAACCCTCCTGCACAAAACAATTCGGCTCAATAGAAATCCGAGCAACTCAAATAAAACCCGCACCTCGGACAGCTCAACTTGCACCGGCTCTCCTTTAACTCCGCCGAACAATTCGGACAAAACCGCTCCGGACGCCCCGCTGCCCGCGCCAGATCAACCGGTTTCGCTTCCGTTCGATTTCCTTCAGCCTTCTCCCCGCTTGCGCTCATCCGCGCAAGATACCCTCACGCGCACCCGCGCACAACTGGAAAATCGTCTTCCTCTCAAGTCCTCTTCTCCCTCTGCGGTCGATCTTCTGCCCCCAAAATCTTTTATTCTCCTGTTTACAAATCTTTCCTGCTTCCACAGACCATTTTGCGCTAGAATGCTCACTGCACTGAAGAGCGTGGACGATGTGGCCGCAAACCCGCTCTTGGCCTTCCCCCAGGAGGTAGTAGATGTACCGGTCTTATTCCAGCTCTTTGGCGGACTCTCGTCCGTTCCTGGATGTTCAGTCCCTGATCCGCAACCTGGCGCAAGATTTTGTTACGTCCTTTAACACCGGCAACTACGACCAGGTTGCCGCGCTCTTCGCGCAGGACGGCGCATTCATGGCGCCCCACCACGACCCGGCCTACGGCCCCAAAGCCGTAGAGCATCTCCTTCGCCAGTTCGGCGAAGGGGGATACGAAGACCTGCGCCTCGAAACCATCCGCGTCGAAGCCTCCGGCGACCTCGCCATGGAGATCGGACGCTACACCGTCGCTATCCGCCAGTCGGACGGCACCGTCCTCGCAGACCGCGGCAAGTATGTGAAAGCCTGGCGCCGCTTGGGCGCATGGCTAATCGTTGCCGATTGCTGGAGCAGCAACCTCCCTGCCCTCCGTTAGCGCGCGCGTCGGGAGAACTTGCGGGGGCCGTGGGCGCAATGCTCGGCGGCTCTTAGGGACTCGGAGCTTCCACCACTGTGTGGTACTGATTCGGCTTGAGGCTTGATAATTTCTGCAGCACCCCGCTGGACCACCGAATCTCCGCACTGACGGTTTTGCCGCTGGCATTTGGACCGAGCCCGAATAGCACCCGTTTGTCATGCGAGGAAAGATAACTGGACCCTCCAGTGATCCACCGCACTGTGTGCCGTCCGCCAAAAGCAACGGTGATCTTTGCTCCAATCGCATCCCGGTTGCTCTTGGTTCCCTGGAGTTCGAATCCAATCCACTGATTGTGCTGCCCAACGTTGTTTCTCAGCAGCACTGGGGTTGCGTCCAGGCGCGTGAACACAACGTCCGGAGCACCATCATTGTCGAAGTCTCCCACGGCGAGTCCGCGAGCAAGATAGCTTGCACTGAACGCGGGACCGGCCAAGTCCCGCATACTCTGGAAGCTTCCCCGCGAGTCGTTGTGCAGCAGCAGCGGCGGTTGCTTGAACTTCACATCTTCGCGCGTGCTCTCGATGACGTCGTTAATGTGGCCATTGACCAGCACAATGTCCAGATTGCCGTCATTGTCGTAGTCGAGCAACTTAACTCCCCATCCGACGAAAGATTTCGTCAGGGCTGACCAAATGCGAACTGACGGTGCGATCGACATACGGGAAGGCACGGGAACCAACAAACAAAGAATGATACTGATCGTTGAAATTCGTCACCACGAAGTCCGGCACACCGTCGCCTGATATGTCTCCCGCATCAACTCCCATCCCCGCTTTAGCGGCTCCATCTTCGTCGTATGCCACCTCCGCTTCCACAGCGGCATCTTCGAACGTGCCGTTTCGCTGGTTGATAAGCAGCAGATTGGGAGATGCGTCCCGAGCGACAAAAAGATCTGGCCACCCATCGTCATTCACATCGATGGCGACAATGCCCAGCGCGCGCCCAACCATTTTGTCCAGGCCCGCCGATTTGCTCACATCGGTAAAAGTCCCGTCCCGGTTGTTGTGATAAAGCGTAAGCGGCATGCCCTCATAAGCTACTTGCTCGGAGTAGGTACGCATGCCGTTTACTTCGCATTTCTTGGGCGCATCGAAGGAAAAACGAGCGCAGTTGGCAACGACCAGATCGAGATAGCCGTCCCTAAGGTCGTCTTCTTCATTCAATTTTCAGGTTGGGCTGAACTAATACAATCGAAATCCCCGGACTCTCGTGGCCCGGAGTGTGGTAAACCAGACCCTGTGAAGCTGCTGGTAATCGAAGACGAGTCTCGAATGCTGGAATTGCTGCGCCGCGGCCTGACCGAAGAGGGCCACACCGTGGTGTGCGCCTCGGATGGTGGCGAAGGCTGGGAACTCGCACGCGGCTATGAATTTGACGCGGTCGTGCTGGATATTATGTTGCCGAGGATGAACGGCTTCGAACTGGCAAAGAGACTCCGCAAGGAACGAATCGCCACCCCGGTGCTGATGCTTACTGCCAAGGACTCGGTTCCAGATGTGGTGCGTGGCCTCGACGCGGGCGCCGACGATTATCTCACCAAGCCGTTCAGCTTTAGCGAACTGCTGGCACGTTTGCGCGCCATTCAACGGCGCGCCACTTCGCGGCCGGAGAACAGGCTGCAGGTGGGGGATCTCATTCTTGACCCGGAATCGCGCGAGGTATCCCGCGCCGGACTTCCCATCGCTCTGACACGCACCGAATATAGCCTGCTGGAGCGGTTGATGTATCGCGTCGGAAAGGTGGTTCCGCGGCGCACGCTGATTGAGTCAGTGTGGGGATTCGATCGGGAAATCGAAGAAAACACGCTCGATGCTTTCGTCCGGCTGCTGCGCCACAAAGTGGATCGCGAAGGCATGCCCAAGCTGATTTTCACGGTACGCGGCGTGGGTTACATGATTCGTGAGGAGCCGATCGAGTGAAGAAGCTCTCCATCGGCATGCGGCTGACGCTGTGGTATCTGGCAATTTTCCTGCTCGCCGAAGTCGTCTTTGGCGCAGGCATGTGGCTTATCCTGCGAAAAAATCTGTTCGACATCGCCGACGCCGTGCTCGAGGGCCAGGCGGCAGATCTGCAGCGTTTCCTCGAAGCTCGAAAGGCTCTCCCCATCGCGCAGCTCCAGATAGAGATCAGCGAAGACTACAAGATCGCACGCTCGGAAGATTATCTGCAAATCAGCGATGCCGGCGGCAACCTAATCTACCGTTCGCGATTTCTTGAAGAGCATCCGCTTCCCGCGCTCGCACTCGATGAGTTAGACCGGCCCCTTTACGAGAATCGCAGACTAGGGCACGAGCGTTTCCGCCTGATCAGTGAGCAAATAGATGTGAGCGGGCGCTTGTACGTGGTTCGAATCGGGCACCCTATGCACGAGGAGATCGAGACGCTCGATGCCTTTCGTGGATACCTGGAGTGGTTTGCACCGCTCCTGTTGCTGGGCGCCTCGATCGTAGGTTATTGGTTGAGTCATCGAGCGCTGGCCCCGGTCGATGCCCTGGCTCGGACCGCGCGTACCATCTCCGGCCATAATCTCAGTAGCCGGCTGGAGCAGTTGCACACCGGAGACGAACTGCAACGCCTGTCCGATACCTTGAACGAAATGCTCGGCCGGATCGAGACAGCCTTCACGCGGATCACGGAGTTTTCCGCCGATGCGTCGCACGAGCTGCGAACTCCCGTCGCGCTCATCCACACTGAAGCAGAGCTCGCTTTGCGCCGATCACGGGATGCGGCCGAATACCGCGAAGCGCTGCAGCACATTCTTCAGGAAGCTGAGCGCACCGCCAGGCTCCTTGAGGGGCTCCTCGCCATGGC
>OCZU010000867.1_pt1 | contig 20411 bp, 10 predicted proteins | sample 1539001 | NCBI WGS metagenome assembly OCZU01 (sample SAMEA3539306, study PRJEB22396) | soil metagenome | biome: tundra; feature: field; material: soil | place: USA | collected 2010-05 | depth 0.15 m | reverse complement strand
CGACCTTCGTCAACTATTATCGCCAGCGGCGCAATCATCAAGGGATCGAGAACAAGCTGATCGAGCCGCCGACGTCTCTGCCCGAGGTGGGTCACATCCAATGCCGAAAAGAACTCGGCGGAATGCTCAACTACTACTATCGAGCAGCCGCGTGAACCACAATTTTTCAATGTCAGCCGAGTTTTTTGGTAGTACAGTGTATCACGACAGACGATCATGCAGCGTGTAAAGCGCGGAGAGCTTTCGGTAGTCCACGTGTCTGGCGGACGGCAGAAAGGCCCGCGAATACAGGCGTTGGACCAACAACCGCAGCTTTTTCCGACAACCCCATTAACATAGGTGTAGTATGAAGACCGATCCAAGCAACCTTTGATGTCGCCTTCCAGCACCCACTGCGGCGAGCATCCCCGACACAGTGTGTTAAAACACTGTTGCAGGGCATCGGCAGTGGAGCGTTTCGGGCGGAAGCCGTAGGAGTTGGGATCGGTGCAAACTCCAAAAAAAATACCTGCCAAATCAACGCTTCCGAATTTATATACAATACGTTCCATCGCGCCATCAAAGTCATCGGTCCACCTTCCCAATAACGGCCACTCTTACAATTGAACCCGGGAAGCTTCCGACGCAGTTGACTTGGACTGGAAATATATCGCCGCCGCTTCGCCGCGACATCGCACATGCAGCTTATGGAGGATGTGTTCGACGTGCGTGCGGACCGTGCCGGTGCTCACGCCTAGTCGGGCAGCAATTTCCTTGTTGCTGAGCCCTTCGGCCAATAGGATCAGAATTTCCATCTCGCGGGCGGACAAGTCTTCAGTGGCCACGCTGTTTACCTGGGCTTGCTTGAAAGAGCGCACCACCATCCGCGCAATCTCGCCCGTCATCGGCGCGCCGCCGGCGCGGACGTCCGCGATGGCCTGCAGGATTTCCTCCTGCGGGCAGCGTTTGAGCACGTAGCCGGAGGCGCCCGCCCTGAGCGCTTGGAAGATGAGTTTGATATCTTTGTAAATGGTGAGAATGATGACCTGAAGTTTGGGCATCTGCGCGGTAAGCTTCGCCGTGCAAACGATCCCGGATTCTCCCGGGAGGTGAATATCCATGAGCACCACATCCGGCAGGTGCTTGGGCACCAGTGCGAGCGCTTCCTTCGAGCTCGAACAGGCGCACACACAACGGAGACTAGGTGTGCCGTCAATCAGCTCCACCAGGGTTTCACGCAAGGTGCGGTCGTCTTCAACAATTGCAATGGTTGTCATGCCTGAATGCTACTGAGCCGGAGAGATGTTAGCGGAAGGGTGCCTCGGGCTCCCATCCGTCACGTGACGTATTTTCATTTTTTGCAGTGTTGGCCGGCAGCGGGATAATCAGCCGCACAATGGTTCCGGTTTCTTTGCTGGAGCTAATCTGGCACTCACCCCCCAGGTCTGCCAGTCGCTGACGCATGTTCCCGAGGCCATTTCCTCCTGCGGCGGCGGCTGCCTCGAACCCACAACCGTTGTCAGCAATCTCAATCTTCAGACAGTCTGCCTCTAGATTGACTCCGAATTCGATCTCAATGGCATGGGAATGGCGTACCGCGTTATTCAGCGCTTCTTTGACTGCGAGCAGCAGTCCATGACGTAGACGTCCTTCTACCCGACTGGCCGGGAACTCCATCGGGATTTTGAAGCGGCAGACCAACCCGGAGTCCTGGATGAACTCTTGAGCGAAGGCGCTGAGGTAGTCGGCGAAGCCTTGCAAACCGTCCGCTTCGGGATTTACGGCCCAAACAATCGTATCCAGGGCCGTGACCAGTGTGCGGGCCTTCCCGGCAATGGCATTCAGCCGCGATGCCGTCTTCGCATCGTGGTTGGAGTGCTGCGCCACTCCGACACTGGCCAGCAAACTGATGCCCGTCAGACTCGATCCGAGGTCGTCGTGTAAATCGCGGGCGATGCGCGCCCGCTCGGCCTCGGAGGCGCGCTGGCGCTCTGCCAATTCCCGCTGCCGTATGGCCTGCTCAAGCTGTTTCGTCCGCTCCTCGACCCGGCGACGTAGGAGAAAGATCCAACCGAATGCCAACAGCAGCACTCCGCATAGAACTCCGGCCAGCGTCATGACCCGTCTCACCGTCCACCAGGACGGGCGAGCCAGGATAACTAAATCGCCCGGGGAATTGAGCAGTAGCTCGAATGACTCGGGCCCCGTGCCACTCATGGTGCGCCGGGCATGGCTGACGAAAACCCCGGTCAACCGCACACGGCTGCCAACCACAACTGGGGGCAGCCGCCCCAATCGCCGTCCGAGGCGCGCAGCAAAAATGCGCTGGCCCGTCTGGAATTCAAGCACCTGGTCAGCCTGGATTACGGTCTCGTTGACAACGATACCCTCGACCTGCACGCGGGTGGCATCGTGCAACCCGGTCAGCAATTCAGGGATACCGATTTGCGCCGCCGGGGGCAGTTCTCCGGGGGCAATCCGCTGCACCATCGCCTCCTGTATTAGTGGAGAATATCCGCCCAGTTCAGGAAAGCCAACGACCTCGACAGTGTCGCCCACTTTGAATTTGGAGCCCTGCTGGGGGACGAATCGCAGTCCGTTCGTGCCGTCCGTCAGAAAGCTCTCCGCATCTCCCGCATGAACCACCTGTCCGCGCACCCTCACCCGATAAAAGGAGTTCGCCCCCCGCGGGTCATACCGGAACAACTCCAGTATGCTCTTGAGCGGCGCGGAAACTGGCGCGCTGGCGGACTCTTCCACGGTGACGAACGCCGGCGAACTGACCCACAAAGCTCCCCGCTGAATTTTTCCCTGGGCGTCGCAGACCGGCCCCACCACGCCGCGCACCCGGACAATTGAATTCTGCAATCGCTCTAGCTCATCGGGTTCGCTCTGGAACATCATGACTGCAATCTCGCCATCCTTCATTTTGAGCGTGAGGTTAGTGCCGCCCTCGATCTGCTGTGCCGCACCGTGAACCTCGACCCACTGCTGGTCCAAGCTGCCGTTCATCAACTGCTCCCAGCCTGGCTTTAGCGGCTCCGGCAGCCCGGCCTTGCTGAGAGGAAACGCCCAGGCCCCGGAAATGGTTGGACCGAAGTTGCCTCGGTCAATAAATCCAATCACTTCGACATAATCTCCTGGTTGTAGCGCCTCGCCTTGTAACTGCGCGAAATCGCAGGATATCCCACTGGTGCCATCCTGGATTGTGGCTAGGACTTTTGTGCGATTGCACGTGACAACTCCTCGAACTCTCACCCAGGGGCGACGTCTTAGTTCTTCAGGACTCAGCAGTCGGATTTGCTCGATCGAGGTCAGCGGCGGGTCCTTGCTCCATACCTGGGGCCAGCCCTCCCCCGTCAACCTCCAAAAGGCATTGGTTAGCTCCAAGCCGCCCTGCAAAATACGCACCTCGCCGAGTACTTCGACATTATCGCCTTTCAAGGCCAGATTTGTTCCGGCCGTCCGAACCCTGATCAAACTCGTCAGATCGCCCAGCTTCATTCCATCTGCTGAGCCGGCCTCCTGAACCTGCCCGCGTATCCGCACCCACGATCCCGGCTTCGGCCCGTCGGACGCCAGCAGGTTGCTTAGCGACAGGGCCGGGAAACCGGCCCACGCGCTCAGCGGCAACTGTTCAATCCGAACCAGTGCCGGATGCGGCACCAGCATCACGCCCGCGACCGGCTGTCCCGCTGGATTCAGGCGGGCACTGCAGACACCTGTCACGCGCACCCGGCTGTTGAGCAGCCGAGCCGTATCCCAATCCTGTGCCCGCTCCACTTCGAGTTCCAGCCGTGCGCCATCGGCCACGAGTTCCAGCCGTGCCTTGCCGGCATGGACGCCAACGCCTGCGACCGTTCCGGCGGCTTCAGCCCAACGACAATCCTCCTGCTCCGTAATCACTTGCCCCGGACGAACCTCAATCGGCACCGGCAACCTGGATGACCCCGCCTCCACTACCCGTACCGGTTGCTCATTCACATACAGTCGATAGTGTTCCCGCGCCTGGACCCAAAATTGAAAAGTGCCCGCCCTCACCGCTTCAAATGACCCACAGAATTCCAGCGCCAAATCGTAGCTAGGGTCCACGGTCCCGGCATCAAAGTTTGTAGCTGTGCCGCTGGCGATCGGCAGCCATCGGTCGAAGTTCGGAAGAGTTTTCCATGCTCCCCGGAAAGAACGAAACTCGGCGCCGGTTGCCCAATTGCCTTGCGCAGTGCGGTAGAAAAGGTTTGCAGGCTCCAACCTGTACCTTGCCTCGCCCGGACCCGCAATAAAGACCGACGGAGCCGGTTGACCGTGGGTGCGCACAAACTCGAACCGGAAAAAGTTTCGTCCTGGCTCAAGCCGAAGGGAACCCGATGCTTCGCGCATTGTGCCTTGCTCGGCAGGGTTGTCCTCAACCACCGATTGGCTCACGAAATCAACGCGTTCGCCACCCGCCGCAATCCGCCCCTCCAGCATCACACGCTGGCCGAACCGAATATCTGCGTTGGGCAGCGGCATTTCAAACCGCGCAGCGCCGGTTTCATCCTGCAGCACAAACGCTGTCCCCGCCGAATTCGCCCAGGTTACCACTCCGCTTAGCTGTGCCCGCCCGCTGATGGAATTGCTTCCACGGCTCAGGCGCAGCGCCTCGCCCGCATTCGTGAAAATCAACGGGACATTCTGGGCCACGGCCGCTGGTTCAACTGTTGACGCTGCCACGCTCAAGGCGCAATACCAGAGCAAACCCAAAAGCGGCCTTCTGCGTATTACCAAGGACTCGCTCATCCGGTGGGGAGCGGTCAACCCGCACTGTGTGGGAGTTTGGCCGTCCGTAAGGGCCATGAGGCACGCGTTATCATGCCTGAATGTATGGCCTGGAATTTCACAATGCAATCTTCAAACGCAGGACTCGGCCTGTTCCCGGTGGTTCACTGTGACTGGAAAGCGTCACTGCGCCACCAGCTGGCTTTTTCCGGCCGGACTCAATTCAATCCAATCCAAATCAGCAGTCCCGCTGGTCACCAGCCACTGGAGATGATTCGCCCCGGGGACGAGGGCAATCGGATCGAGCCTAATTTCCTGCCAGGTATTCTGAGGGATTGTCACCTGCCTGACTTGGTTGCCTAAAATGAGCTGCACCCCCGCAGGTGCGTCAACTGCCTTAACTCTGATGGTTACATGGCAGTTCTTGGAGGATTCGCTTTGGATACTGTAAGCCGTCCATTCTTGCGCGTGTAGTGTGATATTCTGGTCGGTCTGCTTTTTGATTATTGTCTCGCGCGAGGTGATGGCGACGGGTTCGGACAGACGATAGAATTTTGAAAGTCGATTGGTGTCGTGGACGAAATAGGATTTGTTGAGCCCGTCCTGGCCATAGTTCTCTCCTTCGATCCTCGCTGGCGCCCGGCGCAGCATCGCGTTAACCACGTCTGGAAAGAAGACGCAGTTCTCCAAGCGGATGTTGACGAGCAATTCATCAAACTCCTGTTGGGCGACTTCGCGGGAAGGCTTCTCCCCACCTCGCGAATACGCGGCAATGGCCGCCCACTGCGCGGGGAGTTTGATCGAGCAAGGTGTGTTCCGCGTATCCATCTTCTTCCATGGCCAGAATGACCAACCCATATTGTTGGCTTCGAGATATTCGGTGCTTGCCCAGGAAACGGTGTTGTCCATTTCCCCGATTTCACCCACCCACACCGGTATATTGAAGCGGTTCCGATAGTCCAGGTAGCTCTGGATGCTGGTCAAGACGGGGGGATTGCCCCAGCAATAATAATGGAATTGATACACGAGATTTTTGTCAAAGGGCTCCGAGAATACCGACCAATCGCCCGACCAATCCGCGCCTTCAAGGATGATCATGTGTTTCGGGTCAATTTCCCGGATGGCTTTCGTGACACGTTTGTAGAGCGGCTCCAGCTTCGCCTTGTACTTCTTAGCCGCGCCGGTTCCTTCCGGCAGCGGTTCGTTCAAGAGGTCGTAGCCGGCGACGGTCGGCTCGTCTTTGTAGCGCCGGGCGATGGCTTGCCACAAGGCGACCAATTGGTCCTGATACTTTGGCGCCATGAATAGCTCGGGCTCGTTGTTGGCGCTGTCGTCTATGTTCATCCCGGTCTGGCCGCCAGGCGCACCGTGTAGATCGATAAGCACGTAGATGCCGTTAGTCTTGCTCCACGCTACCAGGTTGTCCAACAACCGGAAACCTTCCTCCGTGCCGGTAAGGGTTCCAGCTTCGGACAGGAAAAGTCGTGAATTAAGCGCGGGGCGGACGGAATTGTAGCCCAGTTCGGCGATGCGCTGGATGTCGACTTCGGTGATGTAATGCTGGCGAAACTCGGTCCAAAATTGTTTCCCTTGCTCCGGCCCGATCAAATCGTCCACGAGTTTTTCGATTTTGCGTGGACGATCTCCCTGAGGGCCAAATTTCCACATGTAACCTTCGGGCAGCATCCAGTTCGCCAAGCCAACACCTCGAAGCATGATCTTTTCACCCTGCTCGTTGACGATGTCCTGGCCTTGCGCATGGAGGAAGGTTGGTGCGGTGCTAGCTTGCGATGATTGCGGTGCGAGCACCACCGCCGTATTGGCAGAGGAAAAGACATAATTTCCAGATTCGACTTCCAGCACCGCGTAGCCATTCTCCATCCGCAGAAATTTCACGCCCTGGACTTTGGCAAGCGGATGACCACCTTCTTTCACCGACCCGGCGTTGCTGGTCGGGACATACACCGTGGCGGAGGTGTTTGGCGGCACGGTGATGTTCCAGGCGAACATTCCGCGCTCGCTTTCCCACTGACTGGCAATCCGCCCGTAAGGTGAATCGTAATGCGCCTTGACCCACTTCAGATCACCGACCACCGCCGGTTTGAGGATGAGGTGTTTGAAACCAGGCGCGGCCACATCGGGTTGAATGCCAGCCAGGCTTTCGTAAAACCACGCGGAGATGTCGCCGAACATGATGTGGTTGCGCGACAAACCTTGCTTTTCATGGTCATCCCAATGCTCCAAAAGCGTGGTGGCTCCGGTAGTAATCCAGTAGCCCCAGCCCGGCATGGTGGTTTGCGTGGCGACTTCGTAGGCAACCTCCGCCCGGCCATTGTCGCTTAAGGCGTGCAGCAGATACTTGGCGCCGAGATTGCCGCAATCAAGATGGTTGCTCTTCGATTCAACGTTCGCCACCAATTGTTGGACGAGCGCCAGGCGATTGGCTGGCTCCGCCAGCCCCTGATACAGCGCGCAACCCAGTGCGGTCTGGGTTTTCAGTTCTGGAAATTCGCGGTTGAACGCCAGCTTGATGTCCGCCGCCAGCGCGGCGTATTTCACGGCGTCATCTTTTTTGCCGAGCATTCCGGCAATATCCGCGACAATGCAAGCATCACGGTAAAAATAGCCAGTGGACGTGATCTTCTCCGGTGTCGTGGTCTTGGCCGAACACCAGTCACCGAGTCCGAAGTTTGCGATGTGATTGGTCGCCCGGCGACTGACGTAATCAACGTAGAGTTTGAAGTTTTTGTAGTGCTCTCCGAGGACGCGCTGGTCTCCGCGGAAGAGGAAAAGATCCCACGGTATCAGCAGATAGGCCGAATCCCACGCGGGGCCGTTGCCCCATTTGTAACCCGTTCCGCCCGTCGGGATGATGCAGGGTAAGACGCCATTGGTCTGCTGCTCGTCCTTTATGTCCTGAATCCATTTGGTGTAGTTGGCGGCCATGTCGAAATTATACAGGCACGCCTCGGCGGCCAGATGGGCATCGCCGGTCCAGCCGTTCTTTTCGCGTTGCGGACAATCGGTAGGAAAGCTGTAGAAGTTGGCGCGAGCCGACCAAAGCGTATTGTGCTGAATCTTATTGAGCAGGTCATTGGAACATTCAAACTGACCACAGGTTTCAAACGCGGCATTCATCGCCAGCGCCCGCAAATTCTTTAGCGTCGGCGTTCCGGGAAAGCCGGTGACCTGCACGTATTGAAAACCGTGATAGACGAAACGCGCACGCCAGACTTCCGTCCCCCGCCCTTTGAGGGTGTAACGATCCGTCTGAAAATCGCCGGTCTTGGCATACATTTTGAGTTCATCCTGATTGAGCGTGCCATCGGGATTAAGTTTCTCGCCATATTTTAACTCAACCACCGTTCCCGCCGGACCCTGCAGAGTGAGTTCGGCAACCCCGGCGAGATTCTGCCCCAGATTGTAAACGAACACACCGGGTTTGGGCTGCGTCAGCTTCACGGGCTCTAGCGTCTGCGTGACCTTCACTGGTGGCGCCATTTGCGCGGACAGTATTCCGGCGGGCGGGGCAACTACTTTGGCCGACACCCAGTCGGTGTCACCGGCATCGCTACGATCCCAGCCGGTTATTTCCCGGCGCGCGTCGTAAAATTCGCCGTTGAGCAGCGCATTGAACATCACAGGGCCGGCGGTCGTCAGCCAGCTTTCGTCGCTAACAACCGTCTGCGTGGTGCCGTCGGCAAGATCCAGTTCCAACTGCAAAATCATCTTCGGCTGCGCCCGCCAAGCCGCCTTTTCGTAATCCCAGCCGGTGGGGACGGAATAATTATACCAGCCGTTTCCGAGCATCATCCCGATGGTGTTGACCCCACGTTGAATCTGCGGTGTCACATCATGCGTTGCATACAGGACGCGGCGGTCGTAGCGGGTGAAACCCGGATCCATTTCATGGTCGTCCACTTTGCCGCCGTTGAGATGCAATTCGTAGAAGCCCAAGCCGGTGACATAAACGGTCGCGCGCTTGACGGATTGGGTGACTGTGAAAGTCTTCCGCAGCAGCGGTGCGGGTGCGACCAGTTCAGCGGAAGGCGAGCCGATCCATTTTGCCTGCCAGTCCTCCTGCTTAAGCAAGCCCATCATCCACGTCGCCGGCTTGCTCCACGCCGAGGGCTTGCCGTCTTTGTCCCACACGCGGACTTTCCATTGGCAGGCCTGCCGCGATGACAACGGCTTGCCGGCATATTCCACCTGAATGGATTGGTCGGATGCCACCTTGCTGCTGTCCCATAACTCGTCCTGCGTGGTCGTGACGACCACTTGATAGGCCGTTTGTTTTTCGCCGCGCCGATCGGAATTGAGCAGCCAGCTCAAGCGCGGCCGGAGCACATCAATGCCCTTGGGGTTGGCGAGGTATTCGCAGCGAAGATTTTCCACCTCCATTGCCAATGAAGTGCCAGCGCAGAATGCGCCCAGCAAAGCAATGTAAATTGTTTTTTTGAATGGGGTGTTTTTTTTCATTGAAGGAATATGAGGTTGCGGCTGCGCGTTACCAAACTACGCATCAAATCCGCAGCGTGGCGATGGACGGTGGTAACGATCCGCGTCCCGTTGGGCGTCGTCCAGTTGTTGTTGGCGCAGCACACGCTCAACTTCGTGTTGGTGTAACCCATGCGCTGAAAGCGATTGGCTACCCCGGCATTTCCAGTTATGAAGGTGACGTTGTTGGTGAACTGGTCACTGGACTGGCCGAGGCCTATACGGTTTTGCACTGAAGCGATCAAACGATTTGTTTTTGTTAAGTTATTTATTTGTGACTTGGGGTTTCGCTTGCTGCTTTAGACGCCGGTTCGGCGAACAAACCGATTTCAGCCAGCGCGGGGCAGACGGGCGACTGCGTGATGCGCAGGCGGACTTTACTGGTAGTGATTTGATCGCCGCGAATCAGACGGCTGCTGCCGATGCTTGTGCCGGCAGCGAATTGAACCCATTGACGATCTCTCCATTGGTCGAGCGCGAATGCCCCGACGCGCTGGCCGAGCGGCAAAAATTCGCTTAGGCTGACAACATTGAAGGTTTTTGGCCGACCCAAATTCAGAATAAGCTCCGGTGTGGTCACATCGTCGTCGGTGCTCCAGTATTTTCCACTATTTCCAGTGAGCACATTTTCAGCGACGTAATTTTTATCATTGCCACGCACGTTGCTGGCAGTGGCTGTTGCGCCCGTGGCAAGATTCTTTGTGAAAATCGCGTCGATCTGGCGGCGAAATTCGCGCAACGATTGCACGTCGGCGTCGGCAATGCGCCCGCGCCGGTCGGGCGGGAGATTCAGCAGTAACGAGGCACCGCGACCGACGGATTTGAAATACAGATCCACCAGTTGCGCCGGCATCTTGACACGGGCGTCCTCTTTCGCGTGGTAAAACCAGCTCGGGCGGATGGAGACATCGCATTCCGCTGGCTGCCACAACGTGCCAGGACGGTCGCCCGAGTCGAGGCGCCCCCAGATCTTCTCCTCCTCCGTCAAACTCATCGTGTTCCAGCAGGTCTCCTTGGCCACCCCGTTTTCATTTCCAACCCAGCGGATGTCGGCGCCAATGACGCCACGAGTGCAGGCGTCCGGCTGCAATTCATGCACGAGCTGCCAGGTATTCGTCCAGTCGTAATAATTCCGACCAAGGGCGCGTTTTTCCCGCGCCCCGCCGTAGTAGCCGTCGCCCCCGTTCGCCCCATCAAACCAGACTTCAAAGAGCGGACCATAATTCGTCAGCAGTTCGCGGAGCTGGCTGCGATAATAAGTCATATATTCGGGCGTGGCATAATCAGCACGATTGCGGTCCCAAGGCGAAAGATAGACGCCGAATTTCAGCCCCGCCTTGCGGCAGGCGTCGGACATTTCTCGAACAACATCGCCCCGGCCGTTTTTCCACGGCGAATTTTTCACGGAATGTTCCGTGAACTGCGACGGCCAGAGACAAAAACCGTCGTGGTGCTTGCACGTCAGGATCAAGCCCTTCATGCCGCCGGCTTCCGCAGTCTGAACAATTTGCTCCGCGCTGAAATCGGTGGGATTGAAAAGAGATTCCGCCTCGTCGCCGTAACCCCATTCCTGGTCGGTGAACGTATTCACGGTGAAATGAATGAAGCCGTAATATTCCATTTTGTGCCAGGCCAGCTGCCTCTCCGTCGGCACCGGACCGTAAGGCGCGGGTGGTTCGACCGCCCGCGCTTCCTCCGGATTACGGTGGCGATTTGAAGCGCAACCGGAAATTAAAATCAAACCCAGCAATGGCAATGCGCAGATCAAGAATTTTTTCATAGGTTCAATTCCTTCACTGAAAAATGTAATAGCGCAAGCTCATGGCGATGAAGACCAGCGCAGCCAGCACCTTGTAATTCGCCAAGCCCGGCCAACCGGGCGATTTCAGTGCGTCAAATGGATGTTCCCAGAAAAGTTTTTGCAGGTCTTCCGCCGCGAGTTTCGGACGCGCGGTGGCCAAAGTGATTTGCAGCACGATGCAAAAGCAAAGCAGGTAAAACGCCGTGAGCAAGAACTTGCCTTTGCCGATGCAGTTGCCGTAGCGGCCGACGAGACAACCACAGTAAGGCGTCTCCTCTAGGTATTCCGCGAGCGTATCGTAGCTGAGCATGACGTCGCCTGGCTTGCCAATCTTGCAGGGCACGAGCGGCGACGTGACGATGCCGCCAGAATTGCAGACCTTGGCAATGTTGCCCTTGGAATTCTTGAGCCTATAACGGTCGACCGCCTTGCCGCCACCATTGCCCCAGGATTGCTCGGTGATTTCAGGAGCTTCGTCGCGAACTGAACTGGCTATGATGAAGATTCCTCCGATGGTTGTGAGTGCTCCTGTCATGTCAGTGTGTCTCCGTTACTTCTGCCCATCTGCCCATAACACGCGTCCGGGCCGTGCTTCCGCCAATTGAGCATCAGCAAATGCGGCGATGGTTTGCTGCGCCGTCTACGGATCAGCGCCGCGCATAATGATGCAACGATTTCGTCCATCACGGAAAAGGGATAGGGGCATGGACCGCTACGCTGCGCGGTAAAGCTTGCTCAGTGGCAGGCTTATTTGGCGCAGTTCCCGTTTCTTCCGTCGAGGCCGGCGGCGGGAGCAGCTTACTGGTGATCAGGCCAATGCCGCGGCCTTTGCTGCCAACGGCACAGTAGTAAAGGTAGAACGTCTCGTTCCTCGGGTTGTAAACCAGTGAAATCTTGTGGGCGCATTCTTTGTCCAATCCGCTCGGATTACCGCCCGATTTGTAGAGCGGTTCCGGATGCGCCGTCCAATGCAGCAGGTCGCGTGAAAAGGCCACCATGATGTGGACACCACCCCGCCCCATGCCGAAGTAAAACATCATCCAGTGGTCTCCGTCGCGAAACACTTTGGGATCGGAGGCAAATTTCGCGTCATAGCCATTCGGACGATTGCCAATCACCGGATTCGCAACGTGCCGCCGCCAGCTGAGCAGATCGTCTGAGAAGGCCAGTCCAGTTTGTTCGGTGCGGCCATTCGCGGCGTTATAGAAGTTGAAGAACCGACCCTGATCCTCGACCAGCCATGGCTGGTAAATGCAGTCCTTTTCCCACGCGGCGCAATCCGCATCCTGCACGGCCAGGATGGGCACGTTTTTCGCCCGTTCCCAAATCAGGCCGTCACCGCTCTGGGCCACGCCTTCATAGCCGGGCCGCAATTCGTAGCCGCCCTGACGCGGGTAACAACCGTAGAGCGTCCAGAACTTCCCCGAACGTTGCTTAAGCAAGCGCGGGGCCCGGATGTCATAGGACTCGTAGAGAAACCCGCCGATGACGCAGCCACCGGCGTCGAATTCGTTCGCGGGGCCGAAGCCCATCGCCAGCCGGGGATTGCTCCATTGAACAAGGTTCGTGCTCTCGGCCACGAACGAGTTATAACCCTGCCCATTGAAGGCGAGGAAACTCATGAACCACTTGTCGGGCTGGCCGGGCAGTTGGTAGACACAGGGGACGTCGGCGTTATGGAACTTCTCGTGCCCGGCAATGTTCGGTTCGGCCGGGATGACGTGAGCCGGCCAGTAATACCAACCACGGTATGGTGCGGACCATTTGTTCAGGGTTTCACGGTCAAGGTCTCCCCCCACGATCGGCTCAGCTGCGTGCGACACGCTGAGGGAGGCGAGCAGCAACGCCACAAGCCATGGGCGCATTATTTCCCTCTTTCTCAGATTATTCCTTTCGTTATTGGCGGACATCGGTGCCTTATCAATATGGAGTAGCTTCATGGCGTCCCTCACGGATCAATCTTCGCCTCGATCGCTGCATCGCTGGTCGCAAGATTGCTTACCGACGATGCCGCCTTAGATTGCCTCGGGCTGGCAATTGCCCGGGCTTCGAATCCATCGGCAACCGGCACGGGCGGGGTAGTCGGCAGCCAGACGCGCATCGCGCCCGGCGCCCGGTTGTCCCAGGCGTAATAGGGAATGGCTTTGACCGGCACACGCTTCGTCGCGGTGATCGGCCCATACAATCTTTGCTGCCAGTCGGGCGTGGCCAAGACCTGTCCGAATCCTTTCAATACCATCACTCCGCCGAAAAGCTTTGCATCCGGCTCAGCTTGCAACACCGCATCTACTGGCATCGCCAAGGTCGCCAGTGGTTCGGCCTGATCGCACTGCTCCACGCAATAAACAATCGGTCCGCGCTGGAGGGCCAGCAAACCACGGTCGACTCCCACGGTCGGGTTCGCGGCGATGCGCTGCACGGGCATCGGCAGGTTGAGTTCGACTGCATCGCCGGTGCGCCACTCGCGACTAATCACCAAATAGCCGGAATCCAAAACGCGGTTCGGAAAATCCTTGCCGTTGATCTTCAAGGTCACCGTCCCGGCATCGCACCAACCCGGAACTCTCAGCCGCAACGCGAACGACGCGGGCTTGGCAAGTTCCGGTTTCAAAATTACCAAACCCTCCCAAGGATAATCCGTGGTCACGTTCAGCTTGACTGTTGCTTCAGCAACTTTCGCCGTGGCCGAGCCTTGGATGAACAAATTCACGTAGAGCGCGTTCTCGCTCGTGGCGTAGGCGTAACCACCCAGCGAGGCCAGGGTGCGCGCCACGTTTGGCGGGCAGCACGCAGTCCCGAACCACTCCTTGCGATGGTGATCGCCGGCGCTTTCCAGCGGGTTCACGTAGAAAAACTTTTTGCCGTCCTGCGAAACGCCCGCCAGCATGCCATTGTAAAGTCCGCGCTCGACTATATCGGCGTATTTCGCATCGCCATAAAGCATGGCGAGGCGGTGGCTCCACTGCGCGAGCGCGATGGTGGCGCAGGTTTCCTGATACGCGGTGAGGTTAGGCAGGTCGTAATCCACCGTAAAACCCTCGTTGTGCGCGCTGGGCCCGATGCCGCCGGTAAGATACATATTTTTCTCCGTCGTGTTTCGCCAGACCCGATCCAGCATGGCGAGCAGCGCCGGGTCGCCAGTCTCGCGCGCCACGTCGGTTGCACCGGACATCAAATATGCCGCGCGCACGGCGTGGCCCTTGATCTTGTCATGATCGTAGATGGGAACGTCATCCAGCCAGTAAGTGCCGTCGTATTTTTCTGGCGGCGTGTGATGCTCGGTGGCGAAATAATGCTGGCCGCGATGCTCGACGAAGAAGCGGGCGAGTTCGAAGTAACGACGCTCGCCCGTGATTTGCCAGAGTTTGACGAATGCGAGCTCGATTTCCGGATGCCCGGGATACCCGAGGCGCTTCGGTGCCGGGCCGAAAACGGAGTCAATGTGGTCAGCGAGTTTCGTGGCCACGTCGAGAAAGTTGTGTTTGCCGGTGGCCTGGAAATGCGCGACCGCGCCTTCAATCAGATGCCCGGCGCAGTAAAGTTCGTGCGAGTCGCGCAGATTCGTCCAGCGCTTCGTCGGTTCTTTGACGGTGAAATAACTGTTGAGATAACCATCGGGCTGCTGGGCGGCGGCGAGCGTGGCGATGATTTCGTCGAGCTGCTGGTCGAACATCGGATCGGGATGGATGGCCAGCGAATACGAGGCCGCCTCAAGCGCTTTGTAAACGTCCGAATCCCGGTAGACCGGGCCGCGCGAGCCATTCGTGGCTCTTTGCGCGGCGAGCCGCAGTGCCTCGAGGTTGCCGGACTTCTCCAGATTTTCGAAGCTGACTGGAATGCTGGCGACGCGATTGGTTTCCTGACGCGGAAGCCAGAACGTGTCGGCGATCTTCACGTCCGTGAACGGCACGGGACGGAGGTTGACCAGCGCGGGCGACACGGGAAGTCCTGGCCTATCCGCCTGGACGGTGATTTTCGCGAGGGCGGCAACGAGGCTCAAGGCAGTCAGACCAATCAATCCAGCAAGCAGGAGTTCTTTAATGTGAGACGTGAGTTTGAGGTCTGGGTCTAGATGGGCGCGCCGATTCTGACACTTGTTAAGCTCGCCGCTGCTTGTGTTCATACTTCTCTTATTCGATCTTAATGATGTTTGCGATGTCCTGCGTCTGCACGCAGAGCCTTTTCAAGCCGCCTGGGCGATACTTCAAATCAAGCTTCACCGGTGCTCACCTGGAAGCCCAGAAGTTCAACTCAAACACCTGCGCACTTAAGCCATTCGCCTGATTCAACCCCCAGTAACTGATCCATTCAGGGCGTTGGCGGGTCGATGTATCGCTCAGCAACCCATTGGAGATCTGGGTTTTTTTGACCGCCAACTTTTGGTGCCGCCGTATTTCCCAACGGGTCGGATAATGTTCTCGTACTGGATACTTGCCAGTGTTTTATCTCGCTGTGACCATCGGCGAATGAAAAACTGGCGCTATCGCCGTGCCGGGACGCTGGGAAATTATCCCAGACATCTTCGTTGACCTTGACCGCGAAAAAGCCGTCGTCGATCGTGTATAGGCTTTCGTCCACGAAGACAAACGCCTTCGAGGGCCCTGGTCGGTTGATTTGGGTTGACTTCCGGTTGGCGGATGCACTCACCGGATTCAAGCCGATAACGACCGGAGCGATACCGCCATTGCCATCGTCCTGCCCACCGTTCATCTGGCCGCTGATGGAGTAACTCCGAGCCGGCAAAAGCGGCAGAACCTTTGTATAGGTCATAACATAAACGCTGTTCTGATCGGGGCACTCGTAGATCTTATCCGAGGTGTTGTACTTGAACAAAAGGCCGATGCGCACAAAATTGACATTGGTCGCACCAGGTAGATCATTGGCGATACTGCCGTCGGACCAGGAACCATCAACCCAGCTTTTGGGCGAATTGATCAGATTCGGAACAAGGTTGTCACCGTTATCGTCCGCGTACATCACCCAGCAAAGTTGTAGCTGCTTGGAATTGCTGAGGCACTGGGTTCCACGCGCTTTAGCTTTCGCTTTCCCCAGCGCGGGCAAGAGCATGGCCGCGAGTATCGCGATGATGGCGATCACCACCAGCAGTTCAATCAAGGTAAATGCCGCCGGATTTTGTTCGTTGGACTTCATAATTTTTTTAATCGGATGTTGGTACCTTTAAAACCGCAGGAGACGAGAGAGTGGAAGCTCCTCACACCTCCATTTGTTTCCATCATCTCGTCTGCTGCGAGGCTTTTATTTTAATGCAATTCAAATGACTCTGTTGACCTTTAAAGCGGGGAACCGTCACGGGTCGTGACGGTTCCCCATTGATTATTTCAGACTATGGAGTCTGGGTGCGGAAGTATTTCTGCGCACCCGTGGGCGTGAACGTGTAGGGCGAAGTTGCCACGTTCGTTGTCCAGGGGCCGGTCACGGTGGGGGCTTGCAGCAGTGTGCCGCCGGCCGGCCACGTTATCGTCACCTGTCCACCGGCTGCGGGAACGATATAGAGATTGTTGGCATAAGCCAGTGTGGCGCTGTATAGATCCATGAAGCCAGCGGCGTAACCCCAATCCTGCCAGAATCTCACATGCAAGATCGCTGCGGGGTTGGGACTTGAATAATGCAGGCTGTAACTGAAGCCCCAGTAGTTCGGTCCTTTGAGTGACTCGTCCATGAAGACGGGCGCGCTGTTGTCGCTCAAGTAAGCCTCCATATGAATGCCGACATTTCTAGGAAAAACATACACTTTGAAGACTTTCTCATACGTGGATGCCGGCACCGTGATCTCGCTACCGAGGCCGTTCCCGGACCTGGCTATCGCAGTGCTGGTACCGAAAACCGCTGCATCGGGCGTGCCATCCGTCCAAGTAAAGATACAGCCTTCGTTTCTCGATAATAGATCATTGACGGGATCATTAAACGGTCCAATAAAGGTGTTTGGACTGATCTGACCGGCAACGGGGCTTTTCACATCGTAGCCGGCAACGCCCCCAAAACCCCAGTGCGCCCAGTCAAGGACGCCTTCAGCGGTCAGATTATTGGTCAGGCGTCCTCCGTTCTCCAACGAGATAGCCACGCTGTAGCTGCCACTCAAGGTGGACGTCGGAGCGATCACCGTCGTGGCGACCGGAGTGCTGGCGACGGAACCCGAAGAGTCGGTCACCACCACCTTATAGTTGTTGCTGCCAACTGCAGCGGTGCCGCTAGTCGTAAGTTGAGAAGCATTGGTGGCCCCGGGGATGTTGACATAGCCAGCGCCCGAGTCCATCTGCCATTGATATTGCAACGGAGGGATGCCCGTGGCCCCCTGCGCTTTCAGGTTGATCGTGCTGCCGACCGCAACGGTGCTGGACGGCGAGACGACCGCCGTGCCGGCACTAAGAGCGGGAAGCCCATACAACGTTGCGCCCAACAAGGAAATGTTGCCGCCACTGGGTAAAAACCAAATCCGGAAAATCAGGTGCGCTCCGGGATTGGCCGCGGCAAACTGGAGTGAGTATTTCCAACTCCCGCTATTGCTAGAGTCCGGGACAGGAATGTTTTCATCAACCAGCTTGATCCCGCTATTGTCGTCCAAGTAGGCTTCGATATGAATCGGGGATTGAAAACTAACTATGTAGACGGAGAGAACCCGGTGCGTCGTGGCCGCCACGACATCCAGCTCATATCCGCCTGTTTCGCCAGGGTTACGACGGGCGGTCCAGTAATTTGTGCCCGTCGCGACGGGCGTGCCATCCGACCAGATCATGGGGATACGCGTGCCGCCGCCTCTTTCATTGTCCGTCGACGGGCCTAACAAAATATATGGCCCGATTTGACTTCCGCCGCTGGCTTTATGATAAAAGTCGCCCACGGCTGAAAAATTCCAAGTCGACCAGTCAATGGTGCCCTCTTGAGTCATGTCTGTGATCTGAATAAGACTGTTGTCCAATCTCTGCAAGATCCCGCCCGCGTTGCGGGTGACCACCACCGGGGCGCTGGTAACCGAACCTTGCGAACCCGTGACGGCCACGCGCCAACTTTCAGTGCCACCCGTGCTGCCGGCCGTGAAAGACGCGGACCGGTTGGTGTTAGGCTGGGTCACATAGCCAGCCCCGGTGTCCCGCTGCCACACATAAGAGAATGGCGGCATGCCCTGGAGATGGAACGCCCCGGGGGAAACAATCATCGGCTGGTTCACCGACACCGAGCTGTTGGGGCTGGCGTCTGGCGCTCCCACGCTCAAGGCGGGAACGGGTGTCAGCGTGGCTGCCTGAAGCGCGACCGACCCACCGTTCCCAATGATGGCCTGGCGTCCGATATTCGTGACCTTAATAATCAGTGTTGTGCTCGTGCTGGCAGCAACTCCGAAGGTGTAACGGACGGTGCCGAGGGTGGTCGCGGGATTATCCACAAACACTGGCGCGCTGCCGTTCAACAATGAGGCCTCGACATGCGCATAGGCATAATTGGCGCTAACGTAAACATTAAGAACCTGAGGGGTGGTGGTAACCGGAATATCCAATTCATACCCATTGGTGCTGATCATGCCAGCCGTGTTCGTCGTCGTGCCGCCTGATGATAGGTCGGGGGTGCCATCCGTCCAAGCGAAGCTCGTGCGGGATGTAACTATCTTCATGCCGTCCGCTCCGATCTGGGTGTAATTGCCGATAGAACTCCCTTTCGAGTCATAACTCCCAGCCCCGGAAAATCCCCAATAAGCCCAATCCGTGGCACCCTCAGCCGTGAGATTCACATTCGTGGTAAGGAAGAGGGGCGGCCCATATGCTGGAATCGCGGCGCTGGTCGCACCGAGCGCGCTGGTGCCTGCCGTAACAATCAGCGGGGCCGAGTCGCCACTGGTCACCGTATTAGCACCGAGGGTGACCTTCAAGTGGTAGATATAGGTGCCCGGAAGATTGGCCGTGGTCTGAAGTTGTCCGCTCGTGGCACCGGAAATATCGCCAAAGCCGCCGCCGTTGTAGTTCACCTGCCATTGGTAGGTATACGCCGAACCGCCATTGATGTCGGTGCCATGTGCGATGGCCTGCACGTAGAAGGTGCTGCCCACCTTAAGCGCCGTGCCACTGCTGAGCTGGGCCTGAGAAACGCCAAGCGAGAGTGGATCAGCCGAGGACAAAGACGCAGCGATCAACCCGATACGCCCTGCGCCGGGGCAATCCATGGTTACCGTCAGGGTAGTTCCAAAAGCGGCGCTAAACGCAACGGTGGAACGCTTGGACATCGATTCCAGAGAAATCGTGACCGGCGGAGTGCTGTCACTTAAGGTAAAAGTCATAGTCGCGCCGGGCGCTGCGAATTCTTGGGGATTGGCGTATGGCGCGGTGTAAACATGTAGAACCTCGGGCGCACCTGAACACGTAACGTGAAACGACATCGTGCCTGGCCCGTTAATAAAGACTCCACCTCTCGTTCCGGGCATAACCTGATCAACCGTGCCATCCACCCAACTGCAATTGGCGTCGGAAGTGCTCCAAGAACCCAAACCCAGCGTGTTATAGGAGACGTTGCCGATCTGCGGGGTCACGCCAGCCTTATGGTCAAAGTCGGTGTTGAGGTATGTTCCCCAATGCGCCCAATCCAAGTCGCCCTCGGCGCCCAGATTAAACGACTGGCCCAGACCGTAGCCATAAGGTTGGACGGCGTTGGTTCTTGTTATGACCGTGCTGGAGACGGTCAAAGTCCCGGCCGTGGCACGACCGGCCATGAGCAGGCAGGCGAGCACCGAGAAAATCGCGGCCCAGCGCCAATGAGTCAGCCGGCCTTGCCCCCTGTTTTTGGGATTTGTCTGTGGAGTTTTCATAGGTCTATTTTCCGTTTTTGGTTTTTGTTGGTTTTAACCGGGAACTGTTTTTTGGGTTATGAGTTTATGATTATGGTTTAGGAGGAAGCTTGAAATCGGAAGGCTCCTAGAATCCGCAGTCGGGCAGGCGGTTTTGATGATGTGAATCTTGGGCATTATCTTGGGCATCATGTTCGGCTAGCTCATGGATAGACTGAAGAGTTGTCGGACTGGCGATGATCCTCGGCGCCAACCTCGCTGCATCACGCAAGGCCAGCCTAGTAGGTGGGGTTAGGTTCTTCATGTGTGTAACTCAGGTTTGTTGGTTTTGCCAAATAGCAATAGATCCAAACACCTGCAATCCGAAAGCAGTGGCGATTGGGGTGGTTTGCATTGCATGATTTCACCCCCATCCTAATCGCAGCTCAAAGGTTTCACCATCTGTCAAACGACGGATTTTGTATCCGACCGGATTCTCCTCCGTTCAGTCCGAAAATTCATGAGAGCTTGTACGACCAAAAACTCAGCCGACGTCTGATGGAGGATTGAGCCACAGTGACTTTTGAAAGAATCTCCACTTTGTGACGACGC
>OCZU010000865.1_pt1 | contig 20415 bp, 18 predicted proteins | sample 1539001 | NCBI WGS metagenome assembly OCZU01 (sample SAMEA3539306, study PRJEB22396) | soil metagenome | biome: tundra; feature: field; material: soil | place: USA | collected 2010-05 | depth 0.15 m | reverse complement strand
CAAGGCAGCCACCTCAGCCGCCACTACCGCGGGAGCCGGCGCCTGGCAGAACGGGCTGGCGACCTCGCGCACACGGTAGCGCGCGCACGGCCGGCCGGCCGGACCTGGCTACTGCCGGTCCGGCCGGCTGGCGTCGGCGCAAGCCCGGCCGGAATCGATTTGTCGACTATCGATGGGTCAGCCTGTTCAGCGCCCTGGCGCTGGTGCGCGGGTCCTGCCGGGAGGAGGCGTTCGTGACGCGCCGATGACGAGGTGTTCGAGGCAGTCGACGCCTCCTACGACGCCGTCGTCGCCAAACTGCCCAAGAAGGACCGCCCGACGCGCTCGGTGATCATGACCGTCGCCGGGACAAGCGGCGGCTCGGCCGGTCTCGGTTGCGCCGGCCACAGCGATCCAGGACAGTCGTCGGCATGCAGACCATGACGTTCGCGCTGCGGACTGGCGGCCGGGAGTGCGTGCAGGACATCACCGGGCAGTGCGAGCAGTTCGCCGGCGCCGCCTCCGGCGGCGGCGACGGCCTGCTGCACGTGTTCGTGCCGCACGCCACGGCCGGCGTCGCCGTGATCGAGCTGGGCGCTGGCAGCGACGAGGACCTGCTGACGGCGCTCGCGAGCATGCTCCCGGCCGATGACCGCTGGCGTCACTCGCACGGGTCGCTCGGCCATGGGCGAGCGCATGTCCTGCCCGCGCTGGTGCCGCCGTTCGCTGTCCTGCCGGTGGTGAATGGCTCGCTCGCGCTGGGCACCTGGCAGTCCGTCGCCGTCGTTGACCTGAATACTGACAACCCCGACCGGCAGGTGCGGCTGTCGTTTCTGAGTTAGCCAGGTTGCGCACCTCGCCGTTGCTGGCCAGGTAAGTTAGGGACTGCGACGTTCCACGATCTCGCGACAATTCTTATGGCGAAACACAGAGAACCGCGGAGTGCGCGGACCCCCAGCTGGCCAGGCAGCCGGGCAGCGATGCTGCGCGGCGGCATCGTGGCGGCGATCCTGGCAGTCTGCGTCGTGCTAGGCGTCCAGCTGATCGCCGCGGTGACCAGCTCCGGCTCAGGCCCCCGCGCGGCGACCTTCCCGAACTCCTACGGCGGCGCGGCGGGGTCGCCCGGCGGACGAGCGAACGGCCCGGCGACCGACCCAAGCTCCCCGGCAGCCCGGCCGACCGTCGCCAGGTCGAGCCCGGCCCGCCCGGCGCCACGGCCCAGCTCGCGCCGGATCTCCGGATCGTCGGTGACCGCTGTCGGGGACTCGGTGATGGTGGCGTCGACGCCAGCGCTTGACCACGCGCTGCCCGGGATCTACATCGACGCCATGGTCGGCCGTCAGTTCTACACCGGGCTGCAGGTGATCGCCGACCTGAAGAGCCGCGGGCTGCTGCGCTCCGTAGTGGTCGTCGGTCTCGGCACGAACGGGACGGTCACCGGGGACGAGATCAGGCAGCTGCTCGCCGAGATCGGCCCGAATCGCCGGCTGGTGCTCGTCAACACCTTCGAAGCGAGGTCATGGGAGCAGGAGGTCAACTCCACCCTGGCCGCCGCGGCCCGCGATCATCGCCATGTCGTGCTCGCCGACTGGTTCGCCACCATCGAGCACCGCACCTATCTGCTGTGGTCAGACGGAATTCATCCGCAGCCAGCCGGCGGCGTCGTGTACGCCAGGATGTTCAGGGCAGCGGTCGAGAAAGTAGGAAATCTTCCCGGCTAACCGCTTGGCGACGGACCGTGCGGTGATGATGGGATGCGAAGCCGCGGTCCTCAGCGGGTGGCGATCGCGTACGGCCTGGGTCGCCGGCGCAGCCACTGCCAGAAGGAGCGCCGGGGCGGGTGGGCGGAGATGTGACCGCTGCCGACCTGGCCGGAGACGCTGACCAGCAGGGTAACGGGGACGTCGATACCCCACGGCGCGCGCACCCGGACGTGACCGCTGCGCACCGTCACGTCGTCGGTGTCGACCACGATGCCGGGCCTCGTCACGATTGTCAGCTGGCCGCTGCGCACGTCTGCATCGATCTGAATCGACCGATGGACGATGACTGCCTGGGTGAAGTCGAGCCGGACATGCCCGCTCGTCACCCGTACCTCCAGGCGCCTGGGCACCACCCAGCGGCCGTCCCGCTTCGCGCTGCCGCTGCGGCAGTCGATCCGTGCCACCTCCTTGGGTTGCGGCAGCGGTTCGACTGTCGCGGCCATCGGAATGACCGCGCTGCTCCCGGCCGGAAGATCCGTGATGAGCGCGGCTAGTTCGCCAATAGTGCGGGCCTGTAGGGCGGATTCCAGCCGCTCGTCGAGTTCCTCAGCGGTCAGCCGGCCGTCACCGGCCGCGATCCTGAGCACCTCGACGACCCGGTCTCGGTCGTCATGGGACGCGCGCAGCTGCGCCGCGGACGCCATCTCGTCATCGCGCCCCTGCGGCGCCACCTCGCCCATCATGGACAAACTGTAAGGCCGCTGCGTCTGCGCTGGCGCCACCAGGAGGTCAGCTCGGACCGGCCAGCAGCTGGCGGGCATCTCGCTCCTGGATAACGACCTGGTCTGGTCGCCCGATGGCGATCGCGGCCGGGTAGCCGGGACTGCTGGCCAGGTCGCGCAGGCTCAGCTGTCCGGCCAGGTCAGGCCGTCTTGGCCAGGTCCGCGCGGCGGCCGGGTCGGCGGGCGGGCCGGTCGCGACCGTGGCCAGGTCAACCTCCAGGCCCGCCCCGGTCATCTTCACCACCGCTTCCTTCCGCACCCAGCACCGCAGAAAGGCGGCCGGCTGCTCACTGGCCGGCATCTGCCGCAGAAACTCAGCTTCGGCCGGCGTCAGCACCGACCAGAGCGGCGGACCGCCCCGCCAGCCTGCGAGCTCCTCGACGTCCAGGCCGACTGGCGCGCCCCAGTGCGCGGCGACCCCAACCCGTGCGCCGGAGTGCGAAACGGAGACCTCTAGCTCAGTGCCTGGCAGCTGCGGCTTGCCGTGCGGCTTGCCGCAGGTCCGGCAGGCACGGTCTAGCGCGATGCCGGCCGGGTCGCGATCCAGGTAGCCGCCGGCCGACAGCTTCACCAGCGCGCACCCCAGCGCGAACCGGTCCCGGTCCTGCTGTCGCCGGAAGGCCGCTTGCCGCTGCCGTTCGGTCGGATCGAGCAATCTAGCCAGGTCAGGACGCATATCGGCGAGGTCTGCCCACCAGATGTGGACAGTGCCGTTATCGAGGCGCATGACGACCATGATGGCGCCGCGACGTCCGCCGGACGGCGGCCGCTGGCCCGGCCAGGCGGCGGCGTCCGGCCCCGCCGCAGGCAGGCATGGATATACGGCTAATTGGGCAGGCCAACAACGAGTTCACCTTCCAGGAGCTGAGAAACTACGTCAATGAACGCTAATGACAGCACTGGCACGTTGCACGTTACCGACTCCAGGACCGGCCGCAGCTATGAGATCCCGATCAGCGATGGCGCGGTTCGGGCGACTGACCTGCGTCAGATCCGGGTCGATGAGGCCGACGTCGGGCTGCTCAGCTACGACCCCGCATTCCTGAACACGGCCAGCTGCCGCAGCGCGATCACCTACATCGACGGGGACAACGGGATCCTGCGCTACCGCGGCTACCCGATCGACGAGCTCGCCGAGGGCGCCTCGTTCCTGCAGGTGGCCTACCTGCTGCTGCACGGCAGCCTGCCCGGCGAGGCCGAGGCAGCGGCTTGGGACCGGGAGATCACCCGGCACACCTTCGTGCATGAGAACGTCAAGAAGTTCATCGACGGCTTCCACCATGACGCGCATCCGATGGGCATCTTGGTGAGCACCCTCGGGGCGCTGTCTACCTTCTACCCCAACGCGAAGGACATCTTTGACGAAGGGAGCCGTCGCAAGCAGATCGTCCGGCTGATCGCGAAGACGCCGACCCTGGCCGCGTTTGCCTACCGGCATGCCATGGGGCTGCCCTACTCCTATCCGGACAATGACCTGTCCTACGCCGGCAACTTCCTCAACATGATGGCCAAGATGAGCGAGCCGAGATACCAGCCGGACCCGGTGCTTGAGCACGCTCTGGACGTGCTCTTCATCCTGCATGCCGATCATGAGCAGAACTGCTCCACCAGCGCCATGCGGGCGATCGGCAGCTCGCACTCCGACCCCTACTCGGCCGCCGCCGCGGCGGCCGCGGCGCTGTACGGCCCGCTGCATGGCGGCGCCAACGAGCAGGTGCTGAAGATGCTCACGGAGATCGGCTCGGTCGACAACATCGGTGATTATCTCCGCCGGGTGCGCGCTGGCGAGCTGCGCCTGACCGGCTTCGGCCACCGGGTGTACAAGAGCTTCGATCCGCGCGCCAGGATCATCAAGGACGTCGCCGACGAGGTGTTCAAGGTCACGGGCCGTAATCCGATGCTGGACATTGCCCTGGAGCTGGAGCGGATCGCGCTGGCCGATGAGTATTTCGTCAGCCGCCGGCTGTACCCGAACGTGGACTTCTACTCCGGCATCATCTACCAGGCGATGGGATTCCCGGTCGAGATGTTCCCGGTGCTCTTCGCGATCGGGCGGATGCCCGGCTGGCTCGCCCAGTGGGAGGAGGGAATCCTGGACACCGAGCAGAAGATCTCGCGGCCGCGCCAGATCTACACCGGCCCGGAGCTGCGGCACCTGAACGGCACGTCGCCCTGAAGTCGGCCCGCCCGGGGTGAACCCGATCGAGCGAGCAATCCGGCGGGTCGATGCCGCCCAGCAGCGGCGCCGGCCGTCGGCGCTGGCGTTCGGGGTGATCAAGAAATACGGCGATGACAATGGCGGCATCCTGGCCGCCAGCCTGGCGCATTCCAGCTTCGTAGCCCTGTTCCCGCTGCTGCTGATCGTGGTGACGATCCTCGGCCTGGTCGCCTCCGGTGATCAGGCGCTGCGGCGCCAAGCGCTCGACGCGGTCGCGAAGCAGGTGCCGCTGATCGGCCAGCAGCTGGCCAGCAATGTGCACGAGCTCAGAAAATCCAGCGTCATCGGCCTGGTGGTGGGCTTGGCGGGGCTGACCTGGGGCACCACCGGACTCGCCCAGACCGGCTTGTTCACGATGGCGCAGGTGTGGAACCTGCCGGGACCCGCCAGGCCCGGCTACGTTCAGCGGCTCGGCCGGGCCGGCCTCTTCCTCGGCGTGCTGGGCCTCGGTGTCGTCGTGACCACCTTGCTGTCCGTGCTAGGCGCCTACGGCCACATCGGCGCCATCGTGGTGGTCGGCGTCGAGATTCTGGCGGTCGCGGCCAACGTCGGGATGTACCTGATCGGCTTCCGGGTCCTGACTCCGAAGAGCATCCCCTTCGGCAAGCTGGTCCCTGGCGCGATCGCCGGGGGCGCGGCCTGGACAGTGCTGCAGGCGGTCGGCACCTATCTCGTCCAGCATCAGCTGCACGTCAACTCGGTCTACGGCGTCTTCGCCACGGTGCTGGGGCTGCTGGCCTGGATCTACGTCGGCGTCCAGATCGTGGTCTACTCCGCTGAGCTCAACGTCGTGCTCGCGCGCCGGCTGTGGCCGCGGTCGATCGTCCAGCCACCGCTCACCAAGGCGGACCGGCAGGTGCTCGCCGACCAGGCGCTGCAGAATCAGCGCCGGGACGATCAGCGGGTGGACGTGACTTTCGATGATCCTGGCCCGCCCGGCTAGGACAGCGCGGACGGCACCGGGACCGCGGCGTCGTTCGGCCTGCCCCGCACCCCCTGCCCGCCTAGCGCGATGACCGCCCGCGCGGTCACCAGGTGGTAGAAGATCAGCAGCTGGGTCAGGGCCAGCGCGTCTGAGCGGTGCAGATCGGTGCCGATCGTGAACTCCCCGAGCCGCTGCTGGCGCAGATGGCTGGCGAACTGCATCCGGGCCCAGATGGCTTCCTCCAGCTCGGTGGCCCGCCCGGGGGCGATCATGCCGGGAATGCGCAGCTCCTGCTCGCCTGGGTTGTCGATCAGCGTCAGGTCGCCGTTCGCGCCGATGCCGTCGCTGACCACGCCGGACAGATCGGGATGGGGCAGCGAGTCACGCAGGAACAGGTGCGCGTCGAGCCGCTCGGCATCGTTGGCCGCGCCCGGGCTGAATGAAACGACCAGATCGGCGTGGTGCCGCTGCGGGCGGATGTAGGCCTCGGAGTCTGGCTCACGGCGATCCAGCTCGGCCAGCACCTGGTCGGTGGAGTACCCGCGCCGGGAGCAGTCGCGCGCGACCTTCCACTGCCGCCTGAGCTCTTCGGGCGGGCTCAGATAGACGCGGACGTCGAACATCTCGCGCAGCTCGGGCGTGTGGTTGGCCAGCAGCCCCTCGGCCACCACGAACCTGGCGGGCTCGAAGTACGCGGCCGGTCCGAAGGTGCCGTCGGTGTGCTGGTAGGTCGGCTTCAGAATCGGCTCGTTGTGCCGCAGGTGGCCGAGGTGCTGAGTCAGGATGTCGAGATGGTTGCAGTCCGGGTTGATCGGCGTGATCCGCCGGTCGGCCCGCTGCCGGCGGTCGTAGCGGTGATAGTCGTCGGTGCAGAAGTGGCTGACCTGATCTTCGCCGAGCACCCGGACCAGGCCGCGGGTGATGGTGGTCTTGCCGGAGCCAGAATCACCAACGATGCTGAGCATGATCGGCCGGGGCATCAGGCGCCGCGTTCCGGCCTGGCGAAGATGAACGAGGCGACCTGGCCCTGCCGGACCGGGTCGTAACCGTTGATCTTGATATAGGCAGCTGGGTTCGCCCGCCGGCAGGCAGCGAGCTCGGCCAGCACGATAGCGGGATCGTCGATGTCGAACAGCGGCAGCTTCCACAGCGTCCAGTAGTGATCACGCGGATCGGGCGCGAAGCTGAACTCGATCCCGACCACCAGACCCTGCCCGAGGATGGAGCGGATCTGGCCGGCGATCTGGTCGGCGGAAAGCTCGGGCAGGTAGGAGAAGGTCTCAAGTTTCATGACGCCGCCTGGTCCGGGGTGTCAACGGCTTCGAAGTCGAATCGGATCTCGCGCCAGGTCTCCAGCGCGGCAGCGAGCTCGGCGGAGTGACCCGCGGCTCTCTTCAGGATCTGCGGGCCTTCTGTCCGCAGGTCCTGGCCCTCGTTGCGGGCCTGCACGCAGGCCTCGACCGCGACCCGGTTCGCTGTGGCGCCCGCCCGGCTGCCGTCCGGGTGCCCGGCCGAGCCGCCGCCGAACTGCAGCACCGAGTCGTCGCCGAACAGCTCGACCAGGGCCGGTATATGCCAGACATGAATCCCGCCGGAGGCGACCGGCAGCACGGCCGGCATCGACGCCCACTCCTGATCGAAGAAGATGCCGCGGCTGCGGTCCGCGCCGATGACGTCATCGCGCAGCAGGCTGATGACCCCGGCCGTGGCATCCCGGTCGCCCTCCAGCTTGCCGACCACCGTTCCGGCGTGCAGGTGGTCTCCGCCGGCCAGCCGCAGCCACTTCGCCAGCACCCGGAAGTGGATGCCGTGGTCCTTCTGCCGGTCATAGACGGCGTGCAGCGCCCGGTGCACATGCAGCAGCATGCCGTTGCGCCGGCACCAGTTGGAGAGCGTCGTGTGCGCGGCCAGGCCGCCGACGAGGTAATCGTGCATGATGATCGGCGAGCCGAGCTCCTTGGCGAATTCGGCGCGTTCCAGCATCTGCTCGCAATCGGGCGCTGTCACATTCAGGTAGTGGCCCTTACGCTCCCCGGTTTCCTGCTCGGCCTTGCGAACCGCCTCCATCACGAACAGGAACCGGTCACCCCAGCGCATAAACGGCTGGGAGGTGATGTTCTCGTCATCTTTGGTGAAGTCCAGGCCGCCGCTCAGCAATTCGAAGCAGGCGCGGCCGTAATTCTTGGCCGACAATCCGAGCTTGGGCTTCAGCGTGGCCCCGACCAGCGGCCGACCGTACTTGTTCAGCTTGTCGCGTTCCAGCTGGATGCCGTTCGGCGGCCCGGGGAAGGTCTTGACGTAGGCGACCGGGATCCGCAGGTCCTCAAGCCGCAGCGCCCGGATGGCCTTGAAGCCGAAAACGTTCCCGGTGATCGACGCCATCATCGAGGTGACCGAGCCCTCTTCGAACAGGTCAAGCGGGTACGCCACGTAGGCGAAGTACTGATCGGTCCGGCCGGGAACGGCCTCGATCTGGTAGGCGCGGGCCTGGTAGCGGGACAGCGTGGTCAGCCGGTCGGTCCAGACCTCAGTCCATGTTCCCGTGGATGACTCGGCGGCGACCGCGGCGGCCGCCTCTTGCGGCGCCACCTCTGGCTGCGGGGTCAGCCGGAACACGGCCAGGATGTCGGTCTCGCGCGGCGAATAGTCGGGTGCCCAGTAGGTCTCTTGGTACTCGCGAACTCCAGCTTCGAACATATCCGCAGTCTAGAGCGTTACGTCTATTGAGATAAGGACAGATTTTTCTATGTCTCATAGAGAACGCTCTATAACTTCGCGTGCTGCTGCTGAGCGCAGGAAACCGCTGAACGCCTGAACCGATGGCCGCGGTGAACCGCCAGGCGGGAAGAGCACATGCCAGGGCCGCTTCAGCGGCGTGCCCCGGACCGGCACCTGGACCAGGCTTCCGTCGCGCAGCTCACGGGCGACCGCGTGCCGCGAGATGAGCGTCACGCCAAGACCGATCGCGAGCGACTGCTTGATGGCGCCATTGGATCCGAGCGTCAGCAGCTCAGGAGAGTCAAGCTCAAGATCCATCAGCAGCCGCTCGGTAGCCAGCCGGGTCCCTGATCCGTCGCCGCGCAGCAGCCATGGCGCAGCCGCCAGGTCTGCGGGCACCTCCCGGCCGACCACGACCAGCTGGTTGTCGAGCAGCGGGAAGCCGCGCAGCCGGCCGCCTGGCGGCCGGCCGCCGATCCCGATGTCGGCCCGCCTGGACTCAAGCCGCTCGACCACGGTGGTCCGGTTGCCGACCTCCAGCATGATCCGGACGCCGGGCTGCAGCTGCCGGTAGGCCTGCAGCAGCGGCGGCACGAGGTACTCCCCCGCGGTGTTCACGCAGACCAGCCGGATGACCGAGTTCTCCGGCCGCGCCGCCTCGTGGGCCGCGTCCCGGCCCTGCTCAAGCACCCCAAGCAGCTGATCGGCGTATGGCGCGAACGCCTCCCCAGCCTCGGTCGGCCGGACGCCCCGGCCCTGCCGCTCAAAGAGTGCCACCCCGAGCTCGCGGGCAAGCGCCGCGATCGCGGCGGAGACCGACGGCTGGCTCACCAGCAGCTGCCCGGCGGCCGCCTGAACGCTGCCGGAGCGCTTGACCGCGAGGAAGGCCCGGATCTGCGTCAGAGTGATCGCCATTTGCCTATCATTCCCCCTGCGCTGTCATCTTCAGGCCGAGTCAGCTCTGATCGAAATTGCAACGAAAGCAGCATCTGCCCGCTACTGACAAATGGCCGGTCATGGCCTAGCCTGACACTGAAAACCATGATGTGGCCGCGCTCTTCAGGGGAGAAAACGGGTCGTGGAGAAAGTAGTGTCAGCTATCCGGCCGGGCGCTCGGCCGATCCCGCTCGCCGACGTCCGCGATGTGCCGCTGGACCAGCTGCCGGGCGATGCCGACTGCGGCGACTTGGTGAGCCGGGTGCTGGGGAGGCAGGGGTTTGCGTCACGCGTCGACGTCGCGATGTTCAACTCCGCCATCTGAGCCTTCGCGGCGCCGGATTTGATCACGCAGTATGTCCTGAAAGTGCACAGCCGCTGTGATCTCGCCTGCGACCATTGCTACGTGTACGAACATGCCGATCAGAGCTGGCGAGCCAAGCCTCGGGCTCTCTCGCCGGCGACGGCCAGCGCTGCGGCGCTGCGGATAGCCGAGCACGCGATCGCGCACCGGCTGCCCGAGGTGCGGATCGTTCTGCACGGCGGCGAGCCGCTGCTGCTCGGCAAGGACGGCATGCGGCAGGTGCTGGCAGCGCTGCAGACGGCAATCGGCCCAGTGACCAGGATCGATCTGCGGATTCACACCAACGGGGTGCTGCTTGACCAGCCCTGGTGCGCATTATTTGACGAGTACGGGGTCAGAATCGGCGTGTCGCTCGACGGCAACCGCGCCGCCAACGACCGGCACCGCAGGTTCGCCGATGGCCGGAGCAGCTACCAGCAGGTTGGCCAGGCGCTCGCCCTGCTGCGCCGGCCCGAGAACCGGCATCTGTATGCGGGGATTCTGTGCACCGTCGACCTCGACAACGATCCGATCGCGGTCTACGAAGCGCTGGTCGCGCAGGAGCCTCCCCACCTTGACCTGCTGCTGCCGCACGCCACCTGGGAGAATCCGCCCGCTCGGCCCGCCGGGCCGGCCGAGCCGTACGCCGCGTGGCTCAGCCAGATCTATCATCGCTGGATCGGCGACGGGCGCCCGGTGCCGATCCGGCTGTTCGATTCGCTGATCTCCGCTGCTCATGGCGGACCGAGCTGGAGCGAGGCGGTAGGTCTCGAACCGGTCGACCTGCTGGTCATCGACACCGACGGAAGCTGGGAGCAGCCAGACTCGCTGAAAACCGCTTACGATGGCGCACCGGCGACTGGCCTGCACGTGTTCTCCCACTCGGTGGATGAGGTGGCCAGGCAGCCCGGGTTCGTGGCCCGCCAGGGTGGCCTGGCGACGCTCTCCGCCATCTGCCAGGCCTGCCCGGTGGTGCGAATCTGCGGCGGCGGGCTCTACGCGCACCGGTATCGCGCCGCGACCGGCTTCGACAACCCCTCGGTCTACTGCGCCGACATCAAGGCGCTGATCGGCCAGCTGACGGCGGACCGGCCAGAGCCGGAGCCTGCGGGCGCGCCGCGGGCCACGCACGTGCTGCCGGATGGCGCTTTCGACGCCCTCGCCGCCGGACCTGGGACCGTCGGCGCCATCCGCACGCTAGCTCACCTGCGCCTGTCGCTCACCCGAGCGCTGGTCGCCGCGGTCGCCACGAGCGACCGGAGCTGGCAGAACCGAGACCTGCAGCGGGCCGCGGCCGAAGGCTGGGGGCTGCTGTGCGCGCTGGATGCCGAGCATCCGCAGGCCGTTCAGGAGATCTTCTCCCATCCGTACACGCACGCCTGGGCGGTCCGGTGCCTGCGCCCGTCCGGGCCCGATGCTGATCCTGACCTCGATCGGGCGCACCTGGCCGGACTGGCGGTCGCAGCCGCGCTGCGAGCGGGGATAGCGGCCGAGCTGCCGGTGCCGGTCCGGGACGGAGCGCTGCATCTGCCGACGATCGGCGCGCTGGCGGTCGACGCTGGTCCGGCCCGCACCGCGATCGTCTCGGTCTGCGCCGGACGGCTGGCAGCCGCTGGCTACGGCGGAACGTGGCAGGCAGCGCGCCGGGTGGACGGCGAGCTGCTCCGGGTTGCGCTTGAGGACCTTGACCCGTTCAGGGACTGCCTGAAATGGCCGGCGGCCGGCCGGCTCTCGGCCGCCCAGTGCCGAGCCTGGCAATCCGGTCTCACCTCCGCCGGAGCGCGGCTGATCGCCGATCTGCCTAGCTATGCCCGCGTGCTCGGCGCCGGGCTGCGCAGCGTCGTGCCCTTGCGACCCGACCCGGCCGGCGATCGTAGCGGCACGGCCAGGCATGCGTTCGGCGCCGTGGCGATCGCGCTGCCGCGCGACCCCGGCGATCTCGGCGCGCTGCTGCTGCACGAATTCCAGCACGTCAAGCTGCACGCCCTGGTCGATCTGCACGACCTCTTCGATAGCGCGGATCCGCGTCGGCTGCGGGTGCCATGGCGGCCGGATCTCAGGGGTGTCGAAGACCTGCTGCATGACGCTTACGCGCATCTGGCCCTGGCCCATTTCTGGCGGTCTCGGGGGGACGCAGCGCGCGGCCGGTATGAGCGATACCGGTCGTGGGTCGGCGATGCGGCTGCGGCCTTGTCGGCTATCGGCACCTTGACCAGCGACGGAGAGCGTTTCGTGGCGGGGATGGACGCGGCTGCGCAGGCGCGGGCCGATGAGCAGTGAGCCGGGCGGCCCGATGACAGGGCAGCACGACGCCCCGCTCCCGGCTACGGCGCCGCCGGAGCCCGAGCCGGGTCAGCCGGCGGCGGAAGCCGATCTGCGGACGCCGCTGTTCTTCCTCAGCTACGCGCACGCGGTGGAGGGCTATCAGGCGAACGGGCCGCGACAGGAACCGAACCGGCGGGTCGTCACGTTCTTCGACGATCTCTCCGAGAACGTCGCCGAGCTTGTCAGCCGGCCCGCGGGCCTGGATCCGGGCTACATGGACCGGTCGATGCACGGTGGCGTGCGCTGGACGAGCGAGCTGCTTCGGGCGATCGGCACCTGCCAGATATTCGTTGCCTTGCTGTCGGCCCCTTACTTCGACAGCGTCTGGTGCAGCAAGGAATGGTTTGCCTTTTCCCAGCGACTGGTGGGCAGGCAGTCCGGCGACGGGCCCGATCATCAGACCGCCATTATCCCAGTCATCTGGGCGCCGCTGCCGCAGGATCGAATTCCCGCGGTGGTCAATTCAGTCCAGCGGTTCTCGCCAAGCGGCCTGGTCAATGCCGAAATCATTGCTCAATATGAGGAGAACGGCGTCGTCGGACTGCTCAGAATGCAACAGGAGTCCTCCTACCAGACAGTCGTCTGGCGACTTGCCCAGCGCATCGCCAAAATCAATTACAGTCACCGGGTCGAACCGCGCCTGCTCGACGAGAGCGACCTCTGCGACGTCTTCCGGGAGCAGGAAACGTGAGCGGCACAGACAAAGTCCAAGCTGGCTCCGGGCAGCACGGCAGCTACTTCTTTCTCAGCTACGCGCATTCGCCGCCGCTGGCCGGAAGCCAGCAGGCCGACCCCGATCAGTGGGTCCGCAGTTTCTTCCGTGACCTGACTGATTCAGTCGAACGACATTCCGCGCCGCAGTCCGGGCTCGCCCCCGGTTTTTTCGACCAGAACATCCCGCCAAGCGCCGACTGGAAGGCGTCGTTGACCCGGGCGCTCAGCTCGGCCGAGGTCTTCGTCCCGCTGTACTCGCCCGGCTATTTCGCCCGATCCTGGCCGGGCCGGGAGTGGGCCTGCTTTTCCCAGCGCATGCTTCAGGCTGGCGCGGACCCCGAGCAGCGTCTCGCCCCCGTGCTGTGGATCCCGCTGCCCGGCGATGAGCAGCGGCCAGGACTTCAGCTGGCGATGGAGCTGGGCGCCTCGGAGGGGCCATACGCGGAGAACGGACTGCGGGCGCTGCTGCGTCTCAGCCAGTACCGAGCGTCCTACCGGCTGGTGGTGGATCGGCTGGCGGCGAAGATCGTCCACCTGGCGGAGACCGTGCCGGTAGCCCCGTCGGCCGCGCCGGACATCAATGACGTGCCGAGCGCCTTCACCGCCGAAACGTCCGCAGCGGTCTTCACCGTGGCCGTGGCCGCGCCGGCGCTGCCGGACCTGCCAGCCGATCGCAATCCAGCCGGATACGGCGACCGCAGCCTGGACTGGCGGGCCTATCCTGAGGACCAGGAGCTGTCGCTCGCGGAATACGCGGCACAGGTCACCGAGCAACTCGATTTCGCCGTCGTCATCGAAGGAATCGACAAGACCGGGGACTCGCCGGGCAGCATGCCGGGCGTCATTCTGATCGATCCGTGGTTCGTGGCCGATAACCGGAGACTGAACGCCCTGCAGTCCGTCGTCCGCGGGCTGCCTTCCTGGGTGCTGCCGCTCCTCGTGCTTGGCTCCGTCGGGGACGCCCGAGCCGCCGAGCTCGCCGAGCGGGTCAGGGTTATCCTCGGCGAGGCAGCGGTCGCGCGAACGGAAGCCGCTCGGCACGCCACCAAGGGCGTCAGCTCGCTGAAGGAATTTGTCTCGCTCATGCCCATACTGGTCGCCGAGGCCGAACGGCAGTACTTCCGCTACGGCCCCGTCTTGCGCTCGACGGCCCGGCCGGGCTCGCGGCCACGCCTGGCCGGTGACGGCCGGCCTGCCAGCTCAGCCGCACCGCAGCTTTCCGAGGAGAAGGATGCCTGACACGCCTGCCCATACGTCGCCGGAGTCTCGCGACGGCCGGATCGTCACCTTCTATTCGTACAAGGGAGGCACCGGCCGGACGATGGCGCTGGCCAACGTTGCCTGGATCCTGGCGGCGAACGGCCATCGGGTGCTCGTGGCCGACTGGGATCTTGAGTCACCTGGACTGCACCGCTTCTTTCACCCGTTCCTGGCTGAAAGCGAAGTGCGCGACGCTTCGGGCATCATCGATCTGATCCGGGACTACGAATGGGCGGCGGCCAAGGCTGCCGGCCAGGATCGCGCGGCCAAGCTCATCCCGGAGCGAGCGAGAGTCCAGCCGCATGCCTTGTCGCTGAAATGGAGCTTCCCCGAAGGCGGCGGACTTGATTTCCTGTCGCCAGGCCGCCAGAACCTCGACTACGCGGCCACGCTCGGCGCCCTTGACTGGGACAACTTCTACGACAAGCTCAACGGCGGCGAATTCCTCGACGCCGTCCGGGCGGACATGAAGCGGCACTACGACTATGTGCTGATCGACAGCCGCACCGGGCTGAGCGACGTCGCCGACATCTGCACCGTGCACCTGCCCGACATCCTGGTGGACTGCTTCACTCTCAGCACCCAGGGCATCGAAGGCGCCGCGCAAGTCGCCAGATTCATCGAGGAACGGCACAAGGACCGCGGCATCCGGATCCTGCCGGTGCCGATGCGGGTCGATCAGGCGGAGAAAGAAAAGGTCGAGGCCGGCCACTCGGTCGCTGTCCGGCTTTTCGCCGGCTTCCCCGCCGCCATGTCCGAAGCGCAGCGCCGGGAGTACTGGGCCGCCGTCGAGGTTCCTTACCGGGCGTTCTATGCCTACGAGGAGACCCTCGCGGTCTTCGGCGATCCGCCTGGCTCGCCAGCTTCGCTGCTGTCGTCGTTCGAGCGCATCGCAGCCCAGATCACCGATGGCGCGGTGACCGGCTTGCCGGCCCTGGACGACCAGTTGCGGAACCGAACCAAACTGCTGTTCACCCGCAAAGCGCCGCTCGCGGGCGACCAGATCATCGTCGAATTCGGCCCCCAGGACCAGGTCTGGGGCGAATGGATCGCCGGGGTGCTGCAGGAAGCCGGAGTCACCGTCCGCGAACGGCACCTGGACGAGCCCGGTTGGGAAGAGGATGAGGACCTGGTGAGCACTCGGACGCTCGCCGTGGTGTCAGCTGCCTACGCGGGGCAGCACCGGTCTCCGCTGGAGCCGCAGACGATGCCCGAGCTCGCCGTCTATGTCACCGCCACCCGTCCGCTAGCCGAGTTCTCCTCGGCATCCTCGGCCTTCCTGGCCGGAGTTCCCGAGAAAGAGGCGGTCGGACGGCTGCACCGGCTGATCGGCATCACCAGCGGGCAACCCGCCGAAGGTCCTCGGTTCCTCGCGCTCCGCTATCCGGGCGGCGAGCCGAAGATCGATCATGCGCCGGCCCGCAACTCGAGGTTCACCGGCCGGGAGAACGACCTGCGGCAGCTCCGCGAGCAGCTTCGCGACTACGGCACGGCCGTTGTGCTCCCGGTCACCCTGCAAGGACTCGGCGGCGTCGGCAAAACTCAGGTCGCGATGGAGTACGTACACAGATTCAAGACTGACTACGACCTGGTGTGGTGGATCGACTGCGGGCAGCCGCAGTTCATCGACAGCTCACTGGCCGACCTCGGGGTGCGCATGCAGGACGCCTTCGGCACGGCCATCCCGACCACCCAGAGCTCCGACGAGGCGGCCCGGCTGGTGCTGCAGCTCCTCGGCCAGGCCACCGCCGTGCGGCGGTGGCTGCTGGTGTTCGACAACGCAGAGGAGATCGAGGCGGTCAAGCCGTACCTGCCCGAAGGCGGCGGCCACGTGCTGATCACCTCCCGGAACCGGGCCTGGGCCGAGCAGGCCCGTTCCCTTCCGGTCGAAGTATTTAGCCGGCCTGAGAGCGTGGCGCATCTGCTGCTGCGCGTCCCCACGATCACTCCCGAGGAAGCCGACCAGGTCGCCGAGGTCCTCGGCGACCTGCCGCTCGCGGTGGCGACAGCTGGCGCCTGGCTGGCAGAGACCAGCTTCACCGTCTCGGACTACCTGCTTGAGCTGGAGCGCCAGGCGCCCCGCACCTTGTCGATCAGCCAGCTCGCTGACTACCCGCAGCCGGTGTCGCAGACCTGGGACCTGTCGCTGAACCGGCTCCAGGATCGATCGCCCGCGGCAGCGCGGCTATTCGAGCTGTGCGCCGTGATGGCCTCCACGATCGCGCTTGAGCTCCTGTACAACCCGGCCATGGCGCGCGTCCTTGAGCCGCTCGACCCCAAACTGTCCGAGCCGATGATCATCGGCAGGGTGGTCCAGGAGATCAACCGGCTGGCTCTGATCAAGCTTGACCCCAGCGCGGGCCGGATCCATGTCCACCGGCTGGTCCAGGCCGTCGTGCAGGACCGGATGTCGGCGGAGCAGATTGCCTCGGCCCGGCGGGACGTGCACCAGGTGCTAGCCGCCGCGCGACCGCGCGGCGAGGTCGATGACCCCGCCAACTGGATCCGGTTCCGGCTGATCTGGCCGCACCTCACGCCCTCCGTGGCCATGACGTCGGAGGAGGAATCGGTCCGGCAGCTGTTCATCGACCGAGTGCGGTATCTCTGGCAGCGTCATGACCTGGAGCGCGGTCACCAGGTGGCGGCGGACGTCGAGACCGCCTGGGAGGCCATGCTGGCCGCCGGACCCGAGCCGGCCGTCGCCGACGCTCTGCGCAGGCAGTTGCTGCATCTTCGGTTTAATCTCGCCAACATCCTGCGCGATCAGGCCAGGTTCGAAGAAGCCAAGGCGGTGGACGATGTCGTGCTGCGCGACCAGCGGGAGCTGCTGGGCGCTGACCATCCGCACGCCCTCATGACGGCGGGGAGCCTGGCCGCGGATCTGAAGGCTCTTGGCCGGTACACCGAGGCGCTGAATATGGATCAATCGACCTATCCGGCGTGGACGGAGCTATACGGCGAGGACCATGCCCGCACCCTGGCGGCGGCCAATAACCTGGCCGACTCTTACCGGCTCACCGGCGACTTCGTCCGGGCGCTGCAGATGGACGGAGACACGCTCGAACGCCGCAGACTGACTCTCGGGCTGCTCCATCCGCGGACGCTCGGCTCCGCCGCCAAGGTCGCCCGCGGGCTTCTTGAGGTAGGCAGGTACACAGAGGCCGTGGCGAGGATGGAGGCCGCCTGGCAGTCGAGCATCGAGGCGCTCGGCATGGATTCCCTTGAAGCGATGAATGCCCAGATGCTGCTGGGAATCGCGCTGCGCAGCGCCGGCCGGCCAGCCGAGGCCGAGCAGCAATTCCGGGAGGCGACTGACGGTCTGAGCCGCAGATTCGGCGGCTCCAGCAGCGAGGCGCTGGCCTGCAGGCTCAGCCAGTCGGTGAACCTGCTGGCGGTGCAGCGAGCCGCTGAGGCGCAGGCGGAGATCCGTTCGGTGCTGGCGGTGTTCCAGGAGCGGCTTGGGTCATCCCATCCGCATACCCTCATCTGCCGGCTAGATCTGGCTGCCGCGCTGCGGGCCGGCGGGCAGCAGGTCCTCGCTCTGCAGACCGCCCGCGCCGCGGCTGACGGACTGCAGCGCGTGCTCGGCAAGGATCATCCGGACACGCTGGCCGCGATGATGGCTGTGGGAGTGTCGCTGGCTGAGCAGGGTGACCTGGATCAGGCGCAGGAGATCGAAGCAGAGGCCGCGGCGGGACTCGCGCTGGCCGTCGGGCCGGATCATCCCGACACCCTGCGGTGCCGCGCGAACCTGCTGCTAACGCAGCAGCAGCGCGGGATCGCCGAAGCCCGCCAGGAACGCAGCCTGGTCATCGATCAACTGGCGGCGCTGATCGGGACCGATCACCCCGACATCGCCGTGCTGAGCGGCGACGGCCGGCTGATCCGTGCGCTGGACCCGCAGCCTTTCTGAGTTGCGGGATTCCTTGCACCAGGCGAGGACCCTTGGCAGGATCTCGACAGCGCCGAAATGAGCGGTCCCGGCCTGCACTTTGATGACCGACGTCGGAATCTGCCGCGCGAGCCAGCGCGCATGCTCGACCGGGGAGAACCTGTCGTCCGCCCCGTGCCAGATGAGGACCGGCGATGTGATGCTGGACAGGTCGAATCCCCACGGCCGCCGTAGCGCCAGCACGTCGTCGACCCAGCCATCCGCGCTCTCTCGCAGCGCCTCGGCATAGGTGTCGGTCAGCAGCCGGCGGATGGCGACGTCGTCCACGATCCTGCGGTCCGGGCGGGTGAGCTCCGGGGCCAAGGACTCCAGCAGGCTCTCGGGGTCGGCCCGGACTCGCTCCGCCCAGTCGGCGAGCCTGGTCTCAATCGCCGTCTGGGCCTCGTCGGCGGCGGCGTACTCCTCGACGTTGGATTCGGTCATCCCGTCGTACCACTTCAGATCCTCGGCGTCGGACGGCGCGAGCCCGACCAGAACTGCCGCGTTCTGCACCCGATCCCCGAGCAGCGCCGCGCAGGCGAGTGCGTGCGGGCCGCCCCCCGACCGACCGACGACGCCGAATCTTGCGAGGTCAAGAGCATCGGCGATGGCGCGCACGTCATCGGCCGCGTCGACGACGGACCGTCCGTGATGACGACCGGACATGCCGTAGCCTGGCCGGTCATAGCTGATCAGCCGCACGCCTAGCCGGTACAGGACGCTCGTGCGCGGTCGGGGGCCTTTGCGGCAGCCCGGCGTGCCGTGCAGGAGGAAAATCGGCATCCCATCGGGCGCGCCCCAGCTTTCCATGGTGACGGTGCGCCCATTGGTAACACCGACCACCTGCGTCACCAAGGCCTCCCGCAACCTATCCGGCCTCGCGGGCCGTGGCAGCCCTCCCTGTCGGTGCGCGGGAACGCGCAGGCAACGACCGCACTCGATAAATTGTATGCTAGGGCTCGGGTCCCCATGTAAGCAGCGTAATCCCGGAAATGGACGACTGCACCTGGTGGCCGACAACTGGGAGCATATTGTAACCCGTTGGACATCGACATTCCCGCAGTTCAAAGATGCAGCGCTCGGCTACCGGGCCGGCAATGGCTCAGCGTCCGGCTGGCGTCGGCTTATCGCTTCCGGCAAGCTTGAATCCGCTCCGGACACCGGCCTCGAACGCGCCGGCCGGGAGCAGTCGCTTGAGCAGCGTGAACTGGTGCGCCTCCTTGGTGATCTTGTTGTGCAGCGCCGGGTGCGAGTTGTTCGCGATCGCTACGATCTTGCGGGCAACCACGTCAGGCCCGGGCGCCTTGCGCTCGAAATCTGCCATCGCGCCAAATGCGCGTGCCCGCGGGCCCGCGTAAGCGTCGATTCCTGGCGCCTTGGGCGCTGCGTAGAACGGCGTCTTGATCGAGCCGGGCTCGACCAGGGCGACCTGGATCCCGAACGGCCGGACCTCGTGCCGGAGCGTCTCCATCAGACCTTCGACGGCGAACTTGCTGGCGTTGTACTGGCCCCAGAAGGGGACTGGCACGAGGCCGGCCAGCGAGCTGATCGTGATGATGTGCCCGGACCGCTGCCCCCGCATGCCGGGCAGCACGGCGAGGCTCATCCGCACCACGCCGAAATAGTTCGTCTCGAACTGCGCCGTCGCGTCGGCGATCGAGACCTCCTCGATCGCGCCGGCACACAGATAGCCCGCGTTGTTCACCAGAACGTCAATCCGTCCCGACGCTGCCAGGATCGCATCGACGCCGCTGCGGACCGAAGCGTCGTCGCGCACATCCATCGTGACGTGCTCGACCGTCCCGCCCGGGCCTTGCGGTGGCCTGCGGCTCGCGCCGAACACGCGGAACCCAGCAGCGGCGAGCCGGCTGGCGATCCCCTCCCCGATGCCAGACGAGGCGCCGGTCACTACTGCCACTCGCTTGCTGTCCATAGCTTCTCCCGCGCCGATCGTTCCTCTAGTGAGTAGCAATTTGCTATGGAGTGAGCCTAGTGGGGATGGGTAGCATGTTGCAATGCACCGAACGAACCTGGCCGAGCTTCCCTGTTCGCTGGCGCGGACCCTGGAGGTGGTTGGTGAATGGTGGACGCTCCTGGTGCTGCGGGACATCTGCTTCGGCTGGACCCGGTTCGACCAGATCCATGATCATCTCGGTATCGCCCGCAATATCTTGAAGGCGCGGCTAGACAGCCTGGTCGACAGCGGCATGGTGGTCCGCAGGCGCTACCACTCGCATCCGGACCGGTACGAGTACATCCCCACCGAGAAGGCCAGCGACTTCGTGCCTGCGCTGCTGGCGCTGGTGGCGTGGGGGGACCGCTGGACCGCGCACGACGGACCGCCGATCCTGTTCTCGCACCGGCCTTGCGGCCACGACATGGTGGCGACAGTCGTGTGCTCGGCCTGCTCAGCGCCGATTGCCCGCGACGAGGTGGACTTCCGACCCGGACCTGGCCTGAACGACAAGAGAGTCTCCGGCCACCGCCGCCACGACCCGGAACCGCCAGCCTCTCGACAATGGCCGTAGGTCCCGCCGGGCCAGCCGAAGGAGACTCGCTATGAAGGTCACGAGGGCCGCGC
>OCZU010000864.1_pt1 | contig 20429 bp, 17 predicted proteins | sample 1539001 | NCBI WGS metagenome assembly OCZU01 (sample SAMEA3539306, study PRJEB22396) | soil metagenome | biome: tundra; feature: field; material: soil | place: USA | collected 2010-05 | depth 0.15 m | reverse complement strand
ATGTAGCGAAGATGAACTTCGAGGCGCCACTGACCTCGCTGGTGTGGCTGACTTCGCTCATCTCCGTGGGACTTACTTACCTGGTCAGCTACTTCATCATTCCGGTCCTGAACGGCGACACCAGCTTGTGGTGGAAGCTCTCCACCGTCATTACCTGCGGCACGCTGGCCGGTGCGATTATCCCCGAAGGCGTGAAGGTATTTACGTCCACCCAATCGAGGCACGTGCGCGAGATCGTCAATTCCGCGCGCGAAGGCGGCGCTTCATTGTGCATTTTGTCCGGTCTTGTGGCCGGCGACTTCAGCGCCTACTGGCTGGGTTTCGCCATCCTCTCCCTGATGAGCATCGCCTATGGAGTCAGCACCCTGGGGCTCGCCAGCCTGATGGTGGCGCCGGCCGTGTTTGCCTTCGGACTGGTGGCTTTCGGCTTCCTCGGTATGGGTCCGGTCACCATCGCGGTGGATAGTTACGGCCCAGTGACCGATAACGCCCAGTCCGTGTTCGAGCTTTCGACCATCGAGACGCTGCCGGGCATCGAAGCCGAGATCCAGCGCGATTTCGGATTCAAACCGAACTTCGAGAAGGGCAAGGAGAACCTGGAAGAGAACGACGGGGCCGGCAACACCTTCAAGGCTACCTCCAAGCCGGTGCTGATCGGCACCGCGGTCGTGGGCGCCACCACTATGATCTTCTCGATCATTGTGGCGCTCACTGACGGTCTGACGACCCACCTTGCCAACCTCTCGATCCTCTACCCGCCCTTCCTGTTGGGTCTGATTGCCGGCGGCGCGGTGATTTATTGGTTCACGGGCGCATCCATGCAGGCGGTCACCACCGGCGCATATCGCGCGGTGAAATTCATCAAGGAGCATATCAAGCTGGAGAGCTCCGAGAAGGCCTCCGTATCCGACTCCAAGAAGGTGGTGGCCATCTGCACGCAGTACGCGCAGAAGGGCATGCTCAACATCTTTATCGCCGTGTTCTTCGCCACGCTGGCCTTCGCGTTCTTCGAGCCTTTCTACTTCATCGGCTACCTGATCTCGATCGCCATATTCGGCCTGTTCCAGGCCATCTTCATGGCCGACGCCGGGGGCGCCATGGACAACGCCAAGAAAATTGTCGAGACCGAGTTGAACATGAAGGGCACCGAACTGCATGCCGCCACGGTGGTGGGCGACACAGTGGGCGATCCGCTCAAAGACACCAGCTCGGTGGCGCTGAATCCGATCATCAAGTTCACCACGCTGTTCGGGCTGCTGGCCGTGGAACTGGCGGTGTCGCTGAACAACAAGCAGGGCAATACGCTGTCGACCGTGCTAGGCATTGTCTTCTTCCTCGTTTCGGTGACGTTCGTGTATCGCAGCTTTTACGGCATGCGGATTGAATCGAAGTGAGGAGTGCGATGTCCCGCGCATCTCTGGTTGTGACGTTGCTGGCTTGCGGGCTCTCGCTGCATGCGCAGTCCTGGGACGCGTTGCGCGGCCTCGGGCCGGGCGACAAGATCAAGGTCGTCGACACCACCCATCAGGAACATGTGGGTGGATTCACGGCGTTCTCGGAGCGCGGCATCTCGATCGAGACCCGCCGCGGGGTGGTGGAGATCGAGCGTGCACGCGTACGCCGCGTGGAGGTCCGCGCGAGTTCCCGCCGCGTGCGCAACATCCTGATAGGCGCCGGCATCGGGCTCGCGGTGGGCGTAGCCGTCGACCAGACGGTCGGCACTTACTTCCGCAACGAACAAGGAAATAACGGTGGCGCGCGGGCGGTGACTTACATTGCCCCGATAGCGCTGTTCGCGGGCATCGGCGCGGCGTTGTCTCCTTACCGCACGATCTACCGCGCGCGGTGACCGATTGTACAATGTCCATGAGGGCATGCATTGATCACCAGGGTCGAAGCCACCAATTTCCGCTGCTTGGTGCTTGTCGGGCCGAATTCGAGTGCCAAGTCCGCGTTTCTGGATGTTATCGGCTTTATCGGGGATCTCGTTTCTCTCGGTTTGAAGGGGGCCCTTGCCGAGCGGACCGACAATTTCTACGATCTGGTCTGGGGACGGGAAGGGGCATCCTTCTCTCTGAGCATCGAAGCACAAATGCCGCCACGCGGCCCGGATGCTGGCAATTGCCCAACCATCCGTTACGAGGTTCGCGTCGACGGTTCACGATGATGGAGGCAACACGCGAAGCACTATGCAGCGCGGGCTAGCGGCCGCCGCCTTCACTGAGGACACCGGCCACAACCGGCACTTCTTCCCAGTAATCGCCGATCGTTCAGGACTTTGGAACCTGCCCGATGACCAAGCCAAGTTTCACGTGGGCGCTTGGTTCAGGGAGCTGTTGCAGGAGGGCGCGCAATTGGTCGACCTCAATAAGGGTTCGTTGCGGGCCGCACCCCCCCTGGCCGGGGTAAGCCGCGCATTTACGACGGGCGGGACCTGGCGCAGACGGCCCTAACGGTGTCGGAATCCTCGCCCGACGGGTTCACAGGTTTTCTACGTCCCGAGGACAGACATCGGTACGTCATGATTCGCTACAAGAATGGAATCGAGGTGCCTTCGTGGGCGCTCTCCGACGGAACTCTTCGCCTCCTCGCCTTAACGCTGCTCGCCTACGTGCCCGACTCTTAGAAGGACCGGCGAGTGGCTCGTCAGCAGGACCTGTCCGGAATAGACCGAGGAGAGGGATTGCACGTTTTGCCGCAGCCCCGCGATCTGCGGCGGTCTGGGGTAAGCATCAGTGACCTCTTCGCCACAGTCTTGTAGCATCTTATGCTGATATCCGGGAAGCCGGGGTCCTCGGCTAACGATGCCGGATCGAAAAAATCTGGTGGTGCCCACCGCCGAACAAGGACGCCCATCTCGGTATCGGGGCGCTGTTGAACCGGCAGGATGATCTGGGCATCCGATCGATATCATTCGAGTGCGTGGCTCATCCAAAACACGACAGCGGCGTTCTCGTAGGCGCCCACCATTTCCCCAGACCGTTTCTGAGATATTTTGAGTACGCGCTGGTTGTGTTTGATCTCGAAGGCTGCGGTCAAGAAAGGCTCGGCAAAGAGCGCGTGGAGCAGAGAGTATGCGAGAATCTGACGGTCAATGGCTGGGAGGGCCGATGTGAAGTCGTCGTTATTGAGCCCGAACTGGAATCCTGGGTCTGGGATGAGTCGCTCCGTATAGCCAAGGTGCTCAAGTGGGACAAGCGACGCCTAAAGGACTGGCTCCTCGAAGAAGCGTTCCTTGCATCCACCACCGCCGTCAAGCCCGCACGCCCCAAGGAAGCATATGAGCAAGCCATGTGCGTGGCAAAGGTGCAAAAGTCCTCGTCCGTTTTTCAGGACCTCGCCAAATCTGCGAACGTTGCTGGATGCACCGACAGCGCTTTCCGCAAATTCCTGCTGACGCTCCAGGAGTGGTTTCCTCCGTCACGACAGCAGTAACTCCAAATCCTCGCGCCGCAAGTCGCGGATCAGGCTGTTATCCTCGCTGATGATGGCGGCAGCCAAGTCGCGCTTGCGGCTTTGCAGTTGCAAGATTTTCTCCTCAACGGTGTCCCGCGCGATCAAGCGGTAGGCGAACACCTGGTGGGTCTGGCCGATGCGGTGCGCCCGGTCGACGGCTTGCGCTTCCACCGCGGGATTCCACCACGGGTCGAGCAGAAAAACATATTGGGCGGCGGTCAGGTTCAGGCCCAGACCTCCAGCTTTCAGGCTGATGAGGAACAGGCTGCAGTCCGGGTCGTTCTGGAAACGCTCCACGCGCCGTTGCCGGTCGCGGGTGGCGCCATCCAGGTACTCGTAAACCATCGCCGATTCGTCGAGCCGCTCCTTTACCAGCGACAGCAGGCTGGTGAATTGCGAGAACACCAGCGCCTTGTGACCTTCCGCCACGACTTCTTCCAGATGATCGATCAGCACATCGAGCTTCGCGCTCGCCTCGCCGCGGCGTTTGGGATCGATCAGGCCCGGATGGCAGGCCGCCTGGCGCAATCGCAACAGCGCCTCCAGGACCTGGATCTTGGATTTCGCCAACCCCTGCGCGGCGACCGTCTGCAGCAGCGAATTGCGGTAGTGGACGCGCAGTTCGTTGTAGAGCTTGCGCTGCGCGGTCTCCAACTCGCAGAAGAGGGTTTGCTCGGATTTGGGCGGAAGCTCGCGCGCCACCTGCTCCTTGGTGCGCCGCAGAATGAATGGGCGCAGCGCGTGGGCCAGCAGGCTGCGCGTTTCTTCGCTGGGATTGCGCGCCGCGCCTCCAGCCAGTTTGAACACGCTGGCGGCGCCCAGCATGCCGGGGTTGAGAAATTCGAAGATGCTCCACAGCTCGCCCAGATGATTTTCCACGGGCGTGCCGCTGAGCGCCAGCTTGTTGCGGCCGCGCAGCAGACGCGCGGCCTTGGCCGACTCGGTGCCGGGATTCTTGATGGCCTGCGCTTCATCGAGCACGACATAATCGAACTCGATGTCGTTGAATTCCGCGGCGTCGCGGCGCAGCGTACCGTAGGTCGTCAGAACTACGTCGTAATCGGAGAAGCCATTAACGTCGCGAGCAAGGCCGGTATGGTCGAGCACCCGTAACCGGGGCGTGAAGCGGGCCGCCTCCTGCTTCCAGTTGAACACCAGCGATTTGGGGACCACCACGAGCGATGGTCCGGGGCGATCGCTCGACGTGCGGCGGGCTTCGAGCAGCGCCAGCACTTGCGCGGTCTTGCCCACGCCCATGTCATCGGCCAGGCAGCCGCCGAAACTGAAGCGGCGCAGAAAATCCATCCAGCCGACGCCGTCCCGCTGATAGTCGCGCAACTGTCCCACGAAGCCCTCGGGCTGCTCGCCCGCGCGAATGCCCGCGAAGTTGCGCAACTCATCGCGCACGCGGGCAAAGGTCGCGTCGCAACTGACTTCGGGCTGGGTGGCGAGCAGCGCATCCAGCAACCCCGCCTGATTCCGGCGGAAGCGGAGATGATCGGCTTCGGCCGTGCCCAAGCCGGCAATCGGACCGAAGCGGCTCAGCCACTCCTCCGGCAGCAGCCCGTAAGTGCCGTCGTCCAGCCGCACCATATTCTCGCCGCGGCGTAGCGCGGCCAGCAGCGCGGGAAGCTTCGCGGTGGCTCCGCCATAGTCCACCTCGCCATGCAACTCGAACCAATCTACCCCCGAAGAGACCCCCAGGCTCCTGGCGCCGGGACGCCGGAAAATCTTGCCTTGGGCTTCCACGTGCCAGCCGGCCGCGAGACAAGCGTGCGCCACGGCCGGCAGTTTCTTGGGCGCCAATCGCAGCGAGGCTGCCTCGCCCCGGTAATCCGGCGGAAGATCCTCCAGGCCGAGTTGGTACAGAAACGCCTTGGCGGCTGCCTCGGCCTGCTGGTCGCGCACCACGAACCGCCGTTTGGCGAGGTCGTACATGCCGCGGCCCTTGAGCGCATCGGGCACGCGCCGGCCGTCGTAATCGAACGAGACCTCGGCGTGCAGCCGCTCCTGCTCCCACTCGTAACGCTTGGTGGAGCGGAACGTCAGGCAAGGCCGTGGCACGGGCTGCACTTCCTCGTAGCGCAGTTCCTCGGGAACCTCCAGGCGCGCGGCGAGCGGATGCTCAAGCAGCGCCGCGAGCATCTGGCCGATGTCGCCTTCGGGCGCGTCGATATGGCGCAATCTACGGAGAGAGGCGATCCATTCGAACGGCGCGCCTTCCTCCAGGAGCGCGACGCGGTCGCGCGTAAACACCAAACCCTCGGCGACCAGGAGCGCGTCGAGGAGATCCATCTCTTCGTCGCCGCGGCGTAGAAACCCGGCGAGCGCCCACTTGCGGCCCTCCTGACGGTGCAGGCGGAGAACGAATCGCCAGGGCTGGCCGTCGTCCCAAGTGAGCGGCAGCCACTCCGGGTCGCCGGCGTTCAACTCAAGCAGGCAGCGTCCGGTGCGCGCGATCTCCGGCATCACCGTGGAGGCGAACGGATGCCGCAGGCGGAAGCCAGCCGCGATCGATTCGTACGCACTGTAGGACATCCAGTCCGAGTTCATCGCGCTTCCCGAAAGCAGCCCGAGAATGTGGCGATCCACGGGGTTCGGCAGCACGGCCAACACTGCCCGGCTGATCTGCGGGACCCCAGGCTTCTTCCATCCGCCCTTGAGTTTCGGCTCGCGCGTCTTCAGGTCCAGGATCAGGGAGCCGCGCGCGATACTGTCCGCCGCGTCGACGATATAAAGCAGCTCACGCTGCGCGGGCCAGGCCGTGCTCGCCAACGAGCCGGCCGGTACGATTTCATTCAGGCGCTGCAGCCAAGCGGGCGGCGCTACCTGGACCTGCGGTTTGAATACGGGTGTAGGGCGGGCGATAGGCGCGTAGTAGGGGGGATCTTCGTCCGGCTCGTCCTCATCGTGCATCTCGTCGAAAGAGATGTCCATGGGATTGAGCCTTGTGATGGCGGTGAAATAGTTCTGCGCGTCGGCTGCCAGGATCGTGGCCCAGATGTGCTTGCATGCGCCGACGTCTTCGTAGTAGGGACAGTCGCAGAACAAGGTCAGACGGCGGCCGTCCCAGGCGATCTCGACGTCGTAGACGCGCGAGCCGCGGACACCGGCCTCGACTCCCGTGGCATTGCCCCGCTTGATGCGCACCGCGCCTAATCGATAGTAGCTGGCGCCGCGAGCGCGGACATCATTATCGAAGTGGGGCGAGAGTGCGGACGCAAGCTTCATCGCGCATTGGGGAGGGTTTCTTTATTGTAACGCACGGGGAAGCGGGTCCTGGAGGACCCGCGCAGACCTGGAGGTCTGCCCCACCCTAGCAAGTGCGGCCGGTGAGCGCTACGGGCCGCATGCCGCGGCTGCCGGACTCGACGGTCACGCTGAGCGTCACTTCCTTCTTGTCGCGCATGACGACCACCGGGAAGGTCCGCTTGCTGCGCGCGGCGCGCACCAGGCTGGTGATTTCGTGCGTGCTGGTTACCGCTTCGCCGTCCACTTTCACGACGACGTCTCCGGCGCGCATGCCTGCTTTTTCGGCGGGGGAATCCTTGGTCACGGCCCGCACCAGCACGCCTTCCTTGACGCCGAAAAAGCCGGCCAGTTGCGAGCCCAGAGACTCGCAGTCGATGCCCAGCATGCCGCTACGCATGGAACCGAAGGCGCGGGGCAGGTCCCGCAGCGGAGCCATCTCGGGCATAGGGGGCATTTCAGGCATTGGCGGCATCTCCGGCATGGGCGGGATCTCGAGCGTGAAATCGCTGTCGTCACCGTCGCCAGCGCGGAGTGAGAAGTGTTCCAGACGGTGGCCAATGGTGGCCGTCACCGTCTCGGCGCCACCGCTGCGCCAGACGAGCAGTTTCACCTGACGATCGACGGGCGTCTCATGCACCAGGCGGATGAACTGCTCGGCGCCTTCGATGCGCTGGCCGTTATACTCCAGCACCACATCGGATTCCTTGAGGCCGGCCTTGGCGGCCGGACTATCCCGATCCACGCTCTTCACTTCGACGCCATGCACCTCCTTGAGGTTGAGCGCCTTTGCCCGCTCGGAGTCGATTTCAGCCACGCCGATGCCGAGATAACTGCTCCCCGCTTTGCGGATGACGATCGAACGGTTGGTGGCCGTGCGCGCGCGCGGCGCCGCATCCTGCGCGAACGAGCAGGACGCCGCTGTCACGCCCAAAATGGTGAAGCATAGCGATGTGCGAATGGCGCGATTCATAAGCCCTCTCAATGTTGCCGTTTGATAAATATGGTGCCGCCGGTGCCGGAGATCCGCAAGATAGGGCCGCCGCCGTTGACCGGCCCTTCGGCGACCACCTGCCCGCCTTCGACCCGCACCGATATTCCGGGAAAATCGGATACGATTCTGCGGATATTACCAGCCAATTCGTTCTGCGCCCGGATCGTCACACCCAAATTAGACGGGATGATTACCGTAATGTCACCGCCGCCGGTGGAAAGGAAGGAATCGGACATGGGCTTGCCCGCCAACAGGCTGGCGATGATGCTGCCGATGGCCGTCGAAACGCGCACGCTGCCGGAAATGTTGTCGAGATTCACGCCGCCCCCGGCATTCTCGCAGCGCACGCCTTCGGCTGAGCCTACCTTCACCGGTCCACCCGAGTTCCGGGCGGTGACGACGCCATGCGCCTGACCCACATCGATAGGTCCGCCGCCCGTGCTGGCGAGCACCGCCGAGCCGGCGTTGCGAATCCGAATGCTTCCCGCCATGGTGGTGGCATGCACCAGCCCGTGTACTTCCTGCGCGGAGATATCGCCGCCGCCGGTTTCAAACGTGGCTTCGCCGCGTACCAGGCTGGCGGTAATCTTGCCTCCGGCCGTGGTGCAGTTGGCATTGCCCCCCACGCTGCCGAGCGTGATATCGCCGCCGGCCGTGCGCACGACGATGTTGCCTTTGATGCGGTCCGCCGCAACGGCTCCGCCGCCGGTTTCCGCTTGCACCCCGCCATCCAGGTCGTAGAAGGCGACCGCGCCCTCGGTGGTGGCGATGGTGGTTTCGGGCGCGGCGCGCGGCGCCTTCACCTGCAAATCCGCCATGCCATCGCCGCGCTGGACCACGAGGTACATCGCGTTGCCGCCTTGTTTTGCGATGTGCACGCCAAATCGGTTGGCGAGCAGCCGCGCCTCAGCAACGCTGGAGGCCTTCACCCGTATTTTCAGTTCATATGACAGCTCCGGACGGGGCATGCCATTGAGCGTGACGGCGCCGCGCGATGTGATGCGCAGGCGCGTCGAGGGAGCCATCGGTTCCGAACCCGAGCGGACCTCGACCCAATACTTACCTTCGCGGGTGAGGGCCGGTTCGGCGGCGAGCGCGAGGCTCAGAAAACCGGAAACCAGGATGGCGGACCGGAGCGTTGTGCAGATAGTCATGGCTTAAAACGTTCCGACCGAGGCATTCATATCCTGCAGGGCTTTTACGCAACGGCGGCGCACGTAGGTGTTGTCCTCCCTCTGCACGACGCCCTGCAGAAAGCCCACCATGTTGTCGTCGGCATGCGCGGTGAGCGCATCCACGGCCGCAATGCGCACGCCCGGGTTATCGTCATGCACAAGCACCTGCGCCAGCACCTTGCGCACTTCCGGATCGCCGGTGTAGGTCTTCAGGCCATCCAACGCCTTCAAACGGACGCCGGGATTGGGATCTTCGGCGACGCGGTTTAGCAGCAACTCGCGGACCGGCGAAGAATCCGAATGGCTCTTCAGGAGATCGACCGATTCCCAACGCACACCGGGATTGTTCTCATCGTGCGCGGCGGCCAACATCAGACGCTGAATGTTGCTGTCGTTCAACTGTCCGGAGATTACCCGCCGGCGGGTTTCATCCAGCACGATCTGCACTTCGCCGGGCTGGGCGCCTTCATGGGCGGGCTGCACGGAACGCACGGAGGAGATAACGTCGGGGGTAAGCGAAGCGAGACTGAACGGACCAGCGGCGCCCGGCGCAGTCAGCCGCGCCGTGACAAAACCCAGGGCCAGGAGGGCGCTCGCGCCCAGGGGCATGCGCCAGGCGCCTAGCGACGGAAGCCAGGCGCCGAGACGTCCCAAAGGCGCCGCGGGCTGGACCGGACGCAGGACCGATGATTCCTGGCGGTAGACGGTGCGCATCAAGCGATGCCGGCATTCGGCGAGCAGGGCGGCGGATGGCTGCATTTCGCGCCGGTCGAACGCGGCGGACACGACCCGCTGCGACTCCGCCTGGCGGGCGCAGGCCGCACAGGTATCTAAATGCTGTTCGAGGCTGTCTTCCTCCTCCGGCGGCAATTCGCCGTAAAAATACAGCGGAATGAGTTTGGTTACGGATTCGCAGTTCATTGTAAATCTCCCAGCACCGCGCGCATCTTTTGGGTGGCGCGGAACAGACAATTCTTGGCGGCTTCCTCGCTGGTGCCCAGGATCTCGCCGATGTTGCGGAGGCGCAGACCCTGATAATGCCGCAGTTCGAAAACCATGCGCTCGCGGGGCGTGAGCCCGCCGAGGGCGCCCTCAATGCGCTGCCCGAGCTGGAGGTTCCAGAGGTTGCGCTCGGGATCGGCGTGCGCGGCTTCTTCTTCAAAATCGTTCATGCGGTCCAGGGGACCCTCGGGCGTATCCACCACGGCCGGCTCTTCCTTGCGCACCTTGCGCTTGCGCAGATAATCCAGGCAAATATTCGTCACGATCCGGTAGAGCCAGGTATGGAAGCTGCAATCGAACCGGAACGAATCGATGCTGCGGAACACGCGCAAGAAAGCCTCCTGGAAGACGTCACGTGCGTCTTCCTGGGAACGCAGCAAGTTGACAGCGAGCCGGAGCACACTCTGGTCGTAGGCGCGGACGAGTTGTTCGAAAGCGTCCTGATCGCCGCGCTGGACGGCCCGGATCAGGCTGGCTTCATCTAGTTTGGGGCTCAACCTGGCACCGACGGCGCCAGGGGCGTCCTGCGCCATAAGTTCCGGCTCTGCTGTAGCTTCCAATCATCCCTTCGATTAGTTTGACGCAGTAGTGGCAATTTTGTCACGGTGTGCTGTTCAGATTCGGACAGTGTCCGGTTGTGGGCGGCGACAGTACTAGGACTACATGTTGAACGATACCCCATTTGCAGGAGGCCTTTCCTTCCTACCTGGACGATCAAAGCCCAAATGGCTGGATCTAAAGGGTGTGGTGGGTGGTGGGTGGGCTTGCGCGCTGTGCGCGACCCCTGCCCTTGCCCCCGGTGCCTTCGGCGCGCCAAGCGCGCCCGACGCGCTAGACTAATAGAATGCCTCGGCACTCACTAAACGCTGTTTCCATAATCGCCATCGTCTCCCTCCCGGCATGCTTGTTTGCGCAGCCGGTCGTGCGAGTCCTGGAGCCAACCGCCAACTCCGCCACCGCCGCTCCTACCGTTGCGCTCAAAGGCGTCGCCGCCGCGGATTCCGCCATCGTCAACATCTACTGGACCGACCATCAGGGCCACACCGGCCCCGCGGAGTGGACCGCATCCACCGCCGGCCAATCCGCCCCCATCGCCTTCTCTGCCGCCGTGCCCGTGCATCCCGGCGCCAACCGCATCACGGTGATTGCCGTGGATAGCCGCAATCAGTCCGGCTCTGCCCAGTTGTCCGTGTACAGCGAAGCCGCCCTTGGGCCGGCCGTGAGCGAAATCCGCACCGGCTGGTGGCATGGCATGCCGGTCACCTACGCCGTCATCAATGGCCAGGCCATCGTCGAAGGAGACATTGTGCTGGGCACAGCCGTGCAACTCGCCGCGTCCGCGCCGCCCGGCCCTGGCGTCAGCCCCGATGGCCTCGGCATTGGCTATGTCTCGCAACTCTGGCCCGCAGTGGGCGGAGTCTATCAGATCCCCTACACCATCCAGACCGGCACGCCCATCCTCGCTTCCGTCATCAGTTACGTCAACAGCACTCTGAGCGGCGTGATCCAGTTCGTCCCGCAAACCAACCAAACCAACTACGTCACCTTCAACTTCGATCCCAGCGACCTGAGCGGCTACTGCGAGGCCTCCGAGGGCATGGCCGGCGGACAGCAGTTCATCGGTGGCTCGATCAACTGCTCTTTCACCGGCACTTGTCACGAGATGGGCCATGCCATCGGCCTGCTGCACGAACACCAGCGCCCCGACCGCAATTCGTACATCGTGCTCACTCCGGCCAACGCCGATAAGCCCTACCTGTTGGGCGACTTCGATTTCTTCGCCGACGATTTCCAGGTCATCGGCCTCTACGACTACGCATCCGTGATGCATTACCCGGCGTTTTCCTTCACCAAGAATAATCTGCCAGTCCTCGAATCCATCCCGCCCGGCATTCCGCTGAGTAACACGACCGGCTATTCGGCCGGCGACATCGACACCGTCAGGCGGCTCTACGGATTCACACCTTCGACTGTAACTATTGTCACCAACCCGCCGGACCTGAAAATCATCGTCGACGGAACCACCTATACCGCGCCGCAGACCTTCACTTGGACTCTCAACTCCAGGCACACCCTGAACCTGCCGCCGGACCCGCAATTGACCAATCCTAACGATGGCGCCACCTATGAATTCGCCCGGTGGAACGACGGCGGCGCGCGCTCTCACACCGTCACCGCCGGCGGAGGCTCGGGGCTGCTCACTTCTCCCGCCGGCAAGCCCGCCACCACGGTCTACGAGGCCAATTACATCCGTCTCTGGCCTTTCGCGATCTCGGCCTCGCCCGCTGGATCCGGCTCGGTAAGCGTCGCCCCCGCGCCGCAATCCATCTTCAGCGGCAGCTTCTTCGTGGATCGCCAGCAAATCACCGTCAGCGCCACTCCCAACGCGGGCTATAACTTCTATGGCTGGTTTGGACCACCCTATCCCCAGGGCGGCAATCCTTATCCATTCCTGATCCAGTCGCCCGAATCGAATCTACAAGGCGGATTTACCACTTTCCCGGTAACCACCATCGGCGAAACCATCACCGGACCGAACACCTGGAATCCGCCGATGTACGCCGCTATCGATAGCAACCCTTACGTTTATCTGCCGCAAGGTTATTCGCAAGATTATTCCGGCGCCGCCTGGGCCCCCGGCACGAGTCATTCGATTAGCGCGCCCTCACCCGATGTTCCCGTCACTACCAACGTTTCGTATTCCTGGAACAATTGGAGCGATGGCAGCTCGCAGACTCACAACATCACAGCTTCCAGCTCGGGCGTAAAGAGCATCGCCGCGTCGTATACTCCCGTATATCGCAGTTATACTTATGCGGAAAACGCTTGCGGCACGGTGGAGTATTCGCAATCCTGCCCCAACAACGATTGCAGCTTCCCGGATGGCACGCTGCTCACCATGACCGCCACCCCCACTACGGGCAACGGCATGGTCTTCTCGGGCTGGACCGGCGACCTGACCGGAACCACCAACCCGCAGACCACCACGGTTCACGACGAGTTTCTGCCCGTCGCCAACTTCAACATCGTGCCGGCGATCATCAACGCCGCCACGGTCAGTCCCGCGTCGCCGGTCAAGACGGCCGCCGCCTCGCAGTTAACCGTCACCGGCGCCGGGTTTGTCAACGGCAGTTTCTACGCTTACTGGAACAACAATTTTCGTACCAGCACCGGAGTCACCCCCACCCGGGCGACTATCCAACTGGATGCGGGCGACCTCGCCGCCGCGGGCGCCCAGTTGCTGCAGGTCAGCAATTTTACTTCGTCCTGCGGAGCGTATGCCTACACTCAAGTTCTGGTGAAGAACACATACGGCACTCCCAGCCTGAAGATTACTAAGTCCCACACGGGTAACTTCACTCAGGGGCAGGCAAACGCCACTTATACCGTGACTGTCACCAATTTAGCCACCAGCACCGGGCCTACGTCGGGTAAGGTTACTGTGACCGATACAATTCCGTCCGGTCTGACGCTGGTTTCCATGGCGGGCACCGGATGGGCCTGCACGGCCAACGCCTGCAACCGCAGCGATGCGCTCGCCACCGGTAAAAGCTATCCCACCATCACCGTCACGGTGAACGTGGCCGCGAACGCCCCGTCCGAAGTCACCAACACCGTCACCGCGTCCGGAGGCAGGTCCGCGGCCGCGAGTGCATCCAACCCAACGACGATCAACTGACACGCAACCAGCGGCCGGCTGAAAGCCGGCGGGGACAGGCCAGGAGGCCGGCCAGTAGGCCTGCCCTATTGGGGTATAATCTTCTCCATGAAACGAGTGGCCGGATTGTTAACTCTGTTTTCCTCCCTGGCGTTCGCCGAAACCTGGAACGGCACGCTGGTGGACGTGATGTGCAAGAACCAGGACCTGGCCAGCCACACTACCAAGTGCGCCATCGGTTGCTCCAAGAGCGGCTATGGCCTGGTGCTGGCCGACGGCAAGTTCGTGAAGTTCGACGAAGCCGGTAACGCCAAGGCTTTGGCCGCCTTGAAGGCCACCAGCAAGGAAAAGGACCTGAAGGCGAAGGTCACCGGCACGCTGGATGGCGAAACCGTTCAGGTCGAATCGGTAGAGCTGCAATAGCGCTTGCGGATCTCGACCCAGGCAGGAAACACTTCGGGGTTCTCCAGCCAGACGAGCATCCACTGCGCCATCTCGTCCTTCTGCGCCTTTTTTTCGGGCGAGGTCTTGGGGCTGCGCGCCACGAAGCGCGCGCGGTCCTTCGCGGCGATCACCTGCCGCCTGCAATAGCGTGCCTGCTGCCGGTCGCCCGCCCGCATGGCTTCCGAATAAATCGCCAGCATCTCGCGTAAGTCGTGTTCCAGCTCTGCGAACGATTTCTGGCGGACCCCCGCGTAAGGTTGCGCGAACGCGAGGCCCGTCTCGCGCAGCAGATCGCGCAGGTAACTTTCCGAGACCGGCGCCAGCGTGCGCAGGGCGGCCTGCCATTCCGCTTCGCCGATGGCCGTAATCCGCCCTGCGGTCAGAAATTCCCGCAGGGCCTGTTTGCGGGACTTATTCGGCGTTGTTTTCGGCGTTGTTTCAGGCGTTGTTTCAGGCATGGGGAGCCGCGCTGCCCGCGGCCGGTGCGTGCAGATAACGGGGGAATCGGCCCAACAATCCCCCGTAAAGCGCATGGCCCGCCATCATGGGGCCGGGATGGGTGTACAGTGGAATGAGTGGATTGATGTTCTGCCACAGAATCGCGAACGACAGGTAATACCAGCCCAGACCCACCAGCACTCCGATCAGGGTGATCCGGAGACTGGCGTCACGGCTTGCGAGGGTGAGACCGAATAGAGCGCCGATGATCCCGTAAAGGACCAGATAGAGCGCGATCCCCGCCACGGTCCGGGAGGTAAAATCCCGGCCCAGTGCCGCATCGCCGTAAAAGGTTGTGGCCATGATGTTGGCCGCAGTCCAGATGGAACGCCGATACCAGGCCGAAGCGAGCGCCAGCCATCCGAGAAGAACCAGAGCGGCGATGATGCCGGCTTCGAGGCCCGCCAGGAGGCCGTCCGCCTCCCGTTTTCTGTGTGGGTTCTCACCATCGCCCATGAAATCAGCCTATACTGTCCTATTGGCAAAGGCAAAACGTCAGCGCAAATGAAACGTCGTGTAGTCATCACTGGAATCGGGGCCGTGAGCCCCAATGGAATTGGCAGAGAGGCCTTCTGGGAGGCTAGCCGCAACGGGGTAAGCGGGGTGCGCCGCATCACCCGCTTCGACCCGTGCAGCTTCCCCGTGCAGGTGGCCGGCGAGGTCGTGGGGTTCGACGAGCTCCAATACGTCGATCCCAAGGACCGCCCGCACGTGTCGCGCGTGGTGCCGCTGGGCGCCGCCGCGGTGCGGGAAGCCTTGCAGGACGCCGGCGTCGACTCGGGATCGATGACCCGCGAGGAATTGCGGCAGATCGGCGTCATCGTCGGATCCGGAGGCGGCAGCCTGGAGTTCACCGAGGAACAGTACCGCCTTTATTATTCCGGCAAGCAGAAGCAGTGCAGCGTGTACGCCATTCCGAGCTCCACCATCGGCACCCTGGCCAGCGAGATCTCCATGCGGTTCGGCTTTCGCGGCATGAGCCATATCATTTCGACGGGATGCACCTCCTCCACCGACGCCATTGGCTACGCCTACCGCAACATTCAGGCGGGCGTGCTGGACATGATGGTGGCGGGCGGCGTGGACGCCCCCATCGCGCCGCTGATCCTGCGCGGGTTCATCGTCATGCGCATCATGAGCACGCGCTGGAACTCGCAGCCGGAGCGAGCCTCGCGGCCTTTTTCGCGGGACCGCGACGGGTTTGTGATCGCCGAGGGCGCCTGGTTCTTCATCATGGAGGAGTTCGAGCGGGCCCGCTCCCGGGGCGCTCACATCTATGGCGAAGTGGCGGGATACGGGTCCACCTGCGAAGCCTTCCACCGAGTGCGTCTGGAGGAGTGCGGCGAAGAGCCCGCCCGCACCATGCTGATGGCAATGGAAGAGGGTGGCATCGCGCCGGGAGACGTGCAGTACGTAAACTATCACGGCACTGCCACGGAATTGAACGACCGCATTGAGACGCGCGCCGTGAAACTCGCCTTCAACGGCCACGCCTATAAGCTCGCGGGATCGTCGCTGAAGAGCCTGATCGGGCATCCCCAAGGAGCGTGCGGTGCGGCCGGCATAGCGGCTACGCTGTTGGCCATGCGGGATGGCGTGGTGCATCCGACGATCAACGTGCAGGAGCCCGACCCGCAGTGCGACCTGGACTACATCCCGGACATCGGCCGCCACATGGATATTGAGCACGCGGTGTCCAATTGCATTGCGTTCGGGAGTAAGAATTCGGCGCTGCTGCTGAGGCGGATCTAGGTCCTCGACCGCGGGATTGCCGGACAGATACCGATTGGATCACCCCGGGCGCCGCATCCTGCACTCTGTACAACTGCTCTCCCTACCGGAAGAGTACGTTTTCGACAGCAGAGATCCTTCAATGCGGCGTAGTACTGTAGGTTGAAGCATCCGGCGTCACAATAGAGGAATGTGCCTATACTGGTTCCATGATCCGAGATCGGAGGGAGACTGTGACGCGCGGGAGACTCTTGTTGCCTCTGCTGGCGGCGGCTATCGCGTCCGGCCAGACGATTAGCAGCTTTGCGGGAAACGGGACGGCCGGATATTCGGGGGACGGAGGACCGGCCACGCAGGCGGAAATCAACCGCGTGGTGGGACTGGCAGTAGACGCAGCCGGTAACATCTATCTGGCCGACCAAAATAATAACCGGGTGCGCAAGGTGGACACCAATGGCGCGATCACGACATTCGCCGGAACGGGCGCCGCCGGATACAGCGGGGATGGCGGGCCGGCGGTGCAGGCGCAGCTCAACGGGCCTCTGGGAGTCTGCGTGGGGCCATCTGGCGCCATCTACGTGAACGATGAGGGCAATGGAAGGGTACGCGAAATCTCGCCTTCGGGGACCATTACCACGGTGGCCGGCAACGGATCGACAGTGAATAGCGGGGATGACGGCCCGGCCACGGCCGCGGGATTTGTGATTCCAATTCGCTGCGCGGTGGATTCGAGCGGCAACCTGTTCATCGTGGACCAGGGCGCGTTTCGCGTTCGCAAGGTGGATGGGAGCGGCATCATCACGACCTATGCGGGCACCGGCGCGCAGGGCTTCTCCGGGGATGGAGGACCGGCGACGCAGGCGGACATGAACAACCCCACGTGGGCGACCGTGGATGCCTCGGGAAACCTTTATGTGACGGACCAGTTCAACTTTCGCATCCGGATGGTCAATGCCGCCAGCGGGACGATTTCGACCGTGGCGGGGAACGGAGACAATGCGTTTGCAGGCGATGGAGGACCGGCCACGTCGGCCAGCCTGGGCTACCCGGGCGGGACCGCGGTGGATCCTACCGGCGCTCTGTTTATCGTGGACGACTCGAACAACAGGATCCGCGAAGTGAGTGGAGGGGTCATTACCACGGTGGCGGGAACGGGGACGGCGGGCTATGCGGGCGATAGCGGCGCGCCCCTGCAGGCGGAACTCGACAGCCCGTTTCCCATAACGCTGGACAACGCGGGAAACCTGTATGTGGGCGACGGCGTGTATCCGGGCGACGTGACGAACAACAGGGTGCGAAAGATTTCGGACGTGGCGGCGCCGCTTACGAATCAGCCCCCCGCAATCTTCGCCGGCGGCGTCGTGAGCGCGAGCGCCTTCGGAGAATTCGCTTCCATCTCGCCGGGCTCCTGGATCGAGATCTACGGATCGCACCTCGCGGTTGGCACGCAATCCTGGGCGGCCGCCGATTTCAACGGCGTGAATGCTCCCACCTCGCTCGGCGGCACTTCCGTAACTATCGGCGGGCAGGCCGCCTTTATCGACTTCATCAGCACGGGGCAAGTGAATGCGCTGGTGCCGTCGAACATCGCAACGGGCGCGCAGTCGATGACGGTTACGCTCGGGAGCCTCACAAGCGCGGCGTATAACATCAACGTGAATGCGGTTCAACCCGGGTTTGACGCGCCGCCATCGTTCAAAATCGGCGGCTTCCAATACGTAGTGGCGCTGTTCGCCGATGGCACGTACGTCCTCCCCGAGGGCGCGATTGCGGGCCTCACTTCGCGGCCCGCCCAGCCGGGCGACGAGATCGTTCTATATGGCATAGGCTTCGGGCCGGTCACGCCAAAGATACCGGCGGGCCAGCTTGTGCAGCAGGCGAACACGCTGGCGTCGACCTTTGAAATTTCCATAGGCGGCGTGCCCGTCACCAACGTGCCCTATGCGGGATTAGCGCCGAGCTACACGGGCTTGTATCAGTTCAATATCGTGGTGCCGGCCAACGCCGGTACCGGCGCCCTGCCGTTGACGTTCACGGTCGGCGGCGTGGCCGGAACGCAGACGTTGTATCTCGCGGTGAGCAACTAAACGCTGCGCCGGCTATAAATCGGATTATGACTGGCGCCGCGGAGATCGGACGTCCGATCGGCCGCGATCCGGCGATCCTGTCCGGGCGGCCCAAAATATGCCGGCACGGGTCAAGGACGCAACTTTCATCCCCGAAGATAGATTGCAGCCCTCGCGGGTCGGCGCGAGCTTGTCTGGGAAGCGTTGCCGCGTTTGCGCCGGCTGCTAGCGCAGATCAGCGCGCGCCGCTCACCAGTCGCGCCAGCGCCGTTTCCAACTCCTTCGGATGAAACCCGAACGGGCCAGGACCGCTTTTGTAAGCCACGCGCCCGCCGCGGTCGATGGCATACAGCCGGTCGGGCCAGCCGGTGTACGCCTGCTCTGTCGTGTTCTGGAAATCGTCCATCAGGGCCGGGATCGCGATATGCAGGTTGCGCACGCAAGATCCCGCCACGGCTGCGCGCTCCTCGGCGCTACGCGGGCTGGCGACCAAGATGTGCTGCTTGACGTTCGATTCCATTTGCCAGACATCGCTCGAGTGCGCCTCCTGAATGTACACGATGTAGAAGGCGGCCCGATCCTTATATTGTTCGTACAGCTTGTTGAGCGCGGGAACCTCCCGGCGAAAGGGCGGTCAAGTATAGCTGCCGAAGATCAGCACCACGGGTTCGCGGCCCTGGAACGAGCGAAGCCGCACGCGCGCGCTTTTGTCGAGCGTCTCCAGATCGAAATCCGGAGCCGTATCGCCGGGGCGCACGTGGCCGCCGCGGGCCAACGACCAGAGCGTCTCGAAGGGGAACAGCAGGAACATGGGGCCGGGCACTTTGGCGATCGCCTTGGCGAAGCGCACCGGTGGCTGGCACATGATCGCCAGCAGGGCGGCGGAAAGCGGCAGATAGGCCGCTGCGAGTCCCGCCAGGATCTTGAGCGCCTTGCGCATTCCCCGATTGTACAACCCGCGCTGAGGCCAGATCTGCTGAGCCGCGCGCGTCGGCAAGCGGTGTGTTGAGGCTTAACGGCGGCTTTGGTGGGCCTCGGGATACGGGTAGGGAGAGTCGGATAGTTTGCGGGCCGGTCCCCAGACATCTCAGGCTTTGCGCTGCCAAGCTCCAGTGGTTTGATCAAGGGGGCCTGAACCGCAACGACAACCAGGAAAATGAAGGCGCTGGCGCCGATCGTGCCGGCGGCGTGCGCGCCCGCGTAACTGCATCAGCTCCAGCAAACCCGCGTTCCGCTTCTCGACCATTTCGAGCGGCGGCAGCAGCAAGAATCGAACCGGCATTTGCGTCGACGGAGAAGATCAACATGAACTTCGCCAGCGCGTGGGCACGTGCGACCTGGTAAAACAGGGACGAAACAGTGAATCCAGGTTCGTTTTTGCAGGCTAAGGTTCACATTCCAGGATACTTGTATATGAAAGACAATTACGAGAAATGTAAAAGGGTGCCTCCTATCAGGAAATAACAGGGTCTGATACCGGCCCTTAACAGGGGAAAATAACAGTCATCCCCAGATGAATGGCTTTCTGAAGAAAACTTCATCCAGGAGCCGGACGGGTCTCGGGTACTGCTGACGCCGGCCTGCTCCCACCGTGATACGCGCCTGTTCCCGGCCTGCTCGGAATCCTCGCCGGCCATCTATTACCGTTCATTTGGCCTGATCCGGGCCTGTTAGCAGGCGGCAACACCAGTTGGCGCGCTCAACTACGACCTCCAGGCGTCTTAAGAATTCCAGGAAGATTTGTCACCCCTTTAGGCGCCAGCCGGTATGCCCGGCTGGGAAATCCTTTAATTTCAGGAAATCCTCGCCTGAAATCCGAAACGCTGCCGAATTGCTAGGCAACTTTATCCCAGAAAGAGAAGTGTGGCCGGCCGGTGGCTGGAGTTGAACCAACGATTGAAAGCCAACCACAGGCCTGAGCTGTCCACTCGGAGGATTCACTCACTAAAGTAACTATTGACTGACGCGGGAAATATATGCGAGATTCGCTGTTATACCAGAGCAAAGGACGCGGGTTTTGGCCGATGAGACTTTCGGGCACTTCGGGCCACTGTGATAACAGAAATGGTTCGAAATGCTCGCGCGCCACGCGACAAACGATATATTAAAGGATTTTATGCTCTCTTTATCTCGTTCTTCAGTGCTGAGGAAGTCCG
>OCZU010000863.1_pt1 | contig 20430 bp, 21 predicted proteins | sample 1539001 | NCBI WGS metagenome assembly OCZU01 (sample SAMEA3539306, study PRJEB22396) | soil metagenome | biome: tundra; feature: field; material: soil | place: USA | collected 2010-05 | depth 0.15 m | reverse complement strand
GACAGGCTCAGCCCGAGCTCGGCGAGACCGACGCCGGCTCCCGCCATCCAGCCGACCCGAAGCCGGTCCACCACGATGCCGAAAACCGGCTGCGGTACCGAGTACGGTCCGACGCAGATGCGGACGCTCAGTTTCCCCGCGACGACCGATCCGCTCGGGCTGGACAGCCCGGCCGTGCTGACGGTGGGCCCGCTGCTACGCGAGCTCATCGTCGCGCTGACCTCGGACACCGATGCGCCCTACACCGCGCGGCAGCGCGGCGACCTCGAGCGGGTGGCTCTCGATAAATCCGCCGGGTGGGTCAGCTGCCGGTGCGCCTGCCGGCGCTTGGCGACGACCGGCTGCGCGCGATCGCCGCCTTCCTGCGAGCGAATCCGGCAGACGACCGGACGCTGGCCGCCTTCGGCGCCGCGGTCGGCGCGAGCGAGCGGACGCTGAGCCGGCTGTTCCGGCAGGAGGCGGGGATGAGCTTCCCGCAATGGGCGCACCCAGTACCGCCTGCAACACGCGCTGGTCCTGCTCGCGACCGGCACGTCGGTCACCAGCACGGCGCTGGCCTGCGGCTGGCAGAACCCGAGCGCGTTCATCGAGACCTTTCGGCGCGCATTCGGCAGCACACCAGGGAAGTTCTTCTGGTCCTAAGCTCAGGCGGAGCGACCTGGCCATGGTCCGGCTGCGATCCGGCGCGCAGAACGCGGCAGCGGGACGCCTACTCGGCCCAGACGGCGCTGTACGCAGAGTCCCTGATGATCCCGCCCCGGCTGGTCTGGAAGATGCGCCCGTGGGGGTAGGTCCCTGGCCTGAGAGCGCCCGAACCTGAGCGCGTGTTGCAAGGATTCACCCGCAGGACGTTCTCCGCGGTGACCCGGCTGTCCTACCTTCCGCGAGGGCGCTATCGGGCGATCCCGAGCGCGTTCCGGGCAGTGGCGGCCCACCGGTACGGACCAGCTAGCAGCGTAACGTCTATCACGGCGAAACCGGCGGCCACGAACCAGGTGGTCACGGTGAAGAACCCGTTCGTCAGGGCATGGACGACGACGCTGGTAACCGCCTGGTAGTGCGGCGACGCCTGCGAGACGAGGGCGGACTCGAGCACCGACAGCGCGACGAGGACCGCGAGGAGCGTGAGCGTCCCGCCGATGGTCATCTGGAGCAGGGTGCGGCGCCTGCGCCGAGTGGCCGCAAGCGCACCGGCGAAAGCGAGCGGGGTGAGGACAAGCACCAGGGCCGTGCCGTCGGTGAGTGCCCGGAACAGCAGCCGCGGGCCGGCCAGCGTGCTGGCCGGGAAGAGCGGGATCTGGCCGCACGTCGTCGACGACGGCCCGTGGCTGATGCCTGCGAGGGCGTGGCAGACGGCGGCGGGGATGGTCTTGACGGGCGGCAGGGTGACGGCGCCATGTGTCAGGGTGGACAGCCGGCCGGAGACGTTGTTCAGCACCCCGTTGACCACCGGGATCAGGTTGAGCACCACCTGGCCGCCGGTGGTCGCCACCGCCGTGCTGTCCCCGTCGAGCACGCTGATCAGCTGGCTGTGGGCGAACCTGTTCACCGTGACCCACAGGCTCTGGAACGCGGCGCTGGCCATGAAGGTGCTGGCACCGTCTTCCTCAGCACGAACACCGTGCGCACCCACATCCAGCGCGCCATGATGAAACTGCACGCCCGCGACCGCGCCCAACTCGTCGTCATCGCCTACCAGACCGGCCTCGTCCAGCCAGCACCCCCGCCATGACACGGCGGTGCAGGCGCGGTGCCCGGCGATGCCAACTGGGCCTGTCGCCCACCGGCCGCTAGCGCTCGGGCATGTCCAGAGCCCGGTCGCCCAGGGCTGGATCAACGACCCGGGCGACTACCACTGGAGCCCGCATGAGATCGTCGGCTTCAAGGCGCCGTGCGGCACGATCACCCCGGCTGACGCCACGGTCATGGCCAAGATCTGGGACGGCCTGGTCACCGTGCAGGGCAAGAAGCTGTGGTTCGGGCTGGAGCGCGGGGCCAGCCTCCCTTTCACGTTGACCTGGCACTCAGAGCAAAACATGTGACAAAGATGAAGTGCCCGTCAATGAGTTGACACAAATCTGTGCGAGTTGCAGCTCCGTCGGTTGCTTCGAGGCAGCAGCATTGAGCGAGCCACGGCCGGATCCCCACGGGGGCAGGGGAACGGGGCAGGTCGACCGGATGCCAGCCCTGCAGCCAGGGGTGGCGGATACGCGGACGGGCGGCCAGAAGGGCGCGAGGGCCGCAAGCGACAGGTCGCCTGGCGCCTTGACGGCCGCTCTCTCCTTGACGATGGTGTGGGTCGCGAAGGAAGACTGCCCGAAGAAATGACCGTACATGCGGCCGCCGCCGGCTGAGTACGCGCTGCTGCCGTCGAGGCGCGAGCATCCCAGGAGGTTAAGAGGCCGCGCGGAATGGTGATGTGATCACCGTCGATGCTGAGGGCGGGTGTCCCACCGGTAGGTGACCCATGCCTGCCGGATGAGGCTACGGACGGTGATGATCGTGTCGGCGAGGTCGAAGAACGCGTCGATGACGTCCTCGTTTCGCTCGTAGCAGCGCTGCAGCCGGTTGAAGGCGTTGTGCCAGGCGTTGGTCCGCTCGACCACCTGCCAGCGCTGCCCGGCCTGGATCGGGGCTTTGTCGCCTTTGTGGGCGATTTCACCGGTCATGCCGCGGGCGGCGAGCTCGTCGCGGGTCTTCTGCGAGTCGTAGCCGGCGTCGAGGTGCACCCGGATGTCGTCGGGCAGCGGGCCGAGGTCGTCGAGCCCAGCTTGCCGCGGTCCACGGGGCTGCGCCCCGCGCATTCCCCGCCGCCGGGCGCCTTGGTGATGCACCCGTCGACGGCGATTTCCTCCAGGACCAGGCCGACGATGCGGTCGTAGGCCTCCAGCGCGATCTGCTTGAGCTTCGCGAAGATCCCGGCCCTGATCCACTCGTTACGGCGGTCCCGGATGGTGGTGGCCGAGCAGGCGCAGTCGGCGATCGACTGATATGAGCAGCCGAACCGCAGGACCTGGATGAGCTTCTCGAAGATGATCCGGTCGCCGATCCTGGGCCGGTGGCAGCCCAGCGGATGGGAAGGGTCATAGACCGGGCGGTCGGGAAGCAGCGCGGCGAACTGGTCCCAGAGGGGCTCCAGCAGCCATGATGGGATGGCAGGCACAGGGACTCCCGTGATTACGAAGCGTAGAGAACTCCGATGATCGCGGAACCTGTGCCTGCGCCGTCTCAGGACACGCCGAATCCCCGCAGATCGCGCCTATCCGCGCGAGCTCTAAGTCAGATAGACTCCGTTGATGCGATGAACGGTTTCGCGCTCATATACGAAAGCTTCGATCCGGCCGGGGAGGGGCTTCGGGAGGCGCTGACCTCAACCGGCAACGGCTACCTGTGCAGCCGCGGCACCGCGGAGTGGGAAGACGCCGACGGTGTGCACTACCCCGGCACTTACGTGCATGGGGTCTACAACCGCGAGACGACGATCCTTGGCGGGCTGCCGGTGCTCAATGAGGATCTCGTCAATCTTCCCAACTGGCTGGTGCTCAAGCTGCGGATCGAGGGCGCGGATGCGATCCGGCTGGCGGATGTTGAGCTGCTTGAATACCGCCACGAGCTCGACATTCACCGGGCGGTGGTGTCCCGCGAGCTTCGCTTCCGGGACGCCGCCGGGCGTGAGACGGCGCTGCGCAGCCGGCGGTTCGTGAGCATGGCCCATCCGCACCGGGCCGCTATCGAGTGGACGCTGACGCCGCAGAACTGGTCGGGCCGGGTGGAGGTGATCTCGGCGATCGACGGACGCGTGACTAATCAGGGCGTGGCGCGCTATCTGGAGCTCGAGGGCCGGCATCTCAATCCCGTCTCGCCGCGGACGTTCGGCGCGGAGGTCATCGCGCTGAAGGTCCAGACGCGGCAGTCGAACCTCTACATCAGCCAGGCGGCGCGCACCCGCGTTTTCGAGGGCAGCGTGCTGCTCGCCGTTGAACGCAGCCTGTACCAGATGGAGGACTACATCCAGCAGGTGCTGGCGTTCGACGTCCGGCAGGGCGCGCCGGCCAGGGTCGAGAAGATGCTGACGTTCTGGACCTCCCGCGACGCCGCGACCAGCGACACGCTCGCAAAGGCTGGGACCTCCGCGCTGTGGCGGCCTGACTTCGGGGAGGCGCTCGAGCGCCATGTCTCTGCCTGGGAGGAGTTGTGGCGCGTGTGCGATGTGCGCGTGCGCGTGCGCGGAGACAAGCGGGTCCAGATGCTGTTGCGGCTTCACGTCTCCCACATTCTGCAGGTGTGCTCCCGGCACACGGCCGACCTGGACGCCGGAGTGCCCGCGCGCGGTCTCAACGGTGAGGCATACCGCGGGCACGTTTTCTGGGATGAGCTTTATGTGTTTCCGTTCCTGAGCTTCCGTCTGCCGGAGGTCACGCGTGAGCTGCTGATGTACCGTTACCGGCGGCTCGACGAGGCGCGTGCGGCGGCCCGTGAGGCAGGTTTCCGCGGGGCGATGTTCCCGTGGCAGAGCGGCAGCGAGGGCAAGGAGGAGACCCAGCGGGTGCACCTCAACCCGCTGTCCGGGCGCTGGGAGCCGGACCTCAGCCGCAACCAGCGCCATGTGAACGCGGCCATCTTCTACAACATCTGGCACTACTTCCAGGCCACGCGGGATCTGGTTTTCCTGCGGGATTACGGCGCGGAGATGATGGTGGAGATCGCACGCTTCTGGGCGTCCATCGCCTGGTTCAACCCGGACCGCGAGCGTTATGAGATCCACGGGGTGATGGGCCCGGACGAGTTCCACGAGAAGTACCCGGGCGCGGAGGAGGGCGGCCTGCGCAATAACGCTTACACGAACGTGATGGTGGCGTGGCTGTGCGAGCTCGCCGGTCAGGTGCTTTCGCTGCTGCCGGCGAGCAGGGCCGATGCGCTACGCGCCAGGCTGGAGATCTCTGAGCAGGAGCTGAGGCGGTGGCAGGACATGAGCCGGCGCATGTTCGTTCCTTTCCACGGCGACGGCATCATCAGCCAGTTCGAGGGCTACGAGGCGCTCGAGGAACTCGACTGGGACGGCTACCGCGCGAAGTACGGGAACATCCAGCGGCTCGACCGGATCCTGCGCGCCGAGGGCGACGACCCGAACCGCTACAAGGTCGCCAAGCAGGCCGACACGGTGATGCTGTTCTTCCTGTTTTCCCCGAGCGCGCTCCGGCGGCTGTTCGAGCGCTTGGGCTATGAGTACCGCGCGGACACCGCGGCCCGGAACATCGCCTACTACGACCAGCGCACGTCGCACGGCTCCACGCTGAGCCTCATCACGCACGCGGGTGTCCTCGCCGTGCTCGATCCGGAGAGTTCCTGGGAGCGCTTCCTGGCGGCGCTGAACAGCGACGTGGAGGACGTCCAGGAGGGGACGACCAGAGAGGGCATTCACATGGGTGTCATGGCCGGGACGCTCGACCTCATGCAGCGCGCCTACCTCGGCACGGAGATCCGCGACGAGGTCCTTCACTTCGAGCCGCGGCTTCCCGGTCCGCTCCAGGAGCTGTCATTTACGATGCAGTTCCGGCGGACGCCGCTCCTGGTGACGCTCGACAAGGACACGCTCACGCTCGTGCTCCATCCGGAGGGCGCGAGCGGGCCGGTAAGGGTCGGGGTTGGCGGCGAAATCCGCGAGCTGTGCCCCGGAGACCGGCAAATGTTCCAGCTGTCCCCGGCCATTCCGGCCGAAGAGCGCCGGATCAACGACTAAGAAGGAGGACGCGTGCCGGCGTTCCGGGGAGCGATTTTCGATGTCGACGGAGTGCTCGTCGACTCGCCGCACGAGAAAGCATGGCGTGAGTCGCTGCGCCAGCTGATGGAGTCGGACTGGAGCGACATCCGCGACCGGACGAGCTGGTCGCCGGAGGCGTTCACGTCCCGCGTCTATGAGGAGCAGATGTCCGGCAAGCCTCGTATGAGCGGCGCGCGCGCGGCGCTGGCGTATTTCCATGTCCCAGATGACGACGGCAGGCGTCTCGCCGAGTTCGCCGACCGGAAGCAGGCGATGGTGGTCCGGCTGATCCAAGCCGGCGACTTCACCGCATACCCCGACGCGCTGCGCTTCATCATCGCCGTCAAAGACGCCGGGATCAAGGTGGCGGCCGCCTCCTCCTCCAAGAACGCCGGGCTGTTCCTGCGGCAGATAAGGCTCGACAGCTTCGCGCGGGAGCACGGGATCGTGTCCGCGTCGCTGCGACCCGGGCTGACGCTGCTGGAGTTCTTCGACGCCGACGTGTCGGGCCGGGACTTCGCGCACGGAAAGCCACATCCGGAGATGTTCCTCACCGCAGCGCATGAACTCGGGGCCGCAGCCGAGGACTCGATCGTGATGGAGGACGCCCCGGCGGGCGTCCAGGCCGCCAAGGCCGGCGGCATGGCCGCGATCGGAATCGCACGCGCCAACGACGCCGGGCTCCTGGCCGCGGCGCACGCCGACATCGTGGTCACCACCCTCGACGACGTCGACCTCAGCGCGCTGGCCAACGGCCACCTGGCCGCACAGAAGGCCTAGCTTGCACCCGTTCAAGCTCAGCCCCGATCATTCACCGGGATGGGCTGGCGCCACGGGGAGCGCAGCCAGATCGCCCTGCCCGTCACCGTCGATGCTGAGCCGCCACACTACCGCGGGCTCCCCGCCGGCCGCTTCCAGACGACCCTGTACACCGTCCGGATGCCGCCCAGATCAGGATGATCCGGGCGCGATCAGCTGACCGCCGGGTCCACCCGATGCGCACATAGTCGGCACGGCGCGATGAGAGATGCACCGACCCTCACCCTCCGTGACATCAACCGCGTCCGAGCGACTGCCGGGAAAGCTCGCTAGATCCTCCGCTGAGCATGCTAATCGGGAGCGAGAATCTCCTACGTAGACCGCAACGCGAGGTGCTCTGACCAGCCACGAAAGGGAGAAACCGCAGGTGGCTGGCTCCCATTTGGGCTCCCGCCGCTAGACACAATTTCGAAAAATATCGTAGGCCGTACTGGATTTGAACCAGTGACCTCTTCCGTGTCAGGGATTTCAGGACGATTTCGAGTGTCTGTCACCATCGAACTGAGTCGAACGGGGAGCCCTTGACCTGCGTGAACATTCTGAGTGAGTCGCGCTGAGTCTGGGGACGGCTGATTGCGTTGGCTCCCATTTCTGGCTCCCACGCCTGGCAGAGACAAGCCGCGACGGCTGTTGGGCCGCGCCGGTTGACAGTGGTGTCATGTCGCGCTGCGCTCTCATGAGCGACGAGGCTGACGCCGGCCGCCAGGCAGTAGGCCGAGAGTGCGGGCGACGCTCTCCCCGGTTGCTAGTAACGTGTTGCGTTAATAACGTGTCGCGTTATCATAGACGTGTGTTGCGCTCTTTCCGAGGCAAGGAGACTCAGGCCGTCTGGCACCGGCAGCGATCACGCAGGCTGGACGGGCCGGTGCAACGTGTCGCCTGGCGCAAGCTCGCGATGCTCGATGCTGCGGAGACGTTAACCGACCTGCTGGTCCCGCCGGGCAACCGGCTGGAGAAGCTCACCGGGGATCGCGCTGGGCAGTACAGCATCCGGATCAACCAGCAATGGCGAATCTGCTTCGTCTGGTCCGATGCGGGACCAGAAGACGTAGAAATCGTCGACTACCACTAAGGAGGGAGAAAGTGGCAGCGGACACGATCATGCCGCCGGTACACCCGGGGGAGATCTTGCTGGAGGAGTTCCTCATGCCGCTGGGCCTGAGCCAGTACCAGCTGGCCAAGGCGGTAGATGTCCCGGCCCGGCGGATCAACGAGATCGTCCACGGCCAGCGCCGCATTACCGCGGACACCGCCCTGCGGCTATCTCGATATTTCGGTACCTCCGAGCGGTTCTGGATGAACCTCCAGGCCCGCTACGACCTCGAAACTGAGAAGGATCGGTTGGGTGCCGCCCTCGATGACATCCGCCCGCTCAGCGCAGCGAGCTAACAAGAGTTGGCAGGAACGCCAAGCCGATGCGCGAACGAGGCCACCTGGCGGCCGTAAGACCTGGCGTGGCCAATGCCCTGCCTCGACGGCACGATGCCGTAACCGGACTCGGCCACGCCTCCCTCCGGCGGCCCGAAGAAGCCGGCGCCGCCCGCGACCGGATGGCTGATCCGGTTGACCACCTGGTAGTGGCGCTGGGGCCCATGGTGCTCAGGGTTAAGGTCGGAAGCTCCAGCTTCGTACAGCATCCGGGCGATGATACGGTCGCCCGCATCCGGAGCGTCCGGATAGTCTTCGGCCCGGTCATGCAGGCGCTGGCCGCTCGTCACAGTCTGCACGAGCGGCAAACCCCGGTAACTGATCTCTACCGGTGATCCATGTCTTCGGGGCCATAACGGCTCATGAAGGTCGCGACGCCCTGGGCCGCCACAGCCTTGAGTTCGTCGTCGCCGTAGGGGTGGGCTCCTGCTTGCAGGGTGAGTCGGTTGAGGGGTGCGGCGACCACGAGCCAGGTCAACTGCTCGGCGGCGGCGCCGGGATCGTCGATGCGCAGCAGCTCGCGGGCGGTGAGGACGCTGAGCGCTTCGGCGAGCATGCGGATGTTGCGGGTCCAGCTTCGCGTGACGTAATCGGCGGCGACGTCCGGGAACCGCTGCGCTTCCGCGGCGATCAGGGTTCGCATCTGCAGGACCGGTGGACTTAGCAGTCCGGCTTGCAGGACATGGGCCAGACCGAGCAGTCCCTCGCGCGCCTGGCGCGTCTCGGCCAGCGCGGCGGTATGCGGGCGCATCGCATCGTAGCCGCAGTCGACCCAATCGCGCACCACGGCGGAATACAGCGCATCCTTCGACGGGTAGTCGCGGTAGAGCGACTGCTTGGAGATGTGTGCTTGCTCGGCGACCGCGTCCATCGTCGTCCCGCGGTACCCGTGCACGATGAAACTCCGTCGGGCGATGGACAGCAGTCCCGCGGCCTCGCTGGCCGGCGATATGCAGGTGCTAACTTGCCGGGTTACCTAACCCATCACTAAGCGTATCCGCTGCCGTTGCACATTTGACATTTCAGGCGCCCGGTGCCGTTGCATGGGTAATGGCGCTCGGTTTGGGTGCCGTTAACATAGCCGTTGGAACAGCCGTAGCAGGGGACGGTGCCGCCCTGGCAGTTCCCTCTGCATTTCTCCCTCGGAGGTGGCGTCCACGAGGGCGGCGTTGATGGAGCGCTCGTTCCGCCGGTACTGCCGGCGGTGCCCCTGCTGGGTGCAGGGCGCGGTTGGCTGGGTTGCTTCGGCCGTGGCGGAAAGTGCACGCGAACCTTGAAAACGTAGAACAGCACCGCGATGAAGCCGAAGTAAGGGATGAACGCGGTCAGTTCGATGAGAAACCAGCGCCACTTCGATGTGCCTAGGTTGCTGAACTTGGCGGGGTCAGAGAACAGAACGCTGCAAAGCGCCCATATGGCTATAGCCCAGCCTACTAGTACCGCGATTGTATAATCGCCCATCTTGCCCTCTTCCGGTTAGCTTCGCCCGGCCGGTAACTGTGCACCTGCAGGCGTAGCCGGATGCGATTCGTGGCGTTGCTTCCATGAGCCGGATCTTGTCGCTGCGCGATCTTCGCTGCCGTCGTCCGAACCTCATGACACGTCAGGACCCGTGCTTGGCTGGGGGGCGGTTTCAGCCTTGGGCCCCTCTTCAGCCTTGGGCCCCTCCTCGACGGCCGGAACCTGGGTAGAAGACGCTATACCCTCCTGCGCCGCCACCGCCTCCTGCGACACCGACCCGGCGTCGAGAGCCGGACTGGCACTTGCGGCCGTCTGGGTGCCAGCCGAAGGCGTCGTTGTAGTGCCTTCCGTCGAGGACACGCCCGCCGGTGCGCTGGTGCTGGTCACTGATTCACCCGACGCCGTTAGCTGTTGCTCTGAAGCACGCAGGCTTGCTATCTCTGCTTCAACTCCCGGTCCTCCGATTTCGACGGACGTTTCTGGCTCAGGCACCTGCTCTGTCGGCCCCTTGAAACTATCCAAAGTCTCGCGGAGAATCTTAAACGCCTCTCCGCCGCCCTCCGGGATTTCGATATCCATGGCCTTGGCGGCCTGCTGAACCCATGGATAGAGAGTCTCTCCCCACGAGATGCACTGGCTGACCGTTTTAGTGACGTCAGGGTTCTCCCTGACATACTCCGTCACCCAAGCGGCAACGCGGTTGGAGATGTCCATGATTTACTCCGTTCCCCGTGGTAGGGGACAATCAAGGTAGAGAAGCCTGTTGACCATAAGTCCGTATGCGAGCTGCGTGACGACGGCATCGGCGCGGTCGATAGAAAGGTCGGGAAACCGGGCTGCGACGCGTGAGGAAATTTCCCGCAGCGAGCTTGTACCGTCGAACTCCCACCAAAACATGATTGCGAGCACATCAAGGGAAACAGGCGAAGGAAGCGACAGCGTCGCGTTCTGGATCTCGAATCTCATTGGGTCGCCTTTACAATTTCCCAGTCCCAAGCCAAGTGGAAGGGGCCGCAGGCGCTCCAAGGCACCGCCCATCGCCTTCCCGGGCTCGATCGTGACCAGCAGATCTAGCTCCCCGAGCCGCGCGATCGATTGATCCATGCGACTCCAGTCGTTGTTCGATGCGGCTTCTGTTACAGCGGCAGGTGTCACTGGTGCCAGCAGAATGGTCCACAGCGCGTATTCGACGCTATCGAGCGAGACGAGCTCTCCACCTCTGCGCACAGCGCCGCCGGTCTCTCCGGTTGCCCGATCCACGATCATGCCCTGTGGTATTCCGACAGCTGCATAAAATGGACCAATGTCCCGTCTCTCCGGCACCGGGAATCCAGGGGCCGGATAGGATTCACTCATTGTCTTAGCCTCCGATAGCCGCCCCGGCGAAGCCAGGTCTCCTCCGATATTTCGGCTATCGCAGCAGCGGCAGTGTCCTGGGCGAACATCCTGCAAGCTGGCTGGCGAAGCCGTCCCGCTCTACGGTCGTGCACCAGTTCCTACCGGGTGCTGTCGGCTGTCATATCCGAGCTCGGCCCTAGGCCGTGACTGCGTCATCGGGCCTGGCTCACGGCGTGCTCGCGGAAGGCGAACAGGAACGGGGGCCCTTCGGGCAGCGAGAGCACGCACTGGCCTATGTCCAGCTTGGACAGGTCCCAGTCCTCGATGACGTTTCCGTCGACTAGCTCCTGGCGGACGCCCTGGCCGCGGATGGCCGCACTGGTCGTGATCTGTTTCCTGTTGCTGCCGAATCGCTGCCGGACCAGGTTGCGGCTGGCGTCGTCCATCAGCCGGAAGGCGAAGACGCTGCCGAACCCGGACAAGATGGTCCGGCCGATCTCCGGCCCGTACGCGTGCAGGACCTGATCGATGTTCTGGGTCCCCACGATGAACTTCAGGCCCAGGCTCCGGCCGAAGTTGATCCCGTCGGAGATGTGCGACAGCTCCGGAAGCAGCGCGAACTCGTCTAGGACCAGGTAGACGCTGCCGGTGCCGCCGCGGCGGCGAAGCCCGAGCGCCTCCTTGATCGCCAGGTCCATCAGCACCCGGTACACCGGCAGCAGACGGCTGCCGATGGCGATGTCGTACTCGATGAACAGTGCGCGGGCTCCCTTGCCGCGGACGAACTCGCGGACCGAGAAGTCACCCGGCCGGCGGAACGCGCTGGAGAACGAGTTGTTGACCGTCTGCTGCAGGAACGCGCGGACGGCATCCGGAGTGTTGCCCGAGCCGGACAGATAGCGGGCCGAGCCAGCCAGGTCCGGGTGCGCGGTGATCAGGTCCCACAGGTCCTTATGGGATCGTTCGAGCCGGGTCCTCAGGTCGGCGTTGGAGTGCTGCTGGCCCTCCTCCCGTGACATTGCTTCCGCAACGGCGGCGAAGATGTCCCGGGCGGCGGCGGCGAAGAAGAAATTCTGCGAAGCGCGGGACAGGTCCTCGCTGAATACCGTGGAGGCGATCTCGTAGACCTGGTCGCTGCGCGCGCCCGGGTCCTCGTCGATCATCTCCCGGAACATATTCCACACCACGCCCCCGGCCTGGGTGTCAGGGGCGCTGGAGATGACCGCGTCCCCCGCCCGGTACGCCTCCTTGAGAAAGTCGCCCTTGGTGTCGAACACGACGAAGACGTCATCCGGATCGGCCCGCTCCCGCAGGGCCAAGACCAGCTGCATCATCGCGTTGGTCTTGCCGGTGCCGATGCCGCCGAGGAACAGCAGGTGCCGGCTGAGGTACTCGTCGTCGTAGCGCACGGCCCCGGCGTGCCCCTGCAGGATGGCGCGCATGACCTGGCCCCGGAACTGCGCGCCGGCCACCGGCGGGGTCGGGCCGATGCTCATTCCCTCCAGCACGGACACCCGGACGGACTGCTGGTTGTCCGCCTGGCCGGGGTTGCCGCCGAGCGCCGTGGCATTGTTCACCGGGCCACCCCGTCGACGGCGCGGCCGTAGGCCTGGTCGGTGGCCACGCCCCAGTGCGTGTCCGCCAGGTTGCCCCGTGTCTGCAGGTCGAAGATGAGCGCGCCGAGCTCGGCGATGAGCTTGTCGCTGTCTGCTCCGGGCACGCCCTCGTCCAGCACGTCTTCCGCGGTGAAGACGCCCAGGATCCGGTACAGCCACATGGGCAGCAGTTTCTTGATGAGCCGGGCGATGGCCCCGGGCCGGCTGGACTGGCCGAACACGATCGGCTCGCCCTGAGCCCCGGCCTGGATCACGACGCCGACCGTGCCCCGGTTCGCCGCGCCGGCCGCGAGCTGCCACACGCAGAAGGCGGTGACCGCGGCGAGGAGGATCCCGTACCCGAAGCTTTTCTCGGCCAGCAAGTTCAGGGCCGCGAGCCCGATCACGATGGTGAAGATCAGCAGCAGGAGGCTGATCCGCCGCGACACCGCGGCCGTCACGCCGGTGACGTGCTCCAGCTTCACCTGCTGCACGAGGGAGCTGGGCCGCTGCGTGCCCCGGCCCTTGGCCCGCGCGTACAGGACCACCCTGGCGTCGGTGACGAATATCGTTCCCTCGCCCTGTTCCCGCGTCCGCAGCTGGACCGCGTGGTACTGGCGCCAGAGCACCTCGCCGTCCCCGAGCACGATGGGAGTCCCAGGCAGCGTGCCGACGGCGTCTCCCGGCGGTGGCACCGAATACACATCGCTGGCGAACGCGGTCCGGCTGGCCGAAGCGGCCTCCGCCGCGGTCACGGGGGAGCCGCAGTCCTCACAGAACTTCTGGCCCGCCGCGACGACGGATCCGCAAGACGTGCAATTCATGGTTACCCTCTCCTGAGGATTGCAGTTATCGGCGTCGGACGTCAGCTGGTTTGCTGCACCTGGGATTGAACGATGGCACCGTCGGCTGTCGTGTAGACGCCGCTGTAATCCTTGACGGTCCCGTCGGTCTGACTCGCCGCCACCTGCGCGGTCACCTCGTCGCGGCTGACCGAGATAATCGTGACGGTGTCTTCGGCCGTGCCCTCGAATCCGTCGACGAAGGCCGGGTAAGACGAGCCCGTGCTCTTTCCCCCGAGCTGCCAGGCCCGGGCGTAGTCACGGGCGTTGATGGCCGCGAAATTGGCCTGCACGATCGCGGCCGGGCTGCCGACTGACGCCGGGGGACTGGCGGAAACGGCCGGACGGGTGCTGGCCGTCGATGGCGACGCGGGGACCGACGACTCCTGTGCGGCGGGACGCGCTCGCACCGATACCGCCGATTCCGGCCCAGAGACATCCGATGCCGGCGAACCGAACAGTTGCTGCGGCCAGTTCGTCAGCCAGCCGGCCAGCACAGCGGCGCCCAGGACGGTCGCGGCGGCCGCTCCGATAACGACCCCGCGCCGAGCCTGCCCATGGCCGGAACGGCTCTGCGGAGCATTGCTAACGGTCGCGAATGCGACGATCTGGGGTTTGGCCAACGGAGGGACAGCAGCAAGCCGGATACCGCACTCGCGGCAGAAGCTCGCAGTTTCCTTATTGGCCTGTCCGCATGCCGGGCAGGCGAAATCGGTACTCAAGTGCAGCCAATCCCCTCCATCCGGACTGTCGCCCGGAAATCCCTCCCAGCCGGACGATAGCAAAACCGGCGTACCGGCACCAGAGGGAAAGCCCGCGGATAACCGGCGGAATGATCCACGGTTTCTCCGGCGCTGGCCGCCGGGGCCAGCATGGAACCCTCAGGACGCAAGGAACGCCAGGGCGGCGCACGGCATCGGCGGCCAGCACAATTAGGCGAATTAGGCGAAATGGGTAATTTTTGGCCAAGGCTAGCCCGGTATTTCGTATTCAATTTTACTCGTGCCATAGGCTGAGCGCCCGATGAGAAAAGTGCTGAAGATGCTTCGGGGCGACGGCGGCGGTCGCGCCAGGCACTCGAGTCCGGCGACGCCGCGCTGGTCTCCCGGCGCGCTGGCTGCGGCCGGAACTGTCTTGGTCGTCTTCACGGCGGTGGCCCTGATCCGGCTTCCCCATCATGGCAGCACGAATACGCAGGCTCCCGCGGCGCCCAGCACTCGCCATGCCGCCGTAACCACGAGCCCGTCGCCCTCGCCGCGCGCGGCGATGTACAGCAGCCCGCTCGGCGCGGCCGCCCGGTCGTACCTGGCGACTCGCTCCGGCGCCGTCCTGGCTGCCGTCTACGATGTCCGGACTGGTCAGACCTGGTCGCTCGGCCAGGGTAAGCCGCAGGCCGAGGCGAGCATCGTGAAGCTCGACATCCTGGAGACGATACTCGCCCAGCACCGCGCTGACGGCACCGCGCTTCCCCCGCATGACCTCTCCCTGGCCCAGGCGATGATCGAGGACAGCGACAATGATGCCGCCACCAGCCTTTGGGATGAGGTGGGCGGGGCACCGGGGATCAGTTCCTTCAACGCCTCCGTCGGCTTGGCCCACACCATTCTGTCGGCCTGCGTGGACTGTCCCGGATTCCCGTGGCCGGGCTGGGGGCTGACCACCACCACGCCCGTGGATCAGATCGCGCTACTGCGCGAACTGCTGCAGCCCAACGCCCAGCTGACCGGTGCGCAGCGGGAGTACGCGCTCAGGCTGATGGAGAACGTTACGGAATCCCAGCGCTGGGGGGTGACCGGCGGAGTCCCGTCGCGGGCCGAAGTGGCGCTTAAGAACGGCTGGCTCCCCCTGACCAGCGCGGATGACAACTGGCAGATCAACAGCATCGGATGGGTCTCCGGCAATGGCAGGAACTACGTGATGGCCGTGCTCAGCACGGGAAACCCGACCGAGCAATACGGGATCGACACGATCGATCAGCTGTCGGCGATGGTCTGGGACCAGATGCGGTAAATGCCGCCGCGGCGGGCCCTTAGACCTGGTTGTACTGATAGACTGGCAGGCTGTACTGGGTCGCGATCGACGTCCAGAGCGCGGCGAAGGCCTTCTTGTACTTCGTAGCCTCGTCATCCGGCGCCGCTGCGGCCCGGAAGTTATTATCGGACTGGTCGTTCGTGCTGCATCCCTGCGCGATCTCGTCTTGCGTCCACTTGGCGAAGTCCTGGTCGGCCTGCCCGGACGCCTGCCAGGCCAGGGTGAGGTCCTGCAGCATCGGCGCGGGCAGGGTCGAGCGGCCGGGCAGGGCGGCGAGCTGGCCCAGCAGGGCTTGACGAGCCGACGCGGCCTTAGCGAAGGTCGTCTCGTCCTGGTTCAGGCCGACCGAGCAATCCTCGACGGCGTTGGCGGCCTGCGTGACCGCATTCCGGTCCGTACCGCTCTGGGCCAGCAATGTGGACAGGGCTTGCGCCGCCTGCTCACGCGACGTTGGTGCGGGCGAGGCCACGGAAGAAGATGGCGCCGCGGCCGGCGACGACGGCTTGGCCGTGACGCCGTTATGGGCCGTTCCGGCGTTGCTGGGCGTCTGGTGGTGGGACGGGAACGCCACGAGCGCGATCGTCGTCCCAGCGCCGAGCACGACTGCGCCGATGAGGACCGCTAGGAGCAGCCACCGAGAGCGCTTCGGCCGCACCTCGCCCGGTGGGTCGGATACGAGCCAGTTATCGGGCTCGGGCGGTGGCGCGGCCGGATCAGTGGAAGCTGCGCTGCTGAACGGCGCTAGGGGGTCGGCCGCCGGTACCGGAACCGGATCAGCCGCGGACTTCGCGGGCCAGGTAGTGGTCGGAGCGTAGCTGGGCGAGACCGGTGACGGAGCCGTCTCGGAGTAACCGGGTGCGGTCGGCGCAGAGCCGGCCGGAGACGAGAAGTCAATGCCGCGCGGAGCGTCCCGCGGGACCGGCATGGCGAGAGGGCGGCCGCATTCCGGGCAGAAACGCACTCCGGGCCGGAGTTCTTGGCCGCAATTATTGCAGTGCCGCGGAGAACTCATCATGCCTACCTTCCGGATCGCCCGCCGCCGGCCGGTGGGCACAAGAGAGACGTCTGCAGCTCCGTTCCACAAGCCTTCCCTGGTCGATCAGGTTGTTCTTTAAAGGTTGCTGACAGATTCTGCCGCCGCATTATTTCAGGAATCTGCCCCTAGCCGACAGAGTGCGCGAAGCCGATCTCCTCCGGCCGCCCGGTATAGCGGACCGAGGTATATCGGACACGCTGGTCGCCCATGCGGTTCTCCCCAGACCAGATTGCCATCTCAGCGCATCGAGCGCTAGGCCCGTTCGCCAGGTATCAGTGGCCTGCCCGCGGGAGACCATTAACTAATGAATGCTGCATACACAAAACCGCGAGAATCCCGACTGCCGGCAAAGGCCGCCGTCCGTCGGCGATCCGGCCGGACGGGGCCGAGAAGCCAGCCGCGCTGCCGGGGTGGGCGCAGTGTGAGTGCGAGCCGGCAGGGGAGTGGCCAGCGACCTGGCGGCCGGCCGTATCGTGCCGGAAGCCGTTGAGACCGGGCAGGAAGCCTGTGCCGGCGCTAGAGCCGGCGCAGGTCTGCGCTTTGGTTCCACACCGGGATCGCCAGCGCGCGCTGGCGGGGCCACGGAATCGACCGCCGCTCGTACCGGCAAACGGATTGCTGCTGACCAGCCCTGACCGCCTTGACCCCGGTGACCAGGCACGGCTCGCCGCCGTTAAGGCCAGCTGCCCGCACCTGGACGCCCTGGGCGGGCACGTCCGCAGCTTCGCCGAGATGATGACCCGCCGTCCAGGGCCTGCTGGCCCTCGAAGACTGGCTCACCCGGGTCGAGGCCGACGACCAGCCCGAACTGCGCTCTTTCGCCAACGGCATCCGCCGCGACCAGCAGGCCGTTACCGCAGGTCGCGTTCGTCATGTACTTGGTCCCGGTACGCTTCCCGCGCCGCGAAGCCCTCTGGTATCTCGGCGGCACCTTCGTCGCGCTGGGGAGCGGGCTGGCTGTGTTCGCGGTCACCAGGCACGGCGGCCCCGACCCTGGCGGCGGCCGCGCGGCGCTGTCCGCGCTGGCGGGAAACGCGCTGTTCGTGGCCGGCTCCTGGGTGACCGGCTACATCATCCAGCAACAGCACGCGTACAACAGGGCGCTCAGGGACCAGGCCGAACGCGACGACCGGATCCGGATCGCCCGCGAACTGCACGACGTGGTCGCGCATGGCCTCAGCCTGATCGCGGTCCAGGCCGGCGTCGCGAACTGGGTGGCCGAGTCTCAGCCCGCGGAGGCGGCACGGGCGCTCGCGTCGATCGAGGAGATCAGCCGGGGCGCGCTGCGCGAGATGCGGGCGCTGCTCGGCGTGCTGCGAGTCGATAACCAGGCCGACCCGGCCCTTGAGCCGGCCCGCGGGCTGGCGGACGTGACCGAGCTGGCCGACCGGGTCACCGCCGCTGGGGTCGCCGTCACCCTGGATGTCCGCGGCACGCCGGCCGCGATGCTTCCGGGGCTGGATCTCGCCGCATACCGGGTGATACAGGAGGCGGTGACCAACGTGATCAAGCACTCGGGGGCGGGCCGCTGCCAGGTGAGCGTGAACTACGAGGCGGACGCGCTCACCGTGCAGATCACCGATGACGGGACGGCGAGCACAGACCAGCCGGCCGGGGGTTTTGCCGTCACCGCACGCTTTCCCCTGGTAAACGCGTCATGATCCGGGTACTGGTCGCAGACGATCAGGTGCTGCTGCGGGGCAGCCTGCGCCTGCTCGTAGACAGCGCGCCCGACCTCACCGCGATCGGCGAGGCGAGCACCGGCGCCGAGGCGGTAGAACTCGCCACCAGAGAAAAACCGGACGTGATCCTGATGGACATCCGGATGCCCGGCATGGACGGCATCGAGGCCACCCGGCAGATCACCGCCGCAGCGGAAACCGCCGGCACCCGCATCCTGGTGCTGACCACGTTCGACCTGGACGAGTACGTGTTCGCGGCGCTGCGCGCCGGTGCCAGCGGCTTCCTGCTCAAAGACACACCGCCAGGCGACCTGCTGGCCGCGATCAGGGTAGCCGCCGCCGGCGACGCGCTGCTCTCCCCCAGCGTCACCCGGCAGCTGATCGGCGAGTTCACCCGGCAGCCCGAACTCAGCCTCAAGTTCCTCAAGAGGGATGGAGTCGCCGGGTTCGCTGATCGCGGCCTCGGCCTCGGCGGCGTCTTCGGCATCTTCGGCGCTCCGGAGAGCGTCGAGCACTGATTCAGGGACGATGGCCGCTACCCGTTCGCCGTGGATGGTGAGATGAGTGATGACGCCATGGCGGGCAAGCTCAACCGCCTGCTCGACGGCCGGGCTGTTGACCGGAAGGTCACGGGCAGGCTCGCTCATACAGGCAAGTCTAGACAGCGGCTACTAGTTGAAGGGTATGAGGCGAGGGTCTGAGGCGAGAGGTACGACGTCTAAGGTATCCCGCGGCACCGACGCCAACATCGCCTATGTCTTCACCCGGTCCCCGAAACTCGCCGACCCGGTCCCCGGCCCGCGCGCGGCCCCCGAACTCGCCCGCTACGACCGCCGCACCACCGAACCCGGCCACCAGCTCACCCCGAAAACAGAAACAAGCGAAGCCATCGCGGTCCTGGCCGCCGTGCTGGACCGCGACGGCCAGCAGCTATCCGCTACCCAGACCCGCCACCAGGCCCTGTCCGACGCCGATCACCTGGCCCTGCTGCACGCGATCTGGACCGCCGAGACCACCCCCGCCCGCCACCAGCGCTACACCGACCTCCTCACCAGTACCCTGCCGCCCGGATACTGCACCCAGCCCAGCCACCAAGCCAGATGGCTTTGGCGGACCCTGCGCGCCGCCGAACTAGCCGGCCTGGACGCCGGGCAGATCCTCGCCGCCGCAGTCGCCGAACGGGACCTGGCCGGAGCCCGCGACATCCCCAGCGTTATCGACGCGCGCCTGCGCCATCGCACCGGCTCCCTGGTCCCGCTCCCGCCCGGCCCCTGGTCCGCCCAAGACCCGGGCATCACCGACCCTGACCGCCGCGCCTACGCCGCGCAGATCGCCGCCCTGATGGACGCCCGGAAAGACCGGATCGGCGAGCACACCGCCGAAAACGCCCCGCCCTGGGCTATCACCGCCCTGGGCCCGGTCCCCGAGTACCCGGTGGACCGGCTGGACTGGCAGCGCCGCGCCAGCTCCATCGGCGCCTGGCGCGAACTATCCGGCCATCACGACCCCGCCGAGCCGATCGGCCCCGAACCTGTCGCGGCCGCCCCGGACCTGCGGGCCGCCTGGCACGAAGCCTTCGCCGCCCTAGGCCCGGCCGACGGACCCGACGTGCGCGGCATGCCGGACGGGACGCTGCTGCACCTGCGCGACACCTACCCCATCGAAACCGCCTGGGCCCCCCAGTGGGTCGGTGATGAGCTCCGTCAGGTCCGCGCCGGAGCCTGGCACGCCCGCCTGGCCAGCATCCGCACCGCCGCCCAAGCCCAAGCCGCCCGGCGCCACGGCCACCACGACCGCGCCGCCCAGCAGCACCAGTTGGCCGCCAGCTACCAGGCCCTGCACGACACCTACCGCCAGCGCGAGGAGGTGTTCGCCGCCGTCATGGCCGACCGGACCGACTGGGACCACGCCACCCGCCACCAACGCCACCTCGCCGTCGCCGCCGACGCCGAACTACGCCGCCGCCACCCTGGACCAACCGACCGCCGAGATGGGCCAGTGGATCGAGGACCTGGCCGCTGGACACCGCACCTTCGCCGACCGGCTCGCGGACCGGCAGAGCCAGAGGATCCCATCGGAAGACCCTGATTACGGTGATCTCGGCCCGGCGTTCCCCGCCTGGCCCGGACCCGGCCAGGACGCGATCCTGCAACCCCCCAAGCCCGAGATCCCGCCCTCCCCGCAGGTCCTCCAGCGCGCCACCGACCGCGACGCTGACTACGAGGCCGCCGATTGACCACAGCGCGGCGCATGAGTGAAGCGGTGAGGTGGGCGCAAATAGCACTCATTAGCATCACCAGCACGGCACTGGGTGGGGGTCTTTTGGGATGACCTGGGTCTAGCCCGTGGAACCGCTCCTAGACTGAGTCCGAATCCACCAGTTGGTTCGGGCTCAGTATTCGCCCTTGATCACGAAGAAGGAGCCGCGGATCACGCC
>OCZU010000861.1_pt1 | contig 20431 bp, 18 predicted proteins | sample 1539001 | NCBI WGS metagenome assembly OCZU01 (sample SAMEA3539306, study PRJEB22396) | soil metagenome | biome: tundra; feature: field; material: soil | place: USA | collected 2010-05 | depth 0.15 m | reverse complement strand
AACTGCGCTGTAGCCGATGAACTCTTGCGGTGTGCCGCCCCAGCTTTGCGTGCCCTTCACCGGTGTGTACAGCAGAAGGCCGTTGTAGGCGCTGTTATTCGCGGTTCGGGCCAGAGCGAGATATTGAGCGTCGATCGTGCCGGCACCCGTGCTCTGAAATTGGGACTGCGCTGTCGCGTTCGATGAGAACAGGCCCCAGATCGCCCAATTGGCTTGAGTGCCGGTGAGATTTCCGGCAAGCATGCTCTTGAAGATCAAGCCCGCGGCTTTATAGTCCATAGTCATCGAGGGCCCGAACATGCTGGTCGCAATGCCTTGCAGGAATGGCGTAGCTGTTGCCCTCCAAATCTCACCTTTGGCGATGGTGTTATCGAAGCTGTCGCAAAGCAGCAGGGTGGGCGTGCTGCCGCCGTTGATGGAAAACTCGTAGGGATAGACGCCTCCACCCCCGATACCGCTGCCCGTGCCTCCTAGATAGGTCATTTGGACGGTATTGGCGAAGGCCGGGCACGCCAGAAGCAGAACCGAGAGTGCGACATGAAGGCGGTTGAAACGCATTTGAGTTTGCCTCCCAGCAAACTAGAGATATGTCCAAAAAGGCGCGACAGCGTTTGCTGTTTTTCTTCTATCGTGGAATGCCAGCCAGCAAATCTGAGGGAGAGAGAAGTCTGTTCTGAAAGCTGGTCGCGCCGCGAACGGGCAGCATTTCCGTTCACCGGGTCAAGCTGACTCCCGTAACGTGAAGTGAGAGTACCAGCGGGTTTGAAGTGTGAGAATGGCACACTCGTGGTGTTACCGTGTCAGGCTGGATTGTGCGGCGCGCGGCATAAAGAAATCCGCAAGATAGACCGTGCAAACCATTTCGTGGTCTGCTACCATGATCGCGAGAAAAAGGCGGATCTCCTTTAGTTTGAGTGATTCGCCAAACGCGGTATGGCACTCGAACTGCACCTATTATTCTGCGGTGGAGTGTGCGCAGTCCGGAGCCCAGGACGCCTACCGCACGTAGGAGCGGTTTCGTGCCCGATCCCGAGAACGGGAAAATCAAGGTCGTAGTGAGGCGTCGGCGAACCGGTCGTCACCGCCGAAACCGACGCATCCGTCGCGGGCTCGCCGTTGCGGTCGTAATTGTGTTTGCGGCCAGCGTCTCTGGTCTAGCATTGAAGTACCTCAGTCCTTCCTTATTTCGCGCGCGGTCTGGTGCTCCGACACTTGAGCAGGCTGAACTTAATCGCAACGGCTCTGCGGCTTTCAATCAGATTCTTTCCCCTGCCGGGCCATCGCGGCCGGTCTATCCGTATTCTGTGGTAGCCGGCGGCGTTGAAGATGCGAGGGAATTGAAGTGGATGGCGGAACACGATCCGGTGGTGGCCGCTCACTACGCAGGGTTTGACTATGCTCGCGCGCGGGTGGTGCGGCTTACGCTGGCCCGGACAGTCTATTTGTCCTACCGCATCGGCAACCGTATTTACTGGACCAGCCACCGAGTCAAGCTCCGCAAGGGCGAGAAGCTGATCACTGACGGCCGAATGACGGCTCGCTCGCGTTGCGCCAACCGCGTAGAAGAGAAGGCGCAGCAGGAGGCTTCGCCAGCCGAACCTACGGCCGAAGCATTCGACCAACCAGTTCGAACCGGCGACGGCATGGCGATGCAGGCTCCTCCTGTCGCGTTCCAGTCGGCGTTGCTCAACCGGCCAGAGACGGCTACCTTCGAGCCGGCGGGGCCGCTAAGTTTGTACAATCCGTTTGTGGGCGGAAGTTTCGTACCCATCGCGCCTCCGCCCCTGCCAGTGGGCCTTTGCGGGCCTGAGAAGAAGAAGAAGGGCATCGGAACGACAGGCGAAGGTGGTAGCGGCGGCAAGAAGAAAAAAGTAGGGCCTTGCGGAGTCAGCGGGCCAGCCACCGTGCCCGAGCCCGGGACCTGGTTAATGTTCGCCTCCGGCTTGGCCGCCATCTACGGGCAGGCTCGCCGCAGGTTTTCCCGCGCCTGAACCCCTCGACAGAAACTTTGTCCTGTTGCTCAATTGACTCGACAGTACCGCTTGGGGTCTGATCCAAGGTTGTAATCCTTCCGTACGCGACCCGGTGCACGAACGCTGCTAGAATCGACATAGCGCAACCACACACATTTTATAAGGTATTCATGCAACGCTCCCCCACAGCCACTGCCGTTTTGCTGGTCTGGGCAGCGCTTTGTTTTCCCGCGGCGGTCGCGGGCCAAGCCGCTGCCGTGCCTTCGATTCGACGCGTGCAAGTTCTTCATACTCCTAACCAGGTCGAGATCGAAATCGAGGCCACTGATCGCGTCGTTCCGCAAACCAACGTGTTGACCAATCCCGATCGGTTGGTGGTGGATTTCGTCAACGCGGTTCCCGGCTCTTTGCTGCGCAACCAGGCGGTAAACCGGGGAGAAGTGAAGAGCCTGCGCGTGGGCTTGTTCTCAGCGAATCCGCCAGTCACGCGGGTTGTGCTCGATTTGAATGGTCCTCAGCCTTACCAGGTGTTTCCAGCGGGAAGAATGGTGATCGTGAAGGTTGGAGGCGCCGGCGCAGAGACAGCCGGATTCCGTCCAGGTTCTGGATCAGCCTTGGTGAATACAAGTTATCCCCTGAACGCGGTGCCGATCTCCGCGTCGGCGCGGCCTCCGCTGGAAGTTTCATTCCAGGGTGGTCTGCTGAGGATCAGCTCGGACAAGGCTAGCCTTTCCGAAGTTCTTTTCGCGGTGCACCAGCGCACTGGGGCGGATATCCCAATCCCGGCGGGAGCCGAGCAAGAGAAGGTCATGGCTGACCTGGGCCCTGCGCCGGCCGCAGAAGTTCTGGCTCACCTGCTAAACGGTACGAAGTTCAATTTCCTGATTCTGAGTTCGTCAAGCGATCCGCTCGTTCTGGACCGCGTTATTCTCACTCCGCGCTCCGAAGGGCTGATGCCGCTGCCCTTGCCCCAGGCTCGAGTGCAGACCGATGATGACGCGGACTCCGAGCCTTCGGCCGCTGCGCCGCCACCTGTTATTTCCAACCCGACTCCGCCTGTGCCTCCAGAAGCGAAACCCCCGCAGGGCAACGATCCCCCCGAGTAGCTTCCGGGCATTCTCTGATTTGTCCACGCTGATTTAATTAGGGTCGTTCTTGACTCGCCGTGATTCTGCGCAGCGGCGGCGATTACGGCGCCGTGATCAGTCGTACGGGTACGGGAGAAGTTCCGGTCACAGTGGGATTCCCCGCGGCATTGTTGCTGCAACCGGCCACGTTCATCACCGTTACATTCACATCCCCAGCCCCATTGATGTCGTTGATGAAGACCTGCAAGAATCCGACGATCGTGATCGCTGGGTTGGCTCCCGCCCCCAGAACCAGACCGTCATAGATCGGGACGGTCACGATGTTGTTACTGGTGGTCACGACATCGCTGGTGTTAACGACCCCGGTTTGCGCAAGCGGGCTCCCCAAGCCCGCCCTAATCTGGAAGGGAAAAGGAACGGTGTCGAGGCTATCGGATCCGACGGATTGATTGATCAAGCACTGCGCTGCGACGGAAGTATCGCCTGTAAGTCTGGTCGGATGGACCGGGTTTTCAGTGAGGTCAGCTTCTGCGCCAAGCGGAGTCCCGCAGGCGTAAACCGCGTTCTGGTCACATCCTCCAATTGCCGCCTGATAAGGATTGGCATTCGAACAGGCAGGGACGGCGCTAGCATTGCCTGAACCTAACGCCGGTACGTAGTGGATGATATTCCCCCCACTCGTGGGAGGATTTGCGATCATGCCGGTGCCTACAGTCATGCAGTTGCCTGCGGCCTGGTGACAATCCGCAGCCAGAGTGAACGTCTCGCCAATCACTCCTCCCCCAAGCTGAAGAACCCCTTGCTTCACAATAGATCCGTCTATCAGGCTAACGAAGCCACCGCCGCCGACCGTCGGATCAACATTCGGAACGATCCAGGGTTTTACGCAGCGTGGCCGCACCGGAATCATGCCAAGGGAAGCTACACTGCCTGACTTCGACGGATTAAATGCTTCAGCGGTGGCGGATGCGCTCACGCTTGTGCTGGAGAAACTGCTCCCTAACAACGAGAAAACGTGGGCGAAGAACAGTGGCAGATTCGTGCGTTGCACGTTTACCGTAACGATGGGATTCACTCCGAAGTCCGACCCCAGGGTGGAGCAATCTATGGCGGCCCCACCTGCCTTTCCTGCTCCGTAGGTGACTTTTACTGAAGCAGTCGGAACCGCAACGCCGGCGATCGAGTTCTGCTGAGCCACTTTGATCGCAGCCGAGGTAGCGAGGCTGGTGTTACCTCCGCAGGTCGGCTGCCAGGAGGTGGATGCGTTCGTGGGGTCGCCAGTAATGCCTGAGAGCGAAATTATCCTCGCCGCTGCCAACGCCGCCGCATCCGCAGCACGCTGGGTCTCAGCCTTGGCCTCGTAAAGCGTGCCGATGTCGATTGACAGCGCAGCCATGGAAATGATGGCGACCATCGCTGCAGCTACCAGCGCCATGGTAACGCCACGCTCCCGCGACCGGGGCGGGACGTTTCGTCGGGGGCGTTGAATCAGCGGTGGCAGCATCCCAAGGTCCTCAATTCTCGTTGAACGCTGTAGCAGCGGTGGTAAGGTTACTCGGACCAGCAAACGTGCCGCCCACCAAGCCGGCGACGCTGTTGAACTGCCACTTGTACGCGTAGCTGATGGTGACGCAGGTGGCGATCAGATTGACCGTATTGCCTCCCGAAGTGGTCGTCGTGGGGCAGCCCCGGTTGATGGTGACCTTAATTCCGCTTCCCGGACAGCCAGAACCGGTTGCGGAGACAGTCCACGTGAGACCGGTTGTCTGAGTTGGGGCAGCTCCCGCCAAACCGCAGTCGTTGATCTTCTCCGAGAGCAGATAGTTATCGACTACCTGGGCGGCATCGTAGACGGATGCGGGCACTGCCGCTGTGAGATCATTTGCCGGATCGGAGGCCGCCACGCGGGCGCCTTCGCGAGCGGCGTTCATTAGTTTCTGCTTCAGGGAGACGGCTCCGCTGAAGTCAAAGATTCCCACCACGAACACTACCAGCAGCGGCAGAGAGACTGCGAATTCCACGATCTGCGCGGCGCCATCGTCGGCCCAGCGGCGCCTTAGCGACGCGAGCAATCCTGACTGCGGATTTGACGCTCGCGTCATTGCGTCTCGGACCTCATTTGTGCCTGCCCGGGCAGCAGGAGGTTTCCCAAGTCGAGCGAGGTGAGGGGAACATGGAAATGGTACGGATATTGATACCGTGCGCTCACCGAAACGCCGCAGGTGCCCATGCCGCCCAGGCTCGGGTTAGACAACTGGACGTTCTCCTGAACGCAAACGTTGGTGACGGTGCCATCGCAGGAAACCGGTCTGGAGGTTGTGCAGGCCAAGAGCGTAGGTGGCGTCCACGTGGTCCAGGGCACCAGTTGATTCTGGCTCAAATGCGCCGCCGACAGAGCATTCTGTACCGCGGTTTGGGCGTTCTGGGCAGCTGTGGTGGCGCCTGCGCTGCAGGTGGTGCAAACCGGAGCCACGGCGGCCTCCGCCCCGGCTCGCGCGCCATGCGTAAGGGTGCCGTAGATGCGATAGGCCTGGCCGAACCAGAAGATAGCCAGCAACACCATGAAGAGCAGGGGCATGATCATGGCACTCTCCGCGATCTCAGTGCCGCGGGTGTCGAGTGCCAGACGGCGCCAGGTTGGCCATCCCGGTTTCAGCATGCTAGCGCGCTCCCCATGTCTTCCCGACGCTGTACAGCAGCGTCGTCAAAGCTAATGCTACTCCATACGGCACTTTCAACGACTGCGGATTATCCAGCGAAACCTCTGCGCCCGGCATACGAAAAGTTAACATCGAGGCCAGGAGCCGCACAATGTTACGCAGCGTTTCCTTGAAGCGCCGCTTGTAGATCACCAGCCCGAGCGCCATGATGCCGGCCACGAAGACTGAGCCCATCAGCAAGTCTGCCAGCACTTGCCAGCCCACGAACGCCCCCAAGGCTCCAGCCAGCTTCCAATCACCCGCACCGAGGCTGCGCAGAAAAACGAAGGGCAAAAGCACCAGCAGCCCAAGTCCGGCACCTAGCAGGGAAGCCTTCAGACCAACCCAGCCCCATGCCAGCACGTTCACCGAAACACCCACCACGAATCCCGGGACCGTGAGCCAGTTTGGGATTCGGCGGCTGCGCCAATCCGTCCATCCGGCAATCAGCGCCAAGGCGACCGCGAGCCCCAGTACGACCGCCTTCAAGCTGACACCAAGATGCGCTGGAGGAGCCAGCTTCGAACTGCGATCGACCAAAGTAGTTGCAATTGCCCTATCTCGGACAACTCTCGGCCATGCCTGGGGAAGACGGGCAACTCATGGGCGCGAGAAACGATGCTACAAGCCCTACTGACGCGGATTCTCACACAGCCTGATGCCGAAGTCAATGAGGACCACCAGGGCATGAAACCATCGGTTACCTGCCAAAAGCGAAGGCCCGGAACGGGTCCGGGCCTCCAGGAAATCGTGCCCATCCTACCGGTTGAACGCTCCCGTGCCGTTATGCTCGGCCACGATGCGCTTGGCATTGTCGGCCAAGGCCTTGGCTTGGGGAAGAAGGTCGAGTCCCTTGACCACTTCCGGATCCGATTCCGCACGGACTTTCAAGCCCTCATCCTGACCAAAAGCATCGGTAAAGATTTCGGCCTTGATGTTAGACCTGATCCAGTCGTTGTTGTCGACCAGATCCGCCTGGGTGTAAGGAATATTCTCCTCGTCGAGCGACTTGCGGAAATCCTGCAAGGCGGCATCGTCAACTTCGAAGCTTTTCGCGGGATGATGATTCACCACGTAGCGCTTGGCGAAATTGAAGAAAGCATAGTGCTGGAACAGCGTGTCCTGAAAGTGATTGCTCTTGACCGGAGGGATGGGAACGTCGGGTGTGATGCCGCCGCCACCATAAACCGTGCGTCCGCTGTCGGTCAGTTTGACTTCCCGGTTGGCATTGCTGCCCGGGTCGGGATCGCGGTTGTAGTAATAATCGTAGAGCGAAATGTTGCTGTAGTCGCGCTGGATCAGGCGTCCGCTGGGCGTGTAGTAGTGCGCCGTGGTGAGGGCCAGTCCGGTGTTCTCAGACAGCGGATACACGGTCTGCACCAGACCTTTGCCGAACGTGACCTCGCCCACGATTAAACCGCGATCGTGATCCTGAATGGCTCCGGAAACAATCTCCGCTGCCGATGCAGTCAGCCGGTTTACGAGCACGACGAGCGGATAATCCTTGCCGCCATTACCATGTTGCGCCACGTAACGCTTTTCCGCTGAGGCGCGGCCGTGGTGAGAAACGATGAGTTGATTTTTCTTGAGGAACTTGTCAGCCACGCCTACGCCTTCGCTCAGCAGGCCGCCGGGATTTCCCCGCAGATCAAGAATCAAACCCTTGAGATCGCCAAACTCATCCAGCGCCTTCGAGACCTCGTCTTCCGTGGTCTCGTTGAACCCGGTCACGTGCAGGTAGCCAACGCCCGGCCGGATCAGGAAGTGCACGTCCACGCTGTAACGCGGAATTTCGTCGCGCACCAGGGTAAACTCCATCGGCTTCTCGACGCCTTCGCGCGAGATGCTGATGTGCACCGTCGTGCCTTTCGGCCCTTTGAGCATGTCGGCGACGTCGCCGGTGTTCAGGTTCTCTGTAGACTTGCCATCCACCGCGATGATCACGTCTCCGGGATGAATGCCTGCCTTGTAGGCGGGCGTTCCGGTGAAGGGGAAGATTACAATGACTTTGTTGTTGCGCGGTCCTACCGTCATGCCGACGCCGTAGTACTTGCCGCGCTGGTCCTCGCGCATCAGCGCGTAAGACTTGGGGTCAAAGAAATTCGAGTGGGGATCAAGCGCGTGCAGCATCCCGGGAATGGCCCCGTTATAGATGGCCTTGTCCGGATTGACTGGCTCGGCGTAGTTGTCCTCGATGATCGAGTAGACGTCCGTGAACTGCTTCAGGCTGTCTTTGACGTCGGAGTCGCCAGAGAGCGACGACTGCTGTCCCGTGCGCTGGGCGAAAAGAATTCCCAGAAAGCCGCAGGCAAGGAGAAAAAACACTACCAGGAAGAGTGACCGGCGAGAACTACGTGCCATCTTGAATTTTTCCTTCGGTTCAGGGTTGTCGACCACCCCAAACCACTGTGTTGAATAATCGCAGTATATCACCAGATTAGACTGCCCCGGACCGGGATAGTCACCATGGTAACCATCCCGGAACCGTCCTTATTGTGAGATGCGGCAGGAGGCAGCTGAGGTTCCCGGCGGCTGAAGTTCCGTTAGCTCTACGGGGCTGCCAGTGTCTCTGAGGACGAGGCCGGTTGGGCCTCTGCCCCAACTTGTTGGCTGAGGACCGACATCGTCGGTATTGATTCCCGTGGGGGAACGTCCTTGTCACCAGAGCGGCGATCCCCATCCTCATCGTCGCCGGGCCATGACGGACGGTAAATTCTCCTGGCATGCAGGAACGGACCCGTTCTGCCGATGACTGCGCCAAAGAGCGCGCCAAAACCGCCGAAGATGAAGACTGCGCCAACACGTGCGTTGGCGTGCTGATCGGTGTTGGCCTTGATGCTGGCTAACGCCCCCAAACCGAACCCAATGGCAGCGCCGATTGCAGCGTGGCGGCCATCGCCATAATCCATGCGCAGCGCTGAGTAGCTTCTTCGGGGATATCCATGCTGGGACGGAAAGCCCGGCCTGCGTCGGGAAAGTTGAGCTAGCGCTTTGCCATCGCTCGCATCTGTCGAGTTGTCGGAAATCTGCGTGTATTGACTCCGCGCGGCCGAAATTCCGTCGGCTTCGGGAGCAGTTTCTGGACTTGGCTGGTCTCCACTTTGTGCGAACGCCGTGGACGCCAGTAGAAGCGGGATCAGAAGCAAAAGGAACCGTACAAACTTCTTCATGCTGCACCTCTTGGAGTTTCAATAGGTGCAGCCTAAGGGAAGCCTCGCGACTCGGAATGGGGAGCTATGACACTTTCGAGAATGTCACAACGATTCGAGGGGACTGCTGACGAACTCCACATACCGCCGCAGTTCGTCCATGGAAGACTCAGCGATCAGAGAGAAGGGAATGGCGCGGCACCCGGCGGGCAGTTCCTTTGCGGTGACCGAATCGCATACTACCGCGGCAGTCTGTTTCAATCCTCGCTGCCAGTTCGGCTTGCGGGCGTCCCGCAAAACCAGGCTGTCGGGATGGAAGCCTGCAGCACTCAGCATGGTGCGCGCCAGCTTTAGGAACTCCGCCCACTTCGAGGCCACGCCGACCAGAGCGCCCGAGGGTGCGGGAAGCCATTTCCCCAATGAGGTGGGTACAGAACGAAAACGTAGCGTCAACAGTTCGGCTCCGTCCGGCAGCGCCTGCCGCACGGTTGCTACCCTGTTTGGAAGCGCGACTGCGACACTGCCTATCAGCATCTTCGGACAATCTTGCAATCCGCAGCTGATGACCGGGAGACTCACAGCCTGCTGGATCTCGGCAGCCACAATGCCCCTGAGTTCTTCGTCAGGCTCGATCAATAGAAAATGATCGGGCGGCTGCAATTCCAGCCACTGGCGGAGACGCGAGCGAAGCGCAGGCAGGGAAACTCCTTGTTTGCGGGCTGAACGGAAGAGACTGGCAATCATCTGATCCAGCGCGAGCGCCGCCGACAGGGCCATCTCGGGCTTATCGGCCCGGACGAAAACTCCGCTCCCGCGCCGGTTCTCAACCCAACGATCCCGCGCCAACTTCCGATATCCCGCGCTAATGGTGTTGGGATGCAGGTGAAAGCGTCGCGCCAGTTCCCGCGTACTGGGCAGGCGCTGGCCGGGAGCGAGGTCGTCCCCCAAAATGCCAAGGATGATTTGCGTCACCAGTTGTTCTCGAATGCTGACTTCGCTTCCCCGCGCAAACCAGAGCTGCATGGGCGACCATCTTAAGGCCAGAGGACGATTTGTGCACGCAGGCTGAGACGGCTGCGAAACCGATAAGCCCAATAAACAAGAGATCGCTGCGCCGCGTTGCCGCCTTTGCACTTCCCCATTATGATGAAGCCATGAGTTTTTCCGACACCGTCTTCCTTTTCTTCCTGGCCCTCATTCTCTTTGGGCCGAAGAAGTTGCCGGAGATGGCTCGTCAAGCCGGACGCCTTCTTGCCGAGCTGCGGCGCGCCTCGAACGAGTTCAGGTCGCAGATCGAAACTGAAATCGCCCACTTGGAGATCCAGAATAAGCAGACTGTCCTCCCGCCCAGCCCAGCGCCACAGGGGACCGTGGCCAGTCTAAATTCGAGCCCGGCGGCCGGCGACACCGTCGCGCAGCTCGAGTCACCCGTCAGCCTGGAAGCTCCAGCCGCCGTCGCCCTAGACGAGTCGCGTCCACCCACGTCTTCGAGTTCGACTCCTCCGGCTGAGGCCGTCGTTGAACCCAGCGCCTCAACCTCGCAGGAATCGCATGTTTGAAACTGCAGCCGGGGCTTCCGGCGACGAGGAGAAGCGCGATGCTATGCCCACCATGGGCTTCCTCGATCACTTGGAAGAGCTGCGACGCCGGTTGGTTTATTCCATTGCGGCGGTCGCTGTAGGATTTTTCGTCTGCTGGTGGAAGGTGGAGCGCATTTACGACGTGATGCAGCGGCCCATCATGGACGTGCTGCGAGCGAACGGCCTGTCGGAGAAGCTGGTCTACCTGAATCCCACGGAACCCTTCAACCTTTACTTGAAGATTGCCGCGCTGGCCGGCCTGTTCCTTACTTCGCCGTTTGTGCTTTATCAGGTATGGATGTTCATCTCGCCCGGGCTTTACCGCAACGAGAAGCGCTACGTCGTGCCTTTCATGGTCTCCACCATCGCGCTGTTCGTGGCCGGCGGATATTTCGGCTACAAGGTCGTCTACCCGCAGGCGCTGGGCTTCCTAGTTCACTTCGGCAGGCAGTTCACGCCCATGATCACAATTTCCGAATACACGTCTTTGTTTCTTAGCATCATTCTCGGCATGGGTCTGATCTTCGAAATGCCGATTCTCATTTTTTTCCTGGCGTTGATGGGCATCGTGACCGCAGGTTTCATGTGGAAGAATTTCCGCTATGCCATCTTGCTTATTTTCATCGTTGCGGCCATCGTTACGCCGACTCCTGACATCTTGAGTATGTGCATCTTTGCTGCCCCTATGGTCGCGCTTTACGGGATCAGCATTGGCATCGCCTGGGTCGTCCACCCCAAGCAGCGGCGCGCACGGGCGGAAAAACAAGCAACGTAAGGCTGCGTCTCCTTATGGAGATGTAATCTGAGTTCGATTTCGAGGTTCATAGCGAGGTCCACACGTTGATATTTATTAGGATTGTTTCCCTTCCAATCCTGTTGCTCTCGTTCGCCGTGACATTCGTTAGCTGCGACCATGACAAGGATGCAAGTCAAATGGCGGCGCAGGCCCCGGCTACAGCCGCTCCCACCGACGCGCCGCTCCCCAAGCTGTCTCTTCCGGCCGACAGCGGTCCGCCGCCGGCGATCGATTCCGCCCGTGCCATGCAATATGTGAAGGAGATCGTGGCCTTCGGTCCGCGCCCTATCGGCAGTGCAAATCACAAGAAAGTCGAGGACTACATCCTCGCCCATCTCAAAGGCGATGAGGTTGCCTTCGATGCCTTCACCGCGGACACGGTCGAAGGCAGGTTCCCGGTACGGAATATCATCGCAAAGTATCCAGGAACGAAAGATGGCATCATCGTGATCGCCAGTCACTACGACACGAATTATCCGCTTCGGGATACGACCTTCGTGGGTGCCAATGACGGCGCCTCCACTTCCGCTCTTCTGCTCGAATTTGCGAACCAGATTCGCGGAAAGAAGCTTGATGGCTACAGCATCTGGCTGCTCTGGACCGATGCGGAGGAGGCCGTGAAAGAGTGGTCAGATTCGGATAGCCTCTACGGCACGCGCCACCTGGCGACACAATGGCAGCAGGATGGTACCGCGAAGAAGATCAAGGCATTCCTGCTGACCGACATGATCGGCGACGCCGACCTCGACATCGATCGTGACTCGAACTCCACTCCCTGGCTGGAAAGCGTCGTCTACGAGGCGGCAACGCGCCTGGGATACCAATCGCACTTCTTCGCCCGCGTTAACGCCCTCTCTGATGACCATTTGCCTTTTATGAAGCTCGGCATCCCTTCGGCCGACATCATCGACATCGACTACGGCTACAACAATGTGTTCCACCACACACCACAAGACACAGTCGATAAGCTCAGTCCCAAGAGTCTGGAAATAGCGGGTTGCACGGTGCTGGAGGCAGTCAACATACTCGACAAGATGGATCCGCTACCCCCGAAGTGAAGATCGAACCGCGGTTGGGTCCCTTCGGCGATCTCCGCAGTGGCACTCCCCGGCAGTGGGTTTTTGCTCTTTTCCAGAAATTGATTTCTAATGCACCCGGTATGCGAAAGCTGAAAGCTTCGTGGCTGTGCTTGATTCTGAGCTGCATCTGCCTGGCCGCCACTCCTCCCGCCGAGACTGACGATGCGGCCCGCATCATTCAGGCAGCCATGCAACCCTCCACGCTCGAGAGCAATCTGCGCCATCTGACCGACGAAATCGGCGGGCGCGTACCCGGAACGCCCGCTATGCAGCGCGCCGTCGACTGGGGCATCGAGATGTTCAAGGCCTCAGGCGCGGACAGTGTCCACACCGAGGAATTCACCATCCCGTATTCCTGGGCGGAGGGCGCGACCGAGATGACGGTCAGTGCGACAGGGACCGCGCTTGATCCTAAACTCACGCAGATTCCCAAAGTTGAGTTCCGCGTGCGCTGCGTTTCCATTGCGTGGGCGCCCGCACTTGCTGCGGTGAAGCACGTGCCGATTGTCGACGCAGGCAGCGGCAGTCCCCCGGACTTCGCAAAAGCCGGGGACATTTCCGGCAAAGTTGTATTGGTCCATTCGGTTGTGCTCAAGACCTGGGACGATCTCTTCGCCGAGTACACGAACGCAACCCCCGTGATCAATGCTGCCGTGAAGGGAAAAGCCAAGGCAGTCGCTTTCATCGCCACGCGCGAGCACGACATCCTCTATCGGCACACCAATTCTTCAGAGGGAGAGATTGACCGTATTCCGCAGGTCCTGTTGGCACGCGAGGATGGCGAGCGCATCGGGCGCCTGCTGGCTTCGGGGCATCCTGTGTGGGCGGATCTGAGTATTCCTAATCATCTTGGCGGACCGATCAAGGCCGCGAACGTGGTCGCGGAAATCAAAGGCGCCGAAAAGCCTGACGAATTTGTTATTCTCGGCGCGCATCTGGATTCGTGGGAACTCGGCACCGGCGCTCTCGACAATGGCTGCAATGCCGCGTTGGTGGTGGATGCGCTGCGTGCGATCAAAGCATCGGGATTAAAGCCTCGCCGGTCGATCCGCTTTATTCTCTTTTCCGGTGAAGAGGAAGGCTTGCTCGGCTCACGAGCCTATTCGCGGGCGCACCGCCCCGAACTCGACAAAGCGGCGGGGGTTATTGTCTACGACTCAGGAACGGGCAAGACGACTGGGTTTTCGGACGGCGGGCGCAAGGACGTGCTTGATATCGCCAATCGACTGATCGCTCCGCTGCAAAAGTTTGGCGTGACAGAATTGAAAACCGACATGGAATGGGGCACCGACCACTTTGATTTCATGCTGGAAGGCGTCCCCACATTCGTTGCCGATCAGGAGGAGGCAAATTATCTGGAAAACTACCACGCCGTCTCCGATACCTACGACAAAGTGGATTTTGCTCAACTCAAGAGGAACGTAGCGGAGGCCGCGGCTTTCAGCTTCGCGTTGGCAAATCTTCCTCAGAAAATTGGCCCGCGCTTGACGCGTCCACAGATCGAGCAGAGCATGCGCGAAACTCACAGCGACGAGATGTTCAAGGCCTTTGGGCTGTGGGCCGCCTGGGAGAGTGGACATCTGGGCCGACAAAAATAGAAATCGCTGATTGTCGGTTGCTGATGTTAATTGAGACTCTCAGCATCGAGCCTTTTCAATCAGCAATCGAAAATCAAAGGCAACAATTCTCGAATTCCTTCAGGGATACTCGTTGCTCTACTTCTGGATTCTTTTCAACCTGTTCGCGCTGGGCATGTTGGTGCTGGACCTCCTCGTCTTCCACCGCCACGGCCGCCCCGTGCGCTCGCGCGAGGCTCTAGCCTGGAGCGCAATGTGGATCGGCCTCGCCGCGACTTTTGCCGGGGTGATCTTATTCTGGCAGGGGCGTCAGGTAGCGCTTGAATTCGTTACCGGCTACGTACTCGAACTCTCCCTCAGCGTCGACAATCTTTTCGTATTTCTCGTGATCTTCCGCTATTTTTCCGTGCCCGAGCAACATCAGCACCGCGTGCTGTTTTGGGGAATCATCGGTGCGCTCCTGATGCGGGGCTTCTTCATCATTGCCGGGGTTGGATTGATCCACCGCTTCCACTGGATTCTCCTGGTTTTTGGGGCGGTGCTGATTTATAGCGGCATCAAGCTTGGATTTGTAGGGGAACATCAAATCGATCCAGCGACGAACCCGGCGGTCAGAGCCCTGCGCCGCTGGATGCCGGTGACGGATGACTACCAGGGAGGCCATTTCTTTGTTCGCGGATGGAAGGGCAATCCTGGGCTCTATGCCACGCCGTTGCTGGTGGTTTTGGCTGTGATCGAAACTACGGACGTGCTTTTCGCAGTTGACTCCATCCCAGCTGTCCTGGCAGTCACGCTCAATGCCTTCATCGTTTACACCTCGAATGTGTTCGCCATTCTTGGCCTGCGTTCGATGTATTTCGCGGTATCCGGGCTGATGAAACTCCTCCGCTTCCTTCACACGGGGCTGGCTCTGGTGCTGATCCTGGTGGGCCTGAAGATGATCACAGCGGATCGCTTCCCGGTCCCGACGCTGGTGACGCTGGCTGTAATAGCTGGAGTGCTTGCAGTCTCGGTGATCGCATCTGTAATGTATCCCGGAGAGCGGGAAGACTAGTCCCGCGCTGCGCACCATCACTTGCCCGAGCCCTCGATCGAGCCTCCTGACTCATAGGCTATGATGGATGTCCCATGGCGCAGGTCACCATCCATGTCCCGCCGCGACCCTATCAGGCCCGCATTGAGAACGGCTTGCTGGCGCGGGCCGGAACCTTGCTAGCGGATTTGTTGCCCCAAGCCAGCAAAGTTTTTGTCGTAACGGTTCCTCCCGTTCGCCGGCGCTGGGGATCAAAGCTGGTTCGCTCCCTGAAATCTGCGGGCTTTAAGCCTCAAGTCATTCAGATGCCCGACGGAGAGCCTGCCAAGAAGCTGCGAACGATTGAAACGCTGGCCGAAAGGCTGTCCCGCCTGGGTGCCGACCGCAAAGCGGTTCTGATCGCCCTTGGTGGTGGTGTAGTTGGAGATGTGACAGGGCTGCTGGCCTCGCTTTATATGCGCGGCGTGGAGTTGGTGCAGATTCCAACCACGGTGCTGGCCCAGGTGGACGCATCAGTTGGCGGTAAGACTGCGGTAAACCTCGGGGCAGGGAAGAATCTACTCGGAACGTTCTATCATCCCCGCACCGTTCTCATTGATCCGGAAGTCCTGCGAACGCTCCCAGCCCGTGAATTTCGCGCGGGTCTGTACGAGGCGCTCAAGTGCGGCATCATCGGTGATCTCGATCTCTTTCTCCGCTTCGAGCAGAAACGAGCCCAGATCCTGAAGCGCGATCCGGTGGAGCTTGAAGGTCTCATCGCTCAGTCTGTCAAGTTGAAAGCGGAAGTTGTCTCGGCCGACGAACGCGAAGGCGGATTGCGGCGCGTCCTCAACCTCGGCCACACCATAGGACACGCGCTGGAGGCGGAAACCGGCTACCGAAGCCTGCTTCACGGCGAAGCGGTGGCCTGGGGCCTGATCGCGGCTACCAACATCGCACTCACGGTGTGGCGCACCGACAGCGTAACGGCAGGCCGCATTGCCGACGCCGTGCTGGGCCTCGGCCGCCTGCCGGAACTCAAGGTGAGTGCGCGCAAGATTCTCGCGCGTCTGCAGTCGGACAAGAAAACGCAAGGCGGCGTGGTGCACTTCGTGCTGCCCCGGGAGATTGGCAAGGTCGAGATCGCCGCCGACGTGCCGGACCGCGTCGTGATCGGGGCGGTCGAAGAATTGCGCCGCTTGTCTCGTGGCGGATGGAGAAAGTGAAGCACCGTGGCTGAAGTCCCAAGGTCAACTGTGGTCGGCGCCGCTCCCGAAGGAGCCAGCGACGCTCGTTCTGCGGCGCGCGCAGTCCGTGAGATGTTCACCTCGATTGCTCCGCGTTACGACCTGCTCAACCACGCGCTCTCGCTTAACGTCGATCGCCTGTGGTGGCGCCGCACCGCTCGCTCCTTTGCAGAGATTCTTAACCAGCCGGACTCCCCTGTCCTGGATCTCTGCTGCGGCACCGGGGACATGACCTTCGCCTTGCGCAAACAGGCGGGAAAAGGCGGTTCGCAGCTTTTGGGCGCCGACTTTTCTCACGCTATGCTGCAGCGCGCCCGGTCGAAATCCCACGACAAGGCTACGGCCCCGTACTGGATCGAAGCCGATGCTCTGTGCCTTCCGTTTCCCGACCAGCATTTCAGCCTCGTGACCTCAGCCTTCGGCTTCCGCAATCTCGCGGACTACGATGCCGGCCTGCGTGAGATCGCCCGCGTCTTGCGGCGGGGAGGGGAGTGCGGCATCCTCGACTTCAGCGAACCTAAAGGAGTCATAGGCCAGCTGTATCGCCTTTACTTTAAGCAGGTTTTGCCGCGAGTTGGCACGATGCTTTCTGGCGTGCGCGGGCCCTACGCCTATCTCCCCAATTCGGTCGAACGCTTTCCAGAACCGCAGGAAATGCTGGCTCGCATGCGGCGTGCCGGCTTCTGCGAAGCGAGTTGGGCACCATACACCTTCGGCATTGCAGGCTTGTATCGCGGGAAGAAGTAAAAGCTGGCGCGCGAGGGAACCTATTTGACGCTCTGCGCTGGCGCCGGGGCGCTCTTGAAGCTGTCGGCGAACGCATCGGCAATCGTGTGACGCATCACGTTTTCGTATTCCGAACCCAGAAAGGTCCGGAGCCGATCAGTATTCATAATGTACTCACCGCTCATGTAGGGCAGCGCCTCGGGCGGAACGGCTGAGATCTGCCGCGTCCATAGATATCGCAGCACCAGCCGCATCGCCCACTTTCCGGGAACGCGTACAAGTTTCGCCTGCGCCATCTCGATGCAGCGGCCGAACGTGAGCGGCTCGCCCCGTCCAGCAACGTTCAGAATGGTGAGCCGTTGTGCCTCCGGATCGCGGTGCAAAATATGCGCGAGCAGCCGCGCCATGTCGTCCACATGCACAAACTGAATCTTGTTGTCGAGATACTGTTGCCCACGCGGCAACATGCAGGGCAGCCGCTTGCCCTCGCTCCGCATTTTCTCCGCCCGCGCGCTCTTGCCGTTGGGAGTGCCCCGAAACGCCCCCAGCAGGTAATTCTCAACGCTGGCCCCGGCGAAAATATGGGGACGCAAAATGTAGACGCTACATCCTCGCAGGGCCGGGGCTCGCTGCTGGACCACCTCATCGGACTGCTTCTTATGAATCGCATAGGGCAGCGTGTGAGCCGCCATTGGGGAATCTTCCGTCGCCGGTTGCGGCAGGCTGGGACCATAGACAGAAACGCTGCTGGGAAAGATGAATTGCTTGATCCCGGAATCCGCGGTCCGATTTACCTCTGTGACGGCCTCCATTATTCGCGCGGTGCCGGCCACGTTGATCTGCCACATACGCTCGGCATCGAGCACCCCCGTACGCACGGGATCGATTACAAAGGCGAGATGAATCACTGCCACTGGTCGGGTGTCACGCAGCAGCTCGTAGAGGACGCGTGTGGAGGACTCCTGTCCCAGATCCAGGCGCTCGAACTGCAACGGAAGATCGGTTTGGGCTGGACTCAGGTCCACCCCAATCACCGAGAAATCCCCCAGCAGCGGGAGCAAGCGGGATCCCAGGTTTCCCGCGATGCCGGTGATCACGACGACAGGTTTCGGGCTCTCCATTAGTCGGGCTTCGCGGGTGAAGTCGTAGGCGGCGCGGCTTGTTGTGGCGCACTCGGCGGCGGGGTCTGCGACGTTGGACGTAAAGGCATCTGCGGACGCATATGCGGCGGTGGTGCCCCGGCGGCTGCTGCCGGTCCAAAATACGCTTCGTTGGGCTCTGCCTGGAACGAGTTTGTGTATTTGTCCATCATTTCCTTCATGCGCTCGCTCTTCAGCTTATTATGGATTTCGCCCTTCACCTGGTCGTCCAGCGGGAGTACTTCTTTGCTCACCACCTTGTAAATGTAATGGCCGCCATTGTCGCTGATGACCGCCGACACCTCGCTCACTTTCAGATCAAACACTGCGACGTGCGCGGGAGGCAGTCCGGTGCGCCGTACCTTGGGTAAGTTCACCGTCGGGTTATCCACTTTTGTCCCGGCCGCTTCGAACGCTTCCTTTTGAAGCTTTACGAAATCCTCACCTGCCGCTGCCCGTTCCCGCAGGCTGTCGGCCAATTTGTTCAAGTCCTGCTCACCTTTGTCACGCTTGGCCTGGTCTGCGGCCTCCTTGGCCTTCTGCTGTTCTGCGGTAAGCTTCTCCGGTTCTTTCACCTCATCCTTATCCTCGGCCTGCGCCTGCTTGTAGCGCGGGATAAACAGCCGGTCGAGAGAGAACTGCTCGTAGGCTTCAGGATTGCTTTTGTAGTACTCGGCAATCTTCTCGGGCGGAATCTTGTCCGCGTCTTCCTGAACCGTGCGCTGGAGTTCCGTAGTCAGAATCTGCATCTTGGCAATTTTCATCGTTTCGATGAATCGTGGACTCTGGTCGAGTCCCTTCGCCTTCGCCGCCTCCGACATTGCTATGAATCGGGGGAGAGCCTGTTCCAGTTGTCGCTTCAATTGCGGCGTGACGTTCGGAGAGAGTCCGCTGGCCATCTTCTCGAACTGCGCCCGGGTGATCTCCGTCTTGCAGTCCGCCGGCTTCTTGGCTGGGGAGGCAGCCGTCTTGCTCGCGCCGGCTTTTGACGCGGCATTCGCTTTCGGGGCCGCGGGGCAAATACCCTTGATCGTGAGCACAACTGCATTCTCCGGCACTTCCGCTGCCGGCCCTGGCGCTTTACTGGTGGCGCTCGGAGCCTGTGCCGGGCCCGGCTGCGCCGGCGTCACCCCCAATTGTGCCTGTCCCCAGGCCAGCGTTCCCAAAAGCACACACAGCAACCAATTCTTACGCATACAAATTCCTCCAGGATTGGTACATCAGGAAGTTGGACAACCCGAACCTAGCATCCTAGCATAGGCCCGTTTCCCGCAGTACCTAGTGATGCCCCGCGACTTGACGTCAATCTATCTCCCGCCAATTTCCTTAGCGCAATCCTGCGTTAACAGCGATAATCCAATCATGTCCTGGACTCCGGCCCTTTACTCGCCAGACGCCATGCGCGCCGAGAAGCGCGCGGTGGCCGGAAACTCCGTGCTCGCCGCGCTCTTTATCACCAGCGGCAAAATCGTCGTCGGCGTTACCACAGGCAGTCTGGGAATCCTCTCTGAAGCTGCACACTCTGCGCTGGATCTGATCGCAGCACTGCTCACTTATCTCTCCGTCGGAGTCTCGGACAAACCCGCCGACGCGGACCATCAATACGGCCACGGCAAAGTCGAGAATTTCTCGGCTTTCGTCGAGACTGGCCTGCTTTTGCTGACGTGCATCTGGGTTATCTACGAAGCCATCGTGCGCTTGTTCTACCGGCATGTCGATGTGGAACCTTCCATCTGGGCGTTCGCCGTGATGTTGGTTTCCATGGGGGTGGATTGGTGGCGCTCCCGCGCCCTGAGCCGCATCGCCAGCAAGTACGAAAGCCAGGCGCTTGAGGCCGACGCACTGCACTTCTCCACCGACATCTGGTCCGCGGGCGCGGTCGTGCTCGGTCTTGTGCTGATCTTGTTGGGCCGTGTCTATCATCTGGATTGGCTGCGTAATGCCGACCCCATCGCGGCGTTGTTCGTCGCCTGCGTCATTGTTTCCGTGAGCTGGCGCCTGGCGCGACGCACCATCGATGCGCTGCTCGACGCCGCTCCTCCCGGCGTGCTCTCTCAAATCACCGATGCTGTCTCGCGCGTGGATGGCGTTCTGGAAGTCGGACGCGTGCGCATCCGCCGCGCCGGCAACCGCTACTTCGCCGACCTTGCCGTGGGCTTTGCTCGCACCGTCACCTTCCAGCGCTCCGAACAATTAGTGGCGGCGGTGACGGCGGCTGTCCACGATATTCTTCCCGACGCCGATGTCACCGTCCAGCCGCTAGCCCGCGCTCAGCGTTCGGAAAACATTTTCGACCGCATCCGCGCCGTTGCCACCCGCCACAACCTCAACGTCCACGACATCAGCGTGCAGGACCTCGCCGGCCG
>OCZU010000860.1_pt1 | contig 20501 bp, 17 predicted proteins | sample 1539001 | NCBI WGS metagenome assembly OCZU01 (sample SAMEA3539306, study PRJEB22396) | soil metagenome | biome: tundra; feature: field; material: soil | place: USA | collected 2010-05 | depth 0.15 m | reverse complement strand
CCCGCCGCTCGCGCAGCACCATGGCTATGCTGTAGGGCTCCTCACCGGTCGAACAGGCGCACGACCAGATGCGCAGCCGGCCGGCGGCGCCGGCACGCCCCGCAATCTGCGGCAGCACGTGCTCGGCGAGATAATCGAAATGATGCGACTCGCGAAAGAACGAGGTCAGATTGGTGGTAATTGCGTTAGTGAATTCCTGCAGCTCGAGCGGCTCCGCGCGTTCGAGAAACTCCACGTAGTCCGCGAAGCTCGCCAATCTTAGCGCGCGCAGGCGACGCGCGAGTCGCCCATAGACCATTTGCCGCTTGGCCTCCGATAGGGCGATCCCGGTGTGTTCGCGTACCAGCTCGCGGATGCGGTTGAAATCCGCATCCGTGAGCACGAAATCGTTCGTGCCAGCGGTAGTCACGTTCAAGGTTGCCGCCTGATTCATTTCGCCTTAACTCCTGGCGAGCGCTCAGGCGTTGAGCGGCCGCGGGGCGTCGGTCTCGACGCATGCGGCCACCAGTGCGTTGATGTCGAGCAGCATGACCATCTTGCCGTCGACCGTGGCAATACCCTTGACGCAGGTAGCGTCGGCAACAGCGCCTATATCCGGAATCGGCTTGATCGCCTCGGCCAGCACGCTGTAGACCTCCGAAACCCCGTCGACCACGATGCCTACCGTTTTTTCGCCGCGCGAGCTCTGAACGCGTACCACGATCACCACGGTGGAGGCATCGAAATTGCGCTGCTCGAGATTGAGGCGAGTGCGCAGGTCGATCACCGGCACGATCATGCCGCGCAGATTCATTACACCGAGTACGTAGGGCGGGGAATACGGAACACGCGTGACGGGATCCCAGCCCTTGATCTCCTGCACGCGCAGAATCTCGACGCCGTACTCCTCACCGCCGCAGACAAAGGTCAGATACTGCGCGGCGTTCTGCGCACAGGCGCTCGACGCTTCATAAGCGGCTGTCATGGGCTGCGTCATGGAACTGCTCCTCAGAACTCCTGCCACTCACTGTCGCTGGCCAACGGCGCGTTGGCGATCAGCCTGGCTGCCGGCGCCTTCGCCGCCGGCGGGGCAGGCTTAGGCGCAGCGGGCGCGCCCGCCGTGGGCGGCTTGAGCCCTGCATTGGCCCAGGGACGACTCACCGCGCGACGCTCGAGCGCTGCTGCGGCGATGCCCGGCGGCTCCTCGCCCACGTGGTATTTGGAAATCACCGAATTGAGCGATTGCGCATGCTCGAGGATGGCGTGACTGGCGGCGGCCGCCTGCTCAACCAGCGCAGCGTTCTGCTGCGTGGTCGCGTCCATCTGCATTACCGCTTTGTTCACCTGCTCGATGCCCGAAGACTGTTCACGGCTCGCCGCGGCAATCTCGCCCACGATATCGGTGACCTTCTGGACGGCGTTGACGATCTCCGCCAGCGTCTTGCCCGACTCGTCGACCAGTTTGCTGCCTTCATCGACCTTGGCCACACTGTCCTGGATGAGCGCCTTGATCTCCTTGGCCGCAGTCGCGCTGCGTCCCGCGAGATTGCGCACCTCGGTTGCCACCACCGCAAAGCCGCGTCCCTGCTCGCCTGCTCGTGCCGCTTCCACCGCGGCATTCAACGCCAGTAGATTGGTCTGAAAGGCGATCTCGTTGATCACGCCGATGATGTCGGCAATCTTCTTCGATGCGCCATTGATCGCGCTCATCGCCTGGACCGCCGAGCCCACCACGGCGCCGCCCTTCTCCGCCTGCTGGCGCGCCGCCATCGCCAATTGATTGGCCTGGCCGGCGTTGTTGGCGGTCTGCTTGACGCTCGATGTCATCTGCTCCATCGACGATGCGGTCTGCTCCAGGCTCGCGGCGGTCTTCTCGGTCCGCTCCGACAGGTTCGTGTTGCCCTTGGAGATCTCCTCCGCTCCACTTTGAACCGCCGCGGCAGCTGCCTTGATCTGTTTGACGACCTGCAGCATGTTGTCGAGCAAGCCGTTGATACCATCAGCCAGCTTCTCGAAGAAGTCCTGCTTATCGTCGGTGCGAATGCGCTTGAGCAGGTCTCCGGACTGCGCCGCTGCAACGATCGCGGCCACCTCCTCCTCGACCTTGACTTCCTGGGTCCGATCGATCCATTCGACCACCGTGCCGAGGCGCCTGCCCTGCGCGTCCAGCACCGGATTGGCAATCGTGCATAGCGTTACAGCGCCGATCTTGAGCCGGGATTTGAGCGTCCCGCGCAATTCGGCGAGCAGGCGCTGCTGGTCCGCGCTGTGCTTGTGAAACACATCGACGTTCGAACCCATGAGCTTATTGGGGTCGAAGTTCGGCAGTTCACGCCGCAGCTCCAGCGCAATATTCCGAAACATGTTCTGGACCGACTGATTCAGGTAGATGATGCGGTTTTCGGCATCGGCCATCATGACGTTGCCCGAGACGTTATCCAGCGCGGTCTTGATACGCAGGCTGCTCACGGCGAGCAACTTCTGCTCGGTGATGTCGGTCGCGTACTTGACGACCTTGAAGGCTCTGCCGTTCGCGTCCATGATCGGGTTGTAGGAGGCCTGTAGCCAGATCTCGCGGCCGCCCCTGCCAATGCGCCGGTACTGACCGGCGTCGTATTCGCCGCGCGCGAGCTTCGCCCAGAAAGCGCGGTATTCGCCGCTGTCGCGATACCCGGGCTCGACGAACAGGCTGTGATGTTTGCCTTTGATCTCATCGAGCGCATAACCGACGGTGCACAGGAAGATCTCATTCGCGGTGCGAATCGTCCCATCCAGTTCGAATTCGATCACGGCCTGCGACTTAGCTATAGCCGCCACTTGGCCCTTGTAGTCCGCCGCCCGCGCCTTCTGCGCGGTGATGTCGGCCGCATACTCGACGACCTTGAAGGCTCTGCCGTTGCCGTCCAGGATCGGGTTGTACGAGGCCTGCAGCCAGATCTCCCGGCCGCCCTTGCCGATGCGCCGGTACTGACCCGCATCGTATTCGCCGCGCCCGAGCTTGGCCCAGAATGCGCGATAGTCGCCGCTGTCGCGATACCCGGGCTCGACGAACAGGCTGTGGTGCTTGCCTTTGATCTCATCGAGCGCATAGCCGACGGTGCGCAGGAACAGCTCATTCGCGCCGCGGATCGTCCCATCCAGTTCGAACTCGATCACGGCCTGCGCCTTGGCTATAGCCGCGATCTGGCCGCGAAAATCGTCGAGCTGCAGGGCGTCAATCGCGGCCTTAGTGCTTTTGCCGCGCTTTGCCGCCTTTTTGCCAACCTGTCGTCCCATGAAAGTCGTCCTTGGAATTTGAGTTAGGGGTTACGCACGGCCCGCTGCGGCCACCGCTAGCTCATGCTTCAGTGCGCAGCGCTCGCCGCAAGCCGCTCCGCATTGAGCAGAATCAGGGTCTTGCCATCCGTTTGCGCAAGACCCTGCACCACTTCGCTCGCGGCCGTGCTGCCCACTTCGGGCAGCGTGCGGTACGTGGATGCGTCGATGTCGTAGACTTCCGAGACGGCGTCGACCACCAGCCCGATCGTGCGTTCCTCGCCGCCGCTGGCAACACGAATCACGATCACGACCGTCGAGGGTCCGAATTGCGCCGGCTCAAGCTCGAAGCGCTGGCGCAGATCGATGACCGGAACCACCACACCGCGCAGCTCGATGACCCCAAGAACCCAGTTGGGCGCATGCGGAATGGCCGTAACCGCGGACCAGCCGCGTATCTCCTGGACCATGAGGATGCCGACACCGTATTCCTCACCGGCGAGTTTGAAGGTGAGGACCTGTTGGGCGCTGGCCGCGTTATGGCTCAAGCCGCCTCCCTGGCCGAGTCGGCGCGGCGCGCCTGATTCAGGTATCGAACGATCACCCCGGGGATATCGAGAATCAACGCCACGCGGCCGTCGCCGAGCATGGTCGCGCCCGCCAAGGCCGTCACCTGCCTGAAGTTGGTCTCCAGACTCTTGATCACGACCTGCTGCTGCGACAGCAGTTCATCGACAAACAAGCCGACCCGTTTGCCGTCCGCCTCGACGATCATGAGCAGCCCGTTGAGCAGATCGGTGTTGTCGGCTTGGACCCCGAACAGCTCATAGAGCCGGATGATCGGAATGTACTCATCGCGCAGCCGGAACAGCTCAGCCTTCTGCGCCAATGAACTGATCTGATCGCGCTTGATCTGAATCGTCTCGACGATCGACACGATCGGCACGATGTATATTTCTCTGCCGACACGGGTCAGCTGGCCGTCGAGTATCGCCAGCGTCAGCGGCAATCGGATACGCACGGTGCTGCCTTTGCCGGGTGTCGAATACAGCTGCACGTGACCGCCGATCTCATTGATGTTGCGCCGCACGACATCCATGCCGACGCCGCGTCCTGAAACATCGCTGACGAGTTCCGCGGTGGAAAAGCCGGGAGCGAAAATCAGGTTCAGGATCTTGTCGTCCGACAGCTCCTCGTCCGCACCGACCAGGCCGCGCTCTCGCGCCTTGGCCAATATCTTGTCGCGCTGCAGTCCCGCGCCATCGTCCGATACCTCGACGATGACGTTGCCGCCCTTGTGATAAGCATGCAGCGAGATCGTGCCCTGCTCGTCCTTGCCGGCGGCCCGGCGCTTGTCCGGCATCTCGATGCCGTGATCCACGGCGTTGCGCACCAGGTGTACCAGCGGGTCGCCGATCTTCTCGAGCACCGTCTTGTCGAGCTCGGTTTGATCGCCGCTCATCTTGAGTTGCATCTTCTTGCCGAGCCGCTGACCCAGGTCGCGGATCATGCGTGGAAAGCGATTGAATATCGATGCAATCGGCAACATGCGCACGCGCATGACACTTTCCTGCAGCGAGCGCAGATGCCGCTCGAACTGCACCAGAGCGTTGCGCAGCTCATCGGCCTGACGGCCTTCGAGCACGGCGGCCAATTGACTGCATACCGACTGCGTGATGACCAGCTCGCCCACCGAATTGAGCAGCTCATCGATCTTTTCAATGCTGACGCGAATCGAGCCGCCTTCGCCGGAACCGGATCGCACAACTTCGGGCGTAGGTTGGGTCTTGGGGGCCGCGGCAGCGACCGGGCCCGAAGCCGCGGCTGCAGTGGCCGCCACCTTGGCTGCGGCCGCCGCGGTTGCGGCCGATGGACCGCCGTGCGTCGCTGCAACCGGCGACAGTGGCTCTATGGATAGGGTGCATTCGCCCTCCGCCCATTCGAATATCTGCTCGACGGCCGAGCGCTCGGCGTCGGTACGCAATTCCATCTGCCAGCAGAGCAGGCACACTTCCGGGTCTAATTCGGCGAGCGTGAGTACCTTGCCGGCGTCCACGCGCGTGACCAATGTGCCCAGTGTCGCGAGCTCCCGCATCATGCGCAGCGGATCGTTGCCGTGCTCCATCATCAGGGGGCCCGGCACGAGTCCGATGCGCCAGCCGGCAATGACCCTACCGTCGGCGCCGCCGCCGCCGATCGCGCCTGCCGGGCTCTTCATGATCGCCTGCAGCTCAGCGTGCAGGCCGGCGGTCAGGGCCGGGTCAGAGGGCTGCTTGCGTTGAGTCGCCGTCAGCATGTCGCGTAGTACATCGACCGAGCGCAGCAGGACATCGATGATGTTCGACTGAACCTGGCGCTGAGCGCTGCGTAACTGGTCGAGCAGCGTCTCGAGCGTATGGGTAAAGGCGGCCACGTCCGCGAAGCCAAAGGTAGCGCTGCCGCCTTTGATGGAGTGGGCCACTCTGAATATGGTGTTGATCAGCTCGGCATCGGCCTCGCCGGCGCTGAGCTTGAGCAATGCCGCCTCCATCGAACCGAGTGCCTCGAAGCTCTCCTCGAAGAAGGTCTCGTGAAATTGTGCCAGGTCCAGGGTCATAGACGCCTAGTCCGAGCTCGGCACGCCGCCGGCGCCCGGGCTTTCCAGCAACGCGCCGACGCTCAATAGCTCGATCGCCTGCTCGAGCGCCTCGGATCGGCCTTTCCAGCCGTACGCCACGCTGCGCTCCAGGCAGTCCAGGGCAAACGCCACGATCAACTGCACGCCGGCGGCATCAATGCGCTCCACGGCGCTGCCATCAATCTCATAGGGACTCGGCCGCGCCAGCTGCTCGAGCATATGGGCCTTGATCGCCGCAGCCTCGTGGATCGTGCAGCTGCCGCCCAAGACGACGCGGCCGCAGGGCTCGGCGAGCGCACCATCGACGGTCTGTTTTGCATCCATTGCCATCACCGATGAGCTTCCATAAAGCTGTTACGGCTGTCCGGGGGGAATACTTGATGGGACTTCGTTCACATTCTGGATACCGGGCGGAATGACGTGCGCCGAGCAGACGGCGTCACCATTGCTGCGCCGGCGCCGAGCGCCGGTGCGCCCCCGCGAGGGGCTATTTTGTGATCCCGCTAACAACCGCAGCGGTTGCATCTGGCGCCCCCGGCGCTCAAGCAACACACTGCCAGGGCCGATAGCCGAGTCAAGTGGAGGCGAGAGTGAGCGCACAACCGGGCATGAGTATTCTGGTGGTCGATGATTTCTCAACCATGCGGCGCATCATCAAGGGCCTGCTCCAGGATCTGGGCTTTGCCAACATTACCGAAGCCGACGATGGCTTGACCGCTCTGTCGCTGCTAAAGGCGGGCAATTTCGACCTGTTGATCACCGACTGGAACATGCCCGGCATGCAGGGCGTGGAACTGCTGCGCCAAGTGCGCGCCGACGAGCGCATGAAAAAGCTTCCGGTATTGATGCTCACCGCCGAGGCTAAGCGCGCGCAGATTGTCGCAGCCGCCCAGGCGGGCGTCAGCGGCTACGTGATCAAGCCGTTTACGGCCGCGACCCTCAAGGAAAAGATCGACAAGATATTCGCCGTCAAGCCCTCCGCAGCGGCTTGACGTGAGCGTCGTCGAGCAGCCTGTACAGCACGCGGCTGAGCGGCCCACCATACGATGGATCTGGTCGATCAGCTGCGCGTCAGAATAATTCCAGCTCGCCCGGTGCAGAGGCCTCGCGCAGGCTCTGCAGCGCCTTGAGCATCTGCTCGGCACGCAGGCCGCGCATCATGAAATCGAACAGCACCCGCTCCTCGACCATGCTGTAGCGCGCGCGCACCTGGTCGAGGATCCCGTCCCAATCGATGCTCGCGCTCGCGGTCGCGGTCGCGGTCGCGGTCGGATCGGTCGTGGCGTCGGCAGGAATGGCCAGGCCCGCGCGCACGTGCGTCAGACGCTGAATCAGCTTGTCGTAGAACTGCAGCGCCTTGACCGCCGCTTGCAGCGACGCACGCATGGACGTGGCCAGATCCGTGCACTTCGCCGCCGCTTCGGCCTGCGCACGCGCCTCGAGCTGTTGCAGATCGGTCGCGATCGCCGCCAGGCACTGGGCGATCTTATCGACCTGAGTGTCACTCTCGCGCACGGCGGCATCCAGTTGCGCCACGCCAAGATTTAAAAATTGGTGCAGCCCACGAGCCACTGTCAAGGCACTGGCCAGCGCATCGCGGGGCTCGCGCGCGGCACCGGCGACATCGTCACTCACGGAACTCATGGTTAGTGGCCTCGAACCGCCGGCCGGGCCGGTCCATTCAGGACACGTTCGAGCGTCGCCAGCAGCTGATCGGGATGGAATGGCTTGACCATCCATCCGGTGGCGCCGGCCTGCTTGCCCTGCAGCTTGCTCTGCGGGCTCGACTCCGTGGTCAACAGCAGCAGCGGGGTCAGGTGATAGCTTGGCAGGGTACGCAGCTGCGCCACCAGGGTGATGCCATCCATGCGTGGCATGTTGACATCGGCAAGCACCAGATCCACCGAATGCATGCGCGCGTATTCCAAGGCTTCGTGCCCGTCGGAGGCCTCAACCACCTCATAGCCGGCCGCGCGCAGCGTGACGCCGACCATGTGTCGCATCGAGGCCGAGTCATCGACCGCAAGAATTCTCTTGGACATGCAGCCCGCTCCGTTGAGGGTTAGGTCAATCGCCTCGGCCTGCAAATGCGGGGCCGCCGCTCGATACGGGGTATCGGCGCATCTGTGCCCGGACTTAACCGCGGGCGCCGAGCTTTCCGCGCAGTGAGCGGCACGTCACATAATTTGCTTTTGGCCGGTAAGCGCGCCCGGCCGTCCAGGTGCAGGGCGGCAACGACGGCGTGCTAGTTTGCATCCCGCAGCAATTGCACATTGCCGCCCGCCGCGGTGGTATCGATGCTCAACGCCCGCTCGGTCATGAAACGCGTCAGATACTGCGGTCCGCCGGCCTTCGGCCCGGTGCCGGACAGCCCTTCGCCGCCAAAGGGCTGAGAGCCCACGACCGCGCCGATCATGGAGCGGTTGACGTACAGATTGCCGACCCGAGCCTGCCGCCGGACCTGCTCGGTGTGTTGCCTCAAGCGGGTCTGCAGACCCATCGTCAGGCCATAGCCGCTGGCGTTGATGCGATCGATGGTTTGCTCGAGCTCCCCGGCGCGCCAGGTCACGACGTGCAGCACGGGACCGAACACCTCCTGACGAAGATCCTCGATCTGCCCCAGGCGCACCAGCGTCGGAGCCACAAAATGCCCGCCGGCCGCCTGCGCCGGCAGTGCGCAGCGATATAGGATCTGCTGTGGCCCCAGAGATGCTACGTAGGCTTCGAGGCTGTGCTTTGCGCTCGCATCGATGACCGGTCCGACATCGGTGTCGATGTCGCTGGGATCGCCGATACGCAGCCTCGCCATGGCGCCGATCAGCATCCGCAGCGTCAATGGGGCGATGTCCTCCTGCAGACACAACAATCGCAAGGCCGAGCAGCGTTGCCCGGCGCTGTGGAACGCGGAGCTCATGACATCGCCGACCGCTCGCTCGAGCAGCGCCGTGGAATCCACCAGCATCGCGTTCAGGCCCCCGGTTTCGGCGATCAACGGCACGATCGGACGTGTCTCATCGGCCAGCAGTGCCCGGGCGATGCGCCGTGCCGTGGCGTTCGAGCCCGTGAACACGACGCCGGCGAGCCTGGGATCGCAGACCAGCGCAGCGCCGATCTGATCGTCCCCGGGCAGGAACGCAATGACACCGGGCGGCACGCCGGCCTCGAGCAGCAGGCGCACCGCGGCGGCCGCGATCAGCGGTGTCTGCGGGGCGGGCTTGGCGATCACCGCGTTACCGGTGACCAGCGCCGCGGCGACCTGGCCGAGAAATATCGCCAACGGAAAATTCCACGGACTGATGCAGGCGAATGTGCCGCGGGCGGCCCAGCGCAGTTCGTTGAACTCCCCCGTGGGTCCGGGCAGCGACACAGGCTGCATCAAATGCCGCGCCTGGACTGCGTAGTAGCGACAGAAATCGACCGCCTCGCGCACCTCGGCCAGCGCATCATCGATGCTCTTACCGGCCTCGCGCACCGCCAGGGCCATCAACATGTCGCGCTCGCGCTCGAGCAGATCGGCTACGCGCATCAGGCAATCCGCACGCGTGTCCACGCAGAGCGCAGCCCACTGCGGCTGCGCGCTGTGCGCCAGTTCGAGGGCTTGCGCCAGATGGGCTGGACTGGCCGCAACAAACGTGCCGATCACCCGCTCCACATGGGCAGGATCGCGCAGCGCGACGCCGATGCCCTGCATCTGCCTGCCGCCCACCAGCGGTGCGGCACGCTGTTCGCGCGCCCAGGTGCCTGCCATGCGCGCCAGCAATCCGCGGGTTTCTGCAGGGTCGGAAAAATCGATTCCGGCGGAGTTGCTGCGGTCGGGATACAGATCCTTCGGTGCCACGATTGCCTCGTTTTCCAACGCGGGCGTGCGTTGTAGTTGCGTCACGGGATCGAGCAGCAGGCGCTCATCGCTGATGTTCGGGCTGGCCAATTGATAGACAAAGCCGGCGTTAGCGCTGTTCTCGAGGATGCGCCGCACCAGATACGGTAGCAATTCCGCGTAACCTCCGACCGGTGCATAAATGCGGCACCGTACCTGCGCCTCGCTGATCAATTGCTCATAGAGCCCCGCACCCATGCCGTGCAGGCGCTGAAACTCAAACTCACTGCGACCGCTCGACCAGTGCAGTATCGTGGCCGCGGTGTGCGCGTTATGGGTGGCAAAGGCCGGAAACAGACCCTTGGCGTCCAGCAGCCGCCGGGCGCAGGCCAGGTAACTCACATCCGTGGCGCATTTGCGCGTATACACCGGAAATCCCGCGAGACCCAACTGCTGGGCGCGTTGGATCTCGACATCCCAATAGGCGCCTTTGACCAGCCGCACGCTCAGGCGCAGGCCACAACGCAGCGCCAAGACATCGGCCCAGTCGATCAGCGCCGGCGCGCACCGCTGGTACGCCTGCACCGCAAAGCCGAACCCGTCCCAGCCTTTAAGACGGGGATCGGCCGCCACCGCGGCGATTACGGCCAGCGACATGTCCAGCCGATCGCTCTCTTCGGCATCGATGGTCAGTCCGATATTTTGCTGGCGGGCCGCCCGGGCCAGTGCGGTCACGGTGTCTATGAGCTCTGGTACCGCATGTGCGCGCTGCCGCGGCTCGTAGCGACAATTCAGCGCCGATAGCTTGACCGATATGCCGTCATTGCAGGCGCTTGCCGCGCAGCGATCGGCGCGCTGACCGACCGCCGCGATAGCGTCGTGGTAGGCGGCCAAGTAGCGCTGTGCGTCGGCATCGCTGCGCGCCGATTCCCCGAGCATGTCGTAGGAGAAGCTAAAGGGCCGCAGCTCGCGGCGAGCCGCGCGCCGCAGCGCCTGGCGCATGTCGCGACCGAACACGAATTGGCGCCCCAATATCTGCATCGACATCGCGACCAACGGTCGCATCAGATGCGCAGTGCGCGGCGCGCCGCTTAGCATCCAGCGCGCGAGCATCAGGCCGCGTGTGAGCGCGTTGACGCGCCATGAGGGCGAAGCGCCGCGGTGCGAGCGCCAATCGCCATCCGTGAACTTCTCGGCGATCAGCTTCGCGGCCATCGCCGCATCCGGAATGCGCAGATACGCCTCCGCGAGCGTCAGCAACGCCAGGCCTTCGGCGGTTTGAATGCCGTATTGCTGCAGGAAGCGGTCGATCCAGCGGTGCGCGAGTGCCGCGCGCTGTGCACGCACCAGCCGCAGGGCGGTGTGCTGCACGGCCGCCGATTCTTCCAACAGATCGGACACCGTTAGGGCTGGGCTGACAGATGGGGCCACGCCGCACGCAAATACAGCGCCATGGAGATCAGCGTGAGCGCCGCGGCGAGCACCGTGAGCCATTGCCCGAACAGGTAGATCGGCACGCCCAGCAGCGAATGACGGAACAGCAGCATCGTCAGTCCGACCATCTGCAGGATGGTCTTGTATTTGCCGATGCGCGAGACGGCCACCGCGGTGCGCTGACCGATGCCCGCCATCCATTCGCGCAGCGCCGATATGGCAATCTCGCGGCCGATGATCACGGCGGCCGTCAACACCATGACCGCGCGCGGATCGCGGCTGACGATCAGGACCAGAGCGACAGCGACGATGAGCTTGTCGGCCACAGGATCGAGGAAAGCACCCAGCCGCGTGGTCTGACCAAGCCGGCGCGCCAGATAGCCATCGAGCGAATCAGTGATCGCCGCCGCCGCGAACACCAGCCCGGCCACCGGATCGGCGAGGCTGTTCGGCGCGTGACTGCCGAAAAGAAACAGCAGCATGATCAGCGGAATCGCCAGGATGCGCAGCCACGTCAGGATGTTCGGCAGGTTCCAGATCATCACGCCCCCGGATGCAGATGATCATAGATCGAACGTGCCATCGACGCGCCGACGCCGGCGACTTTTTCCAAATCCGCGACGCCGGCCCGCATCACGCCCTGCAGGCCGCCGAAATGGGTCAGTATGGCGCGCCGCCGCGCCGGCCCCAGCCCCGGTACGGTCTCGAGTATCGACTCGCGATAGCGGCGCGCCCGCCGCCGGCGGTGGCCGGTGATCGCGAACCGATGCGCTTCATCGCGCACGCGCTGGATGAAATGCAGGGCCGCGCTGTCGGGCTCGAGCACGATCGGCGTCGGGTCCCCGGGCCAGTGCAGACGCTCCTGACCCGGCCGCCGGTCGGCACCCTTGGCCACGCCAACGACCGCCAACCCCTCGACCCCGGCCTCGGCCAGCGCCCGGAGCGCGGCATCGACCTGCCCGGGTCCGCCGTCGATCAGCAGCAGATCGGGACGGGGACGCTCGCCGCTGGCGATGCGGGCCGCGTGACGGCGCAACGCCTGATGCATGGCGGCGTAGTCGTCGCCGGCCGTGACCCCCTCGATGTTGTAGCGCCGGTAGTCGCGCTTGCGTGCGCCTTCTGGGCCGAACACCACACAGGAGGCCACCGTGCCCTCGCCCGCGGTATGACTCACATCGAAGCATTCGATGCGTTCGGGAGGCGCGGGCAAATGCAGCACGCGCGCGAGAATCTGCATGCCTGCGGCGGCGAGCTCGGCCTGAGCGCGTCGCATGCGCAGCGCATTATTGGCATTCTCCTGCGCCAGCTCGATCCATTTGACGCCCAGTCCGCGCTGCGGCACGCGCAGCTGCAGCGGCCGGCCCAGGGAGCTGGCCAGCGCCTCCATGAGCGCTTCGCGGTCCGGTAGCTCCATGTTGATGAGCACCTCCGGCGGCGGCGCCTCGCGGCTGTAATAGAGCATCAGGAAACCGGCAAGCGTTTCGGCCGGTTCACTGAGCGCGCTGCCCGGAAAATAGCTGGCGGTGCCGAGATTCTGGCCATCGCGCACCGGCAGCACGCAGATCGCGTACTGCCCCGGCTCCCCGGCGATCGCCACCACGTCGGTGTCGGTAGGGCGCTGCGCGTGGGCGATCTGCTGCGCACGGATCTCCTGCAACTCGCGCAGCTGATCGCGCAGTCGCGCCGCATGTTCGAATTGCAGCGACGCCGCAGCCGCTTGCATGCGCCGCTGCAGCTCGGCGACGACTTCCAGATTGCGTCCCTCGAGCACACCGATCGCGCCCTCGACGTCACGCGCATAGGTCTCGCGATCGATCAGGCCGACGCAGGGGGCCGAGCAGCGACCGATCTGATACTGCAGGCATGGGCGGCTGCGATTGGCGAAGAAGGAATCACGGCAGTTGCGAATACGGAATACCTTCTGCAGGTGCTGCAGCACTTCCTTGACGGCCGAGGCGCTCGGAAACGGACCGAACTGGCGGCTGCCGCGCTGACGCGGTCCGCGATAGAACACCAGGCGCGGATAGTCATGGCCCGCGGGACAGAGGATGTATGGGAACGATTTGTCGTCGCGCAGGATGATGTTGTAGCGCGGACGATGGGCTTTGATCAGGTTGCTCTCGAGCAGCAGCGCCTCGGACTCGGTGTTGACGACGGTCACCTCGATGCGCGCGATCCGGGCCACGAGCGCTGCGACTTTCGCTGCTCGCGGTGCGCCGGAGAAATAGCTTCCGACCCGATCGCGCAGTCGCGCAGCCTTGCCGACGTAGATCAGTTCACCATCGGCGGCGTACATGCGATAGACGCCGGGACGCTGGGGCAGCGTCGCCACGTAGTCTTTGGCATCGAATTCGCGTTCGCTCATGGCGGCGCTCGCGGCGGCCCGGTCAGCGCGCAGCGTATGCTCCGTGGCGCTCGCCCAGGACCCTCACGACTGTCGTTTGCTGCGCTCGGCGATCAGCATCGCGAGCTCGAGCGCCTGCTCGTAGTTCAGTCGCGGATCGACCTGCGAGCGATAGGCACGGCGCAGATCGGAGTCGGTGAGGCCGCGGGCGCCACCGGTGCATTCGGTGACGTCCTCGCCCGTGAGCTCGATGTGCGCGCCGCCCAGATAGGAGCCGTGCTCGGCGTGGATGCGGAAGGCGAGATCGAGTTCCTTGAGAATGTTCTCGAAGCGGCGCGTCTTGAAGCCGCCGGTGCTGGTTTCAGTGTTGCCATGCATCGGATCGCAGCACCACAGCACGCTATGACCGGTGCGCTGCACGGCCGCGATCGCCCCGGGCAGGCACTGCTCGATGTCCTTGGCGCCGTAGCGGTGAATCAAGGTCAGGCGACCGGGCTGATTCTGCGGATTGAGCGCGGTCACGAGCTCCTGCAGCCATTGATCGCTCATTGCCGCGCCGATTTTGACGCCGATCGGATTGGAGATGCCGCGGAAGTATTCGACGTGCGCGCCCTCGACCTGCGCCGTGCGCATGCCGATCCAGGGCATATGGGTCGAGAGGTTGTACCAGCGGTTCTGGCGCGCGATGTAGCGCGTCTGCGCCTGCTCGTACAGCAGATGCAGGCCCTCATGGCTGGCAAAGAAGTCCACGCGCGTGGCCTCGTGCACCCGCTTGCCGCTCAGGGATTCGAAGAAATCCAGCGCATCACCGATCGAACGCGCGGTACGCTCGTAGGCCTCGCGCAGCTGCGCGTGGCGCACGAAGCCGAGGTCCCAGTATTCGGGATGATGCAGATCGGCGAAACCGCCATCGACCAGCGCGCGCACGAAATTAAGCGTCAGGGCGGCACGCTCGTAGCCCCGCAACAGCAATTGCGGGTCGGCACGCCGCGCCTCGGCGGTGAACTCCGGCCGATTGACCAGGTCGCCGCGATAGGACGGCAAGCTCACGCCCTCGCGCGTCTCCATATCGGCCGAACGGGGCTTGGCGTATTGACCTGCCATGCGCCCGACACGTACCACCGGTCGCTTCATGCCCGAGAGCAACACCAGGCTCATCTGCAGCAATACTTTGAGTTGCTTGGCGATGCGGTCGGACTCGCAGTCGACGAAGCTCTCGGCGCAATCCCCGCCCTGGAGCAGGAAGCCCTCGCCGCGCTGGACCGCGGCGAGCCGCTCGCGCAAATTCTCGACTTCCCACGACACCACGATCGGCGGCAGACGCGCCAGGTCAGCGACCACTTTGCCTAATGCCTGCGGATCATCGTAGGCCGGTTGCTGTGTAGCCTTGCGCGACTGCCAGCTCGCCGGCTGCCAGGAATTGCTATCGGTGGAACGCATGGGCCAATGCTAACATGCGCACTTTGTCGGGGCATTGCATGCATAGGGTGCTGGTTCTGGGGGCCGGCAAGATCGGCGCGCTGATCTCGGGGCTGCTGGGCGAATCGGGCGCCTACCAGGTGCAGCTCGCGGACGTGGACGAGCGCGCGGCGGCCGGCGTGGCGCGTGCCCATGGCCTGCCCAATGTCCAGCCGGTCCGGCTGGATGCGGCCGACGCGGCGGCGCTGCGCGCCCGGCTACATAGCCAGCCGGTAGACGCCGTGGTCTCGAGCCTGCCCTATCACTGCAATCCGCTGGTCGGCGCCGCGGCGCGCGAGGCCGGCGTGCACTACTTCGATTTGACCGAAGACGTCGAGGTCACGCGGCGCGTCAGTGCGCTGGCCCGCGAGGCGCCGCAGGCCTTCGTGCCGCAATGTGGGCTCGCGCCGGGTTTCATCAGCATTGCCGGCGGCGAGCTGATTCGCCATTTCGACAGCTTGCGCAGCGTGCGGCTGCGGGTCGGCGCGCTGCCGCAGCATCCGCACAATGTCCTCAAATATTCCCTGACCTGGTCGACCGAAGGTCTCATCAACGAATACGGCAATCCCTGCGAAGCGATGGCCGATGGCCGCCTGGTCGAGATCCGGCCGCTCGAAGGGCTCGAAGAGATCGAAATCGACGGCACGCTCTATGAAGCCTTCAATACCTCCGGCGGCTTGGGCTCGCTGGCGCAGACCTGCGGCGCGCGCTGCGAGAGCATGGACTACAAGACCATTCGTTATCCCGGGCACTGCGCGCAGATGCGCCTGCTCATGAACGATCTGAAGCTCAACCAGGATCGCACGACGCTCAAACGGATCCTGGAAAATGCGGTGCCGCAGACCCTGCAGGACGTCGTGATCGTGTATGCCGCGGTGACCGGCCAGCAGAATGGCGAGTTGCGCGAGGAAAACTACGTCAGCAAGATCTATCCGCAGATGATTGCCGGCCGCCTGTGGTCGGCCATTCAGGTCAGTACCGCCTCGGGTGTGTGCGCAGTATTGGATCTGGTGCTGACTCATCCCGAGCGCCATCGCGGCCTCGTCACGCAGGAATCCTTCCGCCTGCCCGACATCCTGAGCAACCGCTTCGGCCGCAATCTCGCTGCCGGCAGCAGCAAGGACCTCTCGGGCGACGTGGTGTTGAGCGGCGCGCCGGGCTCGCAACGGGCGCTGCGAGCCTGAGCGGCATGAGACCCGTGGATGCCGCAGCGCTGCTGGCGCATTTTGAGCTCACGCTCACGCACGACGGCGCGGAAACCGCAGCGCTCGAATCCTTCAGTCCCGGCGATGGCAGCCTGATCGCTCGCGTGCCCACCAGCAGCAGCGCCGACTACGAAGCCATCCTCGGCCGCGCCGTCGCCGCGGCGCGCAGCTGGGCTGAAGTGCCTGCGCCCGCGCGCGGCCAGCTGGTGCGGCATATCGCCGACGAATTGCGGCGCCACAAGCAAGAGCTGGCGACGCTGGTGACGCTCGAAAACGGCAAGATCCTCGCCGAAGCGCTGGGCGAGGTGCAGGAGATGATCGACATTGCCGACTTTGCGGTCGGACAGTCGCGCATGCTCTATGGCCGCACGATGCACTCCGAGCGTGCGCAGCATCGCATGTACGAGCAATGGCATGCGCTCGGCGTGGTCGGCATCATCACCGCCTTCAACTTCCCGGTCGCGGTGTGGTCATGGAACGCGCTGATCGCGGCCATCTGCGGCAATGCCTGTATTTGGAAGCCGTCGCCGAAAACTCCGCTGTGCGCGCTGGCGGTGCAGCGGTTGTGCGAGCAGGTTCTCGAGCGCCACAGGGCGCCGCCGATTTTTCAGCTGCTGCTCGACCATGGCAGCGAACACGGTCAGCGGCTCGTGGCCGACGCTCGCGTCGCACTGCTCTCCTTCACCGGCTCGACCCACGTCGGTCGTCATATTGCGCAGGCGGTGGCCGGAAGGCTCGGCAAGTCGCTGCTCGAGCTGGGCGGCAACAATGCCATCATCGTCGATGAAAGCGCCGATCTGGAGCTCGCCGCCCGCGCGATCGTGTTTGGCGCGCTGGGCACCGCCGGGCAGCGCTGCACCACCACGCGGCGTGTGCTGGTGCACCGCTCGCGCCTGGATGAGCTGCAACGACGCCTGGTGCATGCGTACCAGCAAATGCCCATCGGCGATCCGCTCGATCCGGCGACACTGGTCGGACCGCTGATCGACGCGCAGGCGGTGCGCAGCTTCGAGCGCGCGATCGCGGCCGCGGGCGCTGCGGGCGGAACGTTGCTGGTCGGCGGGGCAGTGCTTGCGCGGCCGGGCCACTATGTCGAGCCGGCGATCGTGCGTGCCCACAACGACTGGGATATCGTCCAGCATGAGACTTTCGCGCCCATTCTGTACCTGATCGCGACCGACTCGCTCGAGCAGGCCATCGAGCTGCAGAACCGGTCCGCGTACGGACTGTCCTCGGCGCTGTTCACACAGCGGCTGGCCCACGCCGAGCTGTACCTGAGTCAAGGCGGCAGCGACTGCGGCATCGCCAACATCAACATCGGTACCTCCGGCGCCGAGATTGGCGGCGCCTTCGGTGGTGAGAAAGACACCGGCGGGGGTCGCGAGGCCGGCTCGGATGCCTGGAAGGCCTATATGCGCCGTCAGACCAACACCATCAACTGGAGCTCGGCACTGCCACTGGCACAGGGTATCGAATTCGATATCGCGCCCTAGCGACCGGGCAACTGCAGCTCCACACGCGCCCCGCCCAGACTCGGCGAGGCGTCGATGAAAAAGTGGCCGCCATAGAGCGCGACCGTCTCGCGCACCATCGCCAGCCCCAGCCCATGACCCGGCACCTGCTCGTCGGCGCGCACGCCACGCTCAATGACGCGCACCCGGTCGGTCGCGGCGATGCCCGGACCGTCGTCCTCGACCACGATCGACAGCCGCTGCGGCAGCGCGCGCGCGCCATCCAGCTGCGCACTGACCGCGATGCGCGAGCGGCACCATTTGCAGGCGTTATCGAGCACGTTACCGAGCAACTCGAGGATATCGCCGGTATCGCCGAGAAACCCAAGCTGCGCGGGCACGTCCACATCGATGCGCAGATCCTTGTCAGCGTGCACCTTGAGCAGTGCGGCGCGCAGCTCGGTCACCAATGGCAGCACCGCCACGCTTGCCTGACCGAGCGTAGCGCCCCCGCCCGCCGCGGCGCGTTTGAGCTGGTGCTCGACGATTTGCGCCATGCGATCGATCTCCAGCTGGATGCTCGCGCGCTGTGCCGCCGCGGATTCGACGGTGCCGAGACTGGCGCGAATCACGGCCAGCGGGGTCTTGAGACTGTGCGCCAGATTGCCAAGCGTGTCGCGATAGCGGGCAATGCGATTGCGCTCGGATTCCAACAATGCATTGAGTCCTTTGGTGACGCCGGCGAGTTCGCGCGGATAAGCCACCCCGAGTCCCTGGGCGGCCCCGGCCTCGACCGCGGCGATCTCTTGTTCCAGCCGCCGCACCGGCGCAAGTGCGCGCCGCATCATCCAGGCCATGGTGGCCAGCAGCACCAACACCAGGCCACCGAACCAGCCAGCCATCTGCTGGCGGAAGCGCCACAGCTGCGTTCGCTGCGGCTCGGTACTGTCGGCCGCCGTGAATACCAGGTTCTTGGCCTCGCCCGCCGCGTACACCCACTGCAGCCCGCGGCTGAGCTCCGCGACTTGCGTGCCGTCGCGGGCGCGTTGATAACGGAAGTCCACCCCCCCTACGGGAAGGCGCATCCCGAGCTCGAGCCCGGTACCGGTCAGCGACGCGGAGCTCCACAGCAGCTTGCCGTTCTGGTCCCGCACGGCCGCGTACAGGCCCGAGCCCGGCACATCGAGCCGCGATTCGGGATCGAGCAGATTCACTTCCATGCGGCCATCGCGATTCATATCCACCGCGGTGACCAGTCCGACCACCTGCTCGGCCAGCAGCTCGCGCAGCGAGACGTCGGCGAGCGCGCGAAATACGCCGTCGAGCACGCCGATGGTCAGCGCAAAAAACAGCACCAAAGGCACTGCCACCGCGAACAGCAAGCGACGGCTGACGGACGGCGGCGAGCGCACCATCAGTGCGTGACAGCAACCGGCGCGCTGTTGCGCGGCAGGCAGAGACGATAGCCGCGCCCTCGCAGGGTCTCGATCGGCTTGAGTGTGTCGTCAGGGTCGAGCTTGCGGCGCAGCCGACCGACCAGCACTTCGACTACATTGCTATCGCGGTCGAAATCCTGCGCGTACAGCCGTTCGGTCAGCTCGCTCTTCGAGATGACCTCACCGGCACGCAGCATCAGGTGCTCGAGAATGCGGTACTCGAAACTCGTGAGTTCCACGGCGCTACCGCGCACCGTGACGGTCTGTGCGCGTGAGTCGAGTTCGACCGGGCCGCAGGCCAGCCGCGGACTGGCCCAGCCGCCGGCTCGCCGCAGCAGCGCGGCCAGCCGCGCTTGTACCTCGGCGACATGGAATGGCTTGGCCACATAGTCGTCGGCGCCCGCGCTCAAACCCTCTACCTTGTCCTGCCAGCGATCGCGCGCAGTCAGGATCAGTACGCCGTAGCTCTTGCCGCGTGCGCGTAATTGCCGGATGAGTTCGAGGCCGGAAAGTTTTGGCAGACCCAGATCGATGATGGCGACGTCAATCGGGTACTCGGTGGCGGCATAGAGTCCTTCCTCGCCGTCGGCAGCGACATCGACCGTGTGGCCCGCGGCGGTCAGATCGGCCTTTAACGCTTCGCGCAGTGCCGCTTCGTCTTCGACCACCAACACTCTCATTGCATTCTCAGGGAACTTCTGCGCCGCTGCGCGCGTCGATGCGCACCGTCCAGACTTTGCCGCCTTCGGACAGCAGCCGGAAAACATAGACATGCCGGCCGCCCTCATCGGCGCTCCAGGCGCGCACCACGCGCGCGGCGTATCGTCTCTGCACCAGGGCCGTGGCCTGGGTGCGCGTGAGATCATGCTCGGTGCGATTGCTGTCCTCGGCAACGGCCAGCACCGGATCTGGGGAGCCAGCCGCGCTGCCCAAACTCATGGGCACGAGCAGCAGGCCAAAGGCCATCACGATACCGGGGATCTGTTGCGCCTGTTGCATTGCCTCGCCGCCCCCCACGCATCGGCTTGCTTAATGTAACGCAGTGACGACACGTTAAGATGAAACCTATGAACCCAGGCTGAACTGCAGTTAACTCTTTGAATTCAAAGATTTGGCAGTGGACCAGAGCTCATCCCACTGCGCCGCCGACAGCTCCTGCAGCGCCATGCCCTGCCGCTTGGCCTTCAGTTCCATGGACGCGAAACGCTGCTCGAACTTCAACGCCGCTGCGCGCAGCGCGTCCTCCGCGTCCAGATCGAGGTGACGCGCCCAATTGGCGACCGTGAACAGCAGATCGCCGAGCTCTTCAGCGATCTGCGAGCGCTGCCCCAGTTTGATCGCTTGATCGATCTCCGCCAGCTCCTCATCGATCTTGGTGCGCACGCCCTCGGGGCCGTCCCAGTCGAATCCGACCCGCCTCGCACGGCGGCCCAGCTTGGCCGCGCGCACCAGCGCCGGCAGCGCGTGCGGCACGTCGCCCAGTGCACCCTGCGCGCCCTGCGCTG
>OCZU010000858.1_pt1 | contig 20506 bp, 17 predicted proteins | sample 1539001 | NCBI WGS metagenome assembly OCZU01 (sample SAMEA3539306, study PRJEB22396) | soil metagenome | biome: tundra; feature: field; material: soil | place: USA | collected 2010-05 | depth 0.15 m | reverse complement strand
CGCCGAATGCGCTCTCGTAGCCGGAGATGTTCTGCTGCAGAAGTCCGAGCAGCGCCTTGGCCTGTTGCGGGCTGAGGTAGATGCCCTGAAAGTTGCGAATCTCGACTTGACTCTCGGTCTGCTGTTGCAGGGTCCCGAAAACCATGAAGAAGTCCCAGACATTCACTCGCATCTGCACGCTGTTGGCATAGGCTTCGCGGTAGTCGGGAGCATTGATCAGCTTGACGTTGGGTTGTGCAGGAAGGCTCATAGAAAGGCAGTGTAATGACTTTCGAGCCATGAAGGGAAGCGACGGCACCGGAAATCCTCTATCGTGGGCGAATACTTCACGGCAAACGATGGAGCTAAAGGGCCGACCGACAAAAAATGTCACTCCGTTTACAGGTTTCTGGCTGGAAGCGCTCGCAGGGAGTGCCGCGAAAGGTCATGGCCATTGGCTACTTTGCTGAAACCAAAGGGGTTGTAGGATGTCATTACAGGTGTCGTCTGGTGTTTAAAGTGCGATACTTGAAGCGGTTCCTAAATTAGGTTTTGCGAGTACTCTATGACCCATAAGCCCGAAGACGGGGCCATTGAAGAAATTATTCTGCCCGAAAACCTGCTCCCACTGGGATCTGTGCTGGGCGAAGGTGTGACGCCGCTGGACGTCAGCATGACGTTGGCGAAAGTGTTTAAAGTCCAGTACGCGGAAGTCGCGCTGCTGCGGCTGGAAGGCGGCCTGCTCAAATTTATTTTTCCTGAGCACCTGCGGACCACCGGAGCGATCCCGATTTCCAGCAAGGCCGTGGCTGCCCACACCGCGCTGAGCAAGAAAGCCGAGATCTTCAACAATTTTGCCCGGGTGAAGCACGCCAGCATTTTCGAAACGATCAAGCCGGTCGGAGCCGAAACCGAGCAACCGGCGCCGCCCGCGCCCATCCAGAAGCTGATGTCAGTGCCGATCCTGGATCAGCACTCGACCGTTCTGGGCGTCATCCAGATCTCACGAAAAGGGTTGGATCCCCGCTATACTCAGGATTTCAGCCGTGAAGACCTGCACGATCTCGAACTCGCAGCCGGAGTGCTGGCGGCTTCGCCAGTGATGAAAGAAAACTAAAACCTGCAACTCAGAAGTTTAAAGTGGCCGCCAGCCCGGAAGGGTTGGCGGCCACTCGCATTTTCAAAAGGCCACTTCATCGAAGCTCGCCGCTTCTTCAATCTTTCAGCCCTGCCACTTTCCCACGCAAGACGGTGATTGAGGCCTTCGGCAGAGTGAACACAGTCTGCGACGTTGCCGACACACTGGTCGCGACCGGTGGATGGTCTGGGTCCGGGTGACTGTTCGGACCGTCGTTGATCCAGACATATTGCTCGCTCCCGAAGGTAACGAAAGTAACCGGCCCGGAGAATGACGCATTCTGCTTGTTGCGAGAATCGTCGAACTGCACGCGCACGCTATGCAGGTTCGTCTCGTCACGGTTGACCAGCATCAGAGACCAGTTTCCGTCAGGACGATGCACCGCATATGACGTAACCAGCACATTCCCTTCGGCATCTTTGATATCCGTAGAAGAAGGGAACATCTGGTGTACGCCGGAGCGGTGCTGCACCCACTCCAGGTTAATCATGTGGGCGGCGAAGTAGGGCGAAGTGTATCCCTTGATGTCGTAGTCTTCGTCAGAGACAAAATTCGACCAGGACGACCAGCCGAGGCAGGTGTTCTGTACATCCTGCGGCTGAATCGGCGAATGATAGAAGGCCGCACCTCCACCTTCGAAGAAAGATCCAACATTGTCGGCAAGCCACAACGCTGCAAAGATTGTGGTCATGGGACCCGTGAGTTGAGCCGCCAGATGATTCTCGGTCACCATCAGCGGCACGTCCTTCGGAACGCCGTCGTCTCTCCACACCTGCAAAATGTGCTTCATTAACTGAGGTTCGGTGTACAGAGTCTTCCAGGTAATAGTGCACGGCTCGAACGGATAGTGCTCGAATGAAACAAATGACAGGTCGGAGATGCGGCCGTGGGCTTTCAAGTAGTCGACAAAGCGGCCCATCCATGAGCTCCGCCCCTGTGCGTCGGGCCAGACCCGGATGTCCTCATTCACTCCTTCAAAGATCGGCCCGCCCAGCTTGAGTTTCGGGTCAACCTTGTGGATGGCCGTGGCCCACTGGATGTACAAGGCGGCGTAGTCTTCCGGCATGGCGTGCTTGCCGTCGGGCTCCTCGCCCATTTCGATGTATCCAATGCGGTAGCCGCGCTTTTCAATGTAGGCAATTTGCGCGGCGGCATCGTCCGGCGTGCCGTAAAGCAGCGTCACCGGAATCATCGCCGGAAGATTGTTGGTGAGTCCGCTGGTAAAGAAAATGTCGAAGCCACTGTGCTGGTAACCACCCGTGGCATTCACGTCCCCGGCAGAGTGCCAGGGATCAATCGAAGAGGAGCCATAAGTGGTCGGTCGATCGCCCATGTTCTTCTGCACCTCGGCAAACGCGCCGTTGGAATCGACAATGCCGAGGCGGATTTCCTGAATCGCGTATCCCACGCAGTTGCGAACGTCGTCCGCTCCATGCGGATCGCAGGTATTCGAGGATTCCGTCATCAGCACGCGCACATACTGGGTTGTGACAGGGGTGTCGGCGAGCTTCAGATTTACCGTTCCGCCCTGAGAGTTTCTTATTGCGCCCGAGGAGAAAGTCTTCCACTCGCCCTGCGGTCCCTCATCGAAGTCGAGTGCGCGTTTTCCCACCCAATACTCCACCTGGTAGGTCGTGGCATACGGGCTGGCCCAGGCGATGCGGATCGCATTCATCGGCTTTTCCGCCTTCAGATCGACGATGACCCATTGCGGGTGGAGAGCGTCACTCTCCCCCGTGAACTTGCTGGTCAGATACGGATTGCTTTTCCAGTAACTGAGGTTGGGGCCTTGCAGCGGGCGGTCGCCGCTGGTTGAGAAACCGCGGTGCGGCAGCGCATAGGAAAGAATGTAGCGCAGCGGTTCCTTCAGCTCGGTGCTGCCGGTAAAGTATCCGCTCTTGTGCGCCGGATCGCTCCACGTTCCGTTCTCAGTCCAGTGCCACGCTGCCATGCGCAACTCGGAATTGTTGCGATAAGTGATCGGTCCCCAGCCTGCCGAGAGGGATTCCTGGATAATGTGCGGGGTATAGATCTTGTCGATCGCGTCATGGGAGAGGACATCGACGGAGCTGCCCAAAGCACTGTCAGGATCGAAGGAGTTGATAGCATGGCCCGACGTCGCATCGACGCGAACGGTCGCCGCCTGCGATTCCGTGCCAGACGCCGATTGAGCAGCCACGGCAGTGCTGTGCACGACAACGGAAAAAATAGCGATCCCGATGGAAAAGAGGATCAGGAGTTTTCGAGCAGGGATCAGACCGACGTTCAACTTTGTAAAGAGACTAAGCTGCATTGTATTCCCCCTCTAGCTTCCTTTAATGCTCGATCTGACCGCGAATTACATTGAGCGATGCGGGCGGAAGCGTGTAGAGCACGTCTGCGCCTCCCGTAACAATAGATTTCACAGGCGGGCCGTCCGGATCTGCGTAGCCATCCCTTCGAGCGGAGTGCCACTGATACTGAGCTTTCCCAAATGTCAACATTGTGACCGTACCCGCAAAGCCGCCGTGTGTGCCTTTGTCATCCTGAAACACGATGTGCACTGCATGAGCACGGTCATAGTCCCTGTTGATCAGCATGAGCGACCACTGTCCATCCGGCCGCAGCACTGCATAGGCAGTTACCAGCACATGCCCCTCGGCATCCTTGATGTCACTGGAAGCCGCGAATAGCTTGTGGGCCGCATCTTTCGGTTGCGCCCACTCCTGAGTCAGCATCTGCGCCGCGAAGTACTGCGAAATGCGCTGCCGGATCTGGTAGTTCTTGTCCGTCATGAACATGTGATACGTGCCCCAACTGTTCGGGCAGGCTGGATGCGATGGAGAGTAAGACAGCGCATGATAGTAGTGAGTCGACTGGCCGCCAGCAGTCAGAAATCCTGCAAAGGTATCCGCCAGCCATAAAGCGCCGAAGACGTCGACCGACGCCTCGCCCCCGTGAGCATTGGTTTCGGTGTCGAGCAGTGGAATTCCCGGCGGCAATCCGTCGTCCCTCCACACTTGCATGATGTGCGTGAGCAATTGTGGTTCTTCATACAGGTTCTTCCACGGTGTCTCACAACCATCGTACGGATAGTGTTCAAACGACATAAACGTAAAATCTGCTAGCCGTCCATGAGCCCTCAGATAGTCCAGGAAGCGGCCGAGCCACGAAGTTTTGCCGTGCGCATCGGGCCATGCCTTGATGTCCTCCGTAACTCCCTCGAAGGCCGGCCCGCCGAGTTTGAAGTTGGGGTCAACTCGGTGTATCGCGGTGGCCCACTGCAGATAAAGCGCCCCGTAGTCCTCAGGCTGCATGTATTGGCCGTCGGCTTCCTCTCCCATCTCGATGTAGGAAATGGGATAGCCCCGCTTCTTCAGATACGCCATTTGCGCCGCCGAGTCTTCCGGAGTTGCGTAGAGCAGTGCGACCGGAATGATGGCAGGCAACCCTCGCGTGATTCCGCTGGTGAAGAACAAGTCAAAGCCGGGTTGATCGCCGGATTCCATGCGGTCGGGTGCCACGTAGAGATCGGAAGGTTCGTGCCATGGGTCTACCGAGGAACAGTACGTCAGCGACTGCTTCTGATCGGGAGAATGCTGGAGCAGATCTTTGAACTCGCCTCTGTCGTCGGTCGTGCCCACATAAACTTCCTTGATGGCATACCCCACGCAGTTCCGCCGGTCGCTGTCGCCCTGAGTGTCGCAGGTACCCGAGGATTGCGTCATCAAGATGCGTACAAATTTCGTCGTAACCGGCGACGTTCCGAGCTTCAGATTTACCGTCCCGCCGTGGCCGTTGGTGACAACTCCTGCGGCGAATCGTTTCCATTCCCCGCTTACTGGGTCATCCATCGCGTCGCCGTCGCCGGACCAGTACTGCACTTCATATGCGACCGCATAGGGATCGGCCCACGCAATGCCAACCGCATTCACTTCCTGCTTTTTCCCGAGATCGACCACGATCCACTGCGGATGCGCCGCATCGTCCTCGCCCGTGAAGGCCTTGGACAGGTAAGGATTGCTTTTCCAGTAGGTGTTGAGGTCGCCGTCGTCGAGGCGTGAGAATCCGTCAAATTCGGTTCCGCCGTTCCGAGTGAATCCACGGTGCTGCAGAGAATATCCGTAGGAATGCCGGATCAGTTCGCTGGGTGTGGAATCCCCGGTGAAATAGCCTTTGCCAGCAGGATCGCTCCACGTTCCCTTGGGATTCCAATGCCACGCTTGCACGAAGAGATCGGTATTTTGACGATAACTGACAACCCCCCAACCCGCCGACAACACTTGCTCCAGTTGATCCGGCCTGAAGAAGGTGTCGGTGGCGTTGCTGGGCACGCGGTCCACAGTGGTCCCCAATGCATAGAGCGGGCTGAACGTGTTGACCACGTGCGTGGTATCGACTCGCACCGTCTGCGCCTCGCCCGTCGGGTTAAGCAGCGCAGCGATAATTGCCGGAAAAATGATCAGCAGTAAGAGGCCAAACTTTTTCATTGGCAACCTCGTATGGAAACGTTTTAATAGAGCGTTGAAACAAGCGGGATGCTACCCTGTTTGTCCCTTCAGATCAAGACGGAGCCAGCGATTCTCAAGGAGTGAAAACTGATGGTATTGAAAGTATTCAATGACAAAGTCTCCCTGGGCAAGGCGGCGGCGGAACAGGCCTCAACCGCCATCCGCCGCGCCATACAGGATCACGGCCAGGCTCGCGTGATTGCCGCCACGGCGGCTTCCCAGCTCGAGTTCTTGAACGCGCTCACCAAGGCGCAGGACATCGACTGGAAGCAAGTGGAGTTATTTCATCTCGACGAATATGTCGGTCTTCCGATAACGCATCCGGGCAGCTTCCGCAAGATGCTCCTCGAACAGCTGATTCAAAAAACTGGAATCACCCGTTATCACTTGCTCGACGGCGACGCCGATGCCCCGGACGTGGTTCGCCGGGCAAGCGCGGCTCTGGCCTCGGCCCCGGTTGACATCGCGTTTCTCGGCATCGGCGAAAATGGCCATCTTGCCTTCAACGATCCCCCTGCGGATTTTCAGACTGAAGAACCCTATCTCATCGTGAAACTCGATGAAGCTTGCCGTCAACAGCAGGTTGGCGAGGCCTGGTTCGCGGATATCTCGCAAGTGCCCACGCACGCGATCTCCATGTCAGTACGCCAGATTCTGAAAGCCAAAGAAATTCTGGCGGTTGTGCCCGACACTCGGAAGGCGCAGGCGGTGAAAGCCTGTTTCGAGGGCGAGATCAGCCCCATGGCTCCGGCTTCGATCCTGCGGACTCATCCGAACGCGACAATTTATCTCGACAAGAATTCGGCCGCACTGCTGAGCACTGCTTTGCAAACCACCGCCTGAGAATCGCCCATTACTGAGCCGGCAAAATCGATGGGGTCAGCGGGCGCAAGACCTGCCGCCGGAGTTCGTCCTATCGCTCACCTGCGCTGGTGGATCGGCGGACTCCTCTTCGCCTCCACGATCATCAACTATGTGGACCGGCAGACACTTTCGCTGCTCGCTCCTTATCTCAAGCTGGACTACCACTGGAGCAACACGGACTATGCCAACCTGGTGATTGCGTTCCGGGTCGCTTACTCCGTGGGGCAGACGCTTTTCGGACGCCTGATGGACCGCATTGGCACCCGCCGCGGTCTCACGCTCACCGTGGCCTGGTATTCCATCGTTTCCGTGCTGACGTCCTTGGCGAATGGCTTCACCAGCTTCGCAGCATTCCGCTTCTTGTTGGGCGCGGGCGAATCCGCGAACTGGCCTGCAGCGACCAAGGCGGTCTCGGAATGGTTCCCGAAACGTGAACGAGCATTGGCTACTGCACTCTTTGATAGCGGCTCCTCCATCGGCGGCGCCATCGCGCCTTTTCTTGTGCTCTGGGTCTACTTCCGGTGGGGATGGCGTCCCGCGTTCGCGATTCCCGGCATGCTTGGGTTCCTCTGGCTGATTGCGTGGCGCTGGCTCTACTATCCTCCAGAATCGCATCCACGAATTGGCGCCGCAGAACTCCAGCTCATCGTCACCGACAAACAGGAATCCGAATCGCAGCATAGGAAGGGAACCCGGCCAAGTTGGAGTGACCTGCTCCGGCTGCCCCAAACCTGGGGAACGATCATTGCCAAAGCCTTCACCGATCCCGTCTGGTTTTTTGTCACCGACTGGTTCCCGATTTACCTCGTAGCGAAAGGCATCGAACTCAAAAACGGGCTCATTGCCATTTGGATCCCGTTTGTTGCGGCCGATCTGGGAAACTTTTTCGGCGGTGGCGTGTCAGGTTACCTGATCAAGCGGGGATGGTCTCTCGGTGCCGCTCGCAAGGCTGTGATCATCTTCGGCGGGATCGGAGTTACGATGCTCATCCCCACAATCTTCACCGCTAATCTTTACCTGATGACGTTTCTCTTCGGGCTGGCCACTTTCTCGTACTCTGCCTTTTCGACCATGGCCAACGTGTTGCCCTCAGACCTCTACCGCAGCGAGTCGGTAGCATCAGTAAGCGGCCTGAGCGGGACCGGCGCGGGATTGGGCACGATCGTCGCCTTCAAACTCATCGGCTATTTTTCCGATTCTCGCCAGGCCATGGCCGGCCATTCCTTCGATCCCATCGTGATTGTGGCCGGCCTGGTTCCATTCGTCGGCATGATTTTGGTTTTATTACTGGTCCGCAACACCCAGGCGACCGAGGAAGGGCTGGTGCGCCGAATCTGAGGTTTCGGTACACTCGGTGAGTTCCAGGAGACGCTGTCATCGTGAAAATCACTGACGCCAAAGTATCGGTTTGCTGTCCCGGAAGAAACTTCGTCACGCTCAAGGTCTCAACCGATGAAGGAATCTATGGCCTCGGCGACGCCACCCTGAACGGCCGCGAGCTGGCGGTTGTTTCCTACCTTAAGGATCACGTGATCCCGTGCATTCTTGGGCGCGACCCCTTTCAGACCGAAGATATGTGGCAGTACCTGTATCGCGGTGCTTACTGGCGTCGAGGACCGGTGACCATGGCGGCCATCGGCGCTATCGACATGGCGCTCTGGGATATCAAAGGCAAAGCCCTGAACACGCCGGTTTACAACCTGCTTGGAGGCAAGAGCAGAACCGGCGTGCTGGTCTACGGCCACGCCAACGGCGTCGATATTCCTGCAACCTGTGAGGAAGTAAGCCGCTACATCGACATGGGGTATCGCGCCATTCGGGCGCAAACCGGAATTCCCGGCCTCCCTTCCACCTACGGAGTTGCCAAGGACAAGCTGTTTTACGAGCCTGCTGAAAAAGGCCTTCCGCCTGAAAACGTGTGGTCTACGGAGAAGTATCTTCTGCAAGTGCCCCGGCTGTTTGAGGCGCTGCGCACGCGGTTCGGTGATGACATCCACCTACTCCACGACGTGCATCACCGCCTGACGCCAATCGAGGCAGCCCGCCTGGGCAAGAGCCTGGAACCGTATCACCTGTTCTGGCTGGAAGACGCTGTAACCGCGGAATTGCAGGAAGGATTCCGCATCATCCGCCAGCACACAACCACTCCGTTAGCAGTGGGCGAAGTCTTTAACTCAGTCTGGGACGCGCACCTCCTGATCACCGAGCAGTTGATCGACTACCTTCGCATGACCGTGGTTCATAGCGGAGGTCTCACGGCTCTGAAAAAAATTGCGGCCCTGGCCGAGATCTACCACGTGCTCACCGGCTGCCACGGTGCGACGGATCTATCGCCCGTATCGATGGCGGCGGTACTCCACTTCGACATTTCGATCAACAATTTCGGAATTCAGGAGTACATGCGGCACACCCGGGAAACCGACGACGTGTTCCCGCATGGCTACGACTACAAGGATGGCTTCTTGTTCCCTGGAGACGGCCCGGGTCTGGGCGTGGACTACGACGAGAAGTTGGCGGAAAAGCTTCCCTATGAGCGTGCGTACCTCCCGGTGAACCGGAAGCTGGATGGCACCATGTTCGATTGGTAGGGAATGAAGGCAGGCACAGCGAGGACCCATGGGCTACAGTCGCTTGGAGCTGAACGGCAGAGTTGCGGTCGTGGTCGGGGGCAGCTCCGGAATCGGCCGAACCATAGCCCGCGGTCTGGCGCAAGCCGGCGCCGACGTAGTGCCGACAGCTCGCCGTCTCGAGCAAGTGGAAGCGGTGGCGGCTGAAATCGAAGCACTCGGTCGCCGCTCTCTGCGCGTTACTTCTGACGTGACCGATCGCAGTTCTCTGGAAGGGTTATTGCACGCTGCTGTAGAAGCATTCGGAAAAGTCGACGTTCTGGTGAACTCGGCAGGATATAACCAACGTGCCCCAACCCTGGATTTCCCCGAAGCGGACTGGAACCGGCTTCTCGAAACCAATTTGAACGGTACCTTACGTGCCTGTCAGGTCTTTGGGCGTCACATGATTGAGCGCCGCTATGGGAGAATCATCAATATCGCTTCCATGGGATCATTCCTCGCGCTGTTTGAAGTAGCCGCATATTGTGCCAGCAAAGCAGGAGTGACTTCGCTGACAAAATCGCTGGCCGTCGAATGGGCCCGCCACGGAATTTGCGTCAACGCCATTGCACCCGGATACTTTCGGACGGCCTTGACAGAAAAACTCTTGAACGGAACGGCCCGCGGCGAAGAGGTTTTGCTGCGCACGCCCATGAAGCGCTACGGAGAATTGGAGGAATTAGTCGGTGCCGCCATCTTCCTCGCGTCCGACGCGGCCAGCTTTGTCACGGGCTCAACCCTGGCAGTGGACGGCGGATTCCTGGCCAGCGGAGTGAACCAGTAGATAGATTTCTGCGCCCTAACGCGCCGAGCCGGTTTTTTCGAGAGTCGCTTCGCGCGCTGAATGAACTGCCTGCACCAGTTCCCGAGCCGCCTGCGTGATCTTCGCCAGATTCCCGGCGCGCAGCGCGGCCGCATTGATCAGATCCCCGCCCACTCCCAGAGCAAATGCCCCAGCGGCAATGTAGTCGGCCGCGTTCGATGCGTTCACTCCGCCCGTTGGGATCAGGGAAGCGTTCGGGAAAGGACCTCTCAACGATTGCAAATACTTGGCACCGCCAACGTTGCCGCAAGGAAAAACCTTGATCAGCTTCACGCCATTGTCCTGGGCATGCATGAGTTCCGTTGGGGTTAGTGCGCCAGGGATTGCCAGCTTCGCGCAGGACTGCGCTACAGAAAGCACCGGAATCGACAGTCCCGGACTCACAAGAAACTCGGCGCCAGCGCGAATGCATTGCTCGGCTTGCTCAGCCGTCGTAACCGTCCCCGCTCCGATCAGCGCCGTGCTTCCATGTTCCCGCATCACGTGGCGGATCACCGACGTTGCGTTGGGAACAGTCATGGTGATCTCGAGAATCGGAATGCCCCCAGCACAGATAGCCTCTACGGCCCGGGTTGCGTCTTCCACCGTCGCGGCCCGCACCACAGGCACGATGCCAATCTCGCCGATCCTCCGAATCACATCCTCGATGGTCATATGGTTGTCTCGTGCAACGTAGAATGTTCAACGTGCGATGCGCGCCGTTTGCGACTTCATTGCCTGCAACACATCTTCAAGCGTCGCCATCGTCGTATCTCCCGGCGTTGTCATCGCGAGCGCACCATGGGCTGCGCCACACTCAACCGCCCACTGCGGCTCTTTCTCTGCCAAGAATCCGTAGATCAAACCGGAGGCAAAAGAGTCGCCGCCCCCCACGCGGTCGTAGATCTCGAGATTCTCGCGAACCCGCGCCTCGTAGAAGTGTCCGTCGCAGTAGCAGATCGCTCCCCAGTCGTTCAGGGTCGCCGACTTGGCATGCCGCAGGGTTGTGGCAATGAGCCCCAGCGCAGGAAACTCCTTTACCACCTTTTCGATCATCCCCTTGAAACTGTTCGGATCAAGCTTCGCGTGATGTTCGTCGAGACCCTTTACCTCAAATCCTAAAGCGGCTGTGAAGTCCTCTTCGTTCCCCAGCATCACATCCACCAGTGGCGCGAGCCGTCGGTTCACTTCCTGCGCCTTTGATTTCCCTCCGACTGACTTCCACAGCGACGGCCTGTAGTTCAAGTCATAAGAAACGACGGCTCCGGCCCGCTTCGCCGCTTCCATGGCTTCCTGGGCAACGAGTGGGGCGGTCTCCGAAAGTGCGCAATAGATTCCGCCGGTATGAAACCAGCGCGCTCCGTCCTTGCGGAAAATCTGGTCCCAATCGATTTCGCCGGGCTTCAGTTGTGAGATGGCCGTGTGACCGCGATCCGAACATCCGAGCGGCGCGCGCAGGCCGAAGCCTCTCTCCGTAAAATTCAGCCCGTTGCGGACGGTCCGTCCCACCCCGTCAAATGGTACCCACCGTACATATTTCTGATTCACGCCTCCTTGTAGCATCAGGTCTTCAACGAGACGTCCAACCGGATTGTCGGCGAGAGCCGTTACCACGGCCGTATCCATCCCAAAACAGCGCCTCAGGCCGCGGGCGACGTTGTATTCGCCTCCACCCTCCCACGCTCGGAAATGACGCGTCGTCGAGATGCGTTCATCCCCCGGGTCGAGTCGCAGCATGACTTCACCCAGGCTCACCAGGTCCCACAAACAGCCGCTCTTCGATTTGATGTTCAGTTTCGCCATGATCTTAGAAATGAGTTCAAGAACTCACGCGCACCACGGGTGATCTGGGAGCAGACTGGTCGGACATACGCTGCGAACTCTGGAGCTGCGCCGTTGCGACGTCCGCCGGCAGAACCGTAATTTGTTGAGTGGGATCAACCACCAGCCAACTCGCCGCCCCCACAAGGCATAACGCAGCTGCTACTAGAAATGAGGTTGTCCAACCGAATCGGGACGCGATCCAGGGAGTGAGAGAAGCTGTAAGCGCTGCTCCAATCTGGTTACCCATATTCATGAAGCCGGATACCGAACCCGAGGACGCGCCGGAAATATCGGCCGTGACCGACCAGAAAGAACTCTGGGACAAGTACAGCGCGCCCGCTCCGCCGGCCAGCACCACGCTGGCTAGCCGCGCGCTTTGAACCTGCGAGCCAAAGGCGATGAAGATCCCTGCCACGGCGATCGCGAATGCCGCAAGGCCACAGCGTCCAACGCGAGGCCCTTGCCATTTCGTGAGCCGGTCGTTGATGGCTCCTCCCAAAAGGCAGCACACCAGCATGGCTAGAAAAGGCAACATGGTATAGAAAGCGCTCGCCTTCAAGTCCAGGCCACGTACCTTGGCGAGATAGCGATAGAACCAGCTAAAGAAGATCCACGCTACATACCCGTAGCAGAAATAACTGAGCGTCACGGCCCAGACTTCCTTGCTCCTCAAGACGCGTGCCCAGGAGACGAGAGCTTTGGGACCATTCTTAGGTTCAGCCTGCGTCAGCCCGGAGCGAATCAACGCCAACTCAGCGGCCGACACGCCAGCATGCTCGGCCGGCGTGTCGCGAGCACTGACGAACCACACCGCTCCCGCGACGAATCCGATGATAGAGCACACCCAGAACGATGTCCGCCAACCGTAGCGAACCATGATCTGCGTAATGAGCAGAGGCGTAAGACCGGCGCCCGCTCCTACCCCGGCGAAGATCCAGCCATTCGCAATACCGCGTTCCGTCGTCGGAATCCAGCGCGCAATAAACTGATTGGCCGAGGGGTAGATCACAGCTTCACCAGCCCCGAGAAAAAACCGGACTGCAACGAAAACCAGAAGCGCGCCCGCAATATTCGCGGGGACCATCGCGGTCAGAGCGGTAAAGATTCCCCACCATGCCACCCCAGCAGCCAGTACGCGGCGGGGTCCAAAGCGGTCAGCCAGCCGGCCGCCGACCGTTTGAAACAGTGCGTAGCCAACCAGCATTGCGCTGAACACTTTGCCCAGTTGCACATCGCTAAGATGGTAGGCCTCGGCGATCGACCCACTGGCGATCGAAATGTTTACTCGGTCGAGATAAGACACCGCGCTGAGGACGAACAGCCAGAACACCAGAAACCAGCGCACATTGCTCGTTCCGCCGGTCATCGCTGCCCCCACTCGCGGCGCAAAGCGCCTGCGCTAGCGGATGAGCAATTGCTGTCGCGACTGCCATGTGATATTTTCGCGGTCGCGATGCACCTCTTTTTCAATGCTGACATTCTTACCGGAGTCTTATGAACAAGACCGCGTTTCTCGCCGGACTGATAATTTGCCCTGCGCTGGCCGCACCTGCCCCGGCGCAACTCGACATGTTCTCGAAGGACCAGCGCATTGAATTCACTCCGCAGTGGCACGGCGACCGTTTTCCTGACGGACGCCCGAATGTGCCGGATTCCGTTTTGGCGCGGCTGAAGGACGTCACCGCCGACGAAGCCTGGGACGTTCTGCAAGATGCCGGCTATCGCAATCAGTTCGAAGGCGGCTGGAGAGTCATCAATCCCGGACAACGCCTCGTGGGTCGTGTCGTCACCGCGGTTTTCATGCCGCAACGCCCCGATGTTGATTCGGTGATCAAAGCCAACGGCAAGAAGGAGAATCGCATAGGAGACGAGAACTCCTGGATCATCGACATCCTGAAACCGGGTGACGTTCTGGTCGTCGATCTGTTCGGAAAAATCCGTTATGGCACCATCGTCGGAGACAATCTTTCGACCGCCATCTACGCCAAAAGCCACAACGGATTGATCGTCAACGGAGCCGTTCGGGATGTCACCGGCATTCAGGAGATTCCGGGCTTTCAGGTCTACACACGCGGTGTCGACCCCTCTGCCCTCGAAAATGTCATGCTGACAGGAATTAACGTCCCCATTCGTATCGGGGACGTAACCGTAATGCCCGGTGACATTGCGATCGGCGATCCTGAGGGCGTCACCTTCGTCCCTCCGCAACTCGCGGCGAAAGTCGCCGACGACACCGAAATGGACCACCTGGTCGATGAATGGGGACACGCGATGCTCCGCGAGGGCAAGTACACGCCCGGTCAGATCGACGCAAAGTGGACGAAGGAGATGATCGGGCAATTCAACGCCTGGCTCGAGAAAAAGGGGTCCACTCTCCGCATGCCGGTGCAGTGAACGGCCCGACTCGTTCTGGTGACCAGTGCGTCCCTTTGGCTCCAAGTGTCTCCTAACTCCATCCCCGACGCGGTTCTCCTCTGCTCATGCCACGTGTTCGCGCAGAAGCCGCGAAAGTTGCTCGGCCACAATCTTGTCTTCACCGGGTTGCAGCATGAACGAGTTCATCGACAGCCCCGGTCGTCCTTCACCGCCCCCGATCACAATGGACGGCTTCGAGCCGCGAAGCATCTTTGACACCTGCTGAGGCGTCACTGAAATGTGAGCCGAGTCCCACGTAATTCGCATGTGCGGCACGTGATTCGCGATGTCTGGAACAAAGAACGACGTACTCACTCCGGGAACTTTGGTGATTTCGCGCGAAATCCCTTCCAGCCGGTCCTGCCATTCCTTGGCCAGAGCTTCATGGTCTTCCGCGAGAAAAAGCTCGAGCGCCTTCACCATTCCCACAATCTCTTCTTTGCCTACCTTCTGGCTGCGCCCCAATGTGTCCTCATGCGGACTGTTATTGAGCAGCGCGTTCGCCACCATATCTTTTCGGCCGATCAACATGCCGGCGCACTGCGGCCCGCGAATCGCCTTCCCGCCGCTGAAAGTTACCAGATCGTAACCCATGTTGGTGTAGTCCCAGAGATGAGAAACCGGCGGCGTGTCGGCTGCTGCATCGTTCATGCATGGGATGTTGTATTGCTTTGCCAACTTGACCCACTCCTCCACTTTGATTTGTCCAGCAGCGTTGGCGAAGTTGGAGAAATGCATCATCGCCGTGCGCTCATTCACCGCAGCTCGCAATTGATCAGCGGTTTCGATCTCGATGAGCTTGATTCCCGTGGAACGCAACTGATGATCAAACGGGTTGCGATGCGATTTCTGGATGATCACTTCCGACTTCATGCCGGTCAGATCCGGCAACTGTTGAATCAAGGCCTCCTTGCCGCCCGTCAGAATGCCCGCGAGTCCCGACTGGATCGCGGCCGCCGCGCCCGACGTCACCAGCGCCGTGTAACCCTCTGGCAACTTGAGCATCTCCGCGATACGATTGCCTGCAACCCCTTCTAACTCCGGAATGCTTACAAAATGGCGCCCCGCCATCGTCATGACGGCTTCAAGCTCCGGGTGGGGAAGGGAACCGCCCAGCATGGTCATAGTCCCCTCGCAATTGATCACCGTTGTGATCCCAAGTTCCTCATAAGGATTGCCGGTCTGTCCAAAACCGCTAACCGGCGCGGTTGCGCCACCAGCAGCGCCACGATTCCAGGCAATCAACTTGCGCGGCGCCAGCATCGAGCCAGACAAAACCGAGCCAGCAACGGCTCCAACACTGCCGAGAAAACTGCGACGGTTCCACCTCGACTTGAGTCGCATGAATGAAGCTCCTTTGCCGGTCACTTGCCGGTGACTGCGGCGATGCAATTGATTTCCACTAACGAGTCTCCCGGCAGTGCTGCCACCGCGACGGTTGTGCGCGCCGGTCCGCCATGGGGAAAGTAGGTCGAGAAAACTTTGTGCATTCCATCCCAGTGTTCGATCTTTACCAGGAAGACCGTGAGTTGGAGAATGCTGTCCATCGTTCCTCCGCCAATTTCCACGTGCTTCTTGATCTTGTCCATGACCATGCTGGTGTGAGATTCAATCGTCCACTCCTTGGCATCCCGTTTATCGTGGGCACCCTGCCCCGCGACATAAATCAATCCGTTGTGGACAATCACCGGCATGATGACGTCTTTCTCGCTGCCCGGTTTCCCTTCGCTATTCAGCTTGAGGATTCCGCCCGCACCTTGAGCAGGAGAACTCTGCGCCAAAGCATGGTTGGGCAACACGGCGGCGGTAACTCCCAGAGCCGAAAGCACCGAAGCGAACCGCGCGGCAAAAGTTCTGCGAGTCAAAGTCGAATTCATATACCCCTCCTTCCAAATTAGCCTTCGAGATCCGAATGCAATCAAGGCAGCGCGAAGCTGAAAACGTCACTGCCGGCGGCGATCGCCACGTACTGTTTGCCGCCGATTGCGTAGCTCATGGGCGACGCACTCATGTCCTGCCCGGTATTGAAGTGCCACAAGGGCTTGCCACTTCGCGCGTCCACGGCCTCAAACGAGCCGGCATCGTCCCCGAAAAACACCAGGCCGCCAGCCGTCGCCATGGTCCCACCCGAGGAGTGGCCTCCTCCCGTTTGTGGATATTTCCATGCAATCGCACTGGTATCCAGATTGAAGGCGATCAGAATCTTCTGCGAAGCTTCGCCCGGGATGCGCTTTACTCCCGTCGAGTAATATCCCTGGCCTTCCTGAAAGACTTGCGGTTTGAAGAAAAAAGTTTCGCAGGTCTCCTGCGCCATGAAATAGACCGAATGGGTGGACTCGCTGTAGGAAGGCGAGAACCAGTTGGTCGCTCCCGCGAAGCCTGGACAGATTCGTGTTCCCTCCGCGGTCGGCTGAAAGCCCGTCAAGAGAGGCCTGCCGTGTGCATCGATTCCCTTTGCCCAGTTCAACTTCTCCACGAATGGCGTAGCGGAAAGAAACTTCCCGTTCGTACGATCGAGAACGTAGACGTAGCCATTCCGGTTTGCCTGCACCAGTAGTTTTTGTGCTGCACCCTGATAGACCGCATCGATGAGGATCGGAGTCTCAACCGCGTCAAAGTCAAACAGATCGTGCGGCGTGAACTGGAAATACCACTTCAGTTTTCCGGTATCCGGATCCAAAGCCAGTACACAGTCGGTGTAAAGGTCGTCTCCCGGGCGCACGCCGCCTTCGAAGTCAGGCGCGGGGTTGCTGGTGCCCCAATAAATCGTATTCAGTTCGGGATCGTAGGTTCCTGGCATCCACGTCGTGCCGCCGCCATGCAAGTAGAGTTTTCCCGGCCAGCTTTCGGAACCGAATTCTCCGGGACCCGGTATCGTCCAGAATCGCCAAGCCAGCTTTCCGGTCGATGCATCGTAGGCGGCAACAAAACCCCGTACGCCGTCATCGCCCCCGGAAGTTCCCACCAAGACTTTGTCCTTGACGACTAGTGGTGCGCTGGTGGCACCGTAGTTCTTGTTCCAGTTCGCATAAGCCACGTCCCAGAGAAGATTGCCCGAACGCACATCCAGGCAAAGGAGATGCGCATTATCCGTCTCCATATACACCCGATTGCGCCACACTCCAACCCCGCGGTTGAGATGCCCGGACGCGTCGTCGATCAATCCTTCCGAGATCGGCCACGAATGGTGCCACACCACCCGTCCAGTGCGGGCGTCGAGCGCAGAGGTGTCATTCGCCGCGGTCACCAACATGATTCCATTCACTACAACGGGAGTGACCTCGAGCCGTTTTGTATCGCGGGCATGAAAAACCCACTCCGCTCGCAGTCCCGCGAGATTGCCGGCGGTAATTTCCGAAAGGCTGCTATAGCGCCGGCCGGAGTAGTCCCCATTGTATGAGATCCAATTCGCCGCAGGTGGTTGAACCAGAAGATCCTCAGAGCGTACATCGATGGATGTAGATATTGTCGCCGGCGGGTCACTTCCTGCCCGCGCTGCCAGACAGGTGAAAATGACGGCAATGAATGCTGCCATCCGCATCCTATGAGTCCCTGCCCAATTTCATGATTTCAGCCTCGCCTACACCGCCACATCCGGCCTGTCGTCTAGAGAGTCTTCGCAAGCCCTGCCTCCCGGGCACTATTTTTTCGCAGCGGCGAGCGGGAAACGTTCTGATACCCGAGCTCCCGTGAGATTTGCAGTCCCGCGGCCTCGATCAACGGTGCGAGCTGCCGCAAACGGGTGACCGGCATGCGTACCACCGGCGCGGTAATGCTGAGGCTGGCATTCACGCCGCCGGCGTGATCCCAGATGGGCGCTGCGACGCAGCGTATGTGGAGTTCGTGTTCCTCAAGATCGCAGGCATATCCATTCTTTCGCACTCGGTACAACTCCGCTTCCAACTCCTGAAGATTTCCTGCTGTGTTCGGCGTTAGGCGCTTCAGTCCCAACTGCGGGAGAACCCTTTCCCGCTCATCGTCCGGCATGTAAGCCAGCATAACCTTGCCTACCGCCGTGCAATACAGTGGAACGGCCGCGCCGATGCGGGAGTAAATGCGCAACTGCTCAGGCGAATCCAGCTTTTCCACGTAAACCGCCGACAACCCGTGCCGCACCGTAAGATGAATGGTCTCGCGCGTCTGCCGATTCAATTCCTGAAGGTACGGCAGGCTCACCCGCCGAATATCGAGTTGACCGAGCGCCGCCTGCCCGATCGCGAAACACGCGATTCCCAGGTGGTACACGCTGTCCCCGCTGCAGTTCAAGAAACCCGCACCTTCCAGATTCGCCAGAAAACGGTGGACCGTACTCACCGGCAGCCGGGAGAGGCCGGCAACTTGTTTCGCGGTTAGGCCGTGCGGTGATTCGCCGAAGAGCTGTAGAAGACGCAACCCGCGTTGCAGCGCCGTAATGTTGTAGCTTCGCTTTGGAATCTCTGTCATGACAGATGACTAACACTGGCAATTACAAAATGAAAGTGCGAATTATCTGATGAAAATGGCTTTTGCGCAAGAGGCCTCTTTTGCCTACAGTCTTCCAAACTTTTTTACCGCCTCTACGATCGATTTCATCTCCTCGATCACGGCATACATCGAGTGCTCCTTGAAATCCATTTGTTGCGCGAGGGTTAACACCTCCTGCGCTCTGGCCCGGGGGACGACCACCACCCCGTCGCTGTCGGCCGCAATAATGTCGCCGGCATTCACCGTCACACCGTCGCAGGTCACTGCAATCTGGGATCCTCCGAAGCGGTAGTGATGCACCGACGTCGACGGCACAATACCGGTCGCATACACCGGGAACCCGATTTTGCGCAAATACGCCACATCACGGACCCCTCCATCGATCACTGCGCCGGCGTACCCGCGCGCTGCCATCGCCGTGCCCATCAATCCGCCCATTCCAGCGATGTCCTCACCGTCCTCGACTACCATCACATAAACCGAATTGGCAGTGCCCTCATCGATGGCCGCCAGCATTCCACTCAAAGCAGCGGGATCACTGTTGCCCTCGTCCTTCTTGAGTAAAACCGTCCGCGCAAAGCCTGCGAACTTCGTAGTGAAGATCGGATGCATGCGATGACTCATGTACATGCGCTTGCCCGTCAACTGCTCCAGCGCATCCGAAACCGAGGCCACTTCCACCCGGCGAAAATCCGCAAGTAAAGCGTCTTCGGACTGCGATGCAGTCGTCGCGGAAACGGACTGCCCACGCACAACTCTGGCTCCGCACAAGACGGCACACAAAACGCCGATGGATGCCAGCGATGCCGCAATTCTGTGGGTTTTCACCAAGCCGCGAAACTTGTTCATTTCATCCTCCTCGATGTATATATGTGCGCGGACTCTAACACCGTTATTCCTCGCGTGGAAGCGTCCATTCATTTATCACAAAGGGGAACGAAAATGAAAACTACAATGCAGACAAACACCGCCCGGCTGTGCATGTGGACTGTCGCGATCGGACTAACTTTAGGTTTTGCAGGGCAGCGAAGCTACGGTCAGGAGCGCAAGGCAATCAATCTCGCTCCCGCTCGCGGACTGCCTTTTAGCGACGGCATCGTGGCCGGCAATACCCTGTACATCGCGGGGCAGGAGGGGACGGATGATGCCGGCAAACTGCCCACGGGGGGCATTGGTCCTGAGACGACGGCAACGCTCGAAAACATTGAGAAGGTGCTCAAGGCCGCTGGCTTCGACTTAAAGGACGTTGTCAGCGTAACCGTCTATCTTGCCGACATTCATGAGTTCCCGGACATGAACAAGGTTTACAAGAGCGTAATGCCCGATCCTAAACCGGCGCGCGCAACCATCCAGGCAGCGGCTCTGGTCAACAATGCCCGAATTGAAATCTCGGCCATCGCTGTGAAGCAGAAGTAGGTCGTTCCGCCGCTGGCGAAGCGGGCATTCTCCACTTGCCGCCGGAAAAAGTGTGACTCGGAAGGATGAATTGCTTTTCTTGATCTCATGCAGAACGCAAAAAGGGTGTTGTTGCAACCAGAAAATGTCGTATTAACTGCGACGAGACTTTGTCACCCCCTTATCGTTTAAGTAATGGCCGCCAAAACGGGGCGGCCGGAGAGGTTGTAGATGCGGGGCATCGGGGTTTTTCTTTTCTGTGCCGAAGTGATCGGCGCCGGGCGGCGTTGGGCGTGTTCTTCGAGCGGCAGGGGCAGAGCGATCAGCAAAACGTCGCCGCGATAGACGCGCATCGTGCCGTCCAACTGGTGGGAGAGTTCGAGGGTTTCTCCGGCATAGCCACGGTGGCCGGGCAGGGGAGGAAGCGCGATGGCGTGGGTGCCCAGGGTGACGGTGTGGTCGGCGGCGACCACGCGCTGGTAGTGCCGGCTGAGGCAGGGGGCGAGATCGAAGCGGCGGGGCAAGC
>OCZU010000857.1_pt1 | contig 20508 bp, 16 predicted proteins | sample 1539001 | NCBI WGS metagenome assembly OCZU01 (sample SAMEA3539306, study PRJEB22396) | soil metagenome | biome: tundra; feature: field; material: soil | place: USA | collected 2010-05 | depth 0.15 m | reverse complement strand
GATGCCGTTGCCGCGGGCTCTGGTCGTAAAGAACGGTTCGAAAATTCGCTCGCGCAGCAGCAAAGGCACGCCAGGACCGTTGTCGCTCACGACGATTTGGGCGCGATCCCTGCCCGCACGGCGGGCAAGGAGTTCCAGATCCAGATCGGCGACGGCCGACTGCAGCGCATTGGTCGCGAGATTCAGCACCGCTGAAACCAAGGACGAGGCGTTGGCGCGCACCGTCAACTCGGGCGCATCGGTGCGGATCGTCAACGTGACGCCGGCGCGCAGCGCGGGGCGCAGCCATTGCGCGACCTGCTCGAGCACGGCACTGAGGCTGACCGGCTCGCGTGCGATGCCGCCGCGCGCGAACGCCAGCATTTCCGTGACCAATTTATCCAATTGTTTGAGGCTGTCGGCGGTCTTTTCCGCGCAGCGCGCCAGATCGCCCGCACTGCGCCCGGGCAGCGTCATTTGCGAGGCGTACAGCATCGCAGTCGCGAGCGGCGTGCGAATTTGATGCGCAAGGCCCGCAGCGAGTTCGCCCAGGGTCAGCAAGCGTTGCTGCCGAGCGAGGTATGCCTGCATCAAATGCGATTCGGTGACATCGGCGAGCAAGACCACTTCGCCGCCGCCGCTCAAATCGCGCCGCGATATGTTGACGAAGCGTCCGCTGCGCAACTCGATGTGTTCGAGAACCCGCGTGGAATCGACCGCGGCGCGCGCGAATACCGCCCCGAAGCCGAGCGTCAGCAGGGGTTCGCCCAATAATTCCCTGGCGGCCGGATTGCATTCCTGAATACTGCCGCGCTCATCGAGGACCAATACGCCGCCCGGCAGCGCGTTGAGCAGCGCCGCAAGGCGCGCCGCGAGGTGCTCCTTGCCGGCATGCGCCTCGTCGAGTTGGGCGCGCAATTGGGCCACTTCATCGCGCAAGGCGTCGAATGCATCGGACAATTGCTCCGAGACCGAGCCGAACGCCAGGAATGCGGCTTGCAATTCCGCACGGCTGCTTTGCATCGATTCGAGTTCGGTGATCTGCATACCCTAAGCGGAAAGCAATTTCCGTGCCTTCAGAATCTTGGGCTTAAAATTCATGGTGTTAACGAGTCTTTTGGATCGCAGTGCGGGGTACCGTCAAATTCTCGGCGGGAACGCTCGGATGGCGCCTGCGCGCAAAGAGTTGACGGCGTCACACTTTCGCGCGACGGCGCCATTTAATCGTCAGGCGCTCAAGCGGTGTTTGCGCAGCTTTTCCACGAGAGTCGTGCGGCGCATCCGCAATAGTCGAGCGGCCTCGGCGACCGTACCGTCGGCTTCTTCCAATGCCTGACGTATCAAGCCGAGTTCGATCGCGTTGAGGTGGTCCTTCAAATCGATGCCGCCGCTAGGCAGAATCTTGTCTTGGTCGAAATCGAGGCCTCTGTCCGCGCACTCGCTCGCTGCAACGTCGAGATCGGCTTCGCCGCCCGCAGCCGATTCGCTGCGCGCCGAGGCTTCGCTGCGCGCGATCGCTTCGTTGCGCGCCACGATGCGCATGTTGCCGCCGGTCCAGCTTGGGGTTGGGTTGCCGCGATAACGCGCCGGCAAATCGTCCGCGGCGATGAGGTGCCCCGGGAACAGAATCGCAAGCCGCTCGAGCAAGTTGGCGAGTTCACGTACATTACCCGGCCAGGGATTGCTCGCCAGGCATTTGAGCGCATCCGCATCGAGCCGAATGCGCTTGCCGGCGGATTGCGTCTGACGTTCGATCAGGAAATCGATGAGGACCGTCAAATCCTCGAGCCGCTCGCGCAGCGGCGGCATCTGCAGCGGAAACACATTGAGCCGATAGTACAAATCCTCGCGGAATTGTCCATCGCCGATCGCGGCCTCGAGGTCGCGATGCGTGGCGGCGATGATGCGTACGTCGCAACGAATTGTGCGGTTGCTGCCCACGCGCTCGAAGCTGCGCTCCTGCAGGACGCGCAGCAGCTTGACCTGCATCTGCAGCGACATATCGCCGATCTCGTCGAGGAACAGAGTTCCTCCTTCGGCAAATTCGAAGCGGCCTAGCCGCGTTGACAAAGCGCCGGTAAACGCGCCTTTTTCATGGCCGAACAGCTCGCTTTCGAGCAATTCGGCCGGAATCGCGCCGCAATTGACCGGCACGAACGGTTGCTCGGCGCGTCCCGACAATTCATGAATGTGGCGCGCCGCCATTTCCTTACCCGTGCCCGATTCGCCGAGTATCAGCACATTGGAATCGAAAGGTGCGACCTGCTCGATGAGTCGGTGCACGTCGCGCATCGCCCGCGAGGTACCGCTCGGGCGATAGCGGTGCGTGCGTGAGCGCGCCGGCTGCTCGCCGCGCAGCGTCCGCAATTGCGCCAGCAAGGCCGACAAACGCCGGTGTTTGACCGGCGCTTCAAGATGGAACCAGCACATATTGCCGCTGGATTCGGCGATCTTCGGCAGGCCATTGCGGCCCAAATAGACGATCGGCGGCCGCTGCTGCAGCGCTCTTAAGTGTTCGACGAAAGCCGCACCGTGTGCGGCGATGATTTCTTCACCGACGATCACGGCGAGCCATTCGCTCGGCCCGACTCGTAACGCTTCACCAATTTGCGCCAAATCTTCGATCTGAACCGGCTCGATATTCAAGAATCGCAGCATCGTTTCCAAGATGCGCGCCTGCGATTCGTTGGGCTCGAACACCAAAACTTTCGTTTCAACCACTATCAGGGACTCCTTCCCGCTAAAAAGTGTGACGGAGTACTCACTATCTCCAGTCAAGTCTTAAGCATTATGTCTAACTCATTGACATTGCTCATTCAATGTCAGGTCGGGATTCATACTAACCGAAGAACTTGAGAAAAAAGGAGTTGGCAAACACCCCTATAAGGCGTAGGGAGTTCCCTCAAAAACAGGTGCGGTGTTTCGCTCTATCGGCGCTCTGTCGGCGCTCTGCCGGCGCTACTTCGCGGCGTGTTTGGCGCCGGCAATCAATCTTCGATGATGTCGAAAGATGAGTTTGTCGATGAGTTCGACGACGAGCGTACTGACGCCGTGAAAACGCAGTTGCGCTGCGCGCTGTGAATCGATTTGGCGCTCGCCCGAGACCGCGCAGCTGAGTTTGAGCGGCTGCGGTACGGCCGGGTTGATATAGAGTTGCAGCATGCCGGTGCTGCCAACGGCCGGCGCGTCGGCGCCGAGCCACTCCAAGCCGCGCGCCGCCAAGCGAATCTTGCGGGGCGCCGGCAAGGCGCTGTGACGCAGCGACATTTCGGCGGTGAGCCGCAGCAAGATGTTGAGCTTGAACTCCAAGCGCTGCAGCTCGTGCACCAATGCGGGCGATTCGTCCTTGAGAGCCTCGTGGACACGCCCCTCTTCCAATGAATAAACGGCGCCTAGCAGCTGGTGGTTGTCGGCGTTCAGCCGCGCCAATTCGCTGCCTTCGACGAGCGGGCCCGGAGTCCAGGAGAGCGGCAGCGTATCCTCGAACACCAGTCCATCGCCAAAGAAATTATCCGGCATGGCTTGTTGCCCTTGTGGCGGATCTTCGATCTCAGCGCCGCAGACCGGTCGCCGAATAGGCGCGCATCGCGCGCCGCCCGACCGACATCATATCCAAATCGCGGGCCATCGCGCGCTGGCGGTGCTGCAGTGTGCCTATCGCTTCGGCGTTCAGCGCATTGATCTGCCGCAGCAGACCGCGTTCATGGTCGTCGGCCGGCCGCAACGTGCCGCAAGCCGCTTTGAGCAGCTGCAGACGATCGGCGTCGAGGCGTATCGTGGCCTCGATCTCGCCGCTATCGGCGATCGCCGCCAGTTCGCGCGAGAGTTCCAACGCGCGTTGCAGCGCCGCCCGGGCTTCTGCTCGTGTCACCGCGAATCCGTGACGATCTGATCCCAGCCGCTCTTGATCTTGCGAATCAGCTGCACGACCTCCGCCACGATCGCCGTATCGTTGTGGGCGTTCGCATCGGTGAGCCGTTCCATCATATAAACGTAAAGATTACGCAGGTTGACCGCAATTTCGCCGCCTTGTTCCAGGTTCAGCGTCGCATCGAGATGTCCGACGAGGCGAATCGCCTTGCGCATCGCGGCGCACTTGGCGATGACTTCGTGCAGCGGCAAATGGTTTTTGATGCGTTCCATGCGGCCTTGTGCCGCGGCCAGCTCGGACAGAATCTGCTCGTAGACGATCTGCACGAGCCGCGTCGGGCTCGCATCGGCGACCAGCCCATGGCTGCGTACCGAGCGGTATTGCGCTGCGCGATTTTGTGAGTACTGCATGAGGTGCCAGCCTTATCCGGTACTGGTCGTGCCGGCGTTCAAGTTGCTGCTGCTCGACTGGCCGCTCGAGCTTTGGTTGGCGCTCGGGTTGAACTCGGCGTTCAAATAGGTCTGCGTCTCTTTGAGCGCCGCGACCGCGGTATCCATCGCGTTGTACTGCGTGGTGAGCGTCGCGGAATAGGCCGCCAACTGCGCATTCAACGCTGTCTGCTGCTTGGAGACGTTGCTGAGGCTGGTCTGCAACCCTTGAGTGATCGACGAAAGCAGGCCGACGGGGCTCGTGTAAGACGTCAACAGGCTGTTGAGCTGGGTCGCAATGCCGTTGGTGCCCCCGAGCAGATTGCCGACGGCGGTCAGATTCGAGCTCAGGGCATTGTTCAGGGTCGTCGTGTTGCTGTCGAATTGACCCGTGTTGGCGTCTGCGGTGATGCCGAGGTCGGCGAGCGAAGCGGCGCCGCCGGACGAGTTCGAGTTGACGGTATCGAGTATGTTTTCCAGCTGGTTTTGAAATGCCTCGAGCGTCGCATTGCCGTTCAAAGGGCCGGCCGTTTGCGTCGACGCATTGTATCCGCTGAGGCTTTGAATGCTGGAGAGTACGCCGTTGACCGCAGTAACGAAGGTGCCGATCGCGCTCTGGGCCGCGCTCGTATCCGGCGCGATCGTCAGAGTCGTGGTTGCGGCCGGCGTCGACGTCGTCGCGGGAGCCGTCGGCGCGAGCAGCGTGAACGTGACGCCGCTGATCGCCGAACTCACGACGTTGCTGGCACTGGTCGCGGCATAGCCGTTGATCGTGAAATTCGCGTCGAGCGCTTGCTGTGTTTGCGTCAGGCTGTTCGTGGTGCTCGCCGGATTGTAGGTCAGCGACGAGAGCCCGGTGCCGCCATCGGTTTCGGCGACCGTGATCGCATTGGCCGCGCCGGTCTCGGTGCCCGAGATCACGAGCCGCGCGCCTGCCGTCGTCGACAAAACGCTGGCGCTGACGCCGGGGTTATTGGAAGCTGCATTGATTGCCGCCGCAATGCCCGCCAAGGTGTCGTTGGTGCTGCCGATTGTGACCGTGGTCGACTGCCTGCCGACCGAGATCTGCAAGGTACCGGTGCCGATCGCCGTGTCGGGGCTCGTGACCGGCGCTGAACTCAAGCTCGCCGCGGTCGCGAGGTTTTGCACGGCAAGCGTGTATTGGCCGGCGACGGCCTGCGAGTTCGTGGTAGCGGATGCAATCGAATTGTCGGCGACCGTCGCCGTGAAGCCCGCGAGTTCGGTGGGGTTTTCGAGTGTCGTCACGGTCGCCTGCAGCGTGGATAGCGCGCTGCTGAACGTGCCGAAGGCCGAGAGCTGCGCGTTCAGCGAAGTCTGTTGGCTCGTGATTTCGTTCTGTTGACCGGCACCTTCGGCGGTCGTGAGCGCCGAAACGATCGCGCCGATGTTGAGTCCGGATCCGATGCCGGTCGAGGTGATCAGCGAGCTGCCGGGCGCCGCGCCTGAGGTCGAGGAACTCGTCGGGCTTGTCGATGAGGAGACTGCTGAGCTCATAGATTTTGTGATCTCATGTTCATGCTTAGGTGTCGGCCGTTTGGATCAAGACTGAAGCAAGAGGCGTACCAACTTGGGATTGCGCCATTAGGCCAGGGTGTCGACCAGCACGCCGGAAGCCCCGACACTGCGCGCCAAGGCCGGGAACTCGCTCGCCGCGAATTGGCCGATGACCGCACCATTGGCCGGATTGACCTCTTGGATGGTGTTTTCGGACTGCGGATCGACGCGGTATTGATCGGGCCGGCCCGAATCGTTGAGATATTTGTTCAACTGCGCGATGAGCGACTGCAAGCTGGGTTGGCTCGTCGCCGGCGCTGCAGCTTGCGCGACGGCCGTCGCGGCCGGTGAATCGGCGGCGGAAGTCGCCTTGAGCGATACCGCGGCATTGCCGCCCGGCAAAACTTTGCCGCTTGTCGATGGAATCGAAATCGATTGCGACGCCTGGCTTCCCTGCAGGATGCTCGCCACCGATGCGCTTACCGGAACTCCGTTGCTCGCCATCTTGTCACCTGCTCAAACTAAAAATTAAGGCCGCGACACTCCTATGCTTCGGTTCATTCCGTCCGGGTCATTCCGTTAAATGAGGGTCCGGGCGCCTGTGCGCCCGGACCCTCCCGATTTCACTTCCTGTTAATCAGTCTATCGGCTCTTATTGCAACAACTTGAGGATCAGCTGCGGCTCCTGGTTGGCCTGTGCCAACACCGAAATGCCGGCCTGTTCCAACACCTGGGATTTCGTCAAATTCGCCGTTTCCTGCGCGAAATTCGCATCCTGAATGGTGCTGCGCGACTGGGTCAGGTTCTGCGCCGTGGACGTCAGATTCTGGACCGCCGCCGTGAAGCGATTCTGGATAGCGCCCAAGGTACTCTGGAAGGAACTGACCGAAGCCAGCGCCGCGTCCACCGATTCGATCGAGCTGTTCGCACCGGCGACTGTCAGCACGTTCTGGTTCGCCAATGTGGTTGCGCCCAAGGGAATCGCGTTGGCCCCCGCGGTGAAGCCGATATCCGCGGCTCCGGCACCCGTCAGCGCGATGTTCTGTGCGGCAGACAGGGTGATCGTGCCTCGTGTCTGAGCGGCTGCGATCCCGGCACCCGCGCCGGTGCCATTGCCCAGAACGATGGTTTCCGTTTGATTGATGTCGCGACCGTCGGCAGCGGTGAGCTGCAAGGCCCCGGCCGATGTCAGACTTGCCGTGACGCCCGTCTGGGCTGCATATAGATTGATCTGCTGCGCCACCTGCGCACCACCCAAGGTGACAGCGGAGGCAATCGTCGACGCCGAATAAATCGAGACACCGTTGATGGTCAAACTATAGGTCGTGGTGCCCGCGGTCCCGCCAGTGATCGTCGAGAAGGCGGCCGCGCCGGTCGCCGTCGTCGTCGCACTGGCCGTCAAACCCTGAATGCCCGCCTGATTGATGGCGGCCACTTTCGCATACGCCGAATAGGCCGATTCGCCGGCGGCCGCGCCCTGCGGTCCGGCAACGCTCGAGCCGATGGCGACCGCTGTTCCCGTGCCCACCGCGATCGTGAGGTCGCTGCCCGTCAATGCCGTGGTCGTCGCCTCCGTGCCCTGCAAACTCGCGACCTGTCCGATCTGATTCGCCAAGACACCTTGCGACAGATTGATTCCGACGACGTCGCCGACATTCGCGCCGACCTGGAAATTCGTCACGCCGCTGCTGCCGTTCAACACATTGGCGCCGTTGAACGTGGTCTGCGTCGCGATCTGCGTGATTTCCGCGATTTGCTGTTGTACCTGGGTATCGAGGGCCGCGCGGTCGGACGTGCTGTTCGAGCCGTTGGCAGCTTCGACCGCAAGGGTGCGAATGCTCTGCAGGTTGTTGACGATCGTCGTCAAGGCGCCGGCGGCGGTCTGCGCTTCAGACACCGCGTCGTTCGCGTTGTTGATCGCCTGATTGGTGCCGTTGATCTGGGTCGTGAATTGCTGACCGATCGCGAGGCCCGCCGCGTCGTCCGCGGCGCTGTTGATGCGCAGGCCCGATGACAGTCGCGTCAGCGACTGGGACAACAGGGCTTGCGAGCCGGACAAGTTGTTCTGTGCGGTAAGCGAATCGATATTCGTATTGAGTGTCAATGCCATGTTAGAAAACTCCTGAAAGTTGAACCACCGGCCCGTCTTAGGCCCACCTTGAGCTTGTGTTCACTTCACCCGCCAAGCGGGCGGACCGGTGAGCACATTCAAACGCTTTATCGGATCGTGCCCGGAGATCTTTAGGGGTAAGCCGTAGCTTTCGGCGTTTTCTCATCGAACCTGTCACATTTTCAACGAGAGAGTTTTGACAGGACCAATATGGCCGGCTATTCAGCGCTTTAACCCCAGCATCCATATGTCGGCAGCCGAACGTCAATTTGAAGGGCAATTCTCTGCATCCCATGACTTATTTTGCCGTGTTAACCTTAATCTATGTCGAATAGCGCCTCTTCACCGGCCAGCGCGTCGCCGTCCGTCGACGAACTATGCGCAAGGGCGGTGCAGCTGCAAATATCGGGCGCATTCGATGCATCGGAGCAGATCTATCGCATGATCCTGCAGGCGCAGCCCACGCACGCGGCGGCCAATCACTGCCTCGGATTACTTCTGGTGCACGTGCGGCGGGCGGCGGATAGCCTGCCCCATCTACTAGTCGCGCTGAACGGCAATCCGGAAGTTCCCGACTATTGGCTGGGCTATTTGGAATCCCTGTTGCTGCTCGGTGAGTTGGGCCAAGCCAAGAATACGCTCGCGCTCGGCCGACAGCATGGCCTCAAAGGAAAGGCGGTCGAAGAATTCGCCAAGAGACTGGAAGCCGCCGTAAATCCAGAACCGACGCGGTCGTCGCGACGCCGAGAGATCCAGCACGGGCGCCGCGACGAGAACGCGCTCCTAGGCATGATCAAAAAAGGACGATTCGTCGAAGGGCGGGCGCTCGCACGCAGCATGACCGAACGCTACCCTGACCGTGGTCTGAGTTGGAAAGTACTCGGCGCCCTGCTATGGGCGCAGAAAGATCAAGACAATGCATTGACTCGAGGCGATGCATTGACTGCGATGCGTACAGCCGTTCGGCTGCTGCCGAACGACGCGGAAGCACTGCGCAATCTGGGTGCCGCGTTAAACGAAGCGTCGCTATTCGAAGAGGCGGAGACTTGCCTGCAACGGGCCTTGTCGATCGATCCAACGTCGATTTCAGCGCATAACGACCTTGGGGAAAATCATTGGCTGCAGGGACGGCCTGACGAGGCGGAGGCGTTCTATCGCAGCGCGCTCGCGCTCGCTGCCGGACAGCCTACAACGGCCTTCAGCGATAAGCTCAACACCGCTTTACTGTTTACGATGAGCAACAATCCGCGTGTCGATGCAGATTCGCTTTTTGCCGAACACTGCCGGGTCGGCGAGTACCTAGAAGGCCGCGGGCGCGGCTCCCGGCCTCGTCACTTGAATAATCCCGATCCGCAGCGCCGCCTACAGATCGGGTTCGTTTCGGGCGACCTATGGAACCACTCGGTCGCGAGGTTTATCGAACCGGTACTCGCGCGGTTACAAAATTACCCATCGGTGGAATTGCATACGTATTACAACAATGGCTTCCAAGATACGGTCACCCAACGTCTGCGCGGCTACCTGAAACACTGGAGTGCGGTTCATAAGCTTTCTGATCAGCAATTGGCGCAGCAAATCATCGACGACCGAATCGATATTTTAATCGATCTTTCGGGTCATACGGCGCTGAACAGGCTGCGCGCTTTCGCCCGCAAACCCGCACCGATTCAGGCCAGTTGGATCGGTTACCCCGGCACGACCGGGATGCGCGCCATGGATTACTATTTGTGTGATCGGCATTTTCTGCCGCCCGGGCAATTCGACAAATATTTCACCGAGAAGCTGGTGTATCTGCCGGCCAATGCGCCCTTCGAAGCGTTTCAATCAGCGCCGCCGGTCAATGCCTTGCCGGCGCTTGCATCGGGTCGCATGACATTCGGCAGCTTCAACCGCCTTTCCAAAGTCAACGCCGCAACCGTCGAGCTGTGGTCGCAGCTATTACGTGCCGTGCCGACGGCCGACATGCTGATCGCCGGAATGCCGCCGGATTTTCCGCGGGATCAGTTGATCGCACGATTCGCAGCGGCGGGTGTGGCCCGCGAGCGAATCGCGTTTCACCCGCGTTGCGACATGGAGCCTTATTTGGCGTTGCACAATCGCGTCGATGTGTGTCTCGATACCTTTCCATACAATGGCGGTACCACAACGGTGCACGCGATCTGGATGGGAGTACCCACGTTGACCGTGGTCGGACCGACGCCGCCAGGGCGGCAAGGCGCAGCGTTGCTCGGGCGGCTCGATCTGGATGGGTTCATTACCACCAGCCCCGAGGACTTCGTGGCGAAAGGCCGCTACTGGGCCGAGAACCTCGCGGCCCTGGCCGCCGTGCGCGAGCAATTGCGAAGTCGCTGGCAACTATCTGCGGCGCGCGATCCTGACGTTATCGTCGCCAGCCTCGATCAAGCATTTAGGCACATGTGGAAACGCTGGTGCGCCGATATGCCCGCCGAATCCTTTCACAGCGGCGCGGCGGGGCCGGTCGCCTAAGCCGGCTCGATGCTCCAACACTGCCAGTCCGAAACCTCGCCGTTATATTCATCCCGCGCTTCATCGCGGCTTGGTAAAGGCAGTTGACTATGCGAAAAAGAAACGTTCTCGTATTTCCTGCAGGGACTGAAATTGGGCTTGAGATTAACAATGCGCTTAAACATTGCAAAGAGGTCGCTTTGTTTGGTGCCGGACAAGGAACTTCCAATCACGCGATGTTCGCCTTTCCGGAGTATCACGCATTGCCGAGCATCCATGAGGATGGATGGTTACCATCGTTGATTGACCTGGTGCGGGCTTTGAAGATAGATTACATATTCCCCGCATACGACGATGTAATTGTTGCCCTCAGCCAAGCGGCGAATGAAATTCCTGCCGCCGTAATTTCTTCACCCGTTCGCGCTTGTGAGATCACACGGTCGAAATCTGCGACCTACCGCGCCCTTGCCGGGATGGTTCGAGTACCGCATGTTTATGAACCCACGGATGCATTCTTCAAATACCCATTACTGATAAAACCTGATCGCGGTCAAGGCTCGCAAGGCATACGAATGGTCCGCACGGAAGAAGAACTACACCATGCGATGCGCGAAGTGAGTGAGCCTATCATTTGCGAATATTTGCCAGGTGAAGAATTTACCGTTGATTGTTTTTCAGATCGGGAGCGCGGATTGCTTTTTGCGGGAGCCAGGAACCGTCGCCGCATTCGTAACGGAATTTCAGTTAACACAGTAACTGCACAGCTTCCCGAGGTGAAAGTCATTGCCGAGGTTATCGGACGGTCATTGAATCTATGTGGCGCTTGGTTTTTTCAACTCAAACGCGCCTCCGGTGGAGAACTCGTATTGCTTGAGGTTGCACCACGCATCGCGGGGGCAATGGCTGCTCATCGGGTAACCGGTGTGAACTTTCCATTGCTTAGCATTTTTGAGCATGAGCGGTTAGACATCAAACTGATGATCAACCGAGGTGAAGTTGAGCTAGATCGGGCACTATCGAATCGCTATCGATACGAGGTAACGTTCGCGACCGCATACATTGATTTAGATGACACGTTGATCATGGGCGGGCGAGTTAATTTGCAGGCGATAAAGTTCATTTATCAATGCATAAACCAGGGTAAGACAATAAAGTTAATAACGCGCCACCAACGTGACCTCGGAGACACTCTACGTAAATATCGGCTTATGAATCTGTTTGATGACGTTATTCACCTCGCCGAGGGGGAACCCAAATCGAGCTTGATTACTGAGCAAGATGCGATTTTCATTGATGACAGCTTCGCAGAGCGCAAAGATGTCGCAGATCTCCGTGGAATACCCACATTTGACGGAAGCATGCTGGAAGTGCTTACTGAGCGGGCGGAATTTGTAATCGGCGAGAGCAATGACCGAAGCACATAACGAAAAAGCCTTTCTTGAAAGCGTAATTCAAACTTACGTTACTAGCGAGAGCCCGCAAGACCGCTTAATAAAATCGCTTGCCATTCGCACGTTCAAGCCTTTTATTCACAAAGGTGGAAGCGGGCTGGAGTTTGGATGTTGTGACGGCTATATGACCGCGTTGATCGCGCCGCTGTGCGATAGCCTAACAGTGGTTGATGGGTCGCAGACATTTATCAGCATGGCTCGCAGCCGTGTGCCTGCGGAAATCAGGTTTGAACATGCCCTATTTGAGGAATTCAAACCGGACAGAAAGTTCGATTACGTATTTGCCACCTATGTGCTTGAGCACGTTTCAGATTCGATCGCACTACTTAAGCATGCGCGCAGTTTATTGAGCGAGCATGGACTGTTGTTTGTCGTTGTTCCCAACGCACGCGCAATGTCCAGGCAGATAGCGCGTCACATGGGATTGATCGATGATCTTTTTGCATTGACAAAAAACGACATTAATCACGGGCATCGCCGCGTCTACGACAGGTGCACTTTAAATAAAGACATTGCCGCGGCTGGATTGCAACAGGTAAGCCAAGGTGGTTTATTGCTCAAATTGTTGGCGGATTTCCAGATGGACAAAATGATCGACGCTGGGATTATTGCCGATCCTCAAATTGAAGGGCTCTATAAAATGGGTCTAGAATATCCGGATTTTGCGGGCAGCTTGTTTTCGGTATGCAAGGCATAACGGGACAGAGCAGTCCCCGTCCTGGTCATCCGGCATTATTCGAATAGTGCGGCATTCGCACCGGGTGGCTTCATAGCGTTCGTAATTTACCAGCCAACTTGCTGCTCAAATACGTTCCGACGCGTAACAGTTCCAGCACGCGATCGACTTGATCGTGCGGCAACCCGGGGTAGATCGGCAGACAGAGTATCTGCGCGGCCATTTTTTTGGCGACCGGCAGGTTGCTGTGCGCCGCCGACGGCAAACCGCGGTACATGGGAAAATCAGAGATCAAGGGATAGAAATATCGGCGCACGTAGATGCCTTGGTCGCGCAATTTCTGGTACAAGGCGTCCCGCGCCAACGGGTAGTCGGGTTGCACGAGAATCGGAAAGTACGCGTAATTGGAGCGTATTTCCCCGGCCGATTGCAGGCAGCGTATGCCCGCCACATCCGCGAGTCCCGCCCGATAGCGTTCATCGATGATTTGCCGTTCCGCCAAAGCCCCGTCGATGCCCTTGAGTTGCAATAAGCCGAGCGCCGCGTTGAACTCGCTCATCTTGCCGTTGATTCCCGGCGCGACAACAGTTACTTCATCCGCAAAGCCGAAATTCTTGAGATAATTGATCCGCTGCCGGCTCTTTTCATCCGGACAAACGATTGCGCCGCCTTCAAAAGTCGTGAAAACCTTCGTTGCGTGAAAACTGAGCACAGACAGGTCGCCATGCTGCAGTACGCTGCCGCAGTGACACTGCACGCCAAACGCATGCGCCGCGTCATAAATGACCTTGAGACCATAGGTGTCCGCGATCGCTTGAATCCCGTCGATGTCGCAAGGATGTCCGTAAACATGCACAGGCATGATGGCGGTGGTTTGCGGAGTGATCGCAGCCTCGATCTTGCTTGGATCCAGGTTGAGCGTATGTGGGTCTATATCGACGAACACCGGTTTGATGCCATTCCACAACAGCGAATGCGCGGTCGCAACGAATGAATAGGGCGTGGTGATTACTTCGCCGGTGATCCGCAAGGCCTGCAGGGCAGTGACCAACCCAATCGTAGCATTCGTAAACAAGGCGATTTGTTTGACGCCCAGGTATTCGCAGAGCTGCTGTTCGAATTTCTCGTGGAATGGGCCGCCATTGGTCAGGATCTTACTTTCCCATATTTCGCGAAGGGACGGAATGAAATCCTCCAAGGCGGGAAGACTGGGGCGGGTGACGTAAATGGGCGCAGGTTTGTTTTCCTTAGCCATGGGCGGGCCAATGGTCAATAGCGATCATAATCTCTGATTCCACATGTTTGCGCCTACGCCTGGCAGTAAAGAACGGAAACCCGGCGCATATTGATTCAGAACGATGGGCTCGGCGAGGACATTTTTATCCGACAGTCCATATGGCATCACCGTGACATTGGCATGGGGAAATTGCCTGGCGTTGTACTCAAGAATGGTCAAATGATCAGCCACCGGATCAAAGCTATAGACGCGCCCGCGCGGGCCGACCGCGTTGGAAAATACCGCCGCCGTATCTCCGGTACACGCTCCGCCATCGATCACGATATCTTCCGCCGCGGGCGCGATACTCACTCCGTCCCTGTGGTAGAAATACTGGCCTCGAAACAAATAATAAACCAAACTCAGGCAGTCAACGACGTATCGATTGCCTTTGTACTCGAAATCCAAATGCTTCAGCTGGCCGAATTGTCCGTTCGACGACAGCTGACTCGGCGTCGATTTTTCGAGCGCCATGTACTCTTCGAGTTCCTTTTTCTTGCCCGCAAATTCGACCGGCAGCCGTACGCCGAAGTGGCTGGCGAGCCTGAACGCAATCAAATTGAGATAAAGCCTCTTCGAGCCATCATCATTGAGACTGGAAAACGCCGAAAACAGACGCTCGAAATTCTTGACGAACCAATCGAAGAAAAATGCGCTCTCCGCAGCCCTGAATTCCTTGGAATGATCGATGCCGTCGATATTGAATCGAGCGGCATCAAAATTATCCAGATAGGTGTTCAGTTTGAGCGCCGCGATCGACTGGGTGAGGATCAGGCTGTAAAAGGCTTGTGCTGAATTGGGCAGTTCCCCGAACATATGAATTCCCCGAATTGACCGCCCCGGCCCATTGAGCTCCGCCAGTCGATATCCGTGCGGATTCGCGATAAACTGGCACGCTAGCCGCAGCGCCAGCCTCGACCTAAGCCAAAGTCGGATTGGTCGGTTTCGCCCGCCCAACGGCCAGAGCACCGCGCGCAAGCTCCTCTACATAGGGTCTGAGATTCCATTGAAAACCGCAATCCGCAAAACCCCCAAAGTGGGGTTTGTCAGCTTGGGCTGTCCGAAAGCCCTGGTCGATTCAGAGCGCATCCTCACGCGTTTGCGTGCGGAGGGCTATGAAGTGGCGCCGAATTATGCCGCGGCCGATCTGGTCATCGTGAACACCTGCGGATTCATCGATTCGGCCATTGACGAGTCGCTCGATGCGATCGGCGAGGCGCTCGCGCAGAACGGCAAAGTCATCGTGACCGGCTGCCTCGGCGCGCAGCCGCAACGAATTCTCGACCGCCATCCGCAGGTTCTCAAAATCACCGGGCCGCAACGCTATGAAGAAGTCGTCGCATGCGTGCATGAATATCTGCCGCCGCAGCACGAGCCCTTTCTGGACCTGATTCCCGCGCAGGGCATCAAGCTCACGCCGCGGCATTACGCTTATTTGAAGATATCCGAAGGCTGCAATCATCATTGCAGCTTCTGCATCATCCCCTCGATGCGCGGGCGTCTCGTCAGCCGGCCGATCGGGGAAGTACTGCGCGAAGCGGAGCAGCTCGTGCGCGCCGGCGTCAAGGAAATATTGGTGATTTCCCAGGACACGAGTGCCTATGGCGTCGATCTCGCGTATGCCGCACAGCCCTGGCGGGGCGCCGAGCGCCGTGCCCATTTTTACGATCTGGTGGCCGCCTTGGGCGAGCTCGGAGTGTGGGTTCGATTGCATTACGTCTACCCGTATCCGCATGTCGACAAAGTCATCGAACTGATGGCCGACGGGCGCATCCTGCCCTACCTCGATATTCCGTTTCAGCATGCCAGCGCGCGCATCTTGAAACTCATGAAGCGCCCCGCTGCGGCCGAAAACACGCTTGAGCGGATCGCGGCGTGGCGCGCGGTCGTGCCCGACATCACGATCCGCAGCACCTTCATCGTCGGCTTCCCGGGAGAGACCGAAGAGGATTTCGCCGAGTTGCTCGACTGGCTGCGCGTTGCGCGCCTCGATCGCGTCGGCTGCTTCGAATATTCGCCGGTCGAAGGTGCCGCCGCGAACTCGCTGCGCGAGGCGCAAGTGCCGGCACAGGTCAAACAAGAACGCCGCGCGCGCTTCATGGAGCTGGCCGCCGAGATCAGCGCCGAGCGGCTCGCCGCCAAGAAGGGCAGCACGATGCGGGTATTGATCGATCGCATCGAAGCCGACGCCGCAATCGCGCGATCGAGCAGTGATGCGCCGGAAATCGACGGGGTCGTGCGCATTCGCGGCGCGAAGAATGTGAGCGTCGGCGATTGGGCCCAAGTGCGGATCACCAAGGCCGGCGCCTACGATCTCGAGGCAAAATTGTCGCCGTGTGTGTAGGCTCGTGCCCGGGACACAGTAATTTTGGAAGCCAGGGAGTCAATCGTGGAAATTACCGCAGACCGCGTGGTCACTATTCATTACACGCTCAAGGACGACCAGGGTGCCGTACTCGATAGCTCCGCGGGCGGCGGGCCGCTGGCCTATATTCAGGGACACGGCAACCTCGTCTCGGGGCTAGAGAAGGCGCTGGAGGGCAAACAAGACGGCACCACGCTCGCCGTGGTCGTCTCCCCGGCGGAAGGCTACGGCACGCGCGACGAGGCGCTGATTCAGCGCGTTCCGAAGCGCTCCCTACAAGGATCCGGCGAAATCAAAAAGGGCATGCAATTTCAGGCGCGCACCGAAGACGGCTTGCGCTTGTTTACGGTCACGGCGCTCGCCGGCGACATGGTCACGCTCGACGGCAATCACCCGCTCGCGGATCAATCTCTGCATTTCGACGTGGAAATCGTCAGCGTGCGCGAGGCCACGGCCGAAGAGCTGGAACATGGCCACGTGCATGGCGCCGGCGGCCACCATCACTAGGCGCGGCGGTACGTAGCCGCAGCCGTACGCTCCGCCTTGCACAGCACCGGCTTCAGGGGATGTATTTGAACAGCGAGAGTCCCTGCGTCAGCGTGAAGGCCTGCATTGCGGCGCTCAGCTGGGTATTCTCAGAGTCCAGCGTCGTGATTGCGGACGCGTAGTCGAGGCTTTGCAGCGACGAGATCGACGATTGCAGCTGGGTTTGCTGGCTCGTCGCTACCGATAGTTGCGTCGTGATGGTGTTGAGCCGGGCGCCGACGCTCGCCTGCAGCGTCGACGAGTGGCTCAGCGCCTGGTTGAGGTTGTTGATGGCGCCGGCCAGCGAATTGCTGAGCTGCGTCTGCCCGCCCGCGCTTGGGACTCCCGCCTGCAGCGTTGTGACCAGATTCTGCACGGTTGTGAAGAGGCTCTGGCTGGTGCTCGGTGCGACTTGGAACGAATCGCCGGTCGCCGGCTGGCCGCTCAGACTGATTTGCAAGCCATCGAAGGCGATCGCTTGACCCGGGGTATAGGTCCCCGTGGTCGGCGGCACCGTATTGATGGAATAGGCGGCGGGGCCGGTGAAGCTGATCGTGTAGGCGCCGCCATTGTAGGCAGCCGCATTCGATACCGTGGTCGCGCCGACGAGGCCGCTACCCGTATTGTTCGCATTGGCAGTCACCGTGTAGGTGCCGTTGCCGGTCGGGCTGTAGAACACCGTGCTGCCGCTGTCGCCGACGGCAATCGTTTGACCGGCCGCGATCTGCGCTTGCCGTTGACCGTTGTCGCCCGAATAGCCCGCACCGGTTGCCGTGGCGTTGAAGGGCTGGGTTTGGGTCGCAAAGCCTGCGAATATGTATTGGCCGTTGCCATCCTGCGTGTTCGCGAGCGATACCAAGGTGCTCTCGATCTGACTTGCTTGCGCCGCGATTGCACCGAGGTCCTGGCTCGATTGCGTGCCCGAGTTCGCCTCGAGTGTCAGACTGTAGAGACTCTGCAGTTGATTCTGCACTTGTGTCAGCGCATCGTTCTCGGTGTTGAGGCTCGATTGAGCGCTGTTGGCATTCGTCGTGTATTGCTGGCTCTGCGACAAGACTTGATTGAGATTGTCGACGGTACCGGCGGCCGCAGGATCCTGTGCGGGCGTCGTATACGCCAGGCCCGTCGAGACGTCGTTTTGCGTCTGGGCAATACCCGATTCCAGCGTATTGAGCGCGCTGAGAAACTGCGTCTGCTCGAGATTTTGGGTTACGCGCATGCTTGAGGTCTCTTAACTGTACGTGCCGTTGATTGAATCCATGAACGTCGTGAACGTGCTGTTGCCGATCGCAAGGGCCTGTGCGGATGCTTGGTACGCTTGCTGCCACTGCATCAGGGCCGCGGCTTCCTGATCGAGGTTGACGCCGGAAACCGATTGAACCGTTTGCTGCGCCTGGCTGTTGACCGCAGCTTGCGCGGTTTGCGCCGTGTTGACCTGCTGCGCCTGGCTGCCGACGCCTGTCACGAGCGCGCTGGTCGCGCTGCTGACGCTGATCGTTCCGCCCGACAGCACGCCCAATGTCTCTTGATTCGCGCTCGCCAATGCGTTGGTATTATCGCCGGTGGCCCCTGCGTTGCTTTGCAGCGTGAACTGATCGCCCGCGGCGGGCGTTCCCGTGACTTGCGCAGTCCAAAAATTGCCGACCCCGTTGTTGCCGAGATTGATCGTGTTGTTCGCCCCAATCGCCTGGGCCGCGCCGCCGTTGATCGAATAAGTCGTCGCCGTCGGGAATGTGACGGTCAAGGTCCCCGGCGGTAAGGGGTTGTCGTCGGGATTCGTTAAATTGCCGAGCGTCGCGGAACCGGTGTTCGTTGCGGCGGCCGTGCTCTGCAGCGCCGCGGCGGCGGCCAATTGCGAGGGATTGCTCAGCACGACATTGAAGCCATTGGCGGCGTTTGCGGTCGGCTCGATGAGGAATTTGTCGCCGGAGTTGGGCGCGCCGCTCACGACGATCGACAAACCATTCGCCGAAATCGGATTGGCGGCCGTCCCGGTCCCGGTAAAGGCGACCGCAGTGCCGGTCGTCGCATCGGTCAGGGAATAGGCGCCGTTCAGATATTCGAGTGCGTAATTGTCCGGCGTCAACGCCGCGACACCGCCCGGGGCGATCGAGACCGTGGCGCTTGCGGTGCCGCCGTTGTTGGACGAGGCAATCGCCTGCGGCGCGCCGACGGAAAACAACGCGGCGCCCGGCTGCCCGTTGAGGTCGAGCCCGGAATTCTGCTGCGAATTGACGCTGGTACTCAAGGCCGTAGCGATCTGACCCAACTGATTGATGGCCGGATCGACCGCTTGCGAGCGCGCGGCCAACAAGCCGCCCAAATCGCCGGACGTGATCTCACTGCTGATCACGTTGTTGCCGTTCGTGGACGTCGAGATCTCCAATTGCGAGGCGTTGTACTGATTCGGTACCGTCGTCAGGGTCGTGGTAACTCCCTGTAATACCAGGGGCTGGCCGTTGCCGATGAACACGTTGAGGGAACCGTTGCTGTCCGTCGTCGTGGAAACGCCGACGAGCTGTGCGAGATTCGAAACCAGTGCGTCGCGCTGGTCGATCAAATCGTTGGGCGGCTGGCCGCCGGCTTGGGCCGTGGCGACGACAATCTGCTGATTCAACGTCGAAATCGAAGTGCCGATCGAATTGATCTGTTTGACGTCCGAGGTGATGCCCGCGTTGATGTCGGTGTTCAAGCCCTGCAGCTGGCCGTTCGTCGCTTGAATGCTGCCGGCAACGCTTTGCGCCTGGCCGATCAGCGCTTGCCGCGCGGCGGTCGAAGTCGGATCGTTCGCGACGGTGGACCAGCCATTATAATAATTTTGCAGTGCGGTCGTCAGCCCCCCGGCCGTCGTGCCGATGATGTTGTCGATCTGATTCGTGTAGGTCTGCAAACCGTTGAGCTGACCCAAACCGCTTTGCGAGGTACTGTACTGATTCTCGCTGACTTGACTGTAAGCGCGCGCGATGCCGGCGATGTCGACTCCGGCGCCGATCGGCGTGCTCATGCTCGCCTGGGGCACGGCCGACGTCAGCTCGACCGATTCTTGGGCATAGCCCGGCGTATTCGCGTTCGCGATGTTGTTGCTCGTGACCGCAATTGCGGTTCGAAACGCTTGCAGCGCCGACAGGCTAATACCAAACAGATCTGACAAGTCACTATCTCCCGGATGTCAACCGATGCTTGCAGTGCGGCTCATCCTCGCGGTATCGGCGGCCGCTGCCATTCCTGAAGTCCCGGCTCTACAGCTTTCGGGCCGAGCCGCTGAGCGCCGTACGGAACGTACTGCTGTTCAAAATGTCATTTAACTTATTCGCATAATCGGGATCGGTCGCGTAGCCGGAATTGCGGATGCTTGCGACATAGGCCTGCGGGCTGTTGCCGCTCGCAAGCGTGTTTCGATAGCGCGGCGCGGATTGCAGCAGATTCGCGAAGTCGCTGACGCTGTCCGAGATCGATGCATAGGCTCGGAATGCGGCTCGCCGTTGGACGGCCACGCCGCCGCTGAACTCCACCGTATTGGCGGTCGCGCGTGCTCCACCCCAGTTGCCGTCGGCCTTGATTCCGAACATGTTGAGGCTCGGCGAGCCGTCGGCGGTGCGCGCCATGCGCTTGCCCCAGCCGGTCTCCAAGACCGCCTGCGCGAGCATCGCCAAGGGGCTCAAGCCCAAGGCGGTCGCGGCCTCGCGGATCGTCGGCAGGATTTGGTCGACGAACTCACCGGCATCCTCGGTCGTCACCACGGCCGCCTGCGCAGTCAGCTCGGCCGGCGCAAGCGATGCCGCGGATGCGGCGGATGCGGCGGATGACGTGGCGGGCGCGGCCGGCGTGGGCGCAGCCGCGGCGGGC
>OCZU010000856.1_pt1 | contig 20541 bp, 18 predicted proteins | sample 1539001 | NCBI WGS metagenome assembly OCZU01 (sample SAMEA3539306, study PRJEB22396) | soil metagenome | biome: tundra; feature: field; material: soil | place: USA | collected 2010-05 | depth 0.15 m | reverse complement strand
TCCGGTTCACTTCCACTTTCGGCGGTGGCCGGCCGCCCCGATGTGCTGGACTCCTATCCGCCGCTGAGCATGACTTCCAGCCACGCCGGCAATCCGGTCTGTTGTGCCGCCGCTCTGGCATCGATCGACCTGGTGATCCAGGAAGGGCTGGCCGACCGCGCGCGCGACATGGGCGCCCTGTTGCACCAGAAACTGAACGCCCTGGCCGCGCGCTTCCCGCAGATCGGCCGCGTGGCGGGCAAAGGCTTAGTCGCTGGCCTCGCCTGCGTCAAACCCGGCACCACGGAGCCCAACTCCGACCTGGCATTCGACGTCGTCCAGCGGGCCATGGAGAAGGGCGTGCTCATGTTCGCCCCCGTAGGCTTCGGAATGGCCACAGTCAAGATTTCCCCGCCGCTGGTGATCGCCCAAGAAGCCATAACCGAGAGCGTGGCCGTTCTGGAGGAGGCCTTCGTTGCCTCTGTTTGATCCGCCCCAAGTCCTCATCGTTGGCGCCGGCATGATCGTCCAGGATCAAATCCTGCCGTCCCTCTACCATCTGCAGCGCCAGGCCCGCATTGCCGAAATCTCCGTCTGCGCCACATCCCATGCGACCGTCCGCCGCCTGGCCGAAGCCGAGTCCTGGTCCCGCGCTTTCCCCGGCCACTCCTTCCGCATGTATCCAGACGCTCCGTCCCACTCCCCCCAGCCCGCGCTCTATCGCGAAATTATCGCGCGCATGCCGCCGCGTCAGATCGTGGTCGTAGCAGTTCCCGACCAACTCCATTCCGAAGTGATCCTGGAGGCCCTCCGTCACAACCAGCATGTCTGCGCCGTGAAGCCCCTGGTGTTGCAGCACAGTCAGGCCGGGGAGATCGCCCGCGAAGCCCGCAGCCGCGGCCTCCTGGTCGCGGTCGAGTACCACAAGCGCTTCGACGACCGTAGCCTCATGGCGCGGCGCGCCTACCGCGAGGGCCATTGCGGCGAATTCCGCCTGGGAACCGCCTGCCTGCTCGAGAAGTGGTACTATCGCAATTCCAATTTTCAGAACTGGATGACCGCCGAGAACTCCGACGCCTTCACCTACATCGGTTGCCACTATGTCGACCTGGTCCATTTCATCACCGGACTGCTGCCCGTCTCGGTCAGCGTCTATGGCATCCTGGACCGCTTCCCCAACGGCAACCAGGGCTACCTGTGGACCGACGCCCGGGTTATCTGGAACAACGGCGCGTGCCTGAACGTGCAAAACGCCCTGGGCTTCCCCGACGCAGCCCCGGGCACCAATACCCAGGGCTTGACCCTCTACTGCCAGGGCTCCTGGGAGGGCGGCCTGATCTCGCATTCCGACCAATACCGCGGCCTCAAGTATTGCTACACCAACCCGGTGGCCTACCAGGAACCGAGCCCCGACTACTTCCAGTACGTGGACCTGGGTGGCCCCGGTTTGGTGCCGATAGGCTACGGCTACCGCTCGATCGAGGCGATTGTTAGCGCGGCCATCCGGGTGAATGTGGAAGGACCCGCCGTTTTAGAGGAGATCGACCGCGCCGGAATTCTCGCCACCCCCGCCAACAGCAGCTACAACGAGTGCGTGATCGAAGCCGCCCGAGAGTCCATCCGCAACGGCGGCCGTGAGGTTAGTTGCTCAGGTGCTGAGGTGTGAGTGGGGCGGACGGCCCCCGTCCGCGTGCGACCCCCTGGCCGCGCTCTTTCCCGGCAAGCGGATTGTGGTCCTGGGCCCCTGGCGGGCGGCCGTCGGAGATCCCCTCAAAGCCTTAACGATGTAGCACCTGTACTCATTCGCTTTCGCCGGCTGCCTCATTTCCTTGCCCCCCCTGAGGCGCACCCTCCTTCGGCTTGGTTCTGCTCTTGCCCTTTCGCACTCCCGGGGCCGACAGTGCCAGGTCCCCCAGCCACTCCGCTTCCTTGCCCCGGTGCTTGCCGGCTTCCTGTAAACGCTCCAGGCTCGAAATGGCAGCGTTGAGATTCTCTAGTTCCTCATGAAGCTGTTGCAGTACTTTCGCAAGATCCATGGATTGGCCTACTGAGAAGAATAGTACGTTTTGACCCCGAAACAAATCAGAAGATGCTTAGATTCATGTCGGGAAAAAGTGGGGCGGCACCCGCTACGGAGATCGGAAAAGGAAGGAACCAATCAAAATCCTCATACCGTGGGGTGGAGTACCAGGTCTTCTCCGACTCCCGCGGGGTCGGTGTAGGTCTGCAGGGAGTCGAGCGATTCGAGCACCCGCTCCAGAAGGCCGTCGGTCTGCGAGACCGTCGTCTTGAGAACCTCGATGGAGTGCGCCTGGGTGGTCAGCCGGTCATCCAGAGAGGCCATCGTCTTGGACAGCAGTTGCTCCATGGCGGCCACAATCTGCGCTGTGGACGGGACTTCCGCCAATTTACCGGCATGCTCGTCCAGCCGCGCCTCAACCTGCGTAAAGCGTGTGGCATTTGCCGAATCCTGCGCCGCCAGGCGGCTTTCCACACGCGAGATGGAATTCTTCAGATCCTCGGTGACGGCTGGGTCCAGGCCGCCTCCGGCACGTTCCCGGCGAGAGAGGGTCAAAGCCCCGGCGGCGACTCCCGCCAGGAAGATCACAACCCGCGGAATCATGTTGAGAGCTTTTTCCATTGGTGCTTCACTTATAATACGTTCCAAAAACCTATGCAAGTCCTAGGGTTAGTAACCAAGGTACTAGGTACGTACCCCGTTGCCGATTAAAGCCAACAACTGGCATCCTGTCTAAGGAAAACGTCCGCTACAATATAGGAGACGTCTGGTTGAGCCACGACTGGGAATACGGATCCGCCCGAAGGGTGAGTGCTGGGCCGCTTCTCTTCATGGAGTGCGACCGGCGCGGTCACGTGCTTTGGATGAGCGACGGAGCCCGCTCGGCCTTCGGGGCGGCAGGCAATTTGCTAGCTGCCATTGGGGTTGGAGTGCCCGCCGGGACGCCCGGCCCTTTGAGGCTGATTTCCGCAGTGTACTTTTTTCGCCTTCTGGAGCGGGGCGATAGGGTGTTAATCGGCGCGCAGTTCACCAAACCGGACGATGATGCAGGCCATCAGGGGGCTACCGGGCTGATGCTCATTCACGATAACCTGTTGCGACACTACTTCCAATTGCAACATGTCGAGCGGGATCTTTCCACCCGCGCCCGCCAGAGGCGGCACGGCGGCGGCCGCCAGTCCATTGGCCTGATCGAACGCGAACGGCAGCGGCTGGGCCGGGAACTGCATACCGGCGTGGGCCAAATGCTGGCCGCCATCCGTCTGCAGTTGGAAATCATCGGAGCCCAAGGGCCCGAGCCGCCCGCGGCCGTGAAACAGGCGCTGGGCCGCATCTCCACCCTGGCGAATGAAGCCCTCGTACAGGTGCGCTCGGTTTCCGGGAGGTTGCATCCGCCGGAATGGCAGCGCCTTACGTTAGAGGCCGCCCTTCAGCAACTGTGGGAAATCAGTGGCATTCCCGAGCGATTTCAAACTTCGCTGCGCATCACTCTGCTGCCTCACGAGCCCGCTCTGGAAGTAAAAGTGCTGATGTACCGCGCCGCGCAGGAAGCGCTTTCCAATCTTACCCGGCATTCCCGGGCCTCCCGCATCGATCTGACGCTCGAGCCGAGCGGCGGACGCCTGGTCCTGACGATACAGGACAATGGGGTAGGATTCGACACCCGTCGCCAATTCTCGGCCCCTGCCAGCGTAGCTTCCGGTATCGGGTTGCGATCCATTCGCGAGCAGGCCGCCTCTGTGGGTGGAAAACTGGTAGTCGAAAGCAGCCCGGTTGGCACCAGACTGGAAGTTTCCGCGCCATTCTCCGAAACGCTCCTGTGAAATCTACGGTTTGAAGGAAAAGCATGCAGGAATCTCAACCAATTACAGTCGTTCTGGCCGACGATCATGCCATTGTCCGGGAGGGAATCGCGGCCCTGTGCGAGAGCCACGGTCTGCGCATTCTGGGCCAGTGTCCGGACGGCACCACGGCGGTGGACATGATCACCTCCCTGAAACCGGATTTCGCCATTCTGGACATGCAGATGCCGGGCATGACCGGCGTTGAGACCATCCGCAGACTGCGCCAGGCCGGTTGTACGGCTAAACTGATGATTCTCTCCATCAGCCGGGAGGAGAGTACCGTCCTGGAGGCGCTGAGGGCCGGCGCGGATGCCTACCTGCTGAAAGACGGGCCTTCGCGACACCTGTTGGACGCCATCAGCTTTGTCCGCGACGGCGGAATCTATGTATCCCCGCTGCTGCGCGGCGCAGGGATGTTCACCAAGCCGGGCCAGAGCCAAACGGAGGATCCCGTGGCTTCCCTAAGCCCCCGCGAGATGGAGGTCTTCTCCTATCTGGTGAACGGTTTGCGGGCCAAAGACATCGCCGACCTGCTGGAGATCAGCCCCAAAACCGTGGACACCTACCGCGCCAGCCTGATGCGCAAACTGAAGGTTCACGATCTGGTCGCGCTGGTCAAATTTGCGATTGAGCGAAACCTTACAAGTACCTCCTGATCGGAACGCACCCGGCCGGGCCCTTGCGAATGGGAAATCGCCCGTAGTTTTCCAATGAGCGGATGAGTTCATCCACTACCGCCTTACGTACGTACAGGCGATCCAAGGCTCGATTCCGAAGTTCGTCGGTAGCCGGCTTGTGTCGGTCACATTCGCCAAGAAGAGCGGGGGAGATTGACATAAATGAGTCCGGATTTTGCCTAAGCCGCAGTAAGGTATTTCCCTGCGGTGAGATTTAGTCTAGCTTTTGTCAGTTTACAAATCAAGCGCTACCGTCGATACCTGTCGATTTTTTCTTCGATTGCTGTAGGAAAAAGAGTGCCCCACCCGCGCATGGTGTCAATTGCCCTTGGCCGTTCGCCGTTCGTCGTTCGCCGTTCGCCGTTCGATCTGCCGTTGAAATTATGCCACACACGCCACAGCACCGTCGGCCTGGTGATCATCTGGCCGCCCGAGGACTGGTCGAAAGGATTCGCGGCGCAGCAGACCGTCGGCAAGGTCCGGCTAGGACACCCATCTGCCGGTAAAGTGCCCCAACCCGGCCAGCAGGGGAGCTGTGAAAGAATCGCCCGCAAGCGTGCGAGGCAGGCGGCACCGCCAAGGCGGAACCGCCCGCCCCACCGGATTTTCACTCAGCCTTCCCCGTCTCTTCCACCGGAAAGTAACGCTGGATGCGCTCCAGGGCTTCGTTTGGTATCCGCCAGTCCTTCGTCTGTGCGGCCGACGGGTTCGCGATTCCCGCCACAGCGCCCAACAAAGCATAGAGATGAAGCGGATCGCGACTCTCCAGGTATCGCTTCAGAAGCCACTGCGGATAGGATTCCATCCATGGAATCGGGCGCTTCCCCAAATGCTTCTGAAAGTTCTTTTGCCAGCGCATGAAGATCGTTTGTGGGGTGTAATGCTTACCGTGTTCTCCCAGGCAGTTGGACCGGTGCATCGGCAGGCTCACGACGGTATAGCCCGCTGCCCGAAGGCAGGCCGCCTGCGCGACTTCGCAGCCCATCGAATCCTCGTATGGGAAGTGCTTCACGATGGAGTGTCGGTAGATCTTCAGACCCTGGATGGAGTGCTCGACATCGCAGTCCCAGAGGGGCGCGCAAATCAAGGCCACGTCGGGAGGCGATTGGCGGACCCGCTCTTCCAGTTGTTGGATCGCGCCCGGAAACAGAATCATGTCCTCATCCACCTGGACGTAGAAAGGTGTCTGGCACCTCTCGTGCATTTGCTGAAATGCCGCGGACATCGGCGCCACACGATCGATCACCTCGACGCGACAACCTAGAGTCTGACACTCCAGATGGGCCACGCAATCGTCAAAACTGGCCTGGTCCCCGATGGTGGTGACAAAGACGGTGGTGTCGGTAGAAAACGGCCGGGCGTCCATGATGCTCTCCTGCCTCCATCATTGCTCCTCACGCCCGGTCGCGGCCAGCGCCAGGGCCCAGGCCGCCGCGGGGATCAGCATCGCCAGACCCATGATCACCGCGAAGGTCCGGGCGGGCACGCCCCAATCGATGGCCACGCCGGCAAGGTAACTGCTGGTGGAGATGCCCAGCATGCAGAGCCCGAGGTCGGCCGCGAAGACGCGTCCGCGAAATCGGTCGGCCGTGTAGACCTGCAGCAGCGTGCTGGAGAAGACCCAGTTGGTGGACGATCCGGCATGCGCCAGCATCACCGTCAACACCGCGACGATGAGCGCGGTGGAGGCGCCCAACAGGATATAGCCGCCGCCCGCCAGCAGGAAGCCTATGAGAATGCCGGACCGCAGGCGCGCGTGGCGACCGCCGGCCCATTGTCCGGCCACCAGCGGACCGAGCAGGGAGCCCACACCGCGCGCGCCCATTAGCAGGCTCATCCCGAGCATGGCGCCGCGGCTATGGTCCAGGCCGTGGAACTCCGACGCGAAGACGCTTCCACCCAGAATCGGCAGCACGACGTTGTTGGCGCCCAGTAGACCGCTGCCAGCCTTCACGAAGACCGTGGCGAAGAGGCGGCGATCGGCCCGGATGTAGCGCGCGCCTTCCACGATCGGCGTGAAATCCACCAGGTCGCGCCCGCGAAGGGGCGGCAGGCCGGTGGTATGGGGCTCCTGGAACTTCATCCGGCGAATCAGCCACGCCGAGACCAGGAAGGAGACGGCATTGATCAGGAATACCGCGTCGCGGCCCAACAGTACGGCCACCACACCGCCCAGGGACGCGCCGGCGGCCAGGCAGAAGGACCACGTGAGAGAGGACAGCGTGTTGGCGGCCAGCACGTCGGATGGGGGGACGATGTTCGGGATCGCGGCCTCGTGGGCGGGCTCAAAGAATGCCGCGCCGATGGTTTCGAACAGCAGCAGCGGGTAGACCAGCCAGACCGTTCCGGGAGTGCGAACGACCAGCATACCCAGCACGATGAAGAAGCGCGCGATATCGGCGCCGATCATGATGGCCTTCCGGCTGATGCGGTCGTTAATCACGCCGGAGGTGGGGGCCGTAAACGTCTGGGGCAGAACCTGCAGAACCACCGCCAGGCCCACCGATTGGGCCCGGTTATGGGTGAGCTCCAGGAGAAGAGTGTAGACTGCCAGGGAATAGAACCAGTCGCCCATCTGGCTCACCACCTGCGCCAGCCACAGGAGGCGGTAGTTCCGGTTGGTCCGCAGCAGGGCTAGGTAAGAGGAGAGCATGGAGACTCGGAGTCGACAGGCCGGGAGGCCTTGTCCTACTGAGTGTACAGACCCATGCGTTGTTTGACGGTGTTGACGGTGGCGTTCGCGATGGGAGCCACACGCTCCGCGCCTTCCCGCAGGACACCCGCCAGGTAACCCGGCTCCGCAGCGATCTGGCGGTAGCGCTGCTGAAAGGGATCGAGGTGCGAAATCACCATCTCGGCCACCTGCTTCTTGAGGTCGCCGTAGCGCATGCCCGTGAAACGCCGCTTCAATTCGTCGTCGCTGACGTTCGAAAAGGCCTGGTAAATCGAGAGCAGGTTGAGGACGCCCGGCCCGGCGGTCTCTACATCCACGGCGGGGTTGGAATCGGTGGTGGCCCGCATGATGGTCTTGCGGACCTTGTCGACCGGATCGAGCAGCGCCACGGCATGATTGGCGCCGGTCGCGGACTTGCTCATCTTCTGCGTGGGGTCGTCCAGCCCCATGATGCGCGCGCCCACGGCCGGGAGGCTGGTCCCGGGGACCACGAACGTGTCGCCGTACAGGGAATTGAAGCGTTGGGCGACATCGCGCGTCAGCTCGAGATGTTGCGCCTGGTCCTCGCCCACCGGAACGATCCCGGCTTGGTACAGCAGGATATCGGCCGCCATCAGGACGGGATATTGCAGCAGGCCGTCGCCCACGGATTCCTGTTGGGCGGCTTTCGTCTTGTATTGCGTCATGCGCTCCAGCCAACCCACGGGCGTAACGCAGGTGAGCATCCAGGCGAGCTCCGCATGCGCCGGGACGGCGGACTGCACCATGATGGAGCAGACCTTGGGATCGATGCCGGCGGCGAGGTAAAGCGCGGCGATCTCCTCGATCTTGGCGCGCAGTCGGGCGGGCTCCTGGTGAAGCGTGATAGCATGCAGGTCCACGATGCAGAAAATGCATTCGTACTCGTGCTGGATGCGCACCCAATTCTTGAGCGCCCCCAGGTAGTTTCCGATGTGAAGGATTCCGGTCGGCTGCATGCCGGAAAAGACTCGTGTTTTCATGGTAAGGGAATGGGAGTAAATCCTATCGTAAGCAATTTCGAAGTCACGGTGGAGAAGCTGATCTACGGCGGCGACGGATTGGCGCGCCTGGACGGGCGGGTGGTGTTCGTTCCCCACGTGCTGCCCGGAGAGCGAATCCGCGCGCAGGCGGAGCGCGAGAAGCCCGGACTGGTGCGCGCGCGGTCGCTCGAAGTGTTGGACCCCGCGGCCGAGCGGGTGGCGGCGCCGTGCCCGTACTTTGCCCGCTGCGGCGGGTGCCACTACCAGCACGCCGGATATGAGTATCAACTGTCCGCCAAGCGGACGATCCTGATCGAGGAACTGCGCCGGCTGGGCAAGATCTCGCCTCCCGAGGAGATCCAGGTGGTGGCGGGCGAGCCCTGGGGATACCGCAATCGCCTGCAGTTGCACGTGGAGAATGGGCGCATCGGATATTGGGAATCCCGGTCGCATAAGCTGTGCGGAGTCGAGAAGTGCCCCATCGCTTCTCCGAAGCTGAACGAGGTGATTGGCACCCTGAACGGGATGCTGCGCGATCCCCGTTGGCCGCGGTTTATCCGGTCTCTCGATATCTTCACGGATGAGCGGCAGGTGCAGTTGAACGTGTTGGAGACGGATCGCCCGGTGGCCCGCCGGTTCTTCGACTGGTGTGCGGAGTGCATCCCGGGATTGGTGGCCGGGGCGCTGGACTACGACGGGCGTTTCCAGGTGAGTGCTAACTCCTTCTTCCAGGTGAATCGGCTCCTCCTGGATCGGTTGGTCGAGATCGCGGTGGCCGGGGCACAAGGCGAGACGGCACTCGACTTGTATGCCGGGGCCGGCCTGTTTTCGCTGGCGCTGGGCGGGAAGTTTCGCGAGGTGACGGCGGTGGAATCCGGGTCCGCGGCGGTGCGGGATCTGGAGTTCAACGCCGAGCGCGCGGGATTGGCGAATGTGCGGGCGGAGCGGGGCATGGCGGAGGAATATCTCGGATTATTGGATCATGCGCCCGATTTCGTACTCGCGGACCCGCCGCGCGCCGGGTTGGGGAAGGCGGTGGTCGGGCGGTTGAGCGAGCTCCAGCCGCAGCAACTCGCGATCGTATCCTGCGACCCGGCGACGTTAGCGCGGGATCTGGCGGGACTGCTCATGGCGGGCTATCGGATCGAGGAGATGACGCTGGTGGATCTGTTTCCGCAGACGTTTCATGTGGAGACCGTGGTGAGGCTGGGACGATAGCGGTCTCTATGACTACGTCAGAAGTTGATGAGCTCTTCGCGCAGACACTCCTCGGTGACTACGAAGGAGATGATGCGTGGACGGCGGTCTCCGCATTGCGCCAAGACGGCAGCCGGGAGATCTTCGAACGTGCCGCGGCGTGGTGTCTGTCCGACGATCCGCTCAAGAGAGCACGAGCAGCAGCTATCCTGTGCCAACTCCGGCGCGCACGCGCGACGACCGGACTGTGGGATGAGCCCGAATGGATGTTCCGTGATGAGTCATACACGCTCATTACGAAGATGTTGGAGAACGAGCGTGATCCAGTAGTTCTGGACTCCGCCATTAGCGCGCTCGGCCATCTCGATGACGCCGCGCGGTCGCCTCTGTTCCGTGATTTTCGAGGTCCGGCATGACTCCGATGGCGAATACTACCACCTCGTCACGGCTTGGAAGGCAACCAAGGAGGAAGAGCAAAGCTATGCCGAAAATGTCTAGGAAAATGGCGACTGCCGACGAGATTGCAGAAAAAGCCTCGCGCGGCGAAGACGTCTCGTCCTACTTCACGAACAGATTCACTGTGGTCCGACCGGTCCGCCGCGTGAATGTTGACCTGACTGAAGGTATGTTGCGAGAGCTCGATGAACGGGCGGCGCGATTCAATATCAGCCGGCAAGCGGTGATCAAGACACTGCTGGCGCGGGCACTGAGCGAAGAGCGAATGCAAAAACGGCGCCCGAAAAAGGCCGGCTCAGTGTAGTTCTTCCAGAATTTGCGCCAGAATGGGAGGGATGTCGTTCGGGGCGTTGGCCGTTCAAAACCTGAGCATCGATCTGACCCCGGAGCGCAGCGCCGCCATCCCGATCGTTTCCGGTGTTTCTTTCCAGGTGGAACCGGGTAGCATCGTCGGGTTGTTTGGCGAATCGGGCTGCGGGAAAACTACCCTGGCCCTGGCTTTGCTCAAGCTGCTGCCAGCCACCCGCTATCGCGTTCGTGGCTCCGTTCGGATGGGGGACCGCGAGATTCTCTCGCTCACCGAGCGGGAACTGGAGAGTGTCCGCGGAGCGGAGATCTCGCTCGTTCTGCAGGATCCGCTGCTGTCGTTAAACCCAGTCATGCGGGTGAAGGACCAGGTGGCGGAGGTGCTCCGGGCTCACCGTACCACCGGGACGGAGCCCGGCGATTTACTCGCGCTCGCGGGACTGCCGGCTTCCGCTCGTATCCTGAACGCGTATCCGCATCAGTTGAGCGGTGGGGAGCGACAGAGGGTGGCGATCGCCCAGGCGCTGGCTTGCCGGCCCGGGCTGGTGATCGCCGACGAACCTTTTGCTGCGTTGGACGCGGCCAAGGTGGTCGAACTGACCTCTCTCTTCCGCGATCTGAAAGAGAAACTCGGGACAGCGTTCCTGGTGATCAGTCACAGTGCCGGAGTTCTGGCCAGGGTCGCGGACCAAGTCTTGATGATCCAGGCGGGGACGATCGTGGAACGGGGGACGCCGCGGCAGGTTTTTGGGAATCTTGGCCATGGGGTGAGTTGGGGAAGCGTCAATGGTGGATGAGAACGGGGCAAAGAACCGCCCGCAAACGGGCGAGACAGGCGGAAGCGCCTGTCCCACCGAGGGCCAGGCAGGCGGAAACACCTGCCCCACCTCCACCTCCTCAACCGGGCCCACCTCCTCAACCGGGCACAGCTCCCCAACCCCTGGCGGTCCAGTTGAACCATTTTTGAGCGTTCGGGGACTCGGCAAGACCTTCGCCGAACGGCGCTGGTGGGGAGGCAGGTACGGCGGTACCGAGGCGCTCCGGGATATTTCCTTCAGCCTGGAGAAAGGGCGCACCCTTGGGGTGGTGGGTCCATCCGGCTCCGGGAAATCCACGCTGGCCCGCTGCCTGACGTTCTTCGAGACCCCTACGTGCGGCGAAATCTGCCTGGAGGGCCGGAACCTATGGAGTTCGAGTGCCCGTGAGCGGCGGCGGATGCGGGCCCACATCCAACTCATCTTCCAGGATCCGGCCGCCAGTCTGAATCCCCGCTTCACCGCCGGGCAGATCGTGGAAGAACCCCTCGTGATCCAAAGATGGGGCACGGCAGCAGCGCGCCGCCAAAGGGCCTGTGAGCTGATGGAGACGGTGGGGCTGCGGCGTGATGCCGCCCGCAAGCCGGCACTCGACTTCAGTGGGGGCGAACGGCAGCGGCTGGCGATTGCCCGGGCGCTGGCGCTCGAACCCAAGCTACTGATCCTGGATGAGTCGTTCTCCGGGCTGGACCTCTCGGTCCAGACGCAGGTGGCGAATCTGCTGTCGGATCTTCAGCAAAGGCTTGGATTGACTTACATCCTGATCTCCCACGACCTTGGCGCCGTCCGGAGCCTCGCGGGCGAGATTGCCGTCATGGACGGAGGATGCATCGTGGAACATGCCGCCACTCGCGACCTGCTCGCCAAGCCGCAACACCCGCGCACCAAGGAGTTGCTGGAGGCCAGCCAGGCCCTCAGCCTGGACGGGGCGCTCAGGTGAGGGGCGCCCGATGAGATACCTGGGGCGCCGGCTGGCGGACAGCCTGTTCCTGCTGGTGGCAGTGTCACTGCTGTCTTTCGCTTTCGCACAACTGGCTCCCGGCGATTACTTTTCGGAGCTCCGGTCCGATCCCCGAATCTCCGCGGAGACGGTCGCGGGGCTGCGGGCGCAGGCCGGCCTCAACCGGCCATTTCCCGTGAGGTACGCAAATTGGGTTCGTTCCGTCACCCGAGGCGACTTCGGATATTCGCTGGCCTACAACAGCCCGGTCGCTCCTCTGCTTTGGCAGCGGATTCGCGGCACGCTCCTGCTGACCGGGACCGCCACGTTCCTAGCCTGGCTCCTTGCCGTGCCCCTGGGGATTTGGAACGCCACCGTGCGGGGAACCTGGCGCGATCGCCTTTCGAAGGTGATTCTGTCCCTGCTGCTGACCGTTCCCGAACTCCTGCTGGCGATTGTGCTGCTGGTCCTGGCGGCGGAAAGCGGGTGGTTTCCAGTCGGCGGGATGCGGTCGGCCGGCTTCTCCGAGATGGGCGGTTGGGCGCGGGTTCGGGACCTCGCCTGGCATCTGGCGCTCCCCGTGGCCGTACTGGTGCTCGGTATGCTGCCGGTGCTGGTACGGCACGTCCGCGCGAGCATGCTGGAGGCCATGGATTCCTCTTTCGCTTTGAGCGCCAGGGCCCAGGGCATTCCGCGCCGCCGGCTGCTCTTCCGGCACCTGCTCCCGGCAGCCATGAATCCGCTGGTTTCCTTATTCGGCTTTTCACTGGGCACGCTCCTCAGCGCCTCGCTGCTGGTCGAGGTGGTGATGGGTTGGCCCGGCCTGGGACCGCTCTTTCTCGAAGCCATCGTGGCCCGGGACTTTGCCCTGGTGCTTGCCGTGGTCATGTTCTCCGCGACATTCCTGGTGGGGGCCAACCTGGTCGCGGATCTCCTGCTGTACCGGCTGGATCCGCGGATTCGGATGGACCGGCCGTGACCGCGAAAGTGGCCCCTAATTCGGCGCTGGCGATCCTGGTGGTGCTCCACGGTATCGTTCTGATGGCGGGCTTCCTGGCGCCTTATCCTTTCGCCGATCAGCACCGCGATTTCCCCTACGCGCCGCCCTCGCGGATTCACTTCTTCGACACGGCTGGACACTTTCATCCGCGTCCCTTCGTCTATGGGCTCTCCCCTGACTCAAGATCCTATCCCGTGGAGTTCTGCGTCGGCGGACGGCTCTTCGGGGTCCGGGAGCCGGGCGTGCTGTTTGTTCTGGGCTCCGATGGTTATGGCCGGGATCTGTTTTCGCGGCTGTTGTATGGCGGACAGGTATCGCTGCTGACGGGCTTGGTGGCTGCTTTCCTGTCCCTCGGGATTGGCCTGATCCTGGGGATGGTGGCCGGCTTTTACGGGGGCTGGGTGGACCAGCTTCTGATGCGCTCGGGCGAGTTGTTCCTGGCGCTGCCCTGGCTGTACCTGCTGCTGGCGGTGCGCGCGTTTCTGCCCCTTCACATCACTCCGGTTGAGGCATTTTTTCTGCTGATCCTGGTGATTGGAGGAATCGGCTGGGTGCGTCCCGCGCGCCTGGTCCGCGGGGTGGTCCTGAGCGGCAAGGAGCGTGCCTTCGTCCTGGCGGCCCGCGGTTTCGGCGCGTCGGACGCCTATCTGATCGGGCGGCACATTTTCCCGCTCACTCGGGGAGTGGTTCTTACCCAGGCTACGGTGTTGATTCCGCAGTTCATTCTGGCGGAGGTCACGCTCTCGTTCCTGGGATTGGGCGTGGGCGAACCGATCCCGAGCTGGGGCAATATGCTGGCGGAAGCCCGCCAATACTACACCGTGGTTTCCCATCCTTGGATGCTGGCGCCCGGTCTTGCCGTCATCCCCGTTCTGTTCGCCTGGCTGCTGTTGGCCGACGCACTTCACCGATAGACCAAAGGTGCCGGTACGGTTCACCCTTACCTTGGTGAATATCCATTGTCTTCGCAATCGGTTAAACTAAACCGCGATGGGCGTACTGGCACGGGAACCACGTTGCTTTCATGCCATAGCGATACTGCTGTATTGCGTTTCCTTATGTGGAGCCGCCGACAATGATGTTCTAGTAGTTCAGGGATTAACCGGACATCCCGGCGGAAGACTGGTTTTCGCCACCCGGACCGAACCTAAGACGCTCAATCCCGTGACGGCCGCGGATGCCGCTTCGCGGGAAGTCATCGACCGGATGGACGCGGACCTGGTCCACATCAACCGGGCCTCCTATCGGACCGAACCCGCCCTGGCGAAGTCGTGGACGGTCTCCTCAGACGGACTCCGTTACGTCCTGGAATTGCGCCACGGCTTGCGCTTCTCCGACGGCCACCCATGCGATGCGGACGACGTGGTTTTTACCTACCAGGTACATCTGGATGAAAAGGTCCACTCCGGACAACGCGATCTGCTGACGCTGGACGGGAAACCCATCGTGGTGCGAAAGCTGGATGCCTGGCGGGTGGCTTTCGAATTGCCTGGCCCCAACGCAGTGGCCGAGCGGTTGTTCGATGGCATCGCCATCCTTCCGCGTCACCTGCTGGAGAAGGCTTATCGCGCCGGCAAGCTGGCCGAGGCATGGGGCCTCCGCACGCCGCCCACGGGGATCGCGGGGCTTGGGCCGTTCCGGCTGAAGGAGTACCTTCCCGGTCAACGCGTCGTCTTGGAGCGAAACCCGTACTACTGGAAAGCCGATCCGGCGGGCAACCGGCTGCCGTACCTGAATGAGTTGGACTTCGTCATCGCCGGCACCGACGATCTGCAGGTGCTGCGCTTCCAATCCGGCGAATCGGACGTGATCAGCCGCCCCAGCGCCAGAAACTATGCCGCTCTCGAGAAGCGGAGTGAACAAAGGGGGTACGTCCTGCGGAACGTGGGCGCGGGATTTGAATACAATTTCCTCTTTTTCAATCTCAACGATTTGCCGGCGAATTCCCTGCCCCAGATCGCCTTACACCAATCCTGGTTTCGCCGCCCGGGTTTCCGCCAGGCAGTGTCGTCGGCGATAGACCGGGAAGCCCTGGTTCGCCTGGTGTACCTGGGATATGCAACGCCCCTCTCGGGCCCGGTGCCCCCCGGCAACAAGCTTTGGATCGACACGAGCCTCCCTCACCTGGTCCGATCCCCGGAGCGGGCCAGAGAACTGCTCACCGCGGACGGCTTCCAGTGGTCGGCGGATGGCGCCCTGATGGATCCCCAAGGCAGAAGGGTGGAGTTTTCGATCCTGGCCAGCGCAGGCAATCCTGAACGTGTGCAGGCCGCCACCTTCATCCAAGCCGATCTCCAGCAGGTGGGCATGCGGGTTGACCTGGTTCCGCTCGATACTCGCAGCCTGCTCGACCGCGTGCAGCGGACCCATGCGTACGACGCCTGCATCCTCTCGCTGGCCAGTGCGGACGCGGATCCCAACGTGGACATGAACGTCTGGCTTTCGAGCGGCGGCAGCCACCTGTGGCATCCCGAACAGGGCTCCCCCGCAACCGCCTGGGAAGCCGAAATCGACCGCCTGATGCGGCAACAGATCGTGACACGGAAGTACGCGGACCGCAAACGAATGTACGACCGGGTGCAGGAAATCCTCATGCAATACCTGCCCCTGGTGCCGCTGGTGAGCCCCGACGTTTTGGCCGGGGCGAAGAAGAACCTGGGGAATTTTCGGCCGGCCCTGCTGGACCATTACACTCTTTGGAATATTGAGGAGCTTTACTGGCTGGGGCCCGTCGCCGGGGCTCGCCAATGAGCCTGTCTCCCACCAACGACTGGACCAACGCCCGCCTGGTGGAGGAATGCCTGCGCGGCAACCAGCAGGCCTGGCACGCGCTGGTGGATCGGTACAAGAACCTGATCTACTCTATCCCGCTCCGCCACGGCGCGCCGCCCCAGGATGCGGCCGACATCTTTCAAACTGTTTGTATCGACCTGTTCCATGAACTTCCCCGCCTGCGCAATCCGGACGCGTTGCAGGGCTGGCTGATTCGAGTCACTACCCACAAGTGCTATCACTGGAAGCGCCACCAAACCTCTCGGGCGAGCGACTGGGACGAAGACCTCATGGACGGGCTTTCCGGAGATGCGCCCATCCCACCCGAGTGGTTAGCCGGCTTGGAGCGGGAGCAGATGATTCGGGAGGCTATTGCCTCTCTTCCTCCACGGTGCAGGGAGATGATCGAACTCCTTTTCTTCGAGCACCCTCCGCTCCCTTACAGCGAAGTCGCCCAGCGGCTTTCCCTGGCCCGCGGTTCGATCGGCTTCATTCGAGGGCGCTGTTTGAAACGGTTGAAGCGAATTCTCGAGGAGAGGGGTTTCTGATGGCCGGATCGGGCGGTGGTGGGTTGAGCCTCGACAACCTGGTGGAGCAATTGGCCTCGGAACCCAGCCCGTCCGGGCGGCGGCAAATCCTTCGGGCCGGCCGCGGATGGTGGCAGCCCGAAACCGTCACGCGGTTTTATGACGAGGTTGTGCTGCGGATCCATGTGGATGTACAGCAGGCCGATCGATTGGCCCGATCGGCCGCCTGGCTGGCAGGACAACTGGGCGACCCGGCTTCCCGGGCCGTCGGTCTGAGGGCCGTGGGACACCTCCTGTACTTGCGGCGCAAGTACGAACCGGCCCTGGCACACTACCAGGAGGCTGCCTCGATCTACGAAGGCCTGGGCCGCGACCTGGAAGTCGGCCGCACGCTGAGCGGCTCCCTCCAGACCCTGATTTACCTCGGCCGCTACGATGAGGCGCTGGAAAGCGCCGGGCGCGCGAGAGAAATCTTCTCCAAACAAGGCGAACGCCTCCACCTGGCCCGCCTGGACACCAACGTGGGTAACCTTCTTTACCGCCAGGACCGCTTTGAGGAGGCCCTGGAAAACTACCGGAGAGCCCATGCCGAACTGGTGAAAATCGGGAATCCGCTGGACGTCGCGATCGCGCTCAAGAACATGGCAACGTGCCAGATCAGCCTGAACGATTTCCGCCAGTCACTGGACACTTACCATCAGGTTCGCGCCTGTTGTGCCGTCGGCCAAGGCCACCAGATGCCGCTGCTGGCGGCCGAAGCCGACTATAACATCGCCTACCTGTACTACTTGCGCGGCGAGTACACGCGAGCCATCGACCTTTATCGCGTCACGCGGGAACACTGCCACACGTTGGGAGACCTCTATCACCAGGGGCTGTGCGATCTCGACCAGTCGGAAATGTATCTCGAGCTCAACCTGAGCGAGGAGGGCGCCCATCTGGCTCGCCGCTCCCTCGATACCTTCCGCCAGCTTGGCATGGGTTACGAAATGGCCAAGGCCATGACGAACCTGGCGATCGCGTCCAGCCACCATGGCGACGCCGCCCGCGCGCTGGACCTGTTTCGCAAGGCCCGGGAGCTGTTCACGCGGGAAGGCAATCCGTCCTGGACCGCCACCATCGATCTGTACCAGGCCCTGGTGTTTTATCAGGATCGGCAGCTCACCGTGGCCCAGCCGCTGGCGGAGAGGGCGCTGGAGTTCTTCGCTCCCTCGCCCCTCGCCGGCAAAGCCGCTCTGTGTCAATTGTTGCTGGCGCGAATTCATTTGGATGCCGGGCGTGCCGCGGAGGCCAAAGAAATCTGCCAGTTGGCGCTCCAGCGCTTGGAGCAGGCGGAAACACCGGCGTTGACCTGGCAGGCATTCTTTGTCCTCGGAACGATCGAAGAAGCGCTCGGATCCCCCGACGCGGCTTACCAGGCTTATCGAAGTGCCCACCAACACATGGAGAATCTCCGGAGCCACCTCAAGGCCGAGGAAATGAAGATCGCATTCCTGAAGGACAAGCTGGCGGTATACGAATCCATGGTCCGGATGTGCTTGAGCCGCGGACCGTCCGCGGACCGCCAGGAGGCCGCGTTCGTATACATGGAACAGGCGAAATCGAGAAGCCTGGCCGACCTGATCGCCTTCCGTGCCCACGGTCTCCCGTCCCCCACTCCGGGCCGCCGCAAGCTGATCCAGGAAGTGAACGTCCTCCGCGAGGAGCTCAACTGGTACACCCGCACCATTCAGCTTCAGGAAGGCCGGGCCGCAAATCTTCGGGACCCGCACCTGGAGAGGCTCAGGCGCTCCGCGCGGAGCTGCGAGCGGCAATTGGCCGAAGTGATGACCCGGCTGCGCGCGGAGGACCAGGAGTACGCCAACCTGCAAGCCGGCGCGCCCATCGACCTGGACGCCATCCGGTCCGTGATTCCATCCGACGCCCTGCTGGTGCAATACTATCGGGTCGGCGACATCTTCTACGCCAGTCTCCTGTCCCGCGACCGGTTGAAAATGGTGCCCCTGGGACCAGCCGCGGACCTGCGCCGCGAGATCCAGTTGCTGCGCTTCCAGTTGTCCAAGTTCCGCCTTGGCCCCGACTACGTGGGTACCTTCCACCAGCAACTGCTCAACGCCACCAACGCCCACCTGCAGGAGTGTTACCGGCAGTTGATCGCTCCCATCGAAGACCACCTGCAAGCCGCCCATTTGATCGTGGCCCCGCATGGCTTCCTGCACTACCTGCCGTTCCATGCTCTCTTTGACGGCCAGAGTTATCTGAATAGCCGCTTCTCGATCTCGTACACTCCCAGCGCCAGCGTTTACTACCTCTGCTCGGTCAAGAACGCGAAGTCTTCGCAGGGAGCCCTGGTCATGGGAGTTCCCGACCCGTGTGCCCCTCACATCCTCAGCGAGGTAAACGCAGTCGCTTCCGTCCTCCCCGGCGCGGAGGTGTATGTCGGTTCTGACGCTACCTGCGAAGTACTTCGGGATGTGGGCTCCCGGAAGCGGTTCGTCCACATCGCCACCCACGGATCGTTCCGCCAGGATAACCCTATGTTTTCCTCCATCAGCCTGGGGAACGCGCAGTTGAGCCTGTTCGACCTTTACCAACTGGACCTGCCCGTGGAGCTGGTAACGCTAAGCGGTTGCGGTACCGGACTGAACGTAGTCGTGGGAGGCGACGAACTCATCGGACTGAAGCGCGGATTGCTGTACGCCGGCGCCCAAGGGGCCTTGCTGACGCTCTGGGACGTCAATGACCGGAGCACTGCCGAGTTCATGAAGCTGTTCTACGAGCGCCTTCAGAGCAATCCGAACAAGGCGCAAGCCATTCAATTCGCCATGAACGAGATCCGCCGAACCTACTCCCACCCATTCTTCTGGGCCCCCTTCGTCCTGGTAGGCAAGTACACGTAGAGCATGGTTTACAGCTTCCAAGCTCAGGCTAGTTGTTTGGCTGGGTGTTCGGTGGGGCAGCTTTTCAAGCTGCGGACCCGCTTTCAACGGGTCCTGGCCGATTGAAAATGGGCCAGCAGGATGGAATCCTCCCCCAACCCAGAAAAACATGTCACACAGGCCGCAGGGCTTAGTTAAATGCCAGCGACTTGCCGGTAAAGCTGCTTCCGTTCAATAAACCTAGATCCAAACCCGTAGCTGTGAAGAACTGAAAATTGCCGGTGTTGCCAACGATCAAAGAGCCCGTGCCAGCGGGCAGCGCCAGCAAAACCGGCACCGGAACCGTAAACTGGCCGGCACTCACAGGCGCCAGGCAGGTGAAAGTCACGCTCACGACCTTCACTCCGATCGTGATCGAAGAGTTCCCGTCGATGACGACGTACGATCCCGGGCCGCCGCCGCTCCAAGTGATATTGACTCCCTGGGAGCGGGTCACAGCCGCGACTTGCGCCTGGTTGGTCCAGGTGAGGATCGGCGGCATGTTCAGTGTAGCATTGAAATGCTGAATGTCCTTGCCGCCGGACCCGTTGTCAAATGTGAATGCCCCTCCCGCCGCGGGAATGAACCCGGCCGGAACGGTCGACGGTGGAAAGTAAAGCCCCGGAAGGGTGCTGGTTTGCGACAGGGAGAGCGATCCGCCGGGACCGGTGACCGTGATGGCGGCCCCGGCGTCCAGGGGCGCTGTGATGACAGCTACTGTCTGCAGTGAGTTGGAGACGAGGCAACTCCCCACCGAGACGGTCCCGCCCGAAACGGCAAAACTGTTGGTATTGAAAAAGGTACCGCCTACACTATTCGTGGCCGTGGAGGTTCCGTTCGAGATCGTGGTGGTCTGGCTGACACTCAAGACTCCCTCTTTGACCGATGTCTTGCCGTTCAAACCGGCAAGCACATCCGTCGGAAACGTATTCGAATCCGAGCAGGTCCGGCCAGTGGCCGCAATCGGGATGGTAACGGAGTTACTGACAATGTTCCCGCTCACGATCGCGACTGCTACATTACAGCCGACTGACACGTTACCTGGAATCGTCACGACCACCTGATCCACGCCGGGGTACTGCGACCTTCCCCGGTAGGCGATCGTGGCTTCGACGCCGCCGATGAAGGCATGCATGGGGATGCTGGTGAGATCGTCCTGCTTCTGAGGAAAGAGTTTGTCGTCGTCATTGGGATCGAAGCCCACGCCCGAGCCCCACAGCACGATGGTCTGGTTCGGATTGGCGGCATTCGACGTAGTCAGCAAGGCATTGTTGGCGTCGTAGGCCGCTGCCAGGGTGCCGTTGTAGAACAGAATGCCGAAGGCGCTCTGCACCACGGCAATGGAACCGGTCGCAGTGGCGGTCCCATTCGTCACGGTTACGGTTCCGGTTCCGGTCGGAGTGTTGCCCGGCAGC
>OCZU010000854.1_pt1 | contig 20550 bp, 21 predicted proteins | sample 1539001 | NCBI WGS metagenome assembly OCZU01 (sample SAMEA3539306, study PRJEB22396) | soil metagenome | biome: tundra; feature: field; material: soil | place: USA | collected 2010-05 | depth 0.15 m | reverse complement strand
GAGCACCGGCCTTCTAAGCCGGGGGTAACAGGTTCGAGTCCTGTCGGGCGTGCCAGAATTACTTGACAGTACAATGAGTTACCATTCCGGCTCTTCAGGCTCTTTTCGGTTGTGCCACTTTTGTGCCACTTTCGACTGCAGGCTTCGTTATGCAACCCTCCTGCGAATGATCGTCAGCGGTATCGTTCCGCGTCGCTCAGTGTCCAGTACTGACTCCGCCGCCTGAATCAATCGCGCTACCTCGGGCGCCATGTACTGACGAGTGACGCCCTTACGAGCGTGTCCCAGCAGTGCTTGGCAATCGCGATCGGAAACACCCGAGGCTTCCAAGCGATGACCGAACGTGTGCTTCAAATCATGGACACGCAGCTTCGCAAACCCCACGGCCACCGACTCCGCCTTGAGCTCTTGCCATTTTCCGGCTGCTCGTTGCCGAGCCAGGCGCCATGCGTTCTGCAACATCCGCTGCACCGGTTTCCCGGCCACCGAAAATACCCACACGGGATGCTGACCGCGTTGTTCCTCGATCACACTGCGAGCAACACTGTTTAGCACGACTAGGCGATCACGCCGGTTCTTCACGCCGGAGCTGGGACGCCTTCCGCCGAAATTCCACGGAATCAAAAACACGGCTGCATTCAATTCCTGCACGTCGATTTCATACTCCCATTTCAAGCGGCAAACTTCCTGCTCGCGGCACCCGGTGTTGACCTTAAAGAGCGCCATGCGGTGCAGGTATCCCGGCAACTCGGCGAAGAAGATTCGCTGCTGTTCCCAGGTGAGCGGGTAAGCTTCCCGCCGCGTTTCCTGCTCATTTAACATCGTCAGCAATGGCGGGACGTCGAGCCACGTCAGGTTATGCTCGTCGCGCCACCTCATCGCCGCTAACCGGACTATTCGTCGTACCCGGGCGATCGCAATGTTGATCGTCCGGTTACTCAACCCACGACGACGCCAATCGGCGATGAACTTCGCCAGGGTGCCGTCGTGAATGTTTTTCAGCGGCAAATAGCCGATATAGGGGTCCAGCTGCTTCAACGTTAGGGCGATATCCCCGATCGTTGACAGGTGCCTGTTCTCGACCAAGAACTTAGCGCCTGCTTCGCGAAACACCCGCTGCGGGCGAATACCCAAGCGTTGCGCATCGTTGATCTCGCTGAGTCGCTTGATCAAGACGTGTTCCGCTTTGAGGTACTCGCATTCACGATAGCCAGTGCTTTCTCGAATGCGGTCATACCCGTTGACTTGCTTCCAAATCCACCAGATTCCACCGCGAAGCTGGAGACCTGGCATTTTTGCGCGGGCCATACGATTGCTCCTTTCTTCGCTGACCGCCCGCTGCAACCGGCAGCTTGGCTTGGACTCGCTTTCTCGTCAAGAGATGGTGGCTGTAATGTGGCGGCCTGAGCCGCAAACAGTTCGTCAGCGACTCGGTCCAGTTGCACGCGGTCAACGCCGTTGCCCTTCTTGCCAATGGCAATAACAGTCAAACGTGGCCGTACCTGTTGGTCGAAGACGCTGCGGCACATGCCCATGTAAGCTGTGCCTCACACATGCGAACGATGCGCGGCTGAAGGCGGTGTTTCATCTTGTTTTTCAGGCTTCAGTTACCACCGCGATCTATTTGAATTGGCCGTGCCGCGAGGTTGGGGACGTAGTCCGTCGTTGTTTAAGCGTGAAGCATGATCGCCGCTGCCCGTGCTGGAGGCTCCATCGGCGCAAGCATTCCCTGGACGTCGCTGCACGTAGTCGACAATAGTGGTTGTATTGGCCCGACGAAGCGCGACATGGGCAATCCGAGCTTTGGACGGCCCAATCTGTGCGCGTGCGCACGGATACGCACAGTCACTTCTATGACACCTATGACGCCCATTCCGGTTAACGCTATACAAAGCGTTTTGTAGGAGTGCGTAGATACAGCTTTTCCTGGAAGGGGTCATAGACGTCATAAAACGTCATGGCTGGCGTAGCCTCAGACCGTAAAAGCACCGCCCCACCGTGGTTCTCTTCCTGCTAAACCCGCTGCAGACCAGATAACGCGATAGCAACGTATTGCTCTCCGGTCGCGCACCATTCTTATCGCACCAACATTGATAATTGCGATGCAGGTCGCTGGATCGCTCCATGCCGGTCTCTTCTTGGACGCAGCACTCCTCGAGCGATTGACCGAAGCCGTCCTCGTCGCTCAAGTATTCGTCGGTCAGTAGACGGACGCTTGCGGGTGGTAACGTCCCATGGTTAGTCCACTCCACGGTGCCCTTAATCGCCCATGCCAGCACCGCCCCCAGTGCTTTCTGCTGTAGACGCTCTCGCATCCCTTTGCCTGCCACCGGGGTGAAGACACCTCGAAACGGCACCATCTGGATACGGCGGCGGATTGCCGGGGTGACGGCGTTGAGCCTGGGCATGTGGTTGCCGACGACGATGGTCTTGTGCGCTCGCCGGAAAGTGAAGTTGTCCCCGCGCATAAAGCGGGCAGAGATGGTTGCGTCCCCTGTCAGCGATTTGACCCGACTGTCGTTCCAGGTAGCCGACGAGGTGGGCTCGCGGCATAGCGCCAGACGCACCCCCATGAACTGGGCCAGCTCGGTGCGGTGACGCTCGCCCTTGGCTTCCATCATCACTTCTGGCGCGAACACCAATGCATAGTCGCCGAGCGCCGCGGTGAGCGCCTCTGCAAACGAACTCTTGCTATTGGAACCGACGCCGAAGAAGTAAGGCAGAATGTCTTCCGACGTCACGCCGGTAGCGCAGTAGCCGGCCACGCGCTGCAGATACGCTGACATTTCGGCGTCGCCCTGCGTGATGTCGACGAGGAAGCGCGACCACAGGCCCTCGCCTTCGGCATCCGCTGGCGCTGCAGCGGTGATGCGTGTCATCAGTGCCGCGGGATCGTGGGGCACGTTGCTTCCGTCGCGCAGATTGACGATGCCGGACTGCGTATTAAGTAGCCACGGATCAGCATCGAGTGCGTCCGGCTGGATGACGACGGACTGGTCATAACGTGCTAGTCGTTCGACACCGGCAATGGTGTTGGCCGTGGCGAGACGCCGTTCATGCTTGGTGCCGCCGACTGCGTCACGGACGATCGTCCGGATCAACGCAAACACGGCGCCGTCGTTGTCGATGACCCAGCGTTCGCCGTTCCAGTCGATCCATCGCCGCCATGCCGGAACGAAGCGATGGTGGCTGCCGTGCAGCCGAACAAAGGCGAGCGCAATGGCATCCTCAGAAGGCGGTCCACCGGCAACGACGCGCACATCTTTCGCAGCAAGTTTCACGCGCTCCTCAAGGCTGATGACGATGCCGTCGGCGGTCATGTTCGCCGCGCGGGCATCACGCTCTACTGCGCAGCGTCGGCACGGTCGACGACAATTTGATTGCGCCCGGTTGTACAGACTGCAGATAGCGTTTGCAGTCGAGCGCTTTGTAATAGACGCGTCTATCGCGTAGCACCGGCTTGGGCCAAAGCGGATCGATGCGCTCGTGACGATACGCGTTGATCTTGGATCGACCGGTCAACTGGCAGAAGTAGGCGCGCGTCACTTCTGCATCGGGATGATCGAACGGATTGAACGGTAATGTCATGGCGGCACCGACTGATCTGTGCAATGGAGTTAGCGATTTAGAGCATGTGTGACGTCGATTGAATTGAAAACCCAGCGCACCGCAGTCGATCGCACTCCGTCGTGGAAAACAAACATAATCTGCGCGACTCGCACGAAATGAGGACGATTGACGCACGCAAATCTGTAGGAATGGATGAAATGAATTTCGACAACCACATCGTCTATAAGAAACGAAAGTGTCTCGTCGCGATCCAACTCACGTGTGCAAATGAATCCGCGCGTTGATGCAGAGCGGTGATCGGCCGCGTCGCCAAGCATCGCCGTCATCGCGCCAATGCGCCAACGAAGCAACCGTGCGATTCGCACTCGATGTGCAGACAATCGACGCCCAGCGGCCTGGGACACGCCGTGATCGAGAGACCCATAGCGGGCCCCAGGACGGAGGGCAAGATGGAAGGAGTGGTGCTTCTCGTGCCCGAGAAGTGCGTCTGCACAGGGTTTGAGATGGCACCATCATCAAACCGGGAGTGCTGTCAGTTGACGTAGATCGAAGTAAACACTGGGCTTCGCGTGTGCCGTTTACGCGGTAGCACGCTGGCATTGGCCGGAGGTAGAACGATGATTCGACGCGACGAGAACCAGTTTCGTCTCAAACCCGCAGCGCCTAGGGGCAAGCAATCACGTGTAGGAGAGTGGTTTACGACGAGGGTTTTACGCGCGACGAACCGCATCGGGCCGATGCCGTCACGAAGCACTTCCACCATTCCGCGAGCGAGCTTGGCGAGAGTCGGAAGGGGCGCCGTCGCCGCCAGCTTTGCAGGATCCAGGCTAGGCCCGCACTCCCGTCGGGTGGTAGTCAAGTCCCGGATTGTCAATCTCAAGCACGTGACACCCCAAGCGGTCGACGCGCACCTGCGCTACATCGCGCGAGAGGGGATCAGCCACGACGGCCAACCAACGCAGCCCTATGGACCGGAAACGGACGCGGCCGACCGGCAGGATTTCGCGGCGGCGGGTCGCGAGGACCGTCATCAGTTTCGCTTCATCATCGCCCCCGAAGACGGCGTCGAGCTCGCCGACCTGCGCGACTACACGCGCGAGCTGATGTCGGCCATGGAGCAAGATTTGGGGACGAAGCTGGAATGGATCGCCGTTGACCACTGGGATACCGAAAACCCACACACTCACGTCGTCCTGCGCGGTAAGGATGATCGGGGCAAAGACCTGATCATTGCCGCATGTCGTTATCGGCGATGAGCGCCTCAACCTCCATGGCGGCGAGCTTCTGCAAGGTCGCTTCGCTGTGATACCCCGCATCGGCGGTGATGACCGAGTTCTCCGCCAGCATGTCCTTCAGCGCCTCCACCACAGGTACGAGGAGTTCCTGCTCCGAGCCGGTGCCGTGCGCCTGGGCCTCGACGATGATCTGATGCTTCCCATCCACCGCCGCCACGCCGGTATAGCCTTGGATGACGCCTTTGCCGGTAGCCATCTTGGCGCTCTCATTGTCAGTACGGTTGCTCTTCCGGATCGAGCCCTTCACCCCGCGCCGGTCCTCGGGATGTTTGGCCAGCCAACCGCGAATCTGTGCCGCGTCGCGGTGCAGCCGCGCGATGCGCTTGACCTCCTTCGCCGCCAGATCGGGCTCGATCGGCTTGGCATCTTCGTCCCGATGGCGTTGCAGCATCGTCTGTGCCGCGGCTTCGAGCTTCGTGGCTTGCCGCTCGAAGTCCGCCCGCGTGCCGCTCCTGCTCTTCACCGCGTTGCTCGGCAGCTTCACCCCGTCAATGGCGAACATCTCGCGTCCGAGCAAGCCTTGCCGATCGCAGATCGCCAGTACGGCGGCAAACACCCAAGCAATGTCCTCGCCCAAGGTGCTGACGAAGTTCGCGAGGGTGGTGAAATGCGGACCGCTATCGCCACACAAGGCGATGAAGGTCACCTGGTCGCGGCAGGCCCGCTCAATGCCACGGCTACTGACAATGCCTCGCGAGTAAGCGAACAGCACCACCTTCAACAGCATCGCCGGCGGATACGCCGTGGCCCCAGTGTCGTCGTTGCAGAAGCGCGCATCGAAGCTAGACAGATCGATCTCGTGATCGAGCAAGTGATTCAACGCGTGCTCGAACGTCCCCGGCAACAACTGCCGCGCCAGATCGACGGGCAACAAGCGCGGACTCGTATCGATATGCTGGTAGCGGGCCATCCCGTTTCCCCCATTGGTCGACGCTTCTCCTTCGACCTTGATGCGCACAATCGTTTCGCGTAGGCTGGGGTTTTTCTACAACCTCGTTAGCCGTCACAAGCGAAGTGCTAGAGCTAGCCATGGCCCAAGAAATCCTCACAGGCAGTTGCCTTTGCGGCGCTATCACGTACGAAATCCGATCGCCGTTTCTTCGGTTTGCGCATTGTCATTGTCGTCGCTGCCGCAAGGCTACAGGCACGGGGCACGCCACAAACTTGTACGCTGCGCCCGACCGATTTCAATGGACTTCCGGTCAAGATCTCGTTGCACGGTTCGATCTTGCTTCAGCGGAGAGTTTCGCAACCACATTTTGCCGAAATTGTGGCTCGCCACTTCCTCATCACACCCGCAGCGGGCGAGAAATGGTCGTTCCGGCTAGTTCGCTCGATGTTCAGCCGATGCTGTTACCTCAAGCTCGTATCTTTTGGGATTCGCGTGCACCATGGACATGTTCATCCGATAACATACCTCGATTCTCTGAGTATCCGGAATGGTGGCGATAAAGTGCCGCCTAACCCGTCTCTACGCGGACGCCCGCCGGCGGGCTTTCGCCCGCGAGTCGGTCGCCGGTTAGCTTGTTGCGTTAGCCGTCATGAGCGAAGCGCGTTGCCCTGGCTGCGATATGCGGCCTGGAACAGCGCAAGCGCAACTGCAGACCCTACGTCTCCAGTTCCTCGAACAGCACTACGGACATGGGCTCGTCGACGCGGGAACGAAGCGATCGGTATGGTGAAGAAAAGCACGGTGTCAGATGCGCACCCGTAAACATGGCGCGCGAATACCAGGCCGCAGCAAACGCGTCGTTCGAGTTGTCTGAACAGCGGCCAAAGAAGATCAATCGCCAATCTGACGACCTATCGGAGGTAGAAGCCTGCGACCTTCCCATCCTTCATGGCCATCGTGACAAGAACGTCGTCTCCCGCGTCCTTAAATTCTAGCTTCCAGAGATAGACCAGCGCTCCCTCCTTCCTCAAGGTGCCCATTCCGACAACGGTATAACCTTGCTTCAAGCGGGGGCCTAACAGTTGATTCATATTATCCAGTATCTGCTGGGTCATGGCCGACTTAACCGATTGGTCGCCTAGCGCATCGAAGTCGGTCAGTGAATTCGCCTGTATCGCCCCGAGCATGCTCGTCATTATCGCCTCTGGTTGCTTGGGTGTTTGTGAAAATGCGACGTTAGAGACCAGATCAAAAGTCGCTGCGAAGACGATCACCCAAAAAGTAACTCGCGACAACAAAGGCCGGTGGATTGACTGCCGCATGACGATGCTCCTATTTGTGTTGACAGATAACGGAGTGGCTGCGACACCGCACCGCGCTGCCGGGCACCCACTGCTGGTACCTTATACGTCTCGCGCGTCTCGTCCCAGGAGGTCTGATGGCGCGCCAAAACCGTTATCGCAGCCGGCCCGTTGCGTCTTGACCGAAGGCCCTCGCCGAGTTTCTCCGCCACGTCGCGGAAATTCGACGCACTGGCGAATATCGATACTCTCCTTAACCAACTACAAACCGGACAAGTTAGCGCCCGAGCTATCGATAGCTGGGCACTCAATGAGCAGGCGCCCGCTGGGCTATTGCTCAAGCTGTTTGCGGAGGTTGACGGACGACCGCGGTGTTTCTCGCGCGCTCCGGGTCGCATTGACCAAAAAGCTTTATGCGCGATCCACTTGAGGAAGCAAGTTATCAGATTAGAATGCACAATGTATCTACTCTAACAGAGCGGTTGCGGTTCGATAAAGGGAGAGAACAACATGTGCAGAAAATTACCCATCTTTGTCTCCTGCCTTGCGACAGTAGCTCTGGTTGCGCCAACGCCGGCGCAGGAGAACATTCACCCGACGAAGATGCAGTCACCCGAGCAGCAGAGGCAGGATGACGCACAGTGTTTCACCTGGGCGGTGCAACAAAGTGGGTACGATCCAGCTAAGCCTTGGTTTGCGCCACAAGTTTGGTCTCCCACGCCCGCGGCGGGAAGCAGCGTACGCGTTCGCAGCGGGGATGCCAGGTCGATTACGCGCCACGACGCAGGTGACGCGGCGGTTGCGGGCGCGATCGTGGGAGCTTCAGCAAAACCCGAGGCGGCCGCCGCGGCTGCCGCGATACTCGGCCGCGATGCCGTCAACGCGATTCCTGGAGGCGCCGTCGCGGGTGCTATGGTGCAGCGCGATGCGGCCCGCAATCCTGCCTGGCAACAAGAGCAGGCGGCGTCGCAACAACAGCAGACTGGGTACGCGCTCTTCCGAAAGGCACGCGTAGCGTGCCTGGAGACGCGTGGCTATACGGCACAGTGAAAGTACGCAAGCGCACCGGCTAGGGATCCGCTCTGAACACGTGCCGGCAACAGCGGCCAACGCGCTCCGCGAGGTAAAAGCTCCGCAGGGTAGATGCCGGTGGTAACCGCGGCGCCACGCTCGCGTAGTCGTGAAGGTACGCGCGCTGATCCTCGACTTCATCGTCATCGATTAGCCGGTCATTAGGTTTGGAGCGGCCGCGAACCGCGGAAGCCGAGCTTTGTAAGGGCGACGGTCCGAGCGGGCCTTCCTCAGCGAGGTGCGGCTCGCCTCGGCGAACAATGCACGACCTGCAGCGAAAGTTCGCTCATGTCCCCCGGATGGCTGAGGATCGTCCCCGGGTATTGGCTGCGGGTGATCGCGCATCGCAGGGCTGAAGACATCGAAACTGCTCCCGCGAACTCGGATCGGCCCAACGCAGTTGTCGACGGTTTTGACATTGCGCCGGGATGCGTTGCATTAAGCGCTGATGACTAAAAATTCCCCGTGCTCCGACAGGAAAGAATTACATGTATGCGACAACGGCCCTCCTGAAAGTGCGCCATCCAACACTTCTTACTGGACGCACCCTTCTCTTTTACCCCTTCTAATCAAACACTGTATCGAACAGCTCCATTTCAGGATGGCGATTGTACGGTTCAGGCGGCCGAAACCGATCCGATGCGCCAGGCTTGAATTCGCCGATATACGCGCCGGGTGTCAAGAAGGATGTCGCGAAACTTAACAGCGACAACTTCTTACGTTATGAAATTCAACGCTATAGAAGGTTAACCCACTGAGAAATAAAAGCTATTGCCTATCGGTACGGACCTTGCTTCCCACGTTTCGCGTAGACAAGCTGTGCGACACCACGTAATCGCAAAAACGCTTCGCAAATAGAGCTGACGTGGGTTAACAAACAAAATCCTTGCAACACCGGAAAGAGCCGCAACGCCAGGGAACCCGAATCTGGATCTCTTTACCGGCCCTGGGCTGGCGCTGCTGACAAAGAAGGCGGCCATCTAACGCCTGGAACTCGGACGCATTGGGGTTTGCAAGAGTAATCGTAACGGCGAGGGGGAGTGTGCTTCAAATCCGACATACTGTCTCGGGACCCATTGCGCCACGTACGCGGGTCGCGCGACGGTTGAAGGGGGGACGTGCGAACGCGCTCCGGCCGATATCCATTGTGGGCCGCGCCTTGGCACGGCCCGTGGCTTGGTCTGCGCGAACTGTCGACCTTAAGGTTCGCCCCTCGATAACCCCGCCAATGTTGGGTGCGGCTGTCACCCCTGCCCAAGCTCGTCAAGCGATGCGCCTGGATCGAGAAGCTGAGGTCCGCGGTGGCCAATTCATCTGGCAGGACGGCCCTAGCATCGGCCGGATCTTATTGCGAACCATAAAAATTTGGCATCGCTTGATGGTGCGCGTGGTGAACTTGAGCCGCCGCCTAGCGGCGACATTGCAAATTTGCAAAACACCGCCGTCCGTTTCGCCAAAGAGGCTCCCCATGCTCGAGGGTGGTGGTTGCCCAAGTGTCATCGTCATACGTCAAACCCAAGCGCGGATCCGCGGGCTCTAAGGAACAATCGAGTTGCCGACCGATGTAGAAAAGCTGCGCGTCGAAAAGAAGTTGGGAAACACCGACAGTGGGGGCGTGGTGGCCACTGCGGGAGGTGCATGGGTTACCACGCAAGGCGAAAGCTTCAAATCATTCACAAGGAGTTTGCAATGAATAAAACATTAATTGCAATGGTTGTTTCTGCGATGTTCGCGTCGGGCGCAGTGCTCGCCGCCGACACCACCACCGTCGTCGGTGGCGCCGGAGCTACCAATAACGACAGTACCGTGGGTAACAGCAAGACCAACACCGAAACCAGTACCAAGACCAACACCAACACCGAAACTTCCAACGCAAACCCAACGGCGACTTCGAGTGGCGCGACCACTTCGACGGCGACCGGCGGCAATGGCGCGGCGGGTGGGGCGGCAACCAGCGGGGCGGCAACGGGAGGGGCGGCAACCGGAGGATCACAGACCAACTCTGGCAGCACGACGGCGACGAGCGGCAGTGCCAATGGCGGTACCGCATCGCCGACGCTCACCAACAACGGCGCTTCGTCTTCAGCCTCACCGTCGTTGTCGATCAGCAATCCGACGGGTGCCTCGCAGGGCGCCAATACGAGCCAATCGGGTGCCTCTCAAACCGGCGGTGCGGCTAGTCGCAGTGCAACCAGCGGTGCGGGTACGGGCGGAGCGGCAACCGGTGGTGCCAACACGGCGGGCGCGGCGACCACCGGGGGAGCCACCGGGGGTGCGACGGGCCAGACCAATACTGCTGGGGCAGCGACCGGTGGCGCGACGACCGGAGGTGCGAATACTGCCGGTGCGGGTAACGGTGGAACCCAAACCACTGGCGCGGCGAGTGCGGGCGCGGCGACCGGCGGGGCAACGTCGGCGACCAATACCAACACCGATACTTCCGGTGCCGGCGGCGCCGGTGGTGCGGGCGGCGGGGGCGGTGCCGGTGGCAGCACTGGCAATGCCACTGGCGGTGCCGGCGGTACCGGGTCATTGGCGCTTCCTGGCGGTGCGGGTGGTGCTGCGACTAATACCGCTGGCGGTGGCGGCGGTGGCGGCGGTGGGGGCAACGGCGATGGAAGCGGCAACGCAGGCGACAATCACTTGAACGCCAACGCCGAAGGTGGTAAGACATCGACCAGCGCATCCACCGGCTTTGCTATCGGCGTAGGGGTCGGCGGTGATGCCAGCAGTCGCACGACCGGCGGTGAAACGACCGGTGGCGGCGCCAACGGCAACAAAAATATCGGTGGTGACACGACCACCGGCGATGCATCGGTGAAGGCGTCCAACTCGACCGAAGCCGGCAGCGGCCAAGGCGGCAACATCGGCGGCGGCGGGACGACGGCCGGTGGAAGCAATCTTGCTGGCGCGATGACCTCGGGAGGGGTGACTCAGTTGGCTCCCAGCACGTCGTCTGCCAACAATAACAAGATCGGCGACACCTCATCGAGTGCGTCAAGCAACCAGAACGGCAACACCATCAGCGCCAACGGTGGTCAGACGGGCAAGGCGACTTCGGGTAACATCAACCAAAGTCAAAACGTCGAAGGCGGTAAGGGCAGTTCGGGTGAGGCCACCGGTGGCAATGGCGGGAATGGCGGCGGCGCTACTGCGGTGTCCGCGGTCGTGCAGGTGCCGGCGAATACCATTAACGTGAGCTCGCCTGGCGCAGGTGCTGGTGCAGGTGCTGGTAAAGGTCCGAAAGGTCCGTAAGGTCCCGGCGGCTAATCGCTACTCGGGAAGAAATAAATTCGGGGAGCTCGGTACACTGGGTTCCCCGGATTTCGCTTTGGAAGTGGCCGACGAGGATAGAGCAATGAAAAAATCACTGTTGGCAGTAGCGATTGCGATTGCCCTTGCCACTGCAACGCCTCTGGCCCTTGCCGATACAACATCCAATTCGACCTCGAGCGGAGGGGCAGGCGGTGCGGGCGGTGCGGCCGCGGGCGGCGCAGCAACGGGCGGGACCGCTACCAACTCGAACAATACTTCCGGCGTATCCAATGCGAGCGGTGGGATAGCGCAGGGTGGTCAAGGTGGCGTTGCAGCGGGTGGTACTTCGTCATCCCAAGCATCAGGGGGTTATGTCGGCACCGTATCAACCGGAGGGTCTAATGCTTCGTTGGGGGACGTGACCGTTAATTTCAATTCGGGTAGCACTCCGATGGGCAAGGCCGGGCTAGGCGTCGGTGTCGATCCGACCACTGGCCATATCGTCACCGACAATTCGGTCACTTATGGGGGCTCGTACAAGGTGAAGAACACACCCGACGTCAATGTCGGTGGTCCAGCCTCCGGTCCTTGTAACGGCTTTAGCGGTGGCATAGGCGTGAGCATGGCCGGCATCGGCATTGGTGCTAACGCGTCGACGGTGGACGAGGGCTGTTCAGCAAGAGAAACCGCGCGAGTCGCAGCGATGATCGGTAGGATGGACGTCGCCAACGCGGTCCTGGAAAACTTGCCCATTGTGCAAGCGGCAATGAAGGCAAAAGCGACGCGTGAGGCGTTGGCTTTGCCGCCCAAAGCAGACGCTGCCGCGACCACGGCACCTGCGCAATGGGTGCCTGCACCCACGCCAGTTCAGACTCAAGAGCAACGGGAGGCCGCGCTGAAGGAGCAGCAGCGCTTGGCCCAGGAAGCTCTGCAGCGCCAAGCCACAATGGCGAAAGTAAATGACACATTGACGTTTACGGACGCATCGACGCAGGGGCGCGAGAAGACGCCTCAGCAGGTAATGGCCGAGGAAGCCAACAAGAAACTGGCATTGAAAGCTGAGGAGGCTAACAAACCACCGAGCTACGCAGCTGCGAGTCCATCAGCCCCGTCGGCGACCCCATCCGATGTGAAAGTCGCGTCCGCGCCGGTAGCATCGCAGCAAGCCGCCAAGCCGGACGCAACAGCAAAGATGGCGGAAAACAAGATGTCGCCGGCGAACGCCATGAATTTATCGACGAGCCCGCAGCAATCCTCGAAAATCGAGTTACTATCCAAGGTCGAAGACAGGACGATGTCATCGGGGGCGCCGACTGCCGACGAGAGAATCAAAGCGGCGAAAGCTGCTCTCAACCTTCAGTAGCAGGTTGACACCATAAGACAGGGAGTTTCGGGATGACCAAACAACTGGCGCTGGCGCTGATTTCGGTGCTCGTTGTCGGACATGCCGAAGCGGCGAAAGCGCCACGATCGCCGCCGGAAGCAACGGAGGAAAACAAGATACAGTACAAGGTCGTGACTGCATCGGAAAGGGGAACATATATCGTTCTCGGCCGCGACCTCGCTACGTGGATCGCTCCGGATGCAGGCATAGAACTGGAAGCCGTGCCGTCAGCAGGATCTTCGGAAAACGTATTCCGTTTGCGCTATGAGGCCGGCGTAAAACTGGCGCTCGTCCAATCGGATGTCTACCAGGCCTTTTTGGATCAAGCGGCGGCAGGAAACAAGGATGCGGGGAAAATCATCCGACCGTTGCGGGTCATTATTCCGTTATACAACGAGGAGATCTATTTCGTCGTCAGGGCGGACTCGCCGCTGAACTACGTGCATGAGATCAAGGATGCTCGAATCAATGCGGGTCCCTATGGAAGCGGCACTGCGCTGACCGCACTGACCTTGTATCAATCGATGTACCGCACCGCGCTTCCGAAGGGAACCACCACTTTTCTGACCAACGAGGAGGGCTTGGTCAAGCTCACGGGAGACAAGACGGTGGACGTGGTCGTCATCACAGGCGGTCAACCGATGAAGCTCTTGGCTGATATGAAGCCGGAGGCCAAAGATCTCATCAAGCTGCTGAAGTTCGACGCGACCAACCCAGCGAGCAAAGATGCGCTCAAGACATACTTTCCGGCGGCAATTTATGCACGCAGCTACCCAAATCTCCTCAAAGAGGATCTGCCAGGGATTGCGGTAAAGGCGTTCCTGGTTACCTACGACTACAACTTGCAGCAAACCGTCGGATACCTGGCACGGTTTGCAAAGTCGCTATGTCAGAACTTTTCGCTGCTGCAGGAGAAAGGCCATCCCAAGTGGAAGGACGTACAACTATCTCTGCCTGAGCTCGGAGAAGGCTGGAGCTACTATCCGCCCACTGCCAAACAAATCCGGGCGTGCGACGTGCACAGTCCCATCGGGGTGTCAACATCGAGGCAGCCCCAATTTCGGGGGGCCTGCTCGCCAGTCGAAACCGTTTTGGGATTGTGCGAACACCAGTAATGGAAGCGACCTCTGTAGAGTGACGGCGCTGCTGGACACCGAGGGGCAAAGCGATGATGACTTGCCAAGGTGCGCATAGAAGCGAGTGTCTCTAGCGGGCAACGATGTGTCCGTTTTCGTCGGAAATGACAATCTCGACTCGACGATTCCAGGTGCGACCTGCAACGGTATCGTTGGTGGCGATCGGAAAATCCTTGCCGTAGCCTCGCGCCGTGATTCGGTTCGCGCCGATGCCGGCGTCCAACAGCGATCGACGCACCGCGTCGACGCGGAGTTCGGACAAGTCCTGGTTATAGCGATCACTGCCGACGTTATCCGTAAATCCCTCGATAGCCACCGTGCGCCCTTGGTACCGATTCATGAATTCTGCAAGCTTTTGTACGGCACGAAGTCCTTCCTGGTTGAGCGAGGCCTGACCGTTGTCGAATAGGATATCGCCGAGGGTAACAACCATTCCACGATTGGTTTTTACCGCCTGCAGGCTTTCAAGTTGCTGTTGCTGTTGCAATGCCGCAGCTTGTTCACGCGCTGTCGCGCGCGCGCGAGCCTCCAGTTGAATACGGGACCGCTCCTTTAGCGCGGCGGCGACCGCGTTCTCGGCGGCGCGTAAACGCGCCACTTCTGTTGCGATCGCGGCCCGCATCATCGCGAGGTAAGCTAGCTGACCGACTTGCTCCGCGCCTGCCCGATCGGTCCACGCGGCTTCCGCGCGCCTGAGCGCCTCGGTCGCTTGATTGAGCTCGAGAGGCGCCAAGCGAACTACCTGCGGATCCCCTTGCGCAGCCGCATAGACCGTACGCGTATCCTCCAGCGCAGCGTTTCGATCTGGCTGATTGGCACACCCGACCAACAGCAAAACCGTAATTAAGATGCAAGTCTGTTGCAAATGTTTTCGCATTTCTTGTTCCTTGTCCACCAGATGCGAAATCATGGCACGCTGCGATTTATCTCGGCTTGTAGCACTCGTATATCTTGTTCAAGTTTAGCGACTTCCTTTTGTGCCTTGAGAGAGCGAGCCTTGCTACTGGCCAGCTTCGCATCGACTTCCGCCTGCTCGCTGAGCCTGCGGGCCCGGACATATTCTTTCGCAACCATGGCAGCGCTGGCATCGTCAAGTTTTGTTTGCGCGCGTCTCATTTCCATCGGCGCAAACTCCGGAGCTCCCGCGCTGATGGCGTCAGCCACGGCTGACTTGGCGCTGATCATCTGGTCGGTGGGAGGCGGACCGGTCACACAGCCTGACAAGAGAAGCGTGCAGAAAATGACTCCCCAACTCGGGAGTCTCTTCACGGAATAATTCATGAACGCCTCCCAAGCAAGATTCTGAGGCTGCGGATAGCGGCGCCATCCATCGTTCGGCTCAACGACGACTTCTGCAAAGTTAGATGCCGGTTAACGGCCGCCTACCGCGTGCCTACAACCACGCGACCCGTTTTGCGCCGACTAGAGCCGATCGGGTTGGATCGTATTGTGATACGAATAGCGGAACAATTATAGAGGCCCTTCCGAAAACGGTTGTCGACCACATCGCTTGCGAACCACACCAAGGGATTACGAAGTTTATCATCGGACTCACTGCGCGGTCGCGGGGTTGGCAAAGCAATTCGAGTACCGACGCCGCGGTCGCGTGTCGCGGTCAACGGAGAGCGCAATAGCCGCACTCAACGATGGCAAACGACTACCCGGTTGGCGGGGAATCTTTGCAATGTTTCGATTCGCCGTGGCGTCGAACGCTCTCGCCTTAGTTTCGCCTTTCCATCGGTCATGGCACACAAGTGCCGGCACAGTGGGGAAGGACGCAGCCGGTAGTGTCTCCGCCCATGATGGCCACTAGCCCTAGTGTGGCGGCGGACGCGAACGCAATAGAAAATAACGGTATGGATTGTCGCCTTGGAATGGGTTCGGCAATGGGCCGGTTGCGTGCCCGCCGCGCAGTATTGCGCCAAACGCCTGTCGCGAGCGAACCGCCCCGCATGACTGGCTGCATTGACCTTATCCGCATACGCGAGCCGAACCAGTGAAGCGCGCGACAGAGGGTAGGCCGCGCGCGGAAAGTCGTCACCTGGGACGCGGAACGGTTATGAAGCGGCAGCCGGCTAAGCTATCTCTGACAGCGATCGGGCTCATCGTCGCTTCTGCCGCGTGCTTCACGGCGATCGACACGATCGTAAAGTACCTGGGCCCGCGCTATCCAGTCCATTTACTTGTCTGGGTACGATGGGGGGTACCCGCGCTGCTGATGATCGTGCTCTTTGGGCCGAAGATGCGGTGGGGGTTGCTGCGCACCAGGAATCCGAAACTTCAACTTGCGCGCGGCGCGGTACTGATCCTGTCGTCGCTCTGTTTTTTTACGGCCCTCAAGTTCCTTCCGTTGGCCGAAGCGACGGGACTCAATTACTTGACACCGATCCTGGTGACGCTGATGGCGGGCTTCGTTCTGCGGGAGCGGATTACACGACCTCGGTGGATATTTGTAGTCGCTGGATTCGTCGGGATGTTGCTGATCGTGCGACCTGGCGGCGCCACGATGCAAACGGCGTCGTTGTTCGCCTTGAGCGCCGCCGCGCTAAATGCGACGTTTCAGATCCTCACGCGCAAGCTGGCCAACGAGGACCTGATGGTGCTCATTTTCTACCCGAGCATCGTTGGCGCCGTTGTGATGTCGCTTGCCCTTCCATTCTTTAGCTACGAGTCCTCGTATCCAACGTCAGATCTTCTTCTTTTCCTCGCGATCGGAACCGTGGGGGGGCTTGGTCATTTCCTTTTCATTCAGGCATTCCAGCGAGCGCCCGCTTCTGCGATCTCGCCGTTTACTTACAGCCAGTTCATATGGTCCACCTTGGCCGGATGGCTGACATTCGGCGCGTTTCCCGACGGCTGGGCGCTCGCTGGCATGATCGTTATCGGAGGCAGCGGAATCATTCTCATTGTGTACGAACGATATCGCGCGGGACTGCCGCAGTTCGCGTTGACTGCAGCCGCCTCTGGGGGGAGTCCAATGATGATTGTCGTGCCCGGCGCCGGTGTAGCCGAGACCAAATTCAATGGAATCTCTTCGGGGCTTACAGAGGGAGTACTTCAACTGGGCGTTGGAAAAACTACGGCAATCCCTTATGGGGCAGGATCGCCGAAGACCGTGATCCGGACCGACTGATCGCGGCCGGTTGGAAGAGTATTTGGTCGGAGGGGACTAGTGTGCTGTTCCGTCACGTCGAGCAGGGTCGACGTTGTATTCCTGGATCAGGGAGTGTACGGCGATGAAGACTGAACGACCGGCGAAGGAACTGGCGGTAAGGTGCCGAGGATCGCGCGATCCCCGGGATTTTGTTCCTGTGTGGGAGACCTGGAGGTACAATCCAGCGCCGTCGCCGGAAAAACGCATCTGGCCTCCGCCATCGGCGTGGCCGGCATCACCCGCCACGGCAAGCGGGTGCGCTTCTATTCGACCGTGGATCTGGTCAGTGCGCTGGAGCGCGAGAAAGCCGAAGGCAAGGCCGGACGCATTGCTTTGAACCTGATGCGTGCGGATCTCGTCGTCTTGGATGAGCTCGGCTACCGTCCCTTCAGCCACGCCGGCGGCGCCTTGCTGTTTCACTTGCTAAGTAAACTCTATGAGCACACCAGTGTGATGATCACTACCAACTTGACCTTCGGCGAATGGGCCAGCGTGTTCGGCGACGCCAAGATGACCACCGCGCTGCTGGACCGACTCACGCACCACTGTCACATCGTGGAGACGGGCAACGAGTCGTATCGCTTTCGACACAGTAGTACCGCGGCCAAGCAGCGCATCAAAGCACGGGAACAAACGCGGCGCGGCAAGACGACACCGTCTGAGAACGCGACCTGAGCAACCCCGCTTCATCGACATTACTGAGGTCGCCAACCGCGCAAAGGGCTACACTTACCCAAAGCCGACCGTGCAACGGGCGGCTTTCCATCCCTGGTCAATATTCAATCGGCACGTGGAGTGAACCCCTGTGCGTGGACCATCGCGGCGGTCGAATTCAAGCTGCGCGTTGGGCGAGTTGAGCCTCGTATTCTTCGGGTGACTGATAGCCGAGCGCGGAGTGCATGCGCTTGGCGTTGTAGACCGCTTCGATGAATCGAGGCAAGCGGGCTGTCACATCGGCAAAGGTCTCGTAGCCGGCAAGATACACCTCCTCGACCTTGAGCGTCTTCATGAAGCTTTCGGCTTGGGCATTGTCGTACGGATTGGCCGGCCCGCTCATCGATCCGAGCAGGCCGAACTTGTGCAACTTCTCCTGATAAGCATCGCTTGCATATTGGCTACCGCGATCACTGTGGTGGATGCATGTTCCTGGCAACGGCTGGCGATTCCGCATGGCGGCCTGCAAGGCAGCCAAGGTAAGTTGGGTGTCGATCTGCTTCGAGATCGCGTAGCCGACCACCTTGCGGCTGCACGCGTCGAGGATCACGGCCACGTAGCAGAAGCCGGCAAGGAGGCGGAGTGGAGTGAGAGACCGGGCGTAGTAGCTGCTATCGACTTCAACAAGCGGGAACTGCGAGGCGTAGTAGCGCAGCCGATTTTCCGGCGAGCCGCATTTCGGCGGGTAGAATCGGGCGGAAGCGATCAGGCTCTTATCGGTCCACGAGGCGGTGCCGACAAGGATGCAGCTCATTCGCGGAAGGAGAGAGTCGGTAACGCCAACACCGCAATGCTCATCAGCAGAACCGGCAGCGGCGGCGTTGAATTGTCACCAAACGTGCGGAATTGTCACGAAAGTTGGTGAGTGCTATCGCGGGGACGACCGGTAGATGGTGCTGTTGAGTGGAATCGAACCACCGACCTACTGATTACGAATCAGTAACATCCTTGTCCAGAGCCGTCCACCTACTTCTAATTTGCTACCACGGCAGGTTACAACTGCTTGAAATATAGTTGCTTTTTGTCTAAGATCGTCCTGTGAGGTCCAACTGAAGCTAGCCGCAATCTGCTAGCCACAGCGCTAGCCACCGCGTGGCTAGCAGAAAGCGGGGCGACATGAGACAACGCCGAAGCAAGGGGTTCACCGTCAAGGAACTCATTGTCCTAGAGGGTGGCGACGAGCGTTATATCGCTTGGGACCCGAGCAGAGCAGGCTTCGGCCTTCGGGTGAGTCCGCACAACCACAAAGCGTTCGTGTACGCCTACCGGTTTGATGGGCGGCCGCGCATGAAAACCCTCGGCACCTTCGATCCCGACGGGACGCACGGGGGCTTGACGCTCAAGGCTGCGATCCAGCGCTACCATGCCGACGCCGCCAAGGTCAGTGAGGCCGCCGAGGCTCGCGCTCGCGGTGAAGCGCCGGCGGTGGAACTCGACCCGGCCGCAGAGAGAGTGGTTAAGGCGCACGCCCATCGTGCCGCCGACTCGCTGTCGCAGGCTGCGGAGAAATACCTCACTGCGATGGCGGCCAAATTGCGCCCCCGCACCGTCAAAGAATATCGGCGGGTGCTGGAGACTTACCTACTGCCTGACCATAGGCACGCCAAGCCGGGGAGCATTCGCAAGCGTGACCTAGCTACAATTCTCGACGCCATCGCTGCCGGGGAATTCCGCGGAGGTGACAGCAAGCGCAAACCCTCGAAGACAATGGCCGAGCGTGCCAAGCGTGTGTTTGCTGCATTCTTCGGCTGGCTCGCCGAACGTGACTTGATTGAGGCACTCCCCACCGTACACCTGCCGGAATACCAAAAGCCCCAGCGACGTGAACGCTATCTGTCCGATGCCGAGGTAGGGAAGTTCTTTGCGGCCGTGGATGCGATGAAGGCCAGCGACCCGGTCAAAGGGGCGCTCAAGCTAGCACTGTTAACGGGTCAGCGTATCGGTGAAGTCCAGCAGATCCGCTGGTCTGACATCGCCGGGGAATGGTGGACCATTCCAGGCAATATCGCGAAAAACGAGCGAATGCACCGTGTCTATCTGACCGAAACCGTGCGTCGCATCGTGGCAGCGATGCGCAGAGTCGATGGAATGCAGTATGTGTTCCCCGGCGCGAGTCTCGACGGCCCGATGTCGTTGCAAGCGTGTGGCAAAGCCGTAGCACGCAATCTTGCTACCTTCCGAAAGCACGGAGTGGAGGCGTTCTCGCCGCACGCCTTGCGGCACACCGTGCGCACCGGGTTATCCGCGTTGCGGGTTAGTCCCGAGGTCAAGAACGCTGCGCTGAATCATGCGGACGGGTCTGTGGGCGGAAGGTACGATCATCACCAATACGACGACGAGAAACGCGAGGCCCTAACCGCATGGGAGCGGCACGTGCTGTCGCTCATGGGACAAGGCCGAGCCAACGTCGTCAAAATGCGCCGTCGCGCGGCGCGATAAACCTTGCCGCCCAATGCTATTAGGCACCAGCTTGCGCACTGCGAGCGAAACGACGTGCGCGGTGCCTACAACAAGGCGAATACCTTCCTAAGCGGCGCCTGATGACGCAGGCGACCAAGGAATGGCTGCTCGAGCACGCCGTCGGCGAGACCTCATGGTTTGGCAACATGCCGTGCGTTAACATCACTACATCGAGGGCCTATTCAACTGTCCTGATCGGGATTAGACCTGACAAACAATGTCCGACGAAATTGAAATGCATTCCATTCAACGCCCGAGTTCGACCTATTCTGTTTGCAAGGACTTCCCCTGCGAGTCAAGCTGCATTGATTGGGGCGG
>OCZU010000853.1_pt1 | contig 20558 bp, 20 predicted proteins | sample 1539001 | NCBI WGS metagenome assembly OCZU01 (sample SAMEA3539306, study PRJEB22396) | soil metagenome | biome: tundra; feature: field; material: soil | place: USA | collected 2010-05 | depth 0.15 m | reverse complement strand
CTTTCCACGGCGAACGATCCCATCACTCCACCGTAGAACAGCGCCCGCTTCAGCACTTCGCGATTCAATTCCTCCTGCGACGCCACATAGCCCATGAATCCGCCGGCAAACGAATCGCCTGCTCCCGTCGGATCCTTCACTTCATCGAGCGGCAAGGTCGGCGCCCGAAATGGATGACGACCGATCCCAAATGCCCCCTCGCGGAAAAAAATTGTCGCCCCATATTCGCCGTGCTTGATGACCAGGGCCTGCGGACCCATGGCCAGTACTCTCTGCGCGGCGCGCGGCAGGTTTGTTTCGTCGGCCAGCATCTTCGTCTCGGTATCGTTGATCAGGAGCACATTTACCAACTTCAGGGTTTCAGCCAGTTCCTTGCGCGCGCCCTTGATCCAGTAGTTCATGGTGTCGCATCCGGTCAGCCGAACTTTGTTCATCTTCCGGCGCACATCTGCTTGCAACGTCGGCTGGATGTTTGCGAGGAAGAGGAACTCCGTATCTTCGTACTCCTTCGGAATGCGCGGCTGGAACTTCTCAAATACATTCAGATCGGTGAAAGTCGTCTTGGCCTCGTTGAGGTTCTCGCTATAACTGCCGCCCCAACGAAACGTCTTGCCCGCGGCGCGCTCGATACCTTGCGTATCCACACCACGTTTCTTCAGAACATTTTCATGCTCCGCGCCAAAATCCTCGCCCACGACCGCCACCATACGAACCTGAGTGAAATAGCTGGCGGCCAGCGAAAAGTAAGTCGCCGCTCCGCCCAGAATGCCCTTCACGCTGCCCGAAAGCGACGTGATGTCGTCAAACGCAACCGAACCTACAACTACAATGCTCATCGTGAACGCGTACCTTTCCTAGTCAGTGACCAGTGGTTAAGGGTCACTAAAATCTCTTGGGCGCGTATTAACTCACCCCTGGCGGCTGATCACTGACCACTGCCCTTCACATACTTCCCAATAATCAGTTTCAACTTCTTCCGAGTCGCCGCCGGAATCCTTTTATGGTCCGTCAAAATAGCATGCGCCAGTGCCGACCCGCACTTGCATGACCGATCCCGCGGCATGGCCGCCACGGTCTCGCGGACGACCTTCGTCGCGTTCTCCGCATTCTTCAGCAGCACTGCAACGATCTGATCCACCGTGACCGAATCGTGATGTGGATGCCAACAGTCATAGTCCGTTACCATCGCGACCGTGACGTAGCACAGCTCCGCTTCCCGAGCCAGCTTCGCCTCTTGCAGGTTGGTCATGCCGATCACATCCATTCCCAGCCCACGGTACACGTTCGACTCTGCCTTGGTCGAGAATTGCGGGCCTTCCATGCATAGATAGGTTCCGCCACGCTTCCCAACCACACCGGCCTTCTTGCATGCACCCTCAACTACCTTCGCCACTTCCCCGCACACCGGATCGGCAAAGGCGATGTGCGCAACGACTCCGCCGCCGAAAAAAGTATCCGCGCGATGCCGCGTGCGATCGAAGAACTGGTCTGGAATCACAAAATCCAGCGGTTTATGTTCTTCCTTCAACGATCCCACTGCGGAAACGGAAATAATCCGCTCGACTCCAAGCTGCTTGAACCCGTGGACGTTCGCACGGAAATTCAGTTCGCTCGGCAGAATGCGGTGCCCACGCCCATGCCGCGCCAGAAACGCCACCTTACGTCCTTCGAGCGCACCGCAAACGTAGACGTCCGAGGGCGCGCCGAACGGCGTCTTCAGTCGGACTTCCTTCTCCTTGCTCAACCCGGGCATGGCATAGAGCCCGCTGCCGCCGATAATCCCAATCTCTGCCTGTACCACCCACCCTCCAGCGTTCAGCCCACAGAAATCTTCCGCGCGTCAAAACCAAACCTGCGATTATACAAGACCTCTGGTGCACCTCAGTGCCCGCGGTGGTTCAAGGTTTTCCAACCCGATACAATCGAGTTATGCGCTTCACCGCTTTCGTCAGCCTCATTCTCACCGCCGTTGCTGTAGCGCAAAACGCGCCCCAACTCGCGCCCCAGACCGAAACAAAATCCGCCACTGTTCCCATCACCCTCGACCACTACCGCACTGTAATCGACGTCGGCCTTGAACTCCCTGATGGCTCGACAAAGCGTGTCCGCGGTTGGGTCGACAACGGCAATCCCGAACTCTGCTTCTCGCGCCGTGTAGCTACACTGATGGGACTCGATGTGACATGCGGCGACAAGTCCTGCTCCGCTCCGCCGCCGCACGAGATCACGATCGGCGGCATGAGAATCTCTCTGGCCGGTTTGAAGGGAGCAGTAATTCCGCTCAAGCCCGTCGCCGCGTCGTCTGTTATGGCCCCTGGCATGTCCGCCGAGATCAACATCCCTTCCTCCGTTCTGCGCAACTATGACGTTCTCATCAACTTCCCCGACCGGGAACTCACAATCACCCAACCCGGCGGCTTGAAGTTCAAGGGCGTGAAGGCAAAAGTAAGCGTGAACCCTGATAACGGCCTCGTCCAGGTTCCCAGTCAAATTGAAAACAAGAAATACAATCTCGCTCTCGACCTTGGTTCGTCCGTCAGTTTTCTCGCGGAAGAGCTTTTCGACAGACTCGCCGCTGCTCACCCCGGCTGGCCGCATATGACGGGAGCCATCGGCCCCGCGAACATGTGGGGACTAGACGACGAACCGAAGTGGAAGCTCATACGCGTGGACCGCCTGCAATACGGTTCTCTCTTCCTCACAAATGTTGCGATGGTCGATTCCCCCAAAGATCGGGAGGCCTACTTCGAAAAGCGCGCGGGCATTCCCACCGTCGGCCTGCTGGGCGCAAACGCCCTGACGAACTATCGCGTCGGCTTCGACTATGCCAACTCCGCCGTTTATTTCGACATCGGCCGCACATTCAACTTCCCCCAGTTCGACGTTATTGGCCTGGTCCTTCGCCCCGAAGATGATGGCCGCTTCACCATTCTTGGTGTGGCTGACTATGACAGCAAGCCCTCCGTGCCGCTGGGTCAGGAGGGCGTGCAGGCGGGTGACCATCTCGTTGCCGTCGATGGCATCCCCGTCCCCGGGTCCACCATGGGACAAGTCTGGTCCATGCTTGGAGGCTCGCCCGGTCTTGAGCGCACTCTAACCGTTGAACGCACCGGCAAGCAGTTCGACGTCGTCGCCCGAGTGCAGCACTTTCTGGGAGAAGCAGAGGAAGACGACAAATTGAAAGGAAAGTCGCGCAGGAACTAGCAAACTAAAGAGCCAAACCGAGGAAGGAGAACCGACATCTCACTTCCCCACCCCAAATACTTCCTTCTCCAGGGTCTCCGTCGTGGCTGAATCCAGGCTCTCACTCACCAGCACAGTATCGCCTTGCTCCTCGATCACCACCGCACCTTCTTCCGTCGTCCACAAATGCCGGCCCTTCAGCACCTCGACCTTGTGGTCCGGACTCCGCTGTGCCGTTTGTCCCGACGGCGGATCCAATACTTCCTCCGCCTTCTTGTAGCGCTGCCCCAGCGACTGTGCATAAATCTCCGCAAACTCAGCCGCCTTCTCCGGGCTTGACCACCTCGACACATAGAGCAGCCCGAGAGGCGCCGCCCCGTCGCTCTTCGGACGCGCAGCGTAGTAATATCCACCCCTCCACTCTGGATACAGATGTTTCGATAATTCCTTCCCCGCATACTGCTCGATCAGCACCGCGACGTCGAACTCGCCCATCGCCCCAATGTCTAGTTTTTGATAATTCTTGAAGTCGCGTGAAAATTCCGGCACCCGCATGGGCTCGATCGTCTCACCCGAAATATAAGTCTCCGGCTGCATGATCTGCCGTGTGGTGTGCGGAGGATTCGCCAGTACGCTGGCAAACGCCTTCTCCTTGCCGCCCCGCGCCATCAACTTCACAACAAACTCCATCCCATAGCTGTAGGGAAACGTCAGTGACTCCTTCATGAAAATCGGGGCGTCGTTGAACACCTTCGTGTTTGGCGTCCCGGTCAGGGTTTCGGTCTCCATTGATTCCACCAAGGCCGGCGAATCCGCAATCGAGCGTCCCGCGGGAGACAGCGCATATTCAAACATCATGGCCTGCGCCTGCCCCTCGATCACCGCCTCGCGCGCGTCGTCGATCTCGTCATTCTCGATGTCCTCGGGCGTGGGATCTCTCTTGAGCTCGCCCAAATCCTTGTCGCCCTTCCTCATCCATTTCTCTAAACCGATCGACTGATCCTGCAGTGCGTGAGTCAACTCGTGAGCCAGCACGGGCTCCTGCTCTTCCAGCGGAACCCAGTCCAGGAGGTTGACCGTTTTTGTTTTTGGATCGTAATAGCCCGCGACTTCCTCGCGCAGCATATCGACCAGCAGTTTCTCCATATCGAAGTCGCGCGGCAGCAACCCAAACTTCTTCAGCACTAGCTCCGAGCGCCGCAGCCGCTGCACATCTTCATCTCTCATGTGCTTGGTCAGATACGCCACTACCTCGTCGCGGCTTGTCAACCGCCGCTTGACCTGCTTTTTGATGGGAAGTCCAGTTTTCTTGCTGTCGAAAGCCAGAATCTCGTCGACGGAGTGAAACAGTTCCTCGGCCTCCCGCGGCGTGATCTTGACCTCTTTTTCTTCGGGTGCCTGTGTGGGGGATGCTTGTGTGGGGCGGACACTCTTGTCCGCCTGTTTTTGATTTTGATCTGGTTGTCCCTGTGCAGGAGTCTGAGCAGACTGATCCGGTGCCTGTCCCCAACCCGCACCGCTCAGCCCCAAGAGCAGCCCAACCGCTGAAAGCGGCCTCAGAAACCTCCCGCAAAGCAGCTTAACTGTATCCATTAGGAACGAGTCTATCCTGTTTCCCTATGCTCTCCTCAAGGCTACAAATATGACGACTGACACTCCCATGAACCTCTGGACCTCCACCGGCCACGTCCGCGACTACCTCGAACGCGCCGACTCCATCCTGCACCGCACCGAAGGCGAAGCAACCCTTCTGGAGTTTATTCCGAAGACCGCCGGCCGCATCCTCGATCTCGGTACCGGCGATGGCCGCGTGCTGGCCCTAGTCAAGGCCCACTTGGCCCAGGGTGAGAGTGTCAAGGACGCCCACAAAGTCGAAGCCGTGGCCATCGACTTCTCGCCCGCAATGCTCGCAGCAGCCAGCAAGCGCTTCACCGGAGACTCCACCGTCAGCATCTTGACCCACAATCTCGACCACCCGCTGCCGGCGCTGGGCAAATTCGATGCTGTCGTTTCCAGCTTCGCGATTCATCATCTCGTACACGAGCGCAAGCGGGCACTTTATGCGGAGGTCCATGGTCTGCTCAACCCGGGCGGAGTCTTCTGCAATCTGGAGCACGTCTCTTCGCCGACACAGAGCCTTCACGAAGAGTTCCTACATCGCATCGGCTACACGGTCGAAACCGAGGACCCCTCAAACAAGCTGTTGGATGCAGAAACGCAACTGCAGTGGTTGCGGGAGATCGGCTTCGTGGATGTGGATTGTGCCTGGAAGTGGCGGGAGTTAGCGCTACTGGTGGGGAGGAGGCCCTAGACCGCAACTTGTCATCCTGAGCGGAACATCTGCCTTCACAATGCGAAGGAACATGCGGAGTCGAAGGATCCCTAGCAGATCAAAGCCACTAAAAGGCTCGTCAAGGAACTCTCATTGCACTCTGGAATCAACGCCCGCCTCTCCCCTGCCACCCCGAACGAGTGCAGGGATCCTTCGACTACACGAGCCGGTTCGCATTCGCGAATCGGCTCGCTCCGCTCAGGATGACGGTTGCTTAATGTTTATCCGCGGCTAACGAAATCAGCCACCCACTGCCCTGCTTCTCGCGTCCCCATGGTTCCGCCAATGTCTTGCGTGGTTTTCTTCTGCCGCACCGCCTGAAGCACAGCCACCTCAATCTTCTCTGCTTCGCGCGTCAACCCCAGATGCCCCAGCATCATGGCGGCAGTCAGAATCGCGCCGAACGGGTTTGCCACATTCTTCCCCGCAATCGGCGGGGCCGAACCATGTACCGGCTCGAACATCGACGTTTGCCCCGGATGAATATTGCCGCTGGCGGCCATGCCCAGCCCGCCCTGCAGTCCTGCGGCGAGGTCGGTGATAATGTCGCCAAACATGTTATTGGTCACGATCACATCGAACCCTCGCGGATCGCGCACCATCTGCATGCACAGCGCGTCCACGTACATGTGCTGCGCCGCAATCTGCGGAAACTCACCGCCCACTTCCTTGAACACGCGTTGCCATAATCCGCCTGCGTGCGTCATAGCATTCGACTTGTCACACATAAGTACGCGCCCGCGCGGTGAGCCGTCGAGCTTGGTGTGGAGTTCGCAATACTCAAAGGCGTAGCGGATGATGCGCTCCACACCCTTGCGTGTATTGATGTCTTCCTGAATCGCGATCTCATCCGACGTGCCCTGCTTGAAGACTCCGCCGGCATCGGTGTAGACGCCCTCGGTGTTTTCCCGGATCACAACAAAATCCACATCCTTGAGCTCAACGCCCTTCAGCGGACACAGCACCGCATCGAGCAGCCGCACCGGCCGCACGTTGGCGTAGAGATCCATCTTGAAACGCATGCCGAGCAGGATCTCTTTGGCATGAATGTTCGTGGAAACGCGCGGATCGCCGAAGGCGCCCGCCAGGATGGCGTCGAAGTCGCGGCCAAGCATGGCGAAACCGTCGGGAGGGACAGTCATCCCGTCGCGGAGATAGCGGTCGGCACCCCAGTCGAACTCACTCATCTCGACGTCCGCTCCTGAGGCCCGGATCACTTTTAGAGCTTGCGGGATCACCTCTTGGCCTATCCCGTCTCCGGGAATGACGGCAATGCGCTTCTTCGAAGGCTTCTGCTGGTCCACGGCAGAAAAGTTACCACAAGCCGATCAGAATGAGTAGGTTGTCAATCGGCGATTGTCAATCGGCGATTAGCAATGAATCACGATGCCGTTCGCTATAATCAATACTTGGATGTTCACTACGCCGCTCCAAGACGCGCTTCAACTGCGACCGGAGAACGAAGGGCAACCGCTCCCCGTCGCGGATTACCGTGGGGTCACAACTACGGCGCGCTTCGCCGACCCGCAACAGGAGTTCTCCGCCCTTCTAAGCGGCTGTGGAATCTACGATCTGGGCTTCCGCTCGCGGATTTCGCTCACCGGCAGCGACCGCCTGCGCTGGCTGAATGGCATGGTCACGAACAATATTCGCGATCTTGCCCCCGGGCACGGCGTGTATGCCTTCCTCCTTAACCCGCAGGGCCGCATCCTCGGTGACATGTTCGTTTACAACCGGGGAGAGATGCTGATTGTCGAAACAGACCGTACCCAGGTCGAAAAGATAGTCGCTACTTTCGACCATTACATCATCATGGACGACGTGGAAGTGACGAATATCAGCGACCAACAGACGGCTCTGGGCCTGGCTGGACCAAGGTCACGTGCCATTCTGAATGCCGCCGGAATCGAAGTTCCGGAACTGCAGCCCTTGGAGATGATCACTCCGCGTTGCGACTGTGAATGTGGCTGTGTGAGCTGTACGGTTGTACGCGGCGAGGATGCGCCAGCAGAGTGCTACCAGATTTGGCTCGCCCCTAAGGATGTTCATCCGACTTGGCAAGCGCTGATCGCCGCCGGAGCTATCCCTGTGGGCAGTGAGGCGCTGGAAATCCAGCGCATCGCAACTGGCGTCCCACTTTATGGCGTGGACATTCGCGAGCGCGACCTGCCCCAGGAAACGGAGCAGGTGCGCGCCCTCAATTTCAACAAGGGATGCTACGTTGGACAGGAGATAGTGGAGCGCATTCGCTCGCGCGGCAACGTGCATCGCAAGTTTACCGGCTTTCTGGTGGAAGGCAGGGCGGCAATTGCAGCGGGAGCCAAGATTGTCTCTGGCGAAAAGGAAGCGGGAGAAATTACCAGCGTTGCATTTCTGCGTTCCCCATCCGGCGAGCGGACTGTTGCCCTGGGATACATTCGACGCGAGGTAGGGGTGCCGGGACGAGAAGTGACGATTGGGAGTGTCAAGGCTACCGTGATTCAATTGCCGCTGGAGGGCGTCGCCCCACCCCAGCTGGAGAATTCGCTGCTGCATCAGTTGTAGGAAAGTACCTCATCAAGATTCTGGCAGAAAGATCTACAAGGACGCGATGCTATGGCTGAAAAAAGACAGGATTCAGGTTTCACTGTAACCGACCGTCGCTTGTTCACGGAGGACGGAGAGTTGCGCAAAGACGTTCCCGAGGAAGTCGAGACGCCTAAGGCTACGATGCCTGCGGCCTCGGCTCCAACCACGGCCAAGGAAACTGCGCCTGTTTCCGGCGCTGTGCCAGCGTTTCCCGCGGAGGAAGAGGGCATTGCGGGACCAGGGATGCCTGCGGCCCCCACTGCCGCTGAGCAACAGGCGCAGGCCGATGCCTACCGCGAGTCGTCACAGGAACTGGACTCGCGTGTCGAACTCAGCGGCCGGCCCGCCAAAGAGTTCGAGATGACCTTCGAGCGCTTCCTGGCGTCCTTGTACATGACCGCGATGCTGCAGTTGGGATTGATGCACGAGCAGGGGGGACAGCCTCGCCTCGACATCATCGGTGCCCGTCAGACCATCGATACACTTGCCCTAATGGCGGAAAAAACCAAGGGTAACCTGACTCCTACCGAAGAAGCCTTTCTGCAAAACAGTCTCTACGAAGTTCGTATGGCCTATGTGGAGGTGACCAACGCGCTGTCACGTCCGCCGCAACCCGGAGCTGCTACGGGAACCAGCGGACGTTGAGCATGAAGGTTAGCGCATGAAAGCCACGCTCACGGTGCTGGGCAGCGGCACGTCGATGGGGGTGCCCACGCTGGGTTGCGATTGTGAAGTCTGCCGTTCCAGCGATCCGCATGACCGCCGCACCCGTCCCTCGGTGATGATTGAGTATGCCGGCAAGGTCGTACTCATTGATACCACCCCTGATTTCTACGGGCAGGCCATCCGCGAACGCATCACGCAAGTGGATGCCGTCCTCTACACCCACACGCACGCCGACCACATCCTCGGCATCGATGACCTTCGTCCGCTCAGTTATCGTCACAAGCCGGCGAGGTTGCCGCTTTATGCGCGTCCAGACGCGGCGGCTTTCTTGCGCAAGATGTTCAGCTACATTTTTGACGCTGATTACAAGTACGGCAGCTTGCCGCAACTTGAGTTGCGGCCGATTGACGGTCCGGTGGAGCTTTTCGGAGCGCGCTTCGAGCCGGTCCGCTTGATTCACGGCGAGACCGAGATCTACGGCTACCGCTTTGGATCTGCCGCGTACCTCACCGACCACAGCCAGATTCCCGAAGCCTCGTTCCATCAATTGGAGGGCCTGGACATTCTTTTCCTGGATGCCCTGCGTCACAAGCCGCATCCCACGCACTCGACGGTCGAGAATTCGCTGCGTATTGTCGAGCGCGTGAAGGCTAAGCGGGCGTTCTTCACCCACATTTGCCACGATCTGGGGCATGAGGCGACCAATGCTACCCTGCCAAAGCATGTACGACTTGCTTATGACGGCATGAAGCTGGAGTTTGAAATCTAACTTGTGTAGCGCGGACGCCCTCGCCCGCGTGACGTTGGCAAGGGCCTCGCATAGCTGGGCATCTTGGTTGCCCCAAAGCCTTTTGGAGACTTGAAGGGGCAGTGTGGGCGAGGGCGCCCGCACTACAGGAACTCATGCAGATTTTTCACAAACTCGAAGATATTCCGGCGGGATTTGGTCCTTCGTTGGTGAGCGTCGGTAACTTTGACGGAGTGCATCGGGCACACGCGCACGTGCTGGGCGAGATTGTGCTGCGGGCTCGGCAGACTGGGGCCAAGGCTGTGGCAGTGACTTTTGAGCCGCATCCTGCGCGCATCCTGCGGCCCGACTCGGGATTGAAGCTTCTCACTCCGGTGCTGGAAAAACTGCGTTTGCTCGAAGGCACGGGCATCGACGCCGTCCTTCTTCTTCCCTTTGGGCGTGATCTTTCTCTGACGACGCCCCGCCAGTTCGCTGAACGCATCCTGAAGAAGAAGCTGCATGCGCACGAAGTTCATGAAGGCTATAACTTCCGCTTTGGGCACAAAGCTGCGGGCGACACGCATCTGCTGACTCAGCTCGGGCAGGAGATGGGTTTTGAAGTGAAAGTCTACACTGAGGAGAAGTTGCGCGGCGAGTCCGTTTCCAGCAGCCATATCCGAAAATTGATTGGCGAAGGGCGAGTGAGCCGCGCACGGCATCTGCTGGCGCGTCCCTTTTCCATTTTGGGAGCGCCGGGACGGGGTCGCGGGCTGGGCTCGAAGTACACCGTTCCCACCATCAATCTTGCGCGCTATGAAGAACTCGTTCCAAAGGATGGCGTCTACATCACCTGGACGCGCGTCGCGACCGAGCGTTTTGATTCCGTGACGAACGTCGGCAATCGCCCAACATTTGGAGCAGACTCGTATGCGATCGAAACGCATCTGCTGAACTTTCATCCCATCGAGCTGACACCGGAGAGCGAAGTCGAGATCTGTTTCCTCGACCGCGTGCGCGATGAGATCAGGTTTCCGTCGGTGGAGGGGTTGCGCGAACAGATCGCGCGCGACGTGCAGAAGGCACGACGATATTTTCATTTGCTGCGAGTCGGATGACCCATTTGGCGGCGACGCTAGTGACCTGGTGGATCGCAAGGCCTCTTCCCACACCCCGTGCACTCTGGTTTAGAATGCTGCCACCGTAGCTTACCCGCTCTTGCATGGAGATCAATCATGATCCAGCTCAAGGTCAACGGTGTCCCTCGCTCTTTCGACGGCGAACCCGATATGCCGCTGCTCTGGTACTTGCGCGACATCCTCGCCTTGACGGGAACCAAGTTCGGTTGTGGCATGGCGCTGTGCGGCGCCTGCACCGTGCATCAGAATGGCAAGGCCATCCGCTCCTGTATGACCACGATGCAAAGAGCTGCCGGCAGCGACATTCGCACCATTGAAGACATCGCCGCGAACGGCCTGCATCCCGTGCAGAAGTCCTGGATGGAGGTCAACGTCCCGCAGTGCGGCTACTGCCAGTCGGGACAGATCATGCAGGCGGTCGCCCTGCTCAGCCAGAAGCCGAAACCTACCGACGAGGACATTAACACCGTCATGTCCGGCAACATCTGCCGTTGCGGCACTTATCAACGCATTCGTGCGGCCATCAAGGCCGCGGCCGGAGAGCGCGCATGAACACCATCACCAATGTCAGCCGCCGCAGCTTTCTGCAAGGCGTTCTCTCTACCGGAGCACTGGTTCTCAGCGTGCGGTTCGGCGCGGAGACTCTCTGGGCTGCCGCGACGACCTCCGGTGCCGGCGGCGATGAACCGGTGCTCCATCCCAGCGTGTACCTGGGAGTGGACACCGACGGAACCGTCTACATTATTGCGCACCGCTCCGAAATGGGCACTACCAGCCGCACTTCCCTTCCGCTCGTACTGGCCGAGGAACTCGATGCCGATTGGAGTCGCGTGAAATTGCAGCAAGCGATCGGCGATCCGCGTTACGGCTCGCAGGATACCGACGGCTCCCACTCCATCCGCGAATTTTATGAACCCATGCGGCAAGCCGGCGCCACCGCCCGCCTCATGCTAATCCGTGCCGCCGCACAGCAGTGGGGAGTGCCCGAGACGGAGTGTTCGACGGACCCGCATGTCGTCGTTCACAAAGCCAGCGGCAAGAAAGCTGGCTACGGCGATCTGGCCGCTGCAGCAGCCAAACTACCCGCCCCTAAGAAAGAGGAGCTGAAGTTCAAGCCGCCATCGGCCTGGCGCTATGTGGGCAAAGGCCAAGCGAGCTACGATCTCGAGGACATCTGCACCGGAAGGGCGCAATTTGGCATGGACGCCCGCATCGAAGACATGGTCTATGCCTCCATCGAACGCCCGCCGGTGCTCGGCGGCAAATTGAAGTCGTTCGATGACAAGGCGCCCCTGCAAGTGAAAGGCGTACAGAGGACCCTGACCATCGAAACCTTCACGCCACCCCACCATTTCCAGCCGCTGGGTGGAATCGCCATTATTGCGGACAACACCTGGTCTGCGATGAAAGGACGCAAGAAGCTCAACCCGGTCTGGGACAATGGTCCACATGCCGTCTACAACTCCGACCAGTACAAGAGAGAGTTGCAGGAGACCGCGCGCAAGCCCGGCAAAGCCGCGCGCAACCAGGGAGACGTGGACGCCGCATTTGCGCTGGGCGGCAAGGTAATCGAAGCAGAGTACTACGTTCCGCACCTCGCCCATGCTTCGATGGAACCCCCAGTGGCCCTCGCCGACTTTCGCGATGGCAAGGTCACCGTGTGGGCTTCGACCCAGAATCCGCAAGCCGTCCAGGAAATCATTTCCCAGAAACTTGGCATCCCCAAAGAGGCGGTCACCTGCCATGTCCCGTTGCTAGGCGGAGGCTTCGGCCGCAAGTCGAAACCGGACTATTGCGCGGAAGCGGCCATCCTATCGAAAGCGGTGGGCAAGCCCGTGAAAGTTGTCTGGAGCCGCGAAGACGACATCAGCTTCGACTACTACCACACCGTCTCGGCCATGTACATGAAAGCGGCCCTGGGCGCCGACGGCCTTCCTACGGCGTGGCTGCAGCGGTCCGTCTTCCCCAGCATTGGCTCTACTTTCGACGTGAATGGAATCGCCGCGGGTGCAGGAGAGCTTCAGCAGGGATGGACGGACCTTCCCTTTGATATTCCGAACATGCGTGCCGAGAACAGCGGGGCAGCAGCACACCTGCGCATCGGATGGCTGCGCTCCGTGGCCAATATCTACCATGCCTTCGCCGCGCAGTCTTTCGCTGACGAATGCGCACATGCTGCTGGCCGCGACTCGCTCGAATATCTCCTGACGTTGATCGGACCACCCCGCATCGTCGACGTGAAGAAATCCGCACCCGACTATCCCAACTACGGAGGATCGCTCGACGCCTACCCGATCGACACGGCCCGCTACCGCCGCGTGATCGAACTGGCTGCGGAGAAATCGGGCTGGGGACAACAGAAGCTGGGCAAGGGCCAGGGCATGGGCATCGCCGTGCACAGGAGTTTCCTTACCTATGTAGCCACGGTGGTTCAAGTCGAAGTGAACGATCAGGGAGAACTGCGCATTCCGCGGGTTGACACCGCAGTGGACGCGGGGCTCGTCGTCAACCCGGAGGCCACTCGGTCCCAGTTCGAAGGCGCCGCCGTTTTCGGCACCAGCTTAGCTCGCTTTGGAGAGATCACTGCTACAAACGGAGTCGTGGATCAATCCAACTTCGACACCTATCCCGTTACGAGGATGAATGAGGCTCCCTACCAGACCAACGTTTATATCGTTGAGAGCAGCGCCCCGCCGGCAGGTGTGGGAGAACCCGGGGTCCCGCCATTCGCGCCCGCGCTTTGCAATGCGATCTTTGCGGCGATAGGAAAGCGCGTGCGCGAGTTGCCGCTTTCGCGGAACGAGCTGGCTGCGTAGTAGCCGAGAATTTGAAACGGTAGCTCCGCTCCGAAACAGCATGGAATCCGGTCCAACTCAATGCGGTAGATAGCCTGACTCCATGGGCAGCTTGCCGTCCACACGCACCACGTGGATGGTGTCGTCGACGGAGCGGACATCCACGAAACCGACGGCGCCAGGAGTCGATTGCACAATCTTAAGTACATCCGCGTCGGAGTCCGCCATCTGGATGGAGTCTTTGTGAGCGGCGATCAATACCTTCAGTTCGCCGGCGCTCATCTTGATCAAGCGCTCCAGGGTTTCCGTCTCGCCGGCGGAGTCTTTGTGAAAGACCAAGACGACTGCCTTGCCGTCCGGCCACTTCTTGATCTCCGAGCGGCAAGTCTTGCCCAAGTGGACGGCAGTGACATTGCCAACGTTGTTGTCTTTATTGACGACTACGGCCATATGGTGGGCGAAGCAAGGGTGAGGACTGTCAACAGGAAGACAAGAAGTACGGGAAGCCGCTGAAATCTCATAAGCACATCCGGTTCCGCGCGTCGTTAGCAAACGCAACACAATAAGGCTAACAAGAATCGCGGGCCGTGAAGCAAAAACATTGTTAAGCGGGTGATGGTACCAAATAGTGCAACACCCAGATAACTGTCGAAATCGAAAATTGACAATTCCTGACCACCCCGTACAATCCGCCCTGCATGGCGATTGGCCCCATCCAACTGATTCGGCAGGCAACACCCGGGCAGCGCCGAACGCTGCTGGCGGCGGCATTGGGTTGGGCGCTCGACGCCTTCGACACCATGCTCTATGCCCTGGTGCTAGCGCTCTTGATCCGCGACTTGGGGATCAGCAAGACGACCGCGGGTCTGCTGGGCACGCTGACGCTGCTGGCTTCCGGCGTAGGTGGCGTGCTGTTTGGCTTTCTTGCCGACCGCATCGGGCGCAAGCAGGCGCTGATGGCGAGCATCCTGACCTACTCTGTGTGTTCATTTGATTCAGGCCTGGCGACGAGCATTGCCATGCTCGCGGCCGCGCGTTTCGTTCTGGGGCTGGGCATGGGCGGCGAATGGAACACGGGGGCGACGTTAGTCGCCGAAAGTTGGCCCACAGAGTTCCGGGCCAAGGCAATTTCCCTGGTGCAGAGTTCGTGGGCGCTCGGCTTCGCCGCGGCTGCTCTTATCGCCGGGCCGGTGGCGCGGTATTTCGGATGGCGGGCCGTGTTCTTCGTGGGAATTCTACCGGCTTTGCTTACGTTATGGATTCGGCGTGGGGTACCGGAATCGGCGATGTGGACGGAGCGAGGCGCAAGGGGACAACCTGGGGCGACCGGCAACAGCTCAAGTGTGGCCGGCAGAGACGTAACAAGCTACGTCCCTACGACATTTTCGGTGATCTTTCGGCCGCCTTATGTTCGGCATACATTTGCTCTGCTGCTTTTTAACTTTTGCGGAATGTTTGCGTGGTGGGGGCTATTTACCTGGCTGCCGCCTTATTTGTCACTGCCTGTGTCGCAGGGTGGCCGCGGGTTTGGGGTGATGGGGACGACTGCTCTGCTGGTGGTGCTGAATCTGTTTGGGATGTTCCCCGGCTATGCCAGCTTTGGATGGGTAGCGGATCACCTCGGGCGACGCAAAGCATTTCTGGTCTATAGCTTAATGGCGTCACTTCTGATTCCACTTTATGCTACGGCGCGCTCACCTGCGGTGCTCATGGTGCTGGGGACGGTAGTGGCGTTCTTTGGCACTGGGATCTTTTCGGGCTCCGGGATTATGGGCAGCGAGATCTTCCCGACCGGCGTGCGGGCGCGCGCTCTGGGATTCACCTACAACGGTGCGCGAACCATGAGTTCGGTGGCGCCGCTGGTGATTGGTCGCGTAGGTCAGGCCAAGGGCTTGAGCTGGGCGTTTTACTTGTGTGCGGCGGGATATCTGCTGGCCGCATTGATGACAACGCAATTGCCGGAGACGAAGGGGAAACGGCTGGAGTAACGCCGCGGTCCTCGTTTCACCAGAAAGCGAGTCTGGGTGGGGCTCGAAGTTGGTTCTGTCGGGTCGGCGTCAGGCCTTCTGGCTTTTCGCCAATGCCTTCTCCCGATACATGGTGGAGTCCGCCCGCGCGATCAAATCCTGCACGGTTTGGCCCACTTGCCATTGCGCGATGCCAATCGACGCGCTTACTTTGACCTTTGCCTCTTTGGTGCCAGCAGCCGGCGGGATCGTGTATTCGCCCAGCACCCATTTCTGCGCGCGCTCGACCTGGGATTTCGCCGTAGTGAGATCGCAATCCAGAACTACGATGAACTCATCTCCACCCCAGCGGCCAACGATGTCAGTGGAACGGGAATTAGATTTCAACTCCTGGGAGAACTGCTGCAGGAGATTGTCCCCCGCGGGGTGCCCGTAGGTGTCATTGACCTGCTTGAAGCGGTCCAGATCAAGGATGACAACGCAGGAAACTTGTTGATGCGCGATGCGCCATTCGACCTTGCGGCGATTTGCCAGGCCAGTGAGCGCATCCTGTGAAGCCAGCTGCTCCGCGGCTTTAAGCTTGGTTTCGTAAGTTGAGACTTCCGCCTGCAGTTGTGCGACCGATTCCCGGCTGTCTTGCGCCATCTGATCGACATAGGTCTTCAGCTCATTCGCTTGCTGAACCAGGGTCGAGCGCACCTGCGCCAGATCGTCGAGGTCGGCAATGGTTTGCAACTGAGCTCTGAACTCGCTGAAATGGTTCGCGTAACGATGATCCCGTTCGCCCATGGACTCGGCTGTCCGGGCGAGAACGATGAGAAGTTCTTTGACCTCATTGGCTTTGTTTTTGAAGTACTCTGCGGTGCATCCTCCCCATTGCAGGAGCTGCTCTTCGACCTCGCTTTCCGTTTCCTTAACCACCGAGGCTGTGACCTTGGCGGAGAGTCGGGCTTCTAGGCTGGCCATGGTTTGTTGCAGATCCGAACCGGCTGCGGGGCAGGCTCGTGCGCCACTCTTTCCCATGGCAAGCAGCGCCGAACGATAGGACTCGAGGATGACCGCGGAAAGTTCATTCAACGCGGGCTCGGTTGAGACCGGTTGGCCGGGGACCATGTCCAGATATTTCTTCAGCGAAATCACAGTCTCATTCTCCTGCAAGGGTGCTGTTTTCAAAATTGGGAACGCAAAGGGTTCTATCCGCTCACGCGGAAATCATTGACCGCTGTAGATGTTGGACGACTCTTCAGAGCGAGCGGATTGAACGCAACCGGACATCGGCCACGAGTTCGCAGTGCCCCTGCTACTATCGGCAGTTTGGGATCAAATCTTTAGGCCGCCTTTACTGTGGGCGCCAAGTCAGGTCTACACGCACCGGAATTTCGTTTTTTACGGGCATGGTCAGCAGCGTTGGTGGGTCGATCTTAAAATCGGCAAGCGTCGCCGGAATCGTGCCCGTGATGCGGATCTGGGTACCTTGGGTCACCAGTTGGAAGGACACCTGCTTGTATTGGGCGGTCTGGCCGGCGAACTGGATTTCGAGATCAGCTTGGATCGTCGTGGAAGCGGAGGCGGATTCGGGCATCCGCGTGCGTACGGTGACCATGGGAAATTGTGCGCCGCGGGTTACCTGAAGCATGTGGAGGTCACGGTTGCTGTCGCCCGAATCGAAGGACTTGACCGGCACGGCGATTAGAAAATCGCATTGTCCGGAGTGGCAGATCCCCTTGCCGCGTGCTTCATGGCTGATGCCCTCGGACTGGTGCAGAGGGTGAGACACATGGTAAGTGAGGGTGCCTTGTTGCAGAATCCATTGGCTATCGGCGGCTCGGGCAAGCGACGGAAGCGCAAGCAGCAAGCAGATGGCAAAAGTTCTCATTCTCATAAGCGTCAGCAGTCAGAACTTGACGGAAACCGACAAAAGAGCGGCGCCGAATGCTCCGGCCGTAACAATGGCCACCGGTCCGTGGGCCGACGCGATGCCATGGACCTTTTCCCCTTTGCTCTTTTGATCGAAAGCCATGATCCCTAATATTGGCGTCGCAATCATTCCCGGGCCATGAATCCAAGCCATCGCCTTGTGGAAACGGATCGGCCCGCGAGTTTGGGTTCCGGTCACCCTGGGGGCGCGAATGGCGTAGTAAGCCGTCATAAAGTACAAATCCCCTGTCAGCCCTCCGAGAGCTGTATGTAGATCGCGGGAAGCTGTGCTCGTGCTCTTACCACCGGCGTTGAGGGAGGTAGCAACCGTGGCAATCAAGGGAATGGTAGTGATCAAACCCAGCCGTTGATGGATCTTCAGCATGCGGGTTCGCTTATCCAGCAACGCCTGCTGCTTTGCGTCTCCTTGCGCCTGCGACACGGAAAACCCCAAATCTTCTAGAGAAGGCTCTGTCTTGCTGCTGGAGGGCGCATTCGGAAGATCACCCGGAGGCGTAGTTGGCTTATTCTGTGACCCGGTTTGCGATTTGTCCTGCGCTTGTGGGATCGCCTTCTCAGACTGGGCCGGTGGTTTCGCGGCGTCCTGAGCACCGAGCGTGGTCGCATCTGCTGTTTGTGCGAAACACAAGAACGGAACGACGAGCAGGCAGATAGCGGTCAGCAGAATGACTTTCAGCCGAATCGTTTTCATGACGATTCTTGACCTCCGGTATAGAACCGAATAATCGAACTGAAAAGCTCAAAGTAAGATGCACGTCTCGGGAAATATCGAGGATGAGATGCGGCTCTCCGGCCACTGGATGCCTAGCCCTTGTATTCTCGACACAAGCCTCTCGCGAATTCTACTCCATAGGCTCGACCACAACGGACTCCTCGACGGGACCGCGCCCAGGGCGCTGCACGATTACGATAGCTGCGAGCACAAACACAATTCCCACGGTCTGGATCGGGCGCAGCACTTCGCCCAACAGAAGAGCGGCGAGAAGGATGGAGAACACCGGCTCCAGGCAACTTGCGATGATGGCCCGCGTGGGTTCCAGGTGCTGCAAGCCAAGGAAATAGAGGGAAAATGCTCCCAACACCGAGATCATCGAGAACACGAACAAGAACAGCCATTGCACGGGGGCGTAGTGGGCGGCAACGACTTTCCAAGGAGGGTTGACGACCAGCCAGAAGGCGGCGGCGGCGGTGAGCGTCCAGACGAGAACGCGCCAGCGGTCATAGCGGGCAAGTATGCGATGCCCAGCAACGTTGTAGAAGGCGAAAGAGAACGAGGCCAGCACTGCCGCGATAAGGCCGTAGGAATCGAGTCGAAGCGCTCGTCCGTCAGATGGTCTTGTTCCGACGATGCCGATCACCAGGGCGATGCCAGTAACCGCCAGCGCGACAGCAACCACTTTTTGCAGAGACAGTTTTTGCTGGCGACGCGCCACCACATAGAACAATACCCACACCGGAGCCGTGTATTGCACGATGATGGCGGTGGCGACGTTGGTTCTTTGGATGGCGACGTAATAGAAGTAATTCGAGACGGCCACTCCGAGCGTGCCCAGAACGAAGCAGTAAGCGAGATCGCGGGCCGGCAGCTTGATCCGCTGCCATCCTTGTGAAGCAACGAGGAGAGGGAGCAAGACGAGCAAGGACAATGTAGTGCGGGTTTGCGAAAGGATTAATGGATCGATGGGGCGGAGGGGGGCGCCGCCCAGCGGTAGCCTCCCAGTAAAAACAGCGCGGCCCAGCGCGGCGGAGACTCCCCAGAGAAAGGCCGCGGAAGCGATGAAGAAATAGCCGCGCAGGGGATGCGATTGCGAGCTTTGGTGATCCGTGTTGGAGATGGCCTCTTGAATGGCTTTGATGATCAGGCAGCAGAAAGGAGTTGGTCAAGGCGCTCGGGGTCGAAGCCTTCGATCACTGTAGCGCCGGACGTAGTGAGAATCACCAGAGTTGGGGCAGTACGGCCGTGGTAAGTTTCGAGCAATTCGACGCAGGCGGCATCACCGCTCATGTCGCGTTCTTCGAAGGCGATCCCTTTAGCCTCCAGAAACATTTTCATCACTTCGCAGGAGAGGCATCCGGGCTGAGTGAAGAGAAGGATCCGGGAAGCCATAGGTTTCGCCTCAACGTCTCGATTTCTCGTCAAAAAGGAATCGCAGATGTGCCAGCGCGACGCCGAGGCACGTCCCGGTTGCAATCAGCGCCAGAATCTGCACGGTTCTTACGTGATCCGGGCCGGTTGATGACCGCACGAGCGCGGAAAAACCAAGAGCGGCAAAGAATAGAGGAAAGAAAACAAACCGTTTCTTCATTCATGACCTCGATTGCTCTCGTTTCAACCTCGAACCTCTGCCTCCAGGTATTCGATCTTGACGGTGATCTTCGCGGTTTTGGCGAGCATGGCTGAGACCGAACAGTACTTTTCTTTGGAGAGGCGAACCGCATCCTCGACAGCCTTGCGAGACACTTTACCACCGACGCGGTAGATGAGCTTGATTTCTGTGTAGACAGAAGGCGGCTCGGCGGCGCGCTCGGCCTGGGCGCGAACTTCGAGACTGGTGAAGGGCTCGCGCTTCTTTTGCAGGACGGAGACGACGTCGTAACCGGTGCAGCCGCAGAGGCCAATAAGAACGAGTTCCATGGGACTGTTGCCGCCGGCTTTATCGCCATCGACGACGATGGAATGCCCGCTGCTCGCCACTCCGTTGAAGCGCTGCTTTTCCAACCATGTAGTCTTGGCTTCGGTCATAGAGTTTCACTCCCAGAGCTATCGCCGGTTGTCCGTGCTGGGTTCGGGATGAATCAATACGCGGAACAACTCCGGCGCAGCCTGCTTGAGACGGATTTCGAGTTCGGTCTGGATGTCGTGAACGCGGGCGAGCGTGAGATCGTCGGAAAGCGTGCAGTGGCAGGAAACATAAAGGCGTCCGCGAACTTTCTTGATCTGGACGTCGTGCATGTCGACAATTTCCGGAAACTGGGTAGCAATCTCCTTGAGCTGCCGTTCGAGGCCGGCGTCGCGAACCACCTCATCTCCAGTTTCAATGGTGGCGGGCTCACTTTCGATGTGGGTGAGGATGTCCGCGATCTCGGGTACGTCGCGGCGCATATCGGCTTCCAGTTCCGTGACCTGATCATGGGCGCTCTTCAGGGTCATACGCTCGTCGAGTTCGACGTGTTGCTCCACATGGAGTCGGCCGGCGAGGTCCTGCACGCTGATGTCGTGGACGTTGAGGTTGTGGCGGGTGG
>OCZU010000852.1_pt1 | contig 20561 bp, 15 predicted proteins | sample 1539001 | NCBI WGS metagenome assembly OCZU01 (sample SAMEA3539306, study PRJEB22396) | soil metagenome | biome: tundra; feature: field; material: soil | place: USA | collected 2010-05 | depth 0.15 m | reverse complement strand
CCGCACCTGGAAATTTTCCTCCAGTGCCGACTGCCAGCCGTGGGTATCTCCAGTGAGGGTCTTGCGGAGAAGCTCGCCGCGCGACTGCGCATCACCCGCATCCTTGACCTGCAAGCTCTGACTGTTGTCGGCCAGCAGCGCAAAAAAATTCGCGCCCGGTCGCGCCCGCTGGCCAACCCAGAGCGGTTCCAACAGAGCCAGCGCCAGCATCAAAACGCCGGCCAGCTTCAACAGTCCGCAGCCGATTCGCACGCGGCGTTCGATCGCGCTGCGATGCCCCGCCCAAACCAGCGCGGCCGCCAACACGATGATCGCGGCGATGGCGGGAAGCAGCCATTCACGACCTGAGAAAATAATCGTCGCAAAGCCGGTCATGTCGGTAAGTCACTGGCTTCGCAGTTTCTTCTTCCTCTCCCCGCGAGGAACGAGCGGGGAGAGGATTGAGGAGAGGGGCATCTCAAACAAACAGAATCAGAAACGGCCTCCTCTCCCCTGCCAGATAGTAACTTATTTTCCACCGAGGCTTCGCCCGCAGCTCCTTCGGGGAGGAGAGGGAGACGAACAATTCGCTTCGCCATCCTCTTCGCAATCCTTCGCTTTAACCGCAGGTCGCTCACTGCGCGCTCCCCAGCTTTTCGTAATATTTGCGCACCAGCTCGGAATAATTTTCCGGCACCGGATCGCGGTCGAGCGGAACGAGGCTCTCGGCGTTTTGCCGCCGCGTCAGTTCTTCCTGCACCCAGACCCGGACTTGCGTCAGCGGCACGAGAATTTGTTGCCGGACTACTTCACCCTCCGGCATGCGCCCGCGGTCACGGTACTCTCCCCGAAACACGGCGACGCGTTCGCGAACGGTCGTCAGTTGATTGCGCAAATCCTGCGAGTCCAGCACTTGTTCCACATCCCGCACGCGCTCCGACCAGTTTACAAAACCATTTCCAGTGATCGGCCCGCCATCGTCCACAGTTCTGTTGCCACGGCCCAACTGTTCGGCGAATCGCCGCAAACCATCTCCGCCGCCGCTCGCTCCGCCATCCGCGCCTCCGCCGCCGTTGGCGTTGCCACCGTTTTGTGCCTGTTCCGCCTGCCGGGGTTGCGACGAATCGGCTGGCTGGCCCGATGAATTGTTGTTTGCTTGCTGCTGAGAATTGTTCCCGCCGCGATTGCCGCTTCCAGGATTGTTTCCAGCCGCGGCTTCGCCTTGTCCATTCTGCTGGCGTTCACCGGACGCTTGTTCACCGTTATTGCCCTCCCCGTTCGCCCGTTGACCGCGATTGCCGCCTTGTGCTGCGCCGGCAGAGTTTCTTTCACCGCCCTCCTGACCCTGGGAATTGTTCCCTGCCCTCTGTGATTCGCTCCCAGTGGAACGTCCGTTTCCTCCGGTCGTTGAATTGGTGCCTTGATTGCCGGAGGCGTTTTCGGCGGCTGCGCTTCCCTCCGCACGCGCCAAACGATTGGACTGGCCTTCTGCGCCGCCATTTCCTCCCGCGGCGAGCGCGGCGGCATTTGTTCCTGTGCCGGCCATTTCGCGTTCCACCTGCCGGGCCAGATCATCGAGTTCCTTCTGCGCGTAACGCAACGCTTCGGCTTCGCTCCCGAGCACGCTTTCAGCGGCCCGCTCGACGCTTTGGGCAAGTTCAGTAATGTTTGTGCGGGCGGAACGCTCCGCCTGGCTCGCCTGCGGAAGAAATCCCCGATCCACCAGCTGCTTCCCCATTTGGAAGAGATTGTCCGTGTGCATTTGATCCGCGCGCCGCAACGTGTCATAAAGTTTCTGCGACAGCAGCGGCTCGGTGGTTTCGGCCTGCTCGGTCACGTTTCGCATTCCGGCCAGCAGGTTTGTCAAGGCGCTTTGCTGCCGGGCCATCTGTTGGGAAATTTGCTGGCGCGGCGCCGAATCATCCAGCGACTGGTGCTCCGCACTATTGAGCGATTCCAGTCCGCGCGCGATTTCCTCTTCCTGACGCGCCAACTCGCGCGCTTCGTTGCGCAACTGCCGCATCTGCTCCGTAAACTGGCTGGCGGTTTGGCGGCGCAAATCTTCGCGTAAATTCTGCATGGACTGCTGCGCCCGTGTGCCGGCGGCGAGCGCCCGCGAAGCCGACTCGCGCTCCATTTCCTGGGCCGCTCGCTCCATGTCCGAACGGGTCTGGTCCAGTTGCTGCCGGGTTTCCGCCTGTGAACTGGCGTTCGGCGATTGCGCGAGCTGCTGGCGCAGTTCATCCACGCTGGCGAGCATCTGCCGCTGTTCATCGCGCAGGCGCTTGAGTTGGCGCTGGACATCCTCGCGCTCCTGGTCGGTGCGGGCGGATTGCAATGCGTTCTGCAACTCGCGCAAACGCTCGTTCAAATCCTGCTGCCGCTGCGCCAGCTCCTTCAGGCGATCCGCTGTTTGCAATTGCTCGCGCTGCTGTGCATTGGGCGGAGCCGCCGCCTGGCGTTCGGTCTCGTAGCGGTTTTCTTCGCGCTGCATTTCCAGTTGATCCAGTTGCCGTTGATTGGCCTGCCCGGCGCTGCCGCCTTGCCCGCCGTTCCTCGACCGTGTCATGCGATACTCGCGCGGGGTGACTTTCAGCAAGGCTTGATAGGCGGCCTGTTCCGCGGCGAGCGCGGCGGGCAGTTTTTCCGGAGATTTTTTTGCCTGCTCCAACGCGGTCTGCGCGCGCTCCATTTCTTTGATGGCCGTTTCCAGCGCGCTGCGGTCGCGCAAGTTTTCGCCTTCCTCGAGCATTTGCCGCGCTTGATCCAGGGCCTGTGTCTGCGCGTCATGCACCACGACGACGTCTGATGCGTAACCACCCGTCGCGTTGGTTCCCAATGGAGCGCCGGGAATCACCGATCTGACAGAAGATCGCGCCGGGCGTTGATTTTCCTGGGCGATTGAAGACGCGGCGGAAAATAACGCCGTGAAAATAAATATGTAATAATGAGTTTTCATGGATGCCGGGCGTTGACGACGCCTTGTTTGTCTCGTTGAAGTTTCCACGTGGCAATCACAATTTGCTTCTGCAATTCAGCCAGCCGTGCGCTTTGATTCCCGCCCTGGTTTCCGCCCTGGTTCTGGCTTTCGTTTTCCGCAGCGCCGGATTGATCGCGACGGAAAATTTCCTCGAACGGGCGGACTTCAGCGAAAAACATGTCGCCGAATGTGCGGCGCACCTGTCCGTCCGGCCCGTAGTCGTCCGCCCAGGCAAAATACGAAACCACCTGGTCAACCTCCACGCCCAGCTTTTCCATGGCGATCTGGTTGGTGAACTGACGCTTCTCATTGGCCGGAGCGGACTGGCCCAACTCGATGAACTGCGGTTCCTGACCGGCCACGCCGAAACCAATGCCGTATTTCAACAAACCGAAATCATCCTTGGCTTCACCCTGCAATTGAAGTTCTTCGAGCCGCGAGACACGCTGGTCGCCACGGGGAAAGGCCACCTTTACTTCCGGTGGCCGGTCGGGCAGAACCTGAATTGAAAACTCGGCCGGTGCTTTGTTCGTGCGGCCATCCGCGTCCACCAATTCAAGCGCGTAACGCCCGCTATTGGTGAGCGTGAACAAATCCAGGGCAGCGAGTGCATTGGTTTGAACCGCCAGCGCCAGCGTTTGTTCTTTGCCGATAAAACGCGCCCGGATCACGGGCTTGTTCAGTTGCAGAGTGTAAGTCAGCCGCGTGCCTTCCACCGCGCTGATGCGGCGCGTGTCCCGAATTGTCCGGTTGGTAAGACCGGTGTAAGGAGGAAAACGAAGATCCGCATCGGCTCGCGTCAACGCCGGATAATCGAAGACACTGATTTTGTAGTCGCGGGTCTTTTTCGCTTCGTATTCGATGCGATAGAGACCGTCTTCCGAAACCTCCAACAGGCTGGCGCCAAATACAGGGTCGGCCAGATGCCTTGCGAGCGGAATACGCTTCGTTTTTCCCGAAGCTGAAACCAGAACCAGCGTAGCTTCCGGCGGCGGCTTGCCTCCGAAACGGGCGGAAACGACGAGACCCGTCCCGCGCTCCACCTGCGTGTCACCCGGAGTCACAGCAATCTCCGCCGCAAACCACGAACCGGACGGCGCGCGCCAGCGCGCCGGGCGGCCTCCGAATGATAAGACGATCAGCAGTCCGGCCAGCGCGATCATCTGGGTATTTCTGGCGGATGATAACTTTCGTTTGAAGTTCCGCATCCATAAAATCCTGTGCGGATGCGCCAGGACTTGCTCAATCACACGCATCTGCAAAAATCCAAATCCGCCCGAATGAGGATCAGGCTCCTGTTCCGTGGCGGTGGCCAGCAGCAACCGGACGTGCGGATTTTCCCGTTCGATGGCGGCCACCAGCGCGCCGAAATCCGCCGGACGACGACGCTCGCGCCTCCACACAAGGCACGCCGCCATCAATCCGCCAACGAAGGCCAGCCACCACAGCAGGCGCGTGTTCCAACCCGTGACGCCATGAATCAGAAACAGCAAAAGTTCCGCGCCCGCTGTCGCTGCCCAGCAGAACGCGAGTTGCCGCCACAGCCGTGCCCGGCGCCGCATGGACTCCATCACACTGAGTTGAGTTTGGAGAAGGGGTTCCATCATGTTGACACTTCTTCTGTTTTTGCGCGGCGCGACAGCCAGCCGCCTAGAATAATTTCCCCCAACGTAACTGCGAGCACACCGACTATCAACCAGCGCCAGACCTTTTGGCGGTTTTCCAGTTCCGCCTGCTGCAAATGACGCTGGCGCTCCGGTGTTTTTGCGACGGAAAAATTCGCCGGCGTTTGCAGCGGCACGCCCAGGCGGGCGAGTTCGTCCGGCGACAGCGGCGCGGTGCGGCTCTCATCCAGAGGCAGATTCACGGCAAAGTACCGCTGCTGGCCGCCGAAAGTCGCCTTGTAAATGCCCGGCAAATCGGTTTCTGTGAATGGTGTTCCAGCGGCGAGCGGCACTTTTTTTCCATCCGGTTTCTGCCATTCGACTTGTGGCACGGGCGTCCCGCCCGTGAGTTTCTCGTTTCGGATTTCTTCTCCATTGAGACGCACGGGCGGGACGCCCGTGCCACTACTCCCAGGCGAAGGGATGGCCTCACCGGTAAGAAACTGAAAACGCGATGGCGCGGCGGCGCCGCTCCAGTCGAGAAGCGTTTGCATCAGCGGTGGAAATTTGCTTGAGACCGCGAACTGGCTGTCCGCTGGATTCCAGCCGGAAGCGAGTACGAGCAAATTTCCCTGGCCGACCGGGATTTGCGTCAGCGCGGGGGAACCGTCGTCAAATTTCGCCAGCACGCGGGCATTGGCGGCCGCCGGAATTTCCAGGCGCCGATGCTTCCAGAAATGGATGTGCGCAAAATCGCTGAAACGCGGATCGGCGAACGGAACAAAAATCGGATGTGTGAAATCAATCTCGCCAAGCAGGGCGTACTCTCCGCCGGCTTCGGTGATTTTGATTTCATGCAAATCGGTGAGCGCCGCGAGCGTTGGAGCCGCCTGTTCGTCGGTCAGGACAAACAGCGCGGTCTTGCCGTGTGCCAGCCAGTCGTGTGCCGCAGTGATTTCTTCCGGCGCGAGCCGGCCCGGAATGACGGCGAACGCGGCTTGGTTCAGCAACTCGGGTGAAAATGTCAATTGGACCGTCGGCGAAATGACTTTCACCTGCCGGCGCGGCGTGTCGGGAAAAACGCGTTGCAAGTAATAGCGCATTTTCATGGGGTCGTTGTCGGAATCCAAACCGAACCACGCGATCGAGACATGCTCGACTTCGGGCGCGGCATAATACGATACGTTGTCAAAGTCCACTTCGTCGCCGGACAGTCGAAGTTCTCCAGCCCCGAATCCAGCCGGAAATTTCGGGGCGGAAAAGCTGCGCGTTTGTCCCGGCGGCAGATAAATTTCCATCGGCTCGCCAAGAGTGTTTGGAGTTCTGCCTTCAGGCGGGCCGGGCCGCGTAAACGCGGAACTCCAAACCAACTGAAATTTTTCGCGGTTGGAATCGCGGGCATTGGTGACCCGCGCGCGAACTTCCTTTTCAGCGCCGACTGCCGCGCCGGTTTCGCTCAGAATTTCCAGCCCGGCGTTCGATTGCGGTTTTGCATCCACACGCTCAACGATCACTTTGACGCCCGCAGGCCATTCGTGTCCCTGTAATCCGTCCAGTTTGGCACCTTCCTGCAAATCCGTGATCAACACCAGCTCGCGGCGGCTGGCCGGTTTGCCGTTTGCGGCATCCTCGCGGAATAATTCAGCCGCGCTCGTGAGCGCCAGGCCAAGATGCGTTCCCATCCATCCCGGAGCAGCCGCAGCCAATCGCTGCCGCGCAAGCGCCGGGCGTTGGTCCACGGCCCAGGATGACCACTCCGCGAAGCTGACCAGCGTGCGGGGCTGGCGGTCGAACATCAACACTGCGACCTGATCGCTGACCGTGACTTTCTCCAAATATTTTGCAGCCAGCGCACGTGCTTTGTCCCAGACACCTTCGCGGCGCATGCTGGCGCTCGTGTCCACGAGCAGGATGAGTTGCCGGTTTTCAGTCGCGGCCGAAGGCAGCGTGTCGTCTTTGGAAAAGAATGGACGGGCAAAGCCGGTCGCCAGCAGCAGCAGACAAAGGCAGCGCAGCAGCAGCAGCCATAAATGTTCCAGTTTGCGGCGGCGCGTGACTCGCGGCGGCGTCGGATTCAGGAACATCAACGAGCTGAAAGGCATCCGCTCTTTCACCGCCCGGTGGATCAGATGAAACAAAATCGGTCCGGCAACTGCCAGCGCACCCAACAAAAATAAGGGAGTGAGGAAACTCATGAGACAGCGGCTGCAATTCCAAATTCCAAATTCCAAATTCCAGGCTCCCGGGAAGCATCAAACTTCAAGTTCCTGGCCAGACGCGTGTTCGTTTTGGAACTTGGAATTTGGAATTTGGAATTTGGATTTTTCATAAGCCTGACGCTGCACCTGAAAATTGTTGCGGGCGGCGGTTTATCCGTTTGCCGCGACGATTGCGGCTGCGGAGGAAATCAAGCAACGCCAGATCCATGGGCTGGTTCGTGACGACACGATAAAACGCAAAACCCAGTTTACGGCAGATGCTTTCCACTCCCTGGCTGTGACTTTGGAGCCGGCGCTGATATTCCGCCCGCACCGCTTCGGGATCGAGGTAAAAATCCTTCCGGCTTTCGACGTCCTGAAACAGCATGGCGCGATCAAAATTAAACGCCAGTTCATTGGGGTCGAGCACCTGAAAAATCACGAGTTCATGCCCGGCGGAGGTGAGCCTTCCCAGATTCCGCTCCAGCTCATCCACCGGCGCAAGCAGATCGGAGATCAACACGATCAAGCCGCGTTTGCGCGCCAGTTCCGCCACGCGGCGCAAGGGTTCGCCGAGATTTGTTGTGTATCCTTCGGGTTCTTTTTCCAGCGCCAGCATGAGTTGTCGCAGATGCCCGTGCCGATGCCGCGCGGGAAGATAATCGCGAACGCGCTCGTCAAAAGTGAACAATCCAACCGCATCTCCCTGTTCATTCAAAAACCAGGCGAACGTGGCCGCCAGCGTGCGGGCGTAATCGGCCTTGGAGTAATCCAGCGAACCGTAGGTCATCGAGCGGCTTTGATCCACGAGCAGATGGCAACGGAGATTGGTTTCGTCTTCGAATTTCTTCAGGTAGTAGCGATCCGAGCGCGCATACAAACGCCAGTCCAGATAGCGAGTGTCATCGCCGGGCGAGTATTGGCGGTATTCAGTGAACTCGACCGAGAAACCGTGATACGGACTGCGGTGCAACCCGTTCCAGAATCCTTCAACCACGACGCGCGCGCGGAGCTCCAGGCTCCGAATCGCCATCAGCGCTTTCGGATCAACGAAGCCCTCCCCGCGCGGGAGCGAGGAGGAAGGTGTGGGCGAAGAAGCGGGCATGGCTTAGCTCTTGAAAAAATTTGGGAACATCCCACACCCAACATCCCACACCCAACATCCAATGAAATGCCGGTGTGCCGCGCGCTCCAAATTGGATGTTCGACGTTGGATGTTGGTTGTTGGATGTTTCACTTATGACGCTCCCGGTTCCTTCACCGTCTCCAACAACCGGCGAATAATCGTTTCCACGTTTGTTCCCTCCGCTTCCGCCCGGTAATTGACGAGAATGCGATGGCGCAACACCGGCGCGGCGAGCGTGCGAATATCGTCGGCTGAAACGTGCGTCCGGCCTTGCACCAGGGCGCGGGCTTTTGCGCCGAGCGCGAGAAACTGACACGCGCGCGTCCCGGCGCCCCAACTGACCCAGTCGTTCACGAACGCCGGCGCATTCGCTTGCTGGGGTCGTGAAGCGGCGGTCAATCGCACTGCATAGCGGATCAGGTCTTGCGCAATCGGCACCTGGCGGACCAGTTCATGAAAACGCAACACATCCTCGCCGGTGAAAAGCGGCTCGATGGTTGCCACGCGGCGCGCGGTGGTTTGCTGGACGACCGCGACCTCATCATCTTCCGGCAAATAATCCATCACCACATTGAACATGAACCGGTCGAGTTGCGCCTCGGGCAGCGGATAGGTGCCTTCCATTTCAATGGGGTTCTGGGTCGCGAGCACAAAGAAAGGTTCCTCCAGCACATGGCGGATGCCGGCGGCAGTCACTTGATGTTCCTGCATGGCCTCCAGCAGCGCGGCCTGGGTCTTGGGCGGCGTGCGGTTGATTTCGTCGGCGAGAATCATGTTCGCAAAAACAGGGCCGCGGACGAAAACCATTTTTCTGCCCTCGCCGGTGTCCTGAAGAATTTCCGTGCCGGTGATGTCCGCCGGCATGAGATCCGGCGTGAACTGGATGCGTTGAAATTTCAGGTGAAAGATTTGCGCGATGGATTTGACCAGCAACGTCTTGGCCAGCCCGGGAGCGCCGGTGATCAAACAATGTCCGCCGGCGAAAAGCGCGATCAGGATTTGCTCGATCACTTCTTTTTGTCCGACGATGGCCTTGGCGAGTTCGGCTTCGATGCGCGCCCGCCCGGCGATCAATTTCTCCACTGCTTGCGCGTCTGCTTGATAGGATTCCGTTTCTGTTTCCACAATGCCTTTCAGTTGTTGGTTCGCTGCCGCGTCAATGAGTCATTAAGTAAAAAATAATGTTGATGCCGAGGGGATAGCCGCGCTTCTCGGAAAATTCGTGGAAGAACCAATCGTCTTCGCCCTCGCGCTCCCAACTGTCGCCGTTGTCACAATTGTGGGTGGCGACGACCATGATGCGGCCCTTGTCGTCGAAGATGGCGCGGACGTGCATCTCACTGCAATCCTCCTGGTTGCCATTTTGGTCGGCGTGAAAATCCTCCCAGGTAAAATCCGTGGAATGCCGCCGGGTGGCCACGTGGATGGAAGGTGTCTGCAATTTGTTTTTGGGACCTTTGATGTCGAACACGCAATGGAAGATCGGATGATCCATGGGCAGTTCGACGAACTCGCGTTCGGGCAGCGCGCGTTTGATCTGGCTGGCGAACCCTTCCCATTGCCACTCGCCCCAAAAGTCATCCGCCATGAGAACGCCGCCGTTAAGGAAATATTTTCTCAAAAGCGGAACTTCCTCATCGCGCAACAACAGCGCGCCGGGCTCGACCATGTAAATCCAGGGATAATTGAAGAGATCAGGATCGGTCAGCCGGATGGTGCGCCCATTCGGATCAGTTTTGATGGAGGTCATTTGCTGCAGGCGGAAGGAGAAATTCAAATCGCTGTCCGGGAAATCGGTGATCCAATTGCCCGCGCTACGCGAGCCGTAGGGATCGCGATCGCGAATGATGCGCACGAAAGTGAACACGTCCTTCTCGAATCCCGGCGCATTGGTCCACTCTGGGGTGCCCGTGCTGTGCGAAGCGATTTCTCGCGCGGTGCGGACCTTGGTTTGGTCAACCCACTCGCCGCCTTCGGTGCGAACCATCGACCCATCGCCAAAGCGATTTCGCCGACCCCAGTTCTGCGCCGCGCAAATGCCCGCCAGCAGCAGGGCGGCGATGGCAAACAGGACTATTTTTCCCAGGATTTTCACAAGTTTTTCATGGCTATCCTTGCGGGTTGGACGTTGTTGCGCCCGCTGTTGGTTGCGGCTTGTCGCGCTTTATTTCCAAAAGCAATCGCTGCGCTTCACGGAAGCGAGGCGCTTCTTCCAACGCCTCCAGGACATGACGCCTGGCTTCCGTTTCGGCATCCCCACGTTTATGGAGCAACCGGGCGAGTTGGAAATGCACTTCCGCCGGGTCCGGCGGGTCGAGCCACAGCAGCTTGCGATAGGCCGTGATGGCCGGCTCGTTTTTCCCGGAAGCAACGGCGGCTTCGGCCAGCGCGCGGTAAGGCAGCGAGATCAGGGGATTGATCGCCAGCAGACGTTCGGCATATTTCGTCACGGCGGGCCAGTCTTTTCGCGCTTCAGACAATTCGATCAGACGGGAGAACAAATCCACGAAGTCGGATTCCTGCGCGGCAAATTTTTGGAGCGTCGCCAGCTCCGCGTTGGTTTCCTTGAGGTTTCGCTGCGTCACCGCCAGCAGCCAGTACGAATTCTCCGCGCGGCTTTCCCCGTGATAGGATTGGGCAAGCGATTCGAGCACCGGCTTCGCTTCAGCCCAATGTTTGGCTTCCATCAACTCCCGCGCCTTTTGCATCCTCAAATAGTAATTGTCAGCATGGATTTTTTTCCACACCAAACTCTCTGTTTCTGTCTGGCCGGCGGGTGGTTTATCCAGGTCCAACCCCGGCGCAAGGCTTTTCGCCCGCTCGCGGGCGAAGGCGTCAAACTGCTTTTCAATTTCCGGCAGCGGAGCGGTGTGGGCAACGATGGTCTTGTTGATTTCTTCACCTTCACGCAGATCCCTTAAAATCTTCTTCAACGAGTCGAAGCCAAACCGCTGGACGATGAATTCGATGACCAGCGATGATTCGTAATAAGCGAATTGAAGATGCTCCCCGTTCTTCGGAGTAAGAAATGCGCTGCTGAGCTGGCCCAGTGGCGTCAACTCCCCGGTCAGTATCATTTCGCGGTAGGCGAGGTTCATTTGTTCGCCCCAGGCAGGATTCGCCTGGCGCTCTTCATAAACGGAAATGCCCTCACTGAGCCAGCGCGGCATCCGGTTCTTTGTCTCGTTCAGTGTGACCACGTGACAGAACTCGTGCCACAACACATCCTGCCAGTTGGCGGGATTCGGAGCTTGCGACGCCGGACTGTTGGCGGTGATCACGGAACCAAAGCAAACGCCGAGATAACCGGGATTTCCCGGCATGCCGAAGGTTCGCACCGCAAAATCTTTTTGTTCGGGAAAAATTTCCACGGCAGTGGGCCGCGTGAGTTCCACGCCGTACTTGCGACAAAGCGTTTCCCTGGCCCGCCCCAGCAGTAACAGCACCTGGTCGCCATAGAGCCGGGCTTCCTGCGCGGACATGTGAACGATGAAATCGGCGTTGGAGAGCGTTTGAAATTTCACCATCTGGTCGTGCAGTGTGACCAGATTGTATGCGGTGACATCGTAACCATCCTGTTTATACACCGATTGTGCGAGCAACCAGCCTTCGTCATCCTGTCCCAGGCGCAATAAATCCTCGGCGAGTTGGCGGCGGGCCGGCAGGTAGTCCGGCTCAAAAGCCAGAGCGCGTCTTTGCGCCGCAGCTCCTTCTTCAAAACGATATTTTTGGGAAAGCTTGAGGCCGATGAGATAATCCACTTGCGGATTGGTCTGCCAGTACTTCAATGCGTCCGCGTGAAATTGCTGCTCCCGGGCGGGATCGTTTCGCAAATGCGCGACCACTGCGCGATAAGCCAGAGCTTCGGGGCGATGCGGATTTACTTTCAGCACGATGGCCAATTGCTTTTCCGCTTCGTCGTATTGCTCGGCGTCAATCAAATGATCGGCCAGCAGCAACAGACTTGGGATATGCCGTGGATTTGCCGCCAGGGCGGCCTCGATGGATTTTAACATCTCCTCGCGGTTTCCGTTTTCAAAAGCCCGGGCCAGGCCGGCCTCCATGTCGGGATCATCTGGAAATTTCTTCAACCCGGCGCGGAACGCATCGGCCGCCAGCTTGAAATCGTGTTTGTTCAAAGCCAGCTGGCCGCTGGCGAGAAACGCTTCCCGCGGCGGCGGATTCATTTGTTGGGCGCGCTGAAAACAGTTTTCCAAAACCAAACGCGGTTCGACTCCGAGCAGAAGCAGCGCTTGGCCCAAGGCGACCAAGTCCTCGCTGCTCTGGTATGAAGGAGGGCGTTGCCCATAACGAGAAGAAGGTTGCTCAAGGAATACCTTTATTTCGGTCATCCGGCGATTGGCGCCGGCCAGATCGTTTTGAAAAAGCGCCGTTTCACGCGCCAACAAGCGCATGCCAATGTTGCTGGAATAATCATTCAGTCCCGCAGTGGCATTTGTGTAGGCTTCACCGTAACGCCCCACGGTCAGCAACGATTTCACCAACAGCATCCGCCACTCACTGCGATAACTGCCGGCGTCCACTTCTTTTTGCGCCGCCTCGATCACCTCCGCATAATTACCGCGCAAGAATCGCTGCTGCGATTCTTCCAGGCTCTGGGCGCCCGCGTTCCTTCCCAGAATGATCAAACCACAACAAAACAGCCGGGACAAAACCGGCGTCAGCCAAGCCACGGACAAAAAGGGTTTTCGGACGGGCACGTTGGCACAACTCATACGCTCAATTCGCGCATGAATCAATGCACGTTTTCGTTTCACTTGTGAATGGCGACCACCCCGCCTTGAACGGTCGCAGTATGAAGCCAACCGGCGCCGAGCGAACCGCAGTAATCCTTCTGCCACGGAACAGTTCCGCGACCTCCCGGCGTCCACGAGGCCCGCGCCAGATACGAAGACTCTGATGGGCTTGCCACTTATTGCTGATCTCCGGCCAAGTTAGGTTGTGGAATAAATCGAACCATTCTTTGACATGCGGTTCTGTTCCACGGAAGTTTATTGCAGCAGAGTTGCAACCGTCCGACCGCGCCTCATTCCGAGCCGCCGAACCACGATTCCACCTTGCCGGAGAAACCCTTTAGCTGAAGTCCATGAGCAGAAAAATTTTATTGACCAGTGTCTGTCGTCCGATGGGACCGAAATACGGCGATGCATCGTCCGTCGGTTACGAACTTCTTTACCGGCAGGTGTTGCGCGCCCAGGGCATCTTCAGCCCACGCACGGTGAACGTCCATTTTGGCCTAGACTACATCGCCGAGAACCTCGACGCGCCCACGGTGGTGCTGCAATACCCGTCGAAAAGCGAGCTGATCCGCGAGCTCAAGAAGGGTTACGATTACGTCGGAATTTCCTTCATCATGGCGGTCATGCACAAGATGAAGGAGACGGTCGCGTTGATCCGCAAATATGCGCCGAACAGCAAGATCGTTCTCGGCGGCTACGGCACGGTGTTGAAAGACGACGTGCTCAAACCTTATGCGGACTTCATCTGCCGGGAGGAAGGCGTCGCGTATTTCCGCCGGCTGCTGGGCGAGCCGGAAATCCCGATGCCGTACAAGCATCCGCTGATCGTGAGCTGGCTCAAGATTTTTGGGTGGAAAGTCTCCGGCACGGGAAAAATCTTCGCGGGACTGGGCTGTCCCAACGGCTGCGACTTCTGCTGCACGTCGCATTTCTTCTCGCGCAAACACATCAAGTTGCTGCCGCACGGCCGGGACATTTACGCGGTCGCGGAACGCTACCTGGACCTGGACCCCACCCTGGTCTTCCTCATTCTCGACGAGGATTTCCTGCTGAACAAAAAGCGGGCGATGGAATTTCGCGAGTGCGTGATGAAAGGCGGCAAGAAACTTTCCATTTTCGCCTTCTCCAGCATCAAGGCGATCAGCCAGTACACCGTCGAGGAAATTCTGGAGATGGGCATAGACGGTTTCTGGATCGGCTACGAGGGGACGCGCTCGAACTACGCCAAACAGCAGGGCCGGCCCATCGCGGACATTCTCACGGAGTTTCGCGAGCACGGCATCACGGTGCTGGCGTCCATGATCGTCGGCTTTGACTACCAGAACCAGGAAGTCGTGGCGGAGGAACTCGACGGCCTGATGAGGCTCAAGCCCGCGCTGGCTCAATTCCTCATCTACGGACCCGTGCCCGGCACGCCGTTCTATGAACGAATCATCAAGGAGAATCTGTTGCAGGATGTTTATACGAGCGACAAGGATTTGTTTTACCGGCGCGCGGACGGATTCCGGACAATGATCAAACACCCGACGCTCTCGCCGGAACAGATCGAGGAAATCCAGCGCTGGTGTTTCGAGCAGGATTTTCAGCGGCTCGGCCCCAGCATCTATCGTGTGCTGGAAGGGCGCCTGTTCGGATACCTGAAGCTCAAAGATTCGCCGAATCCAATGTTGCGACAGAAGGCTGAATACTTCGCCAAGGAATTGCGGTTTGCCTACCCGGTTTTCCTGCCGGGAAGATTGCTCGGGCCGAACGCCGCGGTTCGAAAATGGATTGGCGATCTGGAGCAGCGCATTCACGCGGAATTCGGCCGCCCGGCCCTGGCGCAACGATTCAAATCGTTGCTGGCCGTTGGCGCGGCGCTGTGGACTTCGCTGACCTTGAAACTGGATCTTTTCCAGCATCCCAAATTGCAAAGGACCGCCTATCGCATGCCCGACAAACGCTGGAGCGCGTTCCAGCTGTGGGAAGAATTTCAGGGCAAAGTTTCGAACCCGAATTTTTCAGTCAAAGTCGAATTGCAGCACGCGAAGCAGCAAGTGTGGATGCGGTTGGAAGGCGCGCTTTCGGCGGCGGACGCAGAAGGATTGGGACAACGCCTCCGCGATTCCCTGGCCCGGAGCAGGAACCGCCTGGTTTTGGATCTGAACAAACTTCGCTGGGAGAAGGCAGAGGATCTGCGTCCCCTGACGGAAAAGCTTACGGCCTATCGCTCACGCATCCGTCTGATTCTGCCCAAATTGTCAGCCGCGCATCCCGGGTTGCGTATCTGGAAAAGTTTGCAAGAGTCGTGACAGCAAACGGTTTTCGCGCTAGTATAGTCCCGTCTATGACAGATCCACTACGCACTGATGAGCCCGGGCCAGAATTGGACAAGAGCAAGATCTTTGAAAGCAGCGGCAAGGCCGGCTCTGCCAAATTGCCGCCCGGCTCCGATGCGGACGCCGCCCACGCGGACACGCCTGTCACGTCAAACAAGCTGACCCCGGAGGAACAAATGGCTCTTTTCGAAAAGGAGCTTAAGGAAAATGACTGGGGTCACCAGCCGTGTTGAAAATTCGCAGTTGAACCGCAGATGGACGCGGATAGACGCAGAGGAGATGGAAAAGGGGTGTTCGCCGCGCAGGGGTTTCACCCGGTTGAAACTGCGCCCCGCATCTGGAACCGTTGTTAGCGTGGTCTTATCTGCGTTCATCGGCGTCCATCTGCGGTTTCCAGGTTCAAACTTCGCGCGCCACCAAACCGTACAATTTCGCACCCGTATTCCGTAATGCTTCCGCTGGCGGCCAACCGGATTCCGCGTTATATCGGGAGTGTGAATACTCAACTCGAACCAGAATTGACGCGGGCCTTACGGCAATGGCAAATGCGTCAGAAATCCGATGGCTCCATGGTGTCGCTCATGGCCCTTGTCACTTTATTTTCGGTCTTCAACTTTCTGGCTTTACCGGGTGGCGGTTCGGCGATGGTCATGGGTTTGTTTCTTTTTGCTCTGGGAATGGCCTGTCAGCGTCTCCTGACTTCAGCGGCCAAGGTCGTTGCAATCCGCAACTCGCGGAATTCTAGCTTTTCAGAAACCCTGTTGAATTCGGCGGCGCTCGGCGCAGTACCCAAACTGCGTCCATTACCTCTGGATCATTGGAGCACCGGCCGGGAACATCTCAACTAGTGCCACCCGCGCCAAGCCGCAGTTGATGTCGTTCAGTCCGGATTCGCCCGGCTGGCGCTGGACTTTATGATTTGATGTCGCGCATCTGAAACACCGCGGCGCCGATAATCAGGAAGGTGAGATTATACCCGGCCAGAATGCTCACCGACTCGCCGACCTTCCACCACGGGATGTGTTGTCGAAAGAAATTGCTCCAGACGTAAAGGTGATGGACCAGAAACCATTCCTGCAGGTCGTGGAAATAAGGCATGTCGTGCAGGATCATGCTGATGAAAAAAAACGAGATGGCCAGGATCGTGGCCGCCGCCGGTTTGATGTTGAAGCACGAAAACATGAACGCCAGGGTCATGAGCGAGACTGCTTCAGCAGTCATAACGAGGTGCACGGCCGCAAAACGCTCCCAGGCGGCCGTTCCATCGAAAGCGCTCATCAATCTATCCACCGGCAGAAAAACAAACAGACCGCCCGACGGAAAAAAGATGCTGGCAAACACGGCGCCGAACAATCCAAACGTTAGGGTCAGGGCAAGCGAAAAGATTCCGCCAGCGACCCATTTGAGCAGCAGCAATCGCAGCCGCGAGATGGGCCGGCACAAAATCATCCTTAACGTGCCGTCTTCGGCCTCCTTCGCCACCAAATCGCCGCCGACCAGCGCGACATACAGCGGCAGCAGAAAATAAGCGATGGGAGTCAGCGTGATCGTGGCGATGGTCAGGTTCGACATGAAATGATCCGCCGAGTGGCCGGTGCGCTCGATGTCGGCGGTCAACTCGCGATACGGTCCCTGCCCGAATTCCATGATGAGAATGATGATGCCTTGCGCGAGCAGAAACATCACCGACCCGATGTAAGTCCGTTTTTTGCCGAACAGTTTCCAAAGCTCGTTGCGGAGTTGCAGGAAGAACATGATGAGGGTTCTGGTTTTATGGCGATCCGCCCGGGGGCGACCGTAGTTTTTGTTCCGCGCCGGCTTGCGCGCGATCCGTTTTCATGAGTGAAAGATAAAAGCCTTCGAGGTTTTGTTCGTGGCGCGCTATTTCATAAACCGCGACGTCGTTTTTCACCAGGCACCGCACGACCTCATCGGTTTCGGCGTGCTTCGCCAGTGCGATCAACGTGCCGTCGCGTTCGTCCAAGATCAGATTTTCCTGCCGCAAAACTTTTACGGCAGCGGCAAAATCATTCACCCGCAGCGACACCCAGCTCTGCGTCTCGCGAATGCTGGCAAGCGGTCCTTCAAAAACCTTTCTACCTTTGTTCATGACGGCGATGCGGGTGCAGAGCTGTTCCACCTCGTTCAACAAATGCGAGGAGAGCAGAATCGTCAGTCCCATTTCCTGGCGCAGCCGCAGGATGGTTTCGCGCATTTCGTGGATGCCTTCCGGATCGAGGCCATCGCTCGGCTCATCAAGAATCAGCAACTCCGGTTGCGGCAACAACGCTTGCGCCAGCGCCAGCCGGGCGCGCATTCCGTGCGAGTAAGTCTTGACCTCGGACTGCTCACGGCCCGTCAGCCCGACCCAATGAATCACTTCCTCGATTCGCCGCCGGGGAGTGCGCGCGGTAAATGAACTCAGAATTTCCAGGTTGCGCCGCCCGCTGAGGTAATCGTAGAACACCGGCGTTTCAAAAATCGCGCCGACTTTTTGCAACGCGCGCTGGCGTTGGGTCGTGACGTCGAAACCAAACAGGCGAATCTCCCCCTGCGTCGGCCAGACCTGGCCCAGCATCATTCCGATGGCCGTGCTTTTTCCCGCGCCGTTGTGGCCGAGCAGGCCGTAGATTTCTCCGCGCGGCACGGACAGGGTGAGATCCTCCACCGCGCGCTGTTTGCCGAAAGTTTTCCCGACATTGCTGAGTTCGATCATTGGGTTGTGCCCTCAAGCGCCAGCAGGATTTTTATATGTTGATCGGCATAGGGAGGTTTGCTTCATTGAAAATCGTTGAGGCTACGTCCGCTTTCGAACTGGTGCTGAACCTCCAGCAGCAGCGGCATCAATTCCACCTTGGTTTGCGCGGAGCTTCCGCTGTAAAGAGCTTTTAATCCCATCGTGCGGACTTTTTTATCCAGGTCCGGGCTCAGGACAACGTCGGGCTGCCGGTTGGCCGCGTTCGCGGAGTGGGCTTTGAGTTCCTTTATGGCGTCGTCAATTTGTTTCTGCCGTTCCTCTTTTGGCAACTTCTCGAAATCGTTGAGAGCCTGGTGCATCTCCGCTGGCATGACGGCGTCAACGAACCAGTCCTTTTCTTCATCCGTCAGTTGACGGAACAAATCCTGATCGAAACGCCACTTCCGCCGCTCTTCCATCGACAGCGCATTCAGCCTGTCCACCAGCTCATGCAATTTTTTGAAACGTTCCGCGGCGGATAATTTTTCCAAGTGCATCGCGTTCGCATATTGATTAACCCGTTCCGCGGTCATTTTCGATCTTCGAGCGAGAACGTATCCCGACCAGCACAATGCCCAGGTGAGCAGGATGGCCGCAGTGGCGATATAGAACGTGCGTTGTCGTTGGTTTGGCATGGTGGTATTCAATTCGCGCGGAATCAGTCGGAAACATATTGCGGCCAGATCCAATCGCCTTGCGTGATTTCAGTCTGGGAATCGTTCCCGCTCAGCACGATTTTGCCGCCGTCATCTGTCTCGTTCCAACCCACCGAGTAAAGGACGAATCGCCCGTCGTCGGTGCGGCGATATTTCAGTGGCTGACCCGTGCAAACGTCCACCGGCAATTTGCCGACGAATTGCGGCACGAGTGCGTCCAGCGTTTCCGGGTATTTTCCATTGGCCAGGCGATACCGTTCCAACGCGCAGGCGATGGCGGCCTGGTCCGCTCCGGTTTGGGCCACCGCCGTCCTTTGAAAAACCTTGCAGAATCCTCCGAGCATCAGCCGCGCAAACGCCCGATGGTGCAGGACCGTGGAAAAAAAACTATTCGTGTAATTGTCCGAGCGCTTTTTGTTCTCATCAATGATGCGGGGATGAATCTGTCCGGCTTGCGGATCGAAGCCCGCGAGTGCTTCTTCATCGTGGAGGCGATGATAAGAGACCTGTTCCAGATACAGCCAGCCGCTGGGAGCCACGAGTAGAACGCGCAGTGGCGCGGCGTTGTCGTCCCAACCCGCAAGCTGCCTCAGTTCGTGCGGACGATTGCGCACGAACTCAAAAGCTTTGTTGCCGAACGCTGCCCGCTCCACGCCCAGAGACACTCCGACGTCCTTTAACAAAGTGATTTTCTCCAAATGGGTCTGAAGGTCGCGCAGCTGCGGAACCGACCACCGTTGCTGGGCCAATCCTTCCCAGATGATTTGTTGGGCCCCTTGCAGCATGGTCGCGCGCACCATGTGGGAAACGATAAACGGTTCGTTATGGATCGAATCGGCCAGAAAGAACATGAACCTGATATCGTCGAGGGTCGCTTCAGTTTTTCCCAAGACCAATGCCGCCGAGGCGCGAACCTCCAGCGCTTTGCTGGCGCGTCTCAGCACCTGCAAATGTGGAAGCAAAATGGTCATGGGATCCTCCGCATCATATTCAACGTTGAACCGTGAATAAGGCCGATGGCTGGCGGCACGCAGCTCGTCCAGAACCGGTTTATACTGCTCCAAAGCTTCGAGGACTGCCGCGGCTGCATCCGTTCGGTTCGAAAAGGAGGGTGACGGTGAGGAAGAATTGGTGTTTTGCCGAAGCAGGCGCAACGAACGTTCCAGGTCCGTCATTTGGCCTGCGAGCCGAAGGAGCGGATTCCGTCCCGGTTCATTCTCCGGCAAGAGTGCAGCGCCAAAATTTCCGGCTCGTTCGCGACCCTCCACGTCACGCCACGGCGATTGTCCCGGCTGCCGGGGTTTGGGATTGAAATCAAACAGCGGCGCGAGAAACGGAGTCATGGCAAAATTCTGATCGTCCGGCACAGGCGGTGGAGTGTATTTGTCGGGATTCAGTTCCACTCCTTGGGCGATCAATTCTCGTTTGCACGCTTCCCACGCGCGCTTGCCGCGCCAATTCTCTTCGGTGTAAAACAGGCGGGTGAACACAACGAACACGAACACACCCACCATGACGCGACCGAACAGTTCCAAACCCAGAAACCATCGAAACAGGCGGGCAAGCATACTGGATTTGGGCGGGCCGGATGTTGCTGGAGAGTTTTCCATGGCCAGAAAATCAGCCAGCCCGAACCCTGTGTTCCCGTCGAAGCTTGCATGAGAACACAACACAACCGGCGATGGCCGTCCCTAAACCGAAAACTGGATACCGCGGTAAGAGAATAATCAACAAGCCGTCCAAGCCCATGGGCAATTGTCCCCTCCAAACGGAGCGCGGACAGCTTTGTCCGCGCGAAATGTTCCGGCCGGATTTGCGGATAAAACTGTCCGCGCTCCTGCCGACATTGTAGAAACCCGCCATGAGCGGAAGGACGAGTGACAGCAAGCGGGTTCCCGCCAAACAGAATGTCTTCCCATCGTTGGTAATAATAACCTGAATCATCGCCGCAATAAATTTGCTGTTGTTCAGAGTTAGACCGGATTACTCAACATCCGTCACGCCAGCGATAAGCAAGTGGAGTTACGCTTTGCGTATAAAAGGCAGGTTTCTTCGAGAGCTGTCCGCCCGACTCAAGGTTGGTAAAGTCGGAAAAAGATGACGGCATTGCTGGAATCAATGCTGATCGTGATTGCGCCGTTTGTTTGGAGATAATTCATTGCCGGATACCAACCGCTCGACAGATTGGTGGAGAATTGCATCT
>OCZU010000846.1_pt1 | contig 20608 bp, 16 predicted proteins | sample 1539001 | NCBI WGS metagenome assembly OCZU01 (sample SAMEA3539306, study PRJEB22396) | soil metagenome | biome: tundra; feature: field; material: soil | place: USA | collected 2010-05 | depth 0.15 m | reverse complement strand
ACCAGCAATGCCCACGGCACCGCGCCCAGGAGCATGCCAGGTGGCCGCGTTGCTAGCCGACCCGGTTCGCAGGGCGCCGGGCCCGAAGCCCGCGACAGCGCTCGGGGCGCCCGCCCCCGGGTCGCCGTGCGGGTGGCCGTGCGGGTGGCCGCTTTCTGAGGCGTGCGGGTGGCCGCTTTCTGAGGCGTGCCGGTGGCCGCTTCCTGAGGCGTGCGGGTGGCCGCTTCCTGAGGCGTGCCGGTGGCCGCAAAAGCATGGGTCCCGGTAACCAAGATCCTGCGGCTCCGCCTGGTAGATGGCACACAGGTAGTGCAGGTACTCGGGACCGGGCCGCTTTTGAGCGCTCTCGTACGCTGACAGCAGCGTCTCGCTGAATCGTGGCGGCGTGCGTCCCTCGGCCGCATACCGCGCCCGGACCTGGGCGACCACGTCAGCCAACGCGATCCCGAGCGCCAGCCGGTAGGCCCGGATCCACGTGGTGCCGAAGATCGGCCCGCACTGATCTTGAATGACGGCAGCGATCTCCGCCGGAGTGCATCCTGAGACCAGGTGCTGCGCCCTGATCGTCCGGGCTACGGAGATCTCTTGTCTGATCTCGCCGTCCGGCCCCCCCGGGCCTTCTCCCGTCTCATCCTGCTGTGCTGCGCGCAGTCCGTGAGCAGACCCGCCACGCTGTGCCGCCGCCATCCCGGCCCCTTCCCTTGGGCACTGATCCGCCATCCAGGCAATGCATAGCTACTTAAAGTAGTTCCCTGGTGACTCTTACGCGATCAGAGTTGACGATATTTCCGTATCATGGCCAAATGTCCCTTCCAGGGCGTGCAATTCTCTCTATACATCTTGCATTCCGCACGCTATGAATGCACGCGGTCACAGCAAACCGGGCCGGCCCGGGATGGGTAGCAGGCCGCTGCGGGTCATGGCCAGGTCCAGCCGCCGGCCACTATGGGATGACCCCGATGATGGGCCCGATGGCCTTCATCACCGAAAGGACGCTCTTCGTGATCCCGGAAGTGCTGCCCGCGGTGGCCGCCGCCAACACCGCGGGCTCCGGGCGTGCCACCACGCTCGGCTCGGCCTGCGGCCAGGACCCTGGTATCGCATGCCGCCTGGTCTGGGACATTGCGCACAACGGGAACGCTGCCGAGCTGACCCGGGTCTACCTGGCCGGGCCAGTCACCGCGGCCCTGCGCATCGCCTTCGTGCTGACGCTCGCCCTGGCCATCAGAGCGCTCATGCACCGGACGATCAAGAAGGTCGCCGCCCACACCGCCGAGGCGGACACGGACGGCTCCCACGTGCTCTTCCGGGAGCGCCGACGGCAGCGCGCCCAGGCGCTCGGCTCCATCCTGCGCAGCGCCACATCGGTGCTGGTATTCGGCATCGCCGGCATTCAGATCGCCAGTGACCTGGGCCTGAACCTGGCGCCGGTGCTGGCCAGCGCGGGCGTGCTCGGCCTGGCCATCGGATTCGGCGCGCAGAGCCTGGTCAAGGACTATTTGTCCGGGATCTTCATGCTGGTCGAGGACCAATACGGAGTCGGTGACGTCATCAACTCGGGTTACGCCACGGGCACGGTCGAGGCGGTCAGCTTGCGCGTCACCCGGCTGCGCGACGTGAACGGGGTGGTCTGGCATGTGCGCAACGGCACGATCGACCGCATAGGCAACGAGTCACAGGGATGGGCGCGGGCGGTCATCGACTTTCCGGTCGGCTACCAGCAGAGCCTGCCCCGGGTGCGGCAGCTCATGAAGCAGGTCGCGACCAAGATGTGGGAGGAGCCACGCTGGCGCGACGTGATCCTGGAGGAACCGGAGGTGTGGGGGGTGGAGTCGATATCCAGCGACTCCGTCGTGATGCGGCTGGTCGCCAAGACGGTACCGCTCGGGCAGTGGGAGGTCGCCCGCGAGCTGAGAGAACGGCTGAAGACCGTGCTGGACACGGCGGATGTGCCGGGCGAGCCGGTGGCCACGGCTCTGGGCGCGGGCTCCGCCGCCAAGGCGGAGGCTCAGGCCCACACGGCCGGGCAGGACGAGATGTGACCAGCGGTCGCGGCACGTATCCTGGATCCCAGCTATGAACGAGACCGCAGAACTGAGCTTCTTCGAAGCCGTAGGCGGTGAGGGGACGTTCCGCCGCCTCACGCACCGCTTCTACCAGGGTGTGGCCGCCGATCCCGCGCTGCGGGCGGTCTACCCGAGCAAAGATCTGGGGCCTGCCGAAGAGCACCTGCGGCTCTTCCTCATCCAGTACTGGGGCGGTCCCGGCACATACAACGAACGACGCGGCCATCCGCGGCTGAGGATGCGGCACGCGCATTTCGCCATTGGGGAGGCGGAACGGGACGCGTGGCTCGGCCACATGCGTGTCGCGCTCGACGAACTCGACCTTGAGGAAGCCCATGCCGCGCAACTCTGGGATTACCTGGTGATGGCCGCGCACAGCCTGGTCAACCAGCCATCGGCCACAGATCGCGGCCCAGACCTCGGCCTTAGCCCGGCCTGAACCTCTGGTAGCGGCCCCTGTCCGCTCCTAGGTGCGCACACCAGGGGGTGGAGTGGTGCAGCCCACGCAAGCCGGTCTGCCGTTGAAGTAGCTAGGGATGTTCGGCGAGTCGGTGGGCGGTTTGGTGGTCAGCAGCACCTGCTGCCAGGCTGCGTGCCCGTGCGGTCAGCCGCGGGTGAGTTTGCGGTAGGTCACCCGGTGCGGCCGGGCCGCTTCCGGGCCCAGGCGCTCGATCTTGTTCCTTTCGTAGGACTCGAAGTTGCCTTCGAACCAGAACCAGTTCGCCCCGCCCTCCCAGGCCAGGATGTGCGTCGCGATGCGGTCCAGGAACCAGCGGTCGTGGCTGGTGATCACCGCGCAGCCAGGGAACTCGAGGAGTGCTCGTTCCAGCGAGGAGAGCGTCTCCACATCCAGGTCGTTGGCTGGCTCGTCGAGCAGCAGCAGGTTCCCGCCCTGGCGCAGGGTCAGCGCCAGGTTGACCCGGCCGCGCTCCCCGCCGGACATGAGCCCGGCCCGTTTCTGCTGGTCCGGGCCCTTGAAGCCGAACGCTGCCACATAGGCGCGGCTGGGGATCTCCACGTGGCCGACCCGGATGGTCGTCTCGCCGCCAGAGATGGCCTCCCACACCGTCTTGTCGGGGTCGATACCGGAGCGCAACTGGTCGACGTAGGCGATCTTCACCGTCTCGCCGATCCGGATGGTTCCCGAGTCGGGCTTCTCCTCCCCCACGATCATCCGGAACAGCGTCGACTTGCCGACGCCGTTCGGCCCGATCACGCCGACGAGGCCGTTGCGGGGCAGCGAGAAGCTGAGGCCCTCCATCAGCACCAGGTCGCCGAACCCCTTGGCCAGATCGTCCACCTCGACCACCAGGCTGCCCAGCCGCGGGCCAGGCGGGATCTGGATCTCCTCGAAGTCCAGCTTGCGCTGGGAGTCAGCCTCGTTAGCCATCTCCTCGTACCGGTCCAGCCGGGCGCGGCTCTTCGCCTGCCGCGCCCGGGGGCTGGAACGCACCCACTCCAGTTCCTCTTCGAGGCGCTTGCGCTTCTTGACGTCTTTCTGGCCCTCCACCTTGAGCCGGGCCGCCTTGGTCTCCAGGTACGTCGTGTAATTCCCCTGGTACGGGTAGGCGTGGCCGCGGTCGAGCTCAAGGATCCACTGCGCGACGTTGTCCAGGAAGTACCGGTCGTGGGTGACCGCCACCACAGTCCCCGGGTACTTCTCCAGGTGCTGTTCCAACCACTGCACGCTCTCGGCGTCCAGGTGGTTGGTTGGCTCATCGAGCAGCAGCAGGTCCGGCTGCGCCAGCAGCAGCTTGCACAGCGCCACGCGGCGCCGCTCTCCACCGGACAGCACGCTCACGTCGGCGTCGGGGGGTGGGCAGCGTAGCGCGTCCATGGCCTGCTCAAGCTGGCTGTCGAGGTCCCAGCCGCCTCTGTGTTCCAACTGCTCCTGAAGTCGGCCCATCTCGGCGAGCAGCTCATCCGAATAGTCGGTCGCCATCAGCTCGGCGATCTCGTTGTACCGCTCCAGCAGCGCCTTGACGTCGGCTACGCCCTCCTCGACGTTGCCAAGGACCGTCTTGCTCTCGTCCAGTACCGGCTCCTGCGCCAGCAGGCCTACCGTGAAGCCAGGAAAGAGTCTCGCATCGCCGTTCGACGGCTGCTCCAGGCCTGCCATCATCTTCAGCAGCGACGACTTCCCGGCACCGTTCGGGCCAACTACGCCGATCTTCGCGCCGGGCAGGAATGCAAGCGTCACGTCGTCGAGAATGAGCTTGTCACCGCGCACCATCCGCACGGCATGCATCTGATAAATAAACTCGGGCATGCCTTCAAGATTAGGGGTACCGGGGGCGCGCAACGGACGGCCAGCAACTCGAAGAGCTCGCTGCCGTGCGTTCCCAGCTCAGCAACGCCGATGGAGACAGTCACCGTCACCAGGGCATCGACGGCCGGAAGGGTGATGGCGCTCACCTGTTTCCTGAGCCTCTCGGCGATCGCGCAGGCATCGCTTTCGTCGGCGCCCGGGAGGAGCACCACGAACTCCTCGCCGTCGGCACCGGGCGGGCTAGCCCGCCCGCACGGGCTGGCTGGCTGGCCCGTCCTCCGGCCCCGCATCCCTCTTACGGGCCGGCACCGCGACACGGTTGCCGGCCCGTAACGCCCGACCGCGTCAGAAGGGCGGGGAACCCGCCGGCGGTTGATCGCCGTCCTGCTGAGCCAGCGTGGCCAGAGCACCTTCGTCGACGAAGCCGCCGTCGGCGGTCCCCTCGGGAGCGTCGGCCACCTCTTCGGGGAGGCCGTCGGCAGCCTCCGCCGTGTCAGTCCGTCCCCGGTAGGCCAGTTCAGCCGGTTCGTCGCCGTCAGTGCGAGGGTCAGCGGAAATGCCGGCGGCCTGCCGGTCGGCAGCAGTCTCACCGGACGACGGGCGGGTCCGGGAGAACTGGGCCACCCCCCGGGCCAAGTCGTAGCCGATCGAGCTGGCGTAGACGTCGACTGACAAGCGCTGCGTGCCGTCCTTCGCTTCGTACGGCCGGACTTGCACGCGGCCCATCACCACCACCGGTTCCCCCTTGCGGAGGCAGACGGCCACATTGGTGGCCAGCCTGTCCCAGCACTTCACGCTTACGAAGGAACTCGGCCCGTCAGCCCATTCGCCAGTGTCCCGGTCGATCCGCCGCGGCGTGTAGCCCACCCGCATCTGCGCTTCCGGCTTGCCGCGAGCCGTCGTCCGGAACGTTGGCTGGGTTGCCACATAGCCGGCCAGGAACACTTGCGCCTCATTGATCATCCTGATCCTCCCGCGCTCTCGTGTCGCATCGCGGCACCAGCACGCGCCGCGCCGGCGGCGACCTGCCACCGATGTCCACCACGATGACCGGAACCGCGGACCACCACCATGCCGAACACATTGCTGTGGACAATGCCGGCGACAACGCGCAACTGTGGACGCAGCGGCTCCCGCTGACGGTGGCCTGTGAGACCATCCCGCCGGGGGTGCCGTCAGGCCGCGACGAGTTCCGACGGCTCGGCGATGACGTCGACCAGCGCACCATTGCGCGTCACAGTGATGGCCATCCGGCGGCCGATAGCCTCCGCGAACATCAGCCGCTGCAGGTCCTGGGCTTTGGTGACCGGATTGCCCGCCGCGTTCAGCAGCAGGTCCCCGGCGCGAAGCCCGGCGCGGGCGGCTGGGCCGCCCGGGACCACTTCGACCACGCGCAGTCCGCTCACGGCGCCGAAGCGCTCCCGCAGCGGCGCGGGCAGCGGGGCCGGCGTGCTGACCAGGCCCAGGTACGCGCGCCGGACCCGGCCATGCTGCATGAGTGCCGAGATGATCCGCCTGGTCGTCGCGTTGACCGGGACGGCCAAGCCGACCCCTGTCCCGGCCACCGCGGTGTTGATGCCCACCACCCGAGCATGGCTGTCCGCGAGCGCGCCGCCCGAGTTCCCCGGGTTCAGCGCCGCGTCGGTCTGGATCACGTCCTCGATCAGCCGGGCCGCCGACCCGCTGCGGGTGGGCAGTGACCGGCCCAGGGCACTGACCACACCCGCGGTGACGGAGCCAGCCAGGCCGAGCGGATTACCGACCGCCACCACCAGCTGGCCGACCACCAGCTCATCGGCCTCACCGAGATCCGCCGGAGGCGGTGTCTGGCCGGCCGTCCTGAGCACGGCGAGATCGGACAGCGGATCCGCACCGACCACACGGAACGGAGCCGTGGAGCCATCGGCGAACGAGGCGGTGCCCGCCTCCGCCCGGCCCACGACATGGGCGTTGGTCAGCAGGAACCCGTCACCGGTGTAGACGACAGCCGAGCCGAGACTCTCGCCGCCGCCGCCATTGGGCCGCCGCGGCACCCGCAAGCTAGCCACCTTGCCGGTGAGTTCGGCCGCTACCCCGGCCACGATCTGCGAGTAGGCATCCAGGGGGGAATCAGCTGCCATGTCGCCTCCGAGCACTGTGATTACATCATTACAGTGAACGTCAGGCGACGGAAGGGGCTTCCTCCGGCATTAAGCCGTCAGCGAAAATCCGCTGCTGCCTGTACTGGCTAGCGGTTGCCGGCTGCCCGTACTGGCTGGCCGCTACTGGCTGCCCGCTACTGGCTGCCCGTACTGGCTGGCCGCTACTGGCTGGCCGCGCGGAGCGCGGCGCTGAACCTGGAGCACTCGGACAGTTCCTGCCTTATCGGCAGCAGCACCATCTGCTCCGCGACAACCGTCATCCGGGACTGCATCTCCCCGTCAACGTCGTCCCGCTCCCGCACCGCCGCCGCGGCGACCAGGGTCATGCAGCCCGATGCGGTCAGCCAGCCAAGCACGAGTATCGCCGCGATCATGACGGCAACCCAAGGCAGCAGTACCGGATCACGGAAGATGGCCGGGGCGTGCGGTGCCACCTTGAACACCCCGAGCACCAGGATGGCCACCATCCACGCCAGCCCGATCACCGCACACCCCAGCAGCAGCCCCTGCCAGGCCGCCGCCAGGCGCCACCACGGCGTCACGGTGTTCTCGGCGGGCAGCGACTCGCCAATGGCCGTGCCCAACGCGGCGGGGATCTGCTGCGCCTTCGACCGGGCCGCCGTACGCACGGTGTGCGACCAGGGTTGCGGCAGGGCGGAGCCAACCTGAGCGCCGAGGGCTGTCAGCACGTTGTCAATCTCGGCCTGCTGCGCGCCCGCTGGCCCCGCCGACACCTGGCGCAACTCATCCCAAAGGTTGCCCAGGCGCAGCTTGCGCAGCGGATCACGGCCAATCACCCGGTCAGCCAGCCACGCCACCGGCCAGCCGACGTAATCCACCGCTTTGAGTTCCCGCGCGCCCTGCAAGGCCTGCCCGACGCCAGACGTCCCGGCCGCGCGGGCGAACGACTCGGCGAGCAGTTCGGCGGCGAGTGGAGGGACGTCGTAGAAGTCTTCCGCGTCGTCTGACGACTCGGCCGCGGCTGCCTCACCCGCATACGGGAGGAAACGCTCGATGATGGCGTCTACGTCGGCCCCGATCCGTTCGCTGGCCGCCCGCCTGGCGGAGACCGTTTCGGCCAGCACCTTGCGCAGTTCATCCAGGCCAGCCCCGGTACGGGCGGAGGTGAGCTGCAGGCCGGCCTCGGTCAGGCCCTCGGAATCGAGCAGGCGGCGCAGATCCGACACGCAGTCCTCGGCCTGGGCCGCGGTGAGCAGGTCGGACTGGTTCAGTACGACCGTGATGACCGAAGAGTGACCGGCCATCGGGGTAAGGAACCGGCTGTGCACGGCAGCGTCGGCATATTTCTGCGGATCGAGCACCCAGATCAGCACGTCCGCCAGCGCGACGAGGCGGCTCACTTCCGCAGTCCCGCCCAGCACAGAATCGTGATCAGGAACGTCGAGCAGGACGAGGCCACGCAGGGACCTCTCGCCCTCGCTGAGGGCGCTCGACCGCGCGTAGCGGTACCGGTGCTGCACGCCCAGCCATTCCAGGAGCGGCCCCGCTCCCTCCATCCCCCAGACACAGGCGTGCGTATCCCGGGTCACCGGCCGAGTCACCCCGACCTGCGAGAAATCGGCCCCGGCCAGCCGGTTGAACAGGGAGGACTTGCCGCTGCCGGTGCCGCCCGCGAGGATTGCCACAGTATGGCCCGCGGATAGCCGCAGCCGCTCGCCGGCCCGGGCGACTAGTTGCTCGGCATCCTGCAGCAGCTCGGGACTGAAGCCGTCCGGGCTGGTGCGGACGCCCCCGATCTGGACCAGCCGAGCCACCGCGGTCAGCCTGCTTGACAGGTCGCGGCCACCGCTGCCCATCCAGGTCGCGGTGGGTTCCCAGAGAGTCATCGTGCGGCCTCGAGTGAGTCAGCGGCCTGGTGCAACTGCTCCGCCGTGGCTTCGTCCAATTCGCCGGCGGCATTGACGACCGTGGCGAATCGCAGCACCTCTTCGTCGAAGAGCAGCCTGATCCGTTCGTGCAGGTCCTTTCGGGCCTTGACGCTGATGTCGCGCAGTTTCCCCGCCCCGAAAAGTGAAGTGAGCAGGTGCTGCGGGACCGCGGTCACGCCCTCGGCCGCGGTGGCATCGCCCGCGTCGTATCCCAGCAGCCCGATCACCAGCACCGTGCTTAGCGAATCGTTATCGAAGGAAATGAGCCGGGCGATGGACCGCTTGGTCACGTTCTGCCCCTGCACCATGTGCAGGACGTGTTCCTGCCAGCTGCTGACCGCGCGGACGGACCGGGTGCCCAGGTCGGGCGATGACCGCCCGAGAGCCGATGCGGCCGTGGGTGCCCCGTCCTGTGGACCGTCGGCGACGTCGCCATCAGCGGGGGCCATGCTCAGGCCAAGGATCAGTCCCGCGTCGGCCGCGAACTGCGAACCAGCCCAGATGTCGTCGCTCGGCCCGGCCGACAGCTGGTCGAGCAGGGCGGCGCCGGCCGGGTGGCTGCGCCACCGGCGGATGCATTCCTCCGCGGCACGGTCGGCCACGGACACCACCAGCGACTCGATCCCGCCGCGCACAGCGGCTTTGAGCGCCTCGGCCCGGCCTGGCGAACCGCGCTTGTGCTGCCGGCCGGCCGGACCTGACTGCAATGCGCGCAGCAGATCGCCGGTGCCCGCGAAGTCCTGCCAGCGGGCGAGGATCTCGCCGCGCAGCAACGAGCCGTTCCGCAGCGCCTCGTCTGTCTCGGCGAGCGCCGCCTCGTACGGTCGTTCCACCCCGGCCTGCAGGTTCGCCCGGATGGCGAGCTGTGCCCGCGCCTCGGCCGCCAGGGCCGGGATCCTGGTGCGGAACGTGTCGAGCACGCCGGCCATGGTCTGGGTCAAGACAGCGACCCGGCGATCTCCCCGGGCGGCGGTGTCTTCCAGCCACGCCCGCACCGGGCCGGATACCTCGGGCGGCAGCCGCCCTTCGGTGATAACGGTCTCGTTGATCACGAAACGCTGGTTGTCCCCGAGCCCGTTGGCCACCAGCATGGCACCGAAATGCTTGGTGAGCTCCGCCCCGGCCGACGGTGGGACCCGGGACAGCACGATGCCCAGAGAGGCACCCCTGTCCCTGGCGTACTGGAGCAGTTCCCAGACGCTCGTATCGGCATAGCGGCTGGCGCTGGTCATAAACAGCCACAGGTCTGAGGCGTCGAGGAACTGGTGCGCAAACTCGCGGTGGGCCTGCACCACAGAGTCGATGTCCGGGGTGTCCAGCAGGGCGACACCCTGCGGCATTCCCTCGCTCGCCGCGAGCACGAGCAGCCCGTCGCGGCCTGACCTGGCCAGGCCCTCCTGGCGCACCCGGGGCACGGTAGGCAGGAAGACGTTCTCGGCGAACCAGTCCATATCGTCCGGATGGCACGCGAGCACAGGGCTGTTGGTCGTCGGTCGGCGCACGCCCGTGTTGCTGACCTGCATGCCGACCAGGCTGTTCACGAGCGTCGACTTGCCCGCCCCGGTCGAGCCGACCAGGGCCACCAGGATGGGCGAACCCGACTGGCGCAGCCGCGGCAGCAGGTAGTCGTCGATCTGGCTGAGCAGCTTGCGCCTTTCCGCTCGAGCCACATCGACGCCGTCGGTTTCGAAGAGCAGTGTGACATCGACGATCCGGTGGCGTAGCGCGAGGATCGCCGCCTCGAGCTGCCTGGCGTCCACCCGCCGGTGCGGCACCTCGGCTGGCGCCGCCTCATCCACAGCGAGACCGCCGACTACTGCGGCGCCAGGTGCGGCGGCGCTAGGTGCCGGAGCGCCAGGTACAGGAGCGCCAGGTGCGGCGGCGCCGGGCGCGGGCGCAGCGCCTGGTGCAGGGGCGCCAGGTGCAGGGGCGCCAGGTGCAGGGGCGCCAGGTGCGGCCAGCGGGACACCAGGTGCAGGGCCGCCAGGTGCAGGGCCGCCTGGTGCGGGGGCAGCGGGCGGACCCTGGGCAGGCGGCGGCGTATCCGCGCCAGCAATGCGCGCGGAAGCGGCCGTCAGTCGCTGTCCCTCCGTCATCGCTCTCCCGCCGTCGCCTTCCCGTCCTGTATGGTCCGTCATCCCATGGTCCATCACCCAGGATCCGCCCGTCATCCCGGAGGGTCTGCCAGCCCGGATCGCCCGTCATCCCGGGTGGTCCCCGTCGTCACGGACGGCACCCGCCGCCGCGCTGGCGCGGGCGTAAACGTGCCGGCCGGGACTGTCCCGCCCGACCTAGCCGAGAGGCCGGCTATCTGCGCCGCGACGTTCACGACCTCACCCACCACGACGACCGCCGGAGGACGGATGCCCGCTGCTGCTGCCTCACGGGCGACCGTATTCAATGTTGAGGTAATTATGTGCTGCGTCGGCAGGGTGCCGTCCACAATGACCGAAACTGGGGTACTCCCGGCGCGACCATGCTGAATGAGCGTGTCGGCGATGGACTCTAGGTGCTCAACTGCCATCAGGAGCACCAGTGTCGCAGCTGAGCGGCCCAGTGCGGGCCAATCGACGGTGGAGCGTGCGTCGCCCGGCGGGACATGCGCCGAGATCACGTGAAACTCCTGGGCAACGCCGCGATGGGTGACCGGCACCCCCGCGGCGGCAGGCACGGCCGTCGCGCTGGATACCCCGGGAACCACGGTCACCGGCACGCCGGCGCTCAGGCAGGCCAGCAATTCCTCCCCGCCACGGCCGAAGACGAACGGATCCCCGCCCTTGAGCCGGACAACGAGAAGGCCCTGCCGGGCCTTGGTTACCAGCAGCGAGTTGATCTCCTCCTGCGCCATGGCCCGGCCGCGCGGGATCTTGGCCGCGTCCACGATTTCCACGCCCGGTGCTAGCTCGTCAAGCAGCGACTGCGGCGCGAGCCGGTCGGCCACGACGACGTCCGCGTCGGCCAGGATCTGCCGTCCCCGCACGGTGATCAGCCCAGGATCTCCAGGGCCACCGCCGACCAGAGCCACACCCCCACTCCGGCGGCGGTGCCGGCGCGCGCTCAGCGCGCCGGACCGCAGGCCATTGAGCACCGCGTCCCTGATGCCCGCGCTGCGCCGCGGATCACCGCTCAGCACGCCCACCTGCACATCGCCGGCCTGGCCAGACGCCGGGGTCCAGGCGGCCGAGGCCTCCGCGTCGTCCGCCCGGACACACCAGATCCGGGCGGCCTCGGCATCCGCGGCGGCGGCCGTGTTCACGGCCAGATCATCGGTGCACGCGCAGATAAGCCACGTGCCAGAGCCGTCACCGGCCGCGTAGCCACGCGGCTCCCAGCGGATCCGGCCGGCCAGGACCAGGGCGTGCAAGGACGGGCTGAGCTCGGGTGAGACGACGAGAACGTCAGCGCCCGCCTCAAGCAGAGCGGGGACCCGCCGGCCGGCCACGGTGCCGCCACCCACGACGAGGACGGTGCGGCCATTCAGGCGGAGCCCAAGCAAGTAGGGCAGGGCCTTGACGGCGACCATGGCAGTCCGCACTCCTCCAGTTCTGGCTGGCCGATCTAGCTGGCCGATGATCGAGCGTAACGGCAGTCCAGGGCCGACCTGACCGGGGCCGCGACAGCCACCGTCCCGGAGGGCGGCGGGCGCCCTAGTCCTGAGCCGCGGCTGCGGCCAGGAGAGCGTTGAACGCCGCGGTGGCCACTGCGGCGCCCCCTTTCTCGGAGAGGTTGCTCAGCGAGGCCAGGCCACTGGCCCGGAGCGCGTCCTTGGCCTCCGCGGCGCCCGCGAAACCCACCGGCAGGCCGATGACGAAGGACGGCTGCACATCCCGGCTGATGAGCTCTTCCAGCGCTGCGGGCTCGCAGCCGACCACCCAGATGGCCCCTGGGCCAGCCTGACCAAATGCCAGGCGCACCGCTGCGGCCGATCTAGCGATGCCCGCGGTCCGGGCCAGCCGCTCGGTCAGCGACTCGTCGCTCTTGCAGATGACCGGATGGCCGGTTATCCCCGCCGCGACTGTCGCCGCGTCGGCGACCACCACAGCGCCCGCCGCGACCTCAGCGACCGCCGTGGCCAGAGCCGCCTCGTCACAGACGAGATCAGTGGCGTAATCGAAATCGGCGCTCGCCACGATGACATGCTCAGTGACCGCTCGGCTTAACGGTGCAAGACGGCTCAGATCAATGCGGGAGCGCAGGATCTGATACGACTCATCGATCCGGTCCGCCTCCGCCCGCGGATCTGCGGCCCCGGTCGTCATGGGATCACTTCCTCCGGTGCCCCCCATCCAACAGCGGAACTACAATCATGGCACACCGGCATCCGGGCTGCTGGCTCATACGCTGCGCCGCTACACTCTCCATGCATCTTGCGTGGTCGCGTTTCCGTAAACAACTCCGGGACCGACTCTGGCAACGCGACCGCGACGCATGCCGGATTGAATTGACTGGTTTCGCCCGGATAACACGGGCAGTGACCGAGTACCTCCCGCGAGACAGCGGAATCGTTCAGCGTTTCGTCAGGGTGCATCCAGCTAGGCAGGGCAGCATATGCGGGCTGGCCCGATGCGTTAACAGGGGGCGGCAACATGAGGGGCACGTATCGCGAATGGAGAATCGATGGCGGCTGAAGGACCTTCCCGGGTCCTGGTGACCGGCGGGGCGGCATTCATCGGACGGCAGCTGGTCGGGGCAGGCCTGGCCACCGGCCGGCCAGAATTCGCGGCCAGCCGCGGAGCGGCGGAGGCCACCCAGTGACTTCCTCTGCGGTTACCAATGAAGCAATCGATAGCGCGGCCATCGAGGCGTTCGCCGCGCACTACGGCGAACGCGCGGCCCACCTGCCGCCGGTCGCCATCGTGATCGCCGCTTTCAACGAGGAGGGCGTGCTCGGCTCGGTCGTCCACGGTCTTCCAGCGTCCCTCTGCGGGCTCGCCGCCTCGGTCATCGTGGTGTCCGACGGCGCCAGGGACGCGACGGTGGCCGAGGGCCGTGCTCATGGCGCACTGGTCTGCGACGTCCCGGTCAACCGCGGCCAGGGCGCCGCACTACGGCTGGGCTACCGCCTGGCCCGGGCGGGCGGCGCCAGGTACATCGTCACCACCGACGCCGACGGCCAGTACAACCCGGCCGAGATGGAACGCGTCCTGGCACCCGTGGTTTCGGGCGAGGCTGACTTCGTGACCGGATCACGCAAGCTGGGCAGCCAGGAGACCAAAGACCCCGTGCGCCGCCTGGGCACGTGGGTCTTCGCGGTGACCATCAGCATGCTGACCGGTCAGCGCATCACCGACTCCTCGTTCGGGCTGCGCGCGATGCGGGCCGAAATCACCGGAGCCGTGCGCCTCGAGCAGCCCCAGTACCAGTCCGCCGAACTGCTCATCGCCGTGCTGGCCAAGGGGTTCAGGGTCCTAGAGGTGCCCGCCACCATTCACAAGCGGCAGGTGGGCGAGAGCAAGAAGGGGCACAACGCCCTCTACGGCCTCAACTTTGCCGGGGTGATCGCGCGCACCTGGTGGCGGGAGCGTCAGCGTCGGGCGCCCCGCTCGGCGGCCTCCGCTAACCGGGCCGGCGGTTCGGCCGGGAGCCTGCCCTCTGCGGCCGAGCCATTGGCTCGCGCCACGTCCATTGCCCGCGCGACCGTGACCGGATCTGCTCCCGCCGGGGACGGGCCCGCCGCCTCTGGGGGAACGCCCAGGGCCGCTGGTGACGATCCGCGGTCCGCGAAGAGGACGTAGTGGAAGATCACGAACCTCGCGAGGAACGTCACGCAGTTGCCGGCCAGGTAGACGCCGTTCACGACCGCCTGCCGCTTGATGCCGTGCAGGTGCATCGACGCGGCCACGTGGATGCCGAGCTTGGTCGACAGGCCAAGTACCAGCCACGCGCCGACCGCGACCAGCCAGAAGGGGAGCGTCTCCCGCAGCACGTTCGGCCTGCCTTTGCGCTCCCAGGCCCAGCGGCTCAGCACGTAGCTCACAATCGCGCCGACGATCCCCGCCGCAGCGCCGGAGATGCCGCCGGTCAGCCGCGCCGGCCCGAGGAATATGACCAGCGCGATCTGGCTCGCCGCGACCGAGGCGGCCGCCACCAGCACAAATCTGCCGAACCTCTTGCCCAGCGAGGAGCGGAGCCGACGCCGCAGGGACGCGACGAACCGGGGAGCTACGAGTGTCATGGAAGTCCTAGCTGCTCGGAAGACCGAAGGGTCATCCAGTCAGGTATACAGTACGGGAACCGAACGTTGCTGGAAGTGGGCGACCTCCGCATCGCGGCTGGGCCGCCATGGCGCGGACGCCGACATCTGACAGGATGCGCAAACCACCGCGGACGGGGAACTCCACCATCGAGCGCGGCCGGGAAACGTACGGCCACCCTGGGACGGAGACAATCCAGGCGACAGACCGACCAGGCAGGAGCAAGATCATGAGGATCTTGGTGTTGGGCGGGGACGGCTATCTCGGGTGGCCGACCGCGCTGCACCTCTCGGCGTGCGGCCACGACGTCGCGGTGGCGGACAATTTCGCCCGTCGAGGGTATGACCACGAGCTCGGCGTTGACAGCCTGGTTCCCATCGAGACCCTGCAGACCCGCGTTGCGGTGTGGCGGGAGCACACCGGCAATGACGTCAAGTCCTACATCGGCGACCTGGTGGACGCGTCGTTTACCTACCACATAGTGGAGGACTTCCGGCCCGACGCGGTGGTTCACTTCGCCGAGCAGCGCGCCGCGCCGTACTCCATGGTTGACCGGAAGCACGCGGTCTACACCCAGACCAACAACGTGGTCGGCAACCTCAACGTGCTGTACGCGATCGCCGAGACCAACCCGGAGATCCACCTGGTCAAGCTGGGCACCATGGGTGAGTACGGCACGCCCAACATCGACATCGAGGAAGGCTGGCTGGAGGTCGAGCACAAGGGACGCAAGGACCGGGTCCTGTTCCCGAAGCGGCCAGGCTCGTTCTACCACCTGTCCAAGGTGCACGACAGCCACAACATCGAGTTCGCCTGCCGGGTCTGGAACCTGCGGGCCACCGACCTGAACCAAGGGGTCGTCTATGGCCAGCAGACCCCGGAAACAGCTAAAGACGAGCGGCTGGCCACCAGGTTCGACTACGACGCGGTGTTCGGCACCGTGCTGAACAGGTTCGTCATCCAGTCCGTGCTGGGCCAGCCGCTGACCGTGTACGGCAACGGCAGCCAAACCCGCGGTCTCATCGACATCAGAGATACCGTCCGGTGTGTCCAGATCGCCTGCGAGAACCCGGCCGGCCAGGGCGAGTTCCGGGTCTTCAACCAGATGACCGAGACCATGTCGGTCACCCAGATCGCCGAGACCATCGCACGGTGCAGCCCTGACGCGGTGAAGATCGAGCATCTGGACAATCCCCGTGTCGAGCTTTACGACCACTACTACAACGTCACCCACACCAGGCTCGTTGAGCTTGGCCTCGAACCGCACCTGCTGTCGGACACGCTGATCGACTCACTGCTCGGCATCACGAAGCGGTATGCGCACCGGGTCCGCCTTGAGGCGCTCCGCCCCACGATCCAGTGGCGCAAACCCGCCAGCCAGGCCACCAAGTAGGGCGCTCAGCTGGCAGCACCGCCGAGGGTGCCCGGACTGGCCCACGAACCGCTGTACCGCGTGTGCCAGAGGTTCGCGTCACCCGATCCGTGCCAGAACACGTCGATCATGCCGTCGGCCTGCGCGGCCGCGAAAGGCCCGCCACCGAGCGTTCCCATCGGCAGCTGGACCGGCGCCTGCCAGGTGCTGCCGGGCCGGTCGGCCCACCACAGCCCGCCGTCGGTTCCCTTCCAGAAGACGTTTACTGAGCCTGCCGACGAGGCCACCGCGAACGGCGCGGATCCCGCGCCGGTGGCGAGCCAGGACTGGCTGCCCCAGCCCAGGCCACCGGTATACGTGGCGTGCCACACGCTGGCTCGGCCGGTGCCGTTCCAGAAAACGTCGATGGTGCCGTCCGCCTCGCCGGCGGCATCCGGCGCTCCGCCGAGCCGTCCCATGCCCAGGCTGACGGGCCGCCGCCAGGGCGATCCTGGGCTCTGCAGCGTCTGCCACAGATGGCCGTCGGTCCCGCGCCAGAAGACGCTCACCGTGCTGCCGCCCGACACGACGGGCGACGGGCCAGACGCGAGGCTGCCCCCGAGGTCCTGCGGGCCGTTCCAGCCCTGGCCCGGCGTGTACCTGGCATGCCAGAGGCTCGAGTCACCCGATCCCGGCCAGAACACATCGATCACCCCGTCAGCCTGCGCCACCGCCACCGGCTTGCCTCCGAGCGGGCCCATGCCCAGGCTCCGCCGCGCCGACCAGCCGCTACCTGGCGTATAGACCGCGGACCACAGGTTGCCGTCAGTCCCCTGGTAGAACACGGCCACAGACTGCGGGACCGCGGAGACCACCGACGGTTCGGAGGCGAGTGAGCCGCCAAAACTCGTCGGGCCGTGCCACCCGGCGCCGGGCGCGGACCAGTCGTGCCACAGCGCTCCGTCTGATCCCCGGAAGAACGTGTTGACCACCCCGCTCGACTGGTCGGCCACCGCCTGCGATGCCTGCGCGGTACCGCCGGCCTGCCCCAGCTGCACGTCGAGATAATCCTGGTCGAGGTCCATCGAGACGCCGCCGAAAGTCTGTGTGACGCTTCCGGAGTACTGGTGGACACGCCTGTGGCTGGGCCATGACGTCGCCGGGATCACCGCGTCCCGCGTGTCGGCGCTGCCATTCCACAGGGCGTCATAGACCACGTCGGGCATCGTGCTGGCGGGATTCGCGTAGTTGTTCACAAGATCGCTAATGCCGGACAGTGAACTGCTGTAGATCCCGGACCGGTAGCCAAGTGCGTGCAGTTCCCGAGTCCAGGACGAGAAGAAGATCAGGGCCGCGGGAGCCTGGCTGCCGGCGTAGGCCTCCATGTCGTAATAGATCGGGGTACCCAGGCCGAAACCGAGCAGCCGGGCCTGGTTCACGGCGTCCTCCGCGGCGCTGACGGCCTGATTGGCGGGCGAGGCAAGTTCGCCGAAACTTGCCTGCGGCCCCACGTATAGCGGGAGGAAATGCCAGCCCGCGGCCGCCTCGCCGGTCACCCACGCGGCGGTGAGGTTCACCTGCCCGCAGGCGCGTTCCGAGCCGCCGATATAGATGCCCACCGCCCGGTACGCGGAGTCCTGCAGCAAGGTCTGCATGACGGACGCACTCGGGGCGGAGCATGTGTCAAAACCCTGACCGGTATAGCTGCTGGCGCTCAGCGGAATCGGCGCGGGCGCTGACGGCCCGATCCCGCCGTCGCCTGAAACCTCCGGCCCCTGCGTTGCGGCACCGGGCGACGCGACGGCAGGCGACGCGACGGCGGGCAACGGCAGCGATGCGCTAGCCAGGATGGCGTCGACTTCCTGCCGGTCCGCGCCGTACGTCGCGGTCACCGTGATGCGCCTGGTAACCACCGTGATCAGGCGCTCAACCGGATTGTCGACTGAGCGGACCGCGGTCCCGGCGGCGGACGGCTGGATCAGCAGCGCCTCCGTCGTCCCGACCAGTGCGCTCGGGCACGCTGGGTCGGGTCCGGGCACCCCCAGGTAGACAACATGACGGTTGAACTCGAGGCATTGCGAGGCGTGATCGGCGAGCTGGATCACCGGCCAGCTGCCGGGCACCTGGAAGGTGTATCCGCCGTAGGAGACCGGGCGCAGGCTTGGCTGGGTGTTCACGGTGGCATGGGCGCTGCCCGCGGCGGTCGCGGCGGCCGAACCCGCGGCTGCGGTGAGCACAGTTGCTGCCAGCGCAGTCGTTGCCAGCACGGTCGTTGCCAGCACGGTCGCTGCCAGCACGGTCGCTGCCAGCACGGGGCCTGCCGCCAGGACAAAGCCACGACGAGCCGCCCGCTGATTCCTGTCTGCCAGCACGATGAATCTCCCCCCGGCCGGCCGCTATCCCCCGCCATACGGGCGCCTACTGGCAAGCCCGGCCATCAACCGGCCGCTCATTACGGCAGTTATCGCCGTGACATTCAGCAGTGCGCCCGCAATGACGCGCTCGCAGTTCCATTAAGCCAGCAAGCGGCGGGCGACGTTGCGGCGAGTTTTCATCTCGGTAAATGAGCATAGGTGTCGCCGATCTGGCTGACTATCGCGACTCGCCGTGCCGGCGACAATTACATGGAAGAGAATTCGCCATAGAAAAGCTCAGCAATGAAGGCGGCGAATAGCCCATTCATGTTCAGTATTAATTTGCCCGCATATTCCCCGACTTACGGACCGGCGCACACGCCCGCTCGCCGAGCGTGAAGGGTCTGCGAGGCGGGACGACATTTCACGCGCTACGGCCAAAATCGCATCCCGTTCGTCCCGATATGCAATCACCGAGCGCGTGCACTATCAACGCAGCCATCAGACCGTCGGCCCGGGCGCCGCGGGCAGGCCGGTCAGGCGGCCCTGGCAGCGCATGCTGTGCTCGAAGAACGCGGACCGGTCGGTGATCACGTTCTCGAACTGCCCGAACAGTTCGAAGCTCACCATGCCGAACAGGGTGGTCCAGCTGGCCACCGCCTGAGCGGCCACGTCATCGGGCACATCCGCCATCACCGAGCCGCGCAGCCGGGCGGCGTCCGGCCCGAACGACTCCGGGGGCGGCGGGCAGATGCCGGGCGGGTCAAGCGCGCCCGCCCGGTGGGCGTCGCTGATGATCTTCCCGTAGACCGTGGCCGCCCGGGCCGCGGGCGCGATCGTCTGCTGCGGCGCCTGGTAGCCAGGTACCGGCGAGCCATAGACCAGCGCATACTCGTGCGGATGGGCCAGTGCCCAGTCGCGCACGGCCCGGCAGACGGCGAGCCACCGCCCGGCGTGATCGCCCGCCGGGCAGGCCGCATCCGCCTGTTCCGCGGCTACGCCGATCGCGTTGTAGCCATCGATGATCAGGGCTGTGAGCAGGTCGTCGCGGCTCGGGAAGTACCGGTAGATGGCCGAGGAGACCATCCCCATGTCCCGTGCGATCGCGCGCAGCGACAACCCGGCCGCTCCGTCGGTCGCCAGCTGGCGCCGGGCGATCTCGGCGATCTCCCTGGTCAGTTCGTCGCGGACCCGCTCTCGCGCGGTGCGGCTTGCGTTCACACCCACGATCCTAGCAGAGCACTGTCTCTAATAAAGAGCACTGCTCTTGATACCGCTCCCCGCCTCCCCCGCTCCCCGCCGAGGTCCCACGAATTTTCTCAACGGAACCCAGCCGCCGCTCCCCCAGACGGGTGCCGCGAGGCCGCACGGACGGCCCAGATATTACGGCTGGGCGAGAAGTCAGGAAAACCCGATTTGCGTGGTCACGCTGATCCCTAGACTCACCCGCATGGCCACCGGCCCCAGCCACCGCAGGCGCATCCCGCGCCGTCGGCTGCTCGGTATTGAACTCGGCGGTGCCGTGGCGCTTGGCGCGATCGCCGTGGCCGTGGCCGTCGGCGTCTCGCAGGCGACAAGCTCACCGGCGTGCGCGTCGGTCGTGACGGTGGCGGGCGCGGTGCGGGCCGCGGCCGCCGCAAGAGCACAGGGCCAGACCAGCGGCGAGGCAACGCACTATGTGCTGCAGCCCGGCGGCGGCAACTGCTCCTACCCGGCGGCGGACACCGATCAGCTGTACGTGGCGCTGCCGCCCGCCGAGTACGGTGCGGCTGCCGCATGCGGCAGCTATCTGCAAATCACCGGCCCAGACGGGTCCGTGACCGCCGAGGTCGTCGACCTGTGCCCGGCCTGCCAGTCCGGCCACATCGACCTCAGCGAGCAGGCGTTCGCCCGGATCGCGCCGCTCGCCGCCGGCCTCGTCCCGGTCACCTACCACACGATCATCGACCCGCCGCTGCCCGCGCCGCTGTCGTTGCGGGTCAAGGAGGGCTCGTCCGCGTACTGGCTGGCGCTGTTGCCGATCGGCAACGGAAACCCGGTCACCAGCGTGCGGGTCAGCAGCCCGGGCGGCCGGCCGCAGGATCTCACGCACGCCAGCTACAACTACTGGCTGGCACCGTCGGGCATAGGTCCGGGCCCGTTCACCGTCCAGCTCACCGACTCCGCCGGGCACCAGGTCACCGTGACCGGTATCAGCCTGTCCCCGGGCGTGGTCCAGGGGACCGGCACGCGGATGTACAGCGCGGGCGCACTGTCAGTCGGCGCGGCCTCCGCCGGGCCTGCGGCGGACGCAGGAGGCGCGTCATCCGCCGGGCCCACGGCGGCCCGCACGACGAGTAGTCCT